>Ga0268299_1000542_pt1 | contig 111549 bp, 126 predicted proteins | sample NOBtaG_FD_193484 | JGI IMG/M metagenome (GOLD analysis project Ga0268299, IMG submission 193484) | Activated sludge microbial communities from bioreactor in Nijmegen, Gelderland, Netherland - NOB reactor | ecosystem: Engineered > Bioreactor > Aerobic > Activated sludge | place: Netherlands...
AGATCGTCCCAGACAGGAGCCGGAGCCAGGGACGCATCTGCCATCCTCGCCACGAGAGTGGCCGCGGCGAAACTGTTTCGCTCGACATAACACACAGTGCGGTATCCGGGCTCTGCGAGGTGCAGGCCGAGATCGAGGCCTCCGACGCCGGCGCAAAGGCTGATGCCGCGAAGCTCTTCATGTCTTTCGGTGGGACGAACAGCCACACGAGAGGTCCTTTCCATCGCGGTCCTGCCGCTGCGGGTTCGGGCTCTCGGGCCTCAGGTGATTGAAGGCGCTGCAGCGCGGGCATTTGATCTGCACCGCGCCCGCGAAGGCGCCTGCCGTCATCTTGAACAGCAGGCGCCGGCAACCGCAACAACGAATTTCGAGCCAGTTCAAAGCGCACCACCCCGGATAATCAGCTCGGCTGCCGGCTTCGCGCCCTTGCTGCCGATAGTATAGGTGGTCTGGACCTCCTCGATGCGGGCCCAGCCGAAGATCTGGCGGATTTCGGGCACATCGTTGATCGACATGACGAAGCGGCCCTTGATGCCTGTCAGGATGTCAGCCAGGCGCTGGAAATCCTGACGGCTGAAGAGGTGCTTGCCGTAGTCGCCCTCGGAGCCCCAATAGGGCGGGTCGAGGTAGAAGAGCGTGCCATCGCTGTCGTAACGGCGGATGAACTCGCCGAAGTCGAGGCATTCGATCACGACGCTGGCCAGCCGGCTGTGCAGATCTTCCAGCATCGGCTCGAGCGTGGTCAAGTTGAACCGCGCTGGCCTGTCGATCGAGACGCCGAAGTTGCGCCCCGAGACCTTGCCGCCGAAGGCGGTGCGCTGGAGGTAAAGGAAGCGCGCCGCGCGCTCGAGGTCGGTCAGCGTCTCGGGGTTGGTATCGACCAGCCGGTTGAACTCGGTGCGGGTGGTCAGCTGGAACCGCAGGACGTCGAGGAACTGCGGATAGTGCCGCTGCAGGATGCGGAACAGGTTGGCGACGTCCTTGCCGGCGTCGTTGATCACCTCTGCCCGCGGGCGTGATGTCCGCCGCAGGAAGATCCCGCCCATGCCGACGAAGGGCTCGGCATAGGTCGTGCAGGGGATCTGGTCGAGGATGGCGCAGATGCGCCTTGCGAGGTTCTTCTTGCCGCCGATCCAGGGGGCGACGGGGGAAACAGGCTCAACAGGAATCAGTGACTCTGTCATTTTGTTCTGCTTTCATTCCGCTACCCCGCGCGGGGTGAAGCGGCCAAAAGCTTCTGCTGGTCGGCGGGGGTTGCGTCGAAAACAGACCCCGTGTCGGGGGGCGTTCCCGCGCCCCCCGGCCTTCCGGCCGTCAGATCAGGTCAAGCCCGTGGGCAGCCGCGACCTGAACAAGATGGGGATGCCCCCAGGTCTCGGCCGAGATATCGGCGATCAGTGCCGCCAGCACCGCGTCCACACCCGGCAGTGCCGGCGGCGATTTTCGAGGGCATCACAGGCCCTCCCAGACGCGCTGCAATCCGCGATCCGCCATCACCGCCTCGGCGTGTTCGGCATCGCGCGGCCATTCGGACAGATCCATGTCGAGTGCTGCGATCACCGCCCCCACGCCCGGAATTGGCGGTGGGTTTGCCACCAACTCGAGAAACTCGGCCGAGACATCCGTGCGGCACATATAATGGGTGGCCGGAGGCAGACCCGTCGCGGACAGCGGGACGGTGTAGTTGTCCGGCCCCCAACCCTGAGAGGCAGCGACTGCATTGGCGGCAGCGCGCAGGGCGGCGGGTATGATCAAGACGGCGCTCGGCAAGGCTCAGGCTCCTGCGGTGAGAGGTTTGATCGAGATGTTGTCGAAGGCGACTGCCCCGGCTCCATAGACGTTGAAGGACAAATCAATCGTCGTGGCCCCGGCGACAAATACCGCCTGTTTGGATCCGGGCGATGAGGCCCCATATACATCCAGCACAGTCCCGCCGCTGGCGGCGGTTACCTGTGAATGCGCCGTGCCGGACACCACATCCCATCTAACCAAATAGGGCGTCCCGATCACCACACCGGTGATCTGCGCCAGGCTGGCCTTGCCCCTATTGCTGACATCGACCCCGGTGAGGGTCATCTGACCACCGGAGATCGACATCGCACCGGTGCCAGTGGAGGTGTCCGTCCATCCGGTGCCAGAGTCAAACCCGACATTCGGTGAGAGTTCCGCGCCGGGGGTCAGCCATCCCGCCGCACCAGCGGCTTGGAAATACTTCAGCGCCCGGTTGCGCTCATCCGTGGCCAGCGTTCGACCAATTGCGACGATCCCCACAATATCGCCCAGCACACGCAGAATGTTCGCAGTGAGACCGCTGCCAGTAACCCCCATTGTCAGCGATGCACCGCCTGCAAACACCCGCCCCGGCTCGATCCACGAGCCATTGCGACCGAACAGCAGCACATCGCCGGTCTGCGCCAGGGTGAGAACAGTGTTGGTGATATCGTCCGTCATATCCCAGCGGGCGTAGCCGAACGAGGGGACGCCTGCTTCGGTCATATCGAAAGCGGTGGTTGTCAGTTGATAGTTTGTCCCAACAACGCCTACCTCCAACTGAGGTTTTGCGGCTTTGACCGATGCACCGGGCACTGTGCTGCTGGACGTTCCGGGATAGATGTATGGCCGACACTGAACCCCGGCATTTGTATATGTTCGAGTGACCCGAACAACGGTAGGCACTGTTGCACTGAGGTTGGCCACACGGATCAACCCGCTCAAGCTCACAGCGGTCGCAGGCCCGGACAAGATCGCATACGACGTGGAGGCTCCTCCCCAAATACCGCCGCCGCCATCCGCAGCCGCGCCAATGCCAACATCGGCAGCGTTACTGGTTCCAGCCAACAACGCCAAAGTGAAGGTATAGGATTCGCCTGCCACCGAGTTGTTCGAAAGCCCATATATACTCTGACTTGTAGAGACGCCGGCTTTGGCGAGTTCAAAGAATGGTTGCCCGTCCAGAACTTCTGCTGCCAGCGTAACCAGAACGCCAGAGACCGGCCACCACGCTCCTGACATCATATTGCCGCTCTGCAACAGCTTCTGCCGCCGCGACTTCGGCGCGCGGCCCCAGCGCGGAGCCAGCCCTGTGTTGGCCTGAATCTGCGCATAGGCGGTGATCGGGCTGCGGATGCGGCTCTTGTCCGCAGCGAGCCGGATCGGCGTGTCAGGGGCCGTCACCGGCGTTGTGCCGGCCGCATCCGTATAGAGGCTGCGGATGTCGCTGAAATCGTAAAACACGCCATTCTCGGCGTTTCCAAAGAGCGCCTTCGGCGTCACCTGCGCCGGGCCCAGCCAGCGACGGCCGATGCGGTTGGGGCGGATCAATCCCATGATCTCTCCCTAGATTTCAACGTAAGCGGGAACGGCGGCAGTGCCGACGCGGCGGATGATCGAGACCCCATCATCGCTCCGGGCGAGATAGGTCACACCATCGGCCACGGCGGCGAGACCGGCTGCGACGGTGGCGTAGGGACTGGCGGTTGCGGCGACCAGCGTTTGGTATTCCGCCCAAGTGATGACCACATACGGCAGTTCGGCCGTGCCGAGCAGCAGCTCGAGCGTCGTGGCAACGACATCCGGCACCGTGATGCGGCCGCGGACGGCGCCTGCCGCCGAGCTGACCTGGTAGGCATAGGCGCCGGTCTTGAGGGTGACCGAGCCGAGGCCCGCACCATCGCAGACCACCTGCGCCGGGGCCGGCCAGATCGTGGCGCCGTCCTGGGCGGTCAGCGCATCGCCCGGCAGGCGGCTGAAGGTGATCGCCGCGCCCGCCAGCGCGGCACCGGTGATCGACTTGGCGGTGATCGTGATCAGGCAGTCAGCCATCCTGTGTCTCCTCGGGATAGGGGTGGCGGGCGCGGATCGCCGCGACGGCGGCGGCGTAGTCTTCGGCCGTCGCCTCGCCCCGCAGCATCTTGAAGGCGATCGGATCGGCCTCGGCGGCAAAGGCGGCGCGGCGGGCGGCGCGAACCGCCTCCTGCGCGGCCTCGCGGCGGGCAGCGGCGGCGGCAAGTGCGGCCTCGGGCGGGCGGCGGACATCCTTCATGCCGGCACCTCGACGCGCAGGACCAGCGGCAGCCAGGGCAGCGGTGGCTCGACCTCGATGGCATAGTTGCCGGGGTCGGGCAGCCGCCACTGGCCCGCCAGGTCGAACGTGTCGGTAAAGATGGCCTCTCCCCATTCGACGTCGATCACCTCCAGACGGCTGCCGGGCGCCGCACCCGACACTGTGACGATCGTGGCGCCTGCCGCGTCATGCGCGACGGCCGCCATGGGTTGCGGGCGGTCTATCCAGCTGCCGCCGGCGCGCCGCATCCGTGCCAGCCGCGTCAGGTCTGCGCCGGCCGGCAGTTCGGTCGCGCCTTCGGGCAGCGCCGGCGCGGTGCCGAGCTGCAGCGGATAGCCATCGGGGGAAAGGATTGCATACTGGATCATGTCACTTCGCCACGTTCACGATGGTCAGGTAGATGTTGCGGATGGCATCGGTCTTTGACCCCGAGGTCCGCAGCCGGTACTCGAAATCTTCCCAGGCGCCGCTGAGTGTTCCGGAGTTTGCCTCCATCGACCAGGCAGTCCCGTCGACGGTCCAGGTCTCCAGCTCGATCCAGGCGGCCCAGCTGCCCGCGTATTTGCTCCGGCGCTCCAGGATCAGCGTCCAGGCGATGCCGCTGGGGTTGCGCACCTCGAAGGTCAGCCCGCGTTTCCAGACCCAGCCGGGCGCCATCGGCCCCATGGCCAGCGTCACGATCACCGCCGAGCTGAAGCTGAGCGGCCCCAGCGCGATCACCTGCCGCTTGTCGCCGTTCAGGTCGATCAGCCCGTAAAGCACCGCCGGCGCGGTGACGGCCGTCCAGGCGGTCCAGTTGACCGGGCGGTCGACGATCAGCCGGGCCCGGACCTCGTAGGCCGCGCCGGCGAGGATGCCTTCGGCAATGCGCAGGAAGCCCGCGCCGATCGAACCGTAGGACCCCGTCAGGATCGCATCGGACCCACCCGAGAGGCGCACCTCCCAGGTGAGGCCCGTCGCATCCTCGCAGCCCTCGGGATCCCAGGCGATCTGCACCGCCGGCCGCCGGTCCTGCGCGCCGTCGGTCAGGATTGCCGGGCTCACCGCCCAGCCCGGCACCGAAGTGGCGACGGGCCGGGTGATCCCCGGTTGCGCAGGCTCGGCCGGCAGGTAGTCCCCGACCTCGAAATCGTCGGCATCGCGCTCGCGCAGGACAAGCCCCTGCTGCAGCGTCATCAGGCTGTCGGTCAGGGCGGTGATCTCGAAGACCTTGCCGTCATAGCCGTAGCGGGCGCTGGTCCATCCCACCGTCTCGAGGGGTTCCAGCACGGCAGCCTCGGGCGGCAGGGCGAAGCGGTGGCTGCGGAAGCGGCGGTGATCGGCGATATAGGCCGCCATCAGCCGCTGCACCTGGTTGCCGAAGGGACAGGCCGGCAGCGACAGGTCCGCCACCAGGCGCCGGCCGCCATCCTCGGCCTCCCATGCCGGCGCGTAGCGCGGCGGTGCTTCCCGGGCTTCCCAGAGGCTTTCGGGTTCAGGGTAGCTGGCGGTGATGCCGTTGAAGGTATCGCCGATCGAGGGGAACGGATCGAACTCCTGGTCCTTGCTGATCAGGATGTCGTCATCCGTCAGGAAATAGGCTGGCAGCTGCGGCGGGCCGACGCGGATCTTCCAGATGCCGCCGATCTCGGCCACCTGGGCGCAGGCCGCCTTCAACAGCTCTTCAATGACCGCTGCAGGCTCGTCTTCAAGGGCCACTTCGAGGCCGGCGCGGTACTGCGGCTCGGTGCCTTCATCGCCGTCATCCACCGGCAGGTCGCACTCGTTCATGGCTGCAAACCAGTTCGACAGCGGCAAGTCCTCGGCCGCGCATTCCCCGCCCCAGATCATGCCGGCGCCGACATCGATGCCGCGCAGGATGTTGTAGATCATCACCACGGGGTTTTCCGACTGCGCCCAGGTCGCCGGATTGTCCCAGCGCTGCGGCCCTGACCCGCCGACGGTGCTGTCCGCCCGCGGATCATAAAGCGGGATGCCGAGGATCTCGAACCGGACGCCGGGCAGGCCGTTGAACCGCTCGCGCGAATACTTGAAGCGACAGACCGCATAGGCCGTGCCCGGGCCGACCATATCCGAAAGCCAGGGCCGGTCAGGATCGGTGCCGAAGGCGGCCAGCAGATCGGCATGCGCGGCGAGCTGCGTTCCGTCCCGGAAATCGACCCAGGCATGGTCGGCCAGATCGCCGGTGACCGGCCGGCCCCAGCTGACCCCAGGCGCGCCCAGCACGACATAGTCGTCGTCGATGATGACCCGCTCGAGCGTGCAGCCAGGCACCACCGACAGGGCGATGGCATAGGTCAGGTAGGCGCGCGGTGTCTTTCCGGCGGCGCCATAGCTCATCGGCGGCGCGATCAGCTGGCCACCAGTGGCCGTGCGCCCCAGGATGAAGCGCTGCGCCGTCGTGCCGCCCGACAGCGTGCCCTCGGTCTTGATCCCGGGCTGGCGCGGCTTCGGCGCAAGGGCCGCTTGCAGCGCCGAGATTGCCACGGTGGTCAGAAGCCTGCCCAGAACCGTTCCGGTCAGGAAACCGCCCACGGCCGTGGCGCCGATCGCCGCGCCGACCGAGCCGCCTGCCGAGAGAACTGCCCAGAATGCCGCGCCCATCTCAGCCCACCCGGAATGCGCGCAAGGCGGTCAGAAGCGGCACGGTCGCCAGCCCGGCCGGAGTCAGGACATAGATGCCTTCGCCCTGCACCACCCCCAGCGCCGGACCGTCGGCCCCCGCCAGCGCCGCCAGATCGCCGGGCCGGGCATAGGCCACGGGCACCTCCGGCAGATGTGCCGCGACCAGCGCGGCCACATCAGCATGACCCGTCTGCCGAAGGATCCGCTGCCCGCCGGTCACGCAGCGGTAGCGGCCAGCCCAGACCCGACGATGATCCGATCCGGTGATCGCATCGACCGCGCCGGCCGCGAACAGCGCGCAGTCGGCAATGCCGGGCTGGTACGGTGCCCGGGCGGCGCCCGCCACATAGTCAGCCAGGATGTTGCGCCAGCCCTGCACCCTCATGCGCGGCTCCCGAGCTTCGGGAGCACGGAATCCTTGGACGCGCCGGTCTCCAACCGCTTCTCGCCCCAATAGATCGGCACCTTGCCGCTGATATCGGCATAGCGGAACAGCCGGTCATCGCCCCCTCGCAGCCGCATCGCCTCGTCCGAATAGCGGCCCGGAAGACCACGGGTCAGCGCCATGGCGGCCGAAGCGGCCGTGATGCTGACCCGGCCGCGCGACAGGCCCTTTGCCGGAGTGACGCGCGGGGCCCCGTCGACCCAGCCTTTCCAGATCCGGTGCGGCGCGGCGATCGGGCGGTGGGTCAGGGGATCAGTCAGCACCCGATGCACCTCGATCGGGGCCAGCCGCACGTCATAGCCCTGAACGGCCGCGATGACTTCCGTTGCCGCCGTCGCCAGCCAGATCGAAATCCGCCGGACCTTCAGGCCGGTCTCGAAGGTGATGTCGTCCATCCCGAGAAGCGCGGTCGGGTTGTAGCTCCGCGCGACTGCAGCGATGGTGAATTCTTCGGTGTCATCGCCGTTCCAGAAACCCACGGGGAACGGATCGCCGGTCTCGCGGTCTTTCGCCACGATCCAGACCAAGAGCCGCGGCCGCACGCCGGCGCGGGCCTGCAGATGGGTGATCTCAGCGGGGGCATAGCTGCGCATGACCTACCTCAGCGTCTGGGTCCAGCGAAGCGTGCCCTCGCTGGTGATGGTGTGGACCGATGCCCCGAGGCTTGCGGTGCCCGGCTGCAGCACGGCCTTGCAGCGCGGCCAGATCAGCTGCACCGCCGTGTCGGCCGCGGCGCCCGGGCGGATCGGCGGGTTGACCTCGATCAGCGGCGTCTCGCCATTCGCCGCGGCCTGGGCATCCCCGACGCATTCATGAAGCGCAAAGCGGGTCGGCGAACTGCCGTAGGCAAAGGAGATCAGGTCACCGGCGCTGATCGCATACCAGGGCGGCAGGCCTTTCAGGCTCAGCTCGCGCCAGGAGCCGCCGACCGCCAGAATGGCCGGGGTGCCCGTGGATGCCCGCAGAACCACGCCGCCGGGATCGCGGCGCGGCCAGGGCCGGGTCGCATCGGCCACCATGAACGAGGCGCCTGCGCGGCGCAGCAGGTTCAGAAGCGGGCGAAGTGGCGCCGCCTCGTGGTGCTCCATAAGCGCCAGATCGATCTGACCGGACCAGAGCGCAGTGCCCAGATCGGCAGTCAGCACCTCGCCGCCGGCGGTCTCGGCCAGATCCAGCGCCTCGGTCGGATCGAAGGTGCATTTGCCGATCGGCAGCAGGTCAAAGAACTGCGTCAGGCCAAGGGGGAAGGTCATCAGCGCCATGTCAGCCCCTCACCCGCGGCTGGCTCTGGATCTCGGCCCAGCGGTCGGGCAGCACCTGCGCGCTGAACAGCTCCAGCCCGTTGCTCATGGTCTCGAACGCGACATTGCCGCTGATCCGTTCCACCTCGGCCCGCCAGTTGCCGTCGCGGTCCATGAAAAGCCGCACGTCCATGCCTGACCGCTCGGCCTGGGCGGCGGCGGTGCTGCGCGCCAGTTCCGCCTTGGCCGCTTCCATGCGCTGACCCCAGGCCCGCGGCGCGGCCGACCCGACCAGACCGCCATCGGCCATGGCGGGCAGGTGCCTGCCGCCGATCATGTCCATGAGCCGGTCGATCGGCACGCCGGCATTGATGGCTTCAAGAAGCGGCAGGTTGGCGGCCGTGGCCTGGGCGTTGACGATGTATTCACCGGCGCTGAGCCAGTGGAGCAGGTTGTCCTCGCGCGGACCGCCGGGGCCTTCGACCTTGCCGCCATCCGCCTTGGCCGGCACCCCCAAAAGCGATGCCAGGAAACCGCCCAGACCACCGCCACCGCCGGTGCCGCCCCAGATCATGTCCCAGAGCGAGGAGGCCTGCATTTCGAGAAGCTTGGCCAGCACCATCGACAGGGCTTCGCGGAACGAATAGGCGCCGCTCACCAGCCCGGTGAAGGCCGACTTGCCGGCCTGCCCGATCTGGTCGAGGCGGTCGCGGATTTCTTCCAGCCGCATCCGCTCGGCGATCAGGCCTTCCACCTTCAGGCGCTCGGCATCCGTGGCGCCTGCCAGCGCTTCGTGGTTGCGCTCGATCTCGCGCTGCAGCGGATCAAGGATGCGCAGCGCCTCGTTCTGGCGTTCAAGTTCGGCGATCAATTCCCTGACGGCATCTTTTTCGGCCGCTGCCCCGCCGCCCGATCCGCCTCCGGTTGGAACTGATGCCGAGGGAAGGTTTACAGGCGGAGCCGAGCCGGGATCGTCGCCGAAGGTAAGCGAGGTGCCAGACCCGATGCCGCTCAGCGCCGAGCCGGTGCCCCAGCTGACACGCGGCGCAGCTACGGCCGGTCCCTTGCCCCCGCCCAGCCCCATCAGCGCCACTGCTTGCTGCAGGGAAATCCCGAGACTCGCGGCCAGCAGTCGCGCTTGTGCCGCAGCCGCTCCCACGCCGGAGGCCATATCGACCGACGCAATCCCGCGAGCGGCATCCCAGGCTGCAAGAAGGTCGGCGGCCGCCTGTCCAGTAAAACCCTGAGCTTCGATCTGCGCTGCCATCACCTCGCGCTCGGCCGCTGCCCGGGCGTAGGCGACTTCGAGGCTGTCCGCGCCATATTGGGCGGTCAGGGCGGCGATCTGCTGCTCGGCCGCGTATTGCGACATCAACTGATCGAATGCGGCTTGCTGACTCTGACGCCGCCGTTCATCTTCCAAAGCCTGCTGTGCGCCGAGGTTGGCGCGCAACCGCTCGGCTTCGAGGCTGCGGGCCCCGATGCCGGAGCGCTGGATTTCCACTTCCAGAGCCGCCTGTGCCTGCCGGACCTCTTCGGCCCGCACCTCGGCACTCTGTTCGCCGTAAACCAGACGCAGCCGCGTGATTTCGAGCGCGTTCTGATCGGCGGCAATCTGGTCGCGGGCCGCCAGTCTGGCCCGGCCGCGGCGCGCCATCTCCTCAGCATCCCGACCAGCCCCCAGATCACCGGCGAGGGGGCCACCCATCCGGCCGTTCTCCTCGCCGAGCGCCCGGGACAGATCGACCTGCTGCCGTTGCGCTTCTGCCTGCGCGGCGATGATGCGATTCAGCGCCCCTTCTGCGTCGAGGAGATAGCCATAAAAGGTGGCCTGCTCGGCCGACATACGGCCAATGCCGCCAGCCGCCGCTTCCAGTAGCCCCTGCAGTTCACGGACCGCTTGCAGCTGCGCAGCTTCCCCTCGGGCGTCCTGCATCACGGAAAGTGCGGACTGGAACTGCGCCACGACCGGGTTGATGTGAAGCGCGCGCCCACCAGCGATCCCCTCACGCATCGCACTCACGCCCAGGAGGTCCGCCACGGCCCCATGATCGGACTGGAACAAGCCACCAGATGCATCGCCGCTGATCGACTCCAGCGCCGCCCGCATCCCTTGCAGGGCCTGCACTTCTGCCAGCGCCGTCAGGCTCTGCTCCAGACGGGCGATTTCCGGGGTCAGCCGGCCAAAGTCGCGGATCACATCACTGACGGAACGCGAGGTGGCCGTGCTGAAACCGCGCACCGCATCTTCGAGGTCCGATATGGCGGTTTCGGCATCAACTGCCTCGTCCGACATCGACATGAACCACTGCACCGCCGCCGCACCGAGGGCGATCACGCCCATGGTGACCAGTGAGGTCGGATTGACCATGCCAAGCAGCGCCGAGCGGATCGCCGGACCCAGCTTCTGGCCCTCGGCGCGCATCATGCCGAAGACCTGGCTGACCTGTGTGCCCTGCTGGATCGCCAGCATCATCGGGTTCTGGCCGGCGGCCATCATCATGAAGATGTCGTTGGCCTGGAAGCCGAGGTTGGCCAGATGGGCGTTTGCCTGCTGGGCGGACTGACCGATCTGGCGCTGTCCGACCAGCATCTGCTGCGCCGCGCGCTCCCGGGCCTGCGCTGCGATGCCGGCCGAGATCGCCCCCTGACGCTCCGCTTCGGCAATGCGTGCCAGCTCAAGCTCGTATTCCCGCGAGGCGGCAAAGAGCGGGTCATACTGCGCCCGGATCGCGTCCAGCGCGTGGCCGTGCTGCAGCTGGGCGGCGATGCTGTTTTCGGTCGACGCGGCCAGACCGGTCTGACGCGCGATCAGCTGCTGGATCGCGGTCTCCTGACGGGTCATCGCGGCGGTGGTGCCGTCGATCGAGACGCCGGCGGCCTCCATGCGGCCGATCAGGCTGGTGGCTTGCCGGGCCAGCAGATCATGTGCCAGCGCAGCTTCGCGGGCCGACATTGCCCCCATGTCTTCGTAGATCGCGACCTGCCGCAGGCCTTCGCCCAGCAGCTGGTATTCGGCGACCATCGGATGGATTGCCGCCCGGGTCGCCTGCACGACGGCTTCCCAGTCGGCACCTGCCGCGCTGGCGGCAGCCAGACCGGTTGCGGTGCCGTGGGCAGCATCGCCGATCGAGGCAACGGCCGGGCTGGCACCGGCAGCGGAGCGACCCGCCCCGACGGTCTCCTGACCGAGTTTCGTCACCTCCGCCCGCATGGCGGCCACCTCGGCCTTCGCCTGGGCGGCGCTGGCCTGGATGATCATGCTGAAGCGGAAGTCAGCCACGGTTCAGTTCCTCGATCGCGCCGCCCTCGATCTGGCGGACCTCATCCCAGCAGGCCGGAGTGACACTGATCCCGGCCAGATCCAGCGCGGCCTTCGCCGCCCCATAGTCGAGGCCCAGCCAGATCAGCCGGGCCGCGCCCCATCCTGACACCGCCTCGGTGCGCCATTGGCCCGACACCGCGCACCAGGCCTTCCATGCCGGCAGATGGTCGGGCCAGAGCGCGCCTTCGTCCTCTTCCGCCAATTCGAGCACGAGGCCCATGCGGGCCGCGTCTGCGATGGCTCGGGCGCGGTCCCGGTCAGCCGAACCGCCGCGGGCCCAGGCTCGCCCGGCGGCTCTCAGTTTCCCCGCTTCGCGCCCGCCAGAGCCTGCGCATAGGTTTCCATGAGCGCGCGGCGCACGAAGAAGTCGCGGATGAGGGCATCCCGGTGCTCGGGCGTGAACGCCAGCGGCTTGTCTTCGCCATCGGTGTCGTCGATCAGCCCCTCCCAGCCGCACAGGACGTCCCGCAGATAGGCGTTCTGCCCCTCACCGGACCCAAGGTCGTGCGCCTGAAACTCGTCCGTCGTCAGGGCGCGGAAGCGCGCGGTGAAGGTCATGTCCTCATCTGCAGGGGCCCCGGCGGTTGTCGGCATGGCGACGGCCACGGTGGCGGTGAAGTAGCGGGTCGAAGATATGCGCATGGCGGCTCCTCAGGTCAGGGCGAGGGTGAACTGGTCGTTGCCGGCGTTCGCCAGCGGGATGAACTTCAGGGGCCACTCGACCACCCCGTCCTGCTCGCTGAGGCCGGTCGGGCGCTGGACCTGGGCGATCGGCACCGACAAGGTGCAGATCTTGCCCGCGCCGGTGCCGTGAACCAGGCTGATCGCCTGCGAGGTCTGCGCGGCCGCCAGCGAGAACGGGTTGTAGGTAGCCAGCGCCGGCGCCTCGATGACCATGTCGATCATCTCCGAGCGTTCGGGGATGATGACTGATTCCGAGCGGATCAGCATGCGGGGCGTCACCTTGTTGCCGGCATCGAAGCTGAACGACCGGAGCACCGGGCTGAATGCGCCGATCGAACCGGTGGGGGTGTTGGCGGTGGTGGCCACCTGCGGCATCTGGGTCAGCTGGGTACCGTAGGTGGCCGTCGGCATCGCCATGGCGGCCGGCTGGCTGAAGAGGCCGGTGAACTCGAATTCCAGATAGACCACGCCCTGCGCCGTCATGACGTACTTGAAGGTGCCGCGAGCGCCGGTGAGCTTGTAGTTCGTGCCGTCCGAATTGAAGTAGAAGGTGGCGCTCTCATGGGCGCTCGAGACCGGGTTGTAGGTGACCGAGGTCGCGGCCACGATGGTTTCGGCCATCGCGCAGGCACGCAGAAGGACACCCCAAGCGGGGGCCGTGCCGGCCGCGCCCGAGCCCTTCACCTCGACCTTGAAGGACAGCTTGGCGTGCAGCCCTGCCGGGATCGTCGGCCGGGCGGCGAGGTAGGGCCGCTCATGGCCGCGCACAACGTCCTGACCTTCCATCGGCTGGAGACGCACGTCTTCCGCGAGGATTGCATTCGCGGCCCCGGTCGGGGTGGGGTCCGTGCCATAGACGGTTTCGATCTTGGCCAACATGGCCTGCAGACGCCAGAATGCCATTTCAGGCCTCCTTTACAGGGGCCTTCACCGGCCCTTTCACAGCGGGTTTCGGGGGAGCGGCCGGGATGTCGGGTTCGGCCTTTTCATCCGGTATGGCCGGCGTCAGGTTGCCGTCCTCGCCGCGGATGAAGCTGCCGCCAGACTGCGGCAGAGGGTGGTCGGGATCGGTCATTGCTGGATGGCTCCTGTCAGGAATCGGGAAACTTGCCATGTCTGGAGGTAAATGCTGACGCCGTTGCCCAGGCTGGTGGCCTCCGCACCGACCAGCGAGACGGGGAAGCCGCCCTCCAGCGGCTGCCATCCGGCGAGCAGTGTCTCGGTAAGCGCGAGGCGATCGTCGAATTGCCGCGCGCGGTTGGCGCCCTGCGGGTCATCATGCTCCCTCACCAGGAGGCCGGTGCAGAACAGAACCTCGACCAGCTGCCGATGAACGCCGGTGATGTCGCGAGGTGCCCGGGCGCGTTCGCGGAACGGAGCGACGAAGACGGCACCATCGGCCGCGGCCGTGGCGGGCCGGGCCATCGCCTGGATGCTTTCGGCGAGCCGTACTTCCGGAAACTGCTGGCTGGTCAGCAACCGGTCAAAGACAAGGGCCAGCATCACCACCCCCTGAGCTTGTCGGACGTGAAGACCTGAGCGGGATGCCCGGCCATCACGCTACCTGTTGCGGCAACCGGCTCTTCGCCACCGGCCGCCACAGGCAACCCGATCCGGCCGGCGGATACATCCTTCAGCCCTGCCACGGCATCCTTGTAGTCCGCGACGACGTATTCGGGCGGGCCGGCCCTGTGCAGGAAGTGGCGCGCGATCGAGACCGCCCAGGTGTTGACCAGTTCGGGCACGGTCACGAAGGGCAGGCTGTACCGCGTGCGGACATAGCCGTTGATGATGTTGTCGGCATGACCCAGCGCGCCGGCGATAACTTCCGGATCCGGTGTGCCGTCGCGGTCGCGATCGGCAACCTGCCGGATTTCGTCGATGCCGGCTCGCGCGATCAGATCGTCTAGGGAGGCGTAACTCATTGCGCAGCCAGCCTCTCGCGAAGGACATAGCCCTCCAGCGGCCAGAGCTGACGCAAGGCGTCCTCGTAGGCGAAGCGTTGACCGGCCTCCGGATCGAAGTTCAGCGGATCAGCGGGTGCAGACTTGCCGACCAGCGAGTACCCGTTCTTCAGGATCAGGACGCAGATCGTCAGATGAGGCGCCGAGTTCGGTCGGATGTATTCGGTCTTGAGAACCTTCGCCGCAAGGTCGGCCAGCGTCACGCGGCTGGCAGACTTCTGGACAGAAGCTGCCAGTTGCTCGCCAGATTGAAGATCGGAAGACATCGGGTAAATCCTGACGTTGGTTGGGCCTGCACTGGGGTAGACGCACCTGCCGCCGGCCTCGTTGGCCATCTGTGGCTTCACGCGGGGTCAGCGCGCTTAGGTCTGGTGCGTCCGCCGCAATGCGGGGACGGGGTGCCGGTGGCGATCGGGCCGCCACCGGCGTGGGGCCTCAGCCCTTGGTGGCGGCCGCTGCGCCCTTTTTGGGGGCGGTCTTTGCGACCTTCTCGCTCGGGGGGGTATCGGTGCGAGCCGGGGGTCCCCCCGCCTCGGCCGTCTCCGGGGCGGACTCGCCCGGAGCATGGGGCGCCGGGTTTTCGGCGCGGGCATTCTCGGTCGCGGTGGACTTGGCGTCTTCCAGCCGCACGGTCAGATCAGCGACCTGCTTCTGCAACTGGACCGTCACGGCATCAGCAGCAGCGAGTTGCATCTTCAGCGCATCACGCTCCTGGACGACCGCGCTGGCTGCATCGACTGCCGCATCCGCGACCATCTTGGCAGCTCGGGCCACCGCTTCGTCAAACTGCTCCCGTGTGACAGTGACCATCGTCGCCGAGCCTTCGGCGGCGTCCTCCCCGAGGACCAGATCGCCTTCGACAAGGCCGGCTGCCTCGAGGGCAGCCTTTTCCTCGGGCGAGACTTCGGCGCTGCCGGCCTTGAGCCAGCGGGAGCCGACCTTCGCCGGCCCCTTGAGATTCACGCTGATCGTTTCGCCCGACATCAGCCCTGACCCGCGTTGGTGAAGAGAAAGCCGGCGTCGGCCCCCAGAATGTAGGGCCGGCGCTCAATCGTCGTCGGGTAGATCCACGACTTGGTCTCGCGCGAGTAGTAGGGCTGCTCAACCAGCGGATAGCCAGCCAGTTCATAGGTGTAGCCATAGGACGGAACCTGATAGTTCCCGCCTTTGGGCACATAGGCGAGGATGGCGTCATCGCCCCAGACGTCGGTTGCCGCCGCCGTGTCGAGCGCGGTCTCCGGAAGGTAGACCGCCTTGCCGCAGATCACGTTCTCCAGCTCGAGGAGCGCGGCGAGCATCGCCAGGGTGATCGACTGCGCGCTCGTGTACTTGAACTGATCCTTGATCGAGGCGTGGCCGGTCAGCGCGTTCTTTGCATTGGGGCCAAGGACCAGGGTGTTCGCGTAGCGCCCGGTCATCCGCCGGATGGCCTCGTTGCCATCCTTGATGTCGTCGATCGGCGTCGAGGCAGACTGCGTCCAGCGGGCGGTGGTCGTCAGGGTGACCTTGTTGGAGGCCGCATAATTGGCGGTGTTGCGCGCCATCGTCGCGCATTCGTACTCGAGCCCGAGGTCGATGGCATCCAGCACCATGTTCACGGCACCGGCGCCCAGATCGAAGCCCGGTACCGACATGGCTTCCTGCTGGTGTTCGATCGGCACGACGCCTTCAAGCGCGTCCTGGACAAGCGAGATCGCATCCGAGGCATAGCCGTACTGGATGCGCTTCACGTTGGAGCCCGGCGCGCGCTTGGTGTTCAGCAGCCGGAAGCTCTCCTTGCCGAACTTCAGTTGCCGCATCGACCGGTTGGGCACCGTGGCCCGCGGAAACAGCATCTGGGCGACGAATTCGGAGTTGCGGTAGCCGCGCGCGTGGGTCGACAGGATCGGATCGACGACAGCGGCCTGACGGGAGTTGACGGGGGCCATGGATGATGAGCCTTCAGTTCAGGGTGTTGAAGCTGATGGTGACGTATTCGCCATCAGCGGCGGCATGGAGGGCGCGACCGAAGGGGTTGGTACCGGCACCCTGCGCCTGGACACCGCCGGCGGCGGCCGAGACGACCTTGCCGCCGGCGCTGATGGCGCCCACGGCCTTCACGCGCACCGTGCCCGCCTTCATGATCGGCGCGGGATCACCGATCACGGTGTTCGGGCTCTTGGCGACGCCGGCGACCACGGCATCGGCCGTGGTGATCTTCGCGCCGGCGAAGTTGACCAGGTCGTAGGCTTCAAAGATGCCCGTCGACATGATCGTGTCGGTAAACAGATCGTTGAACATGTTCCCTCCTCAGGAGACGGCGGCCACGGCGGCCAGATAGGACACGCCCGGATTCTTCGCCTGCCAGGCGAGAGCCTTGTGATGGAGCGCAAGGCCCTCGGCATCGACAGCCTTGCCGTCGGCCGCAAAGGCCACGGGTTTGCCGTCGGCGGGCGGAGCATCATCAAGCTGCTCTTCGCCGAAGTTCACCACGACCGGCAGCGCCTGCAGCACCTCGCGCAGGGCCGCGCCGGCGGTGATCTTCTCGGCGCCTTCGGCAAAGCTGACCGAGGCATGACCCGGCAGCGCGTCGAAGATCGCGACCACCTTGTCCTTCAGTACCGGCAGCAGGCGGCCTTCGGTCACCAGCTGCTCGGCAAAGGCTGCGTGAGCGGCATGGGCCGCCTTCGTTTCGCGCGCGGCGATCTCATCCTCGCGCTTCTTCAGTTCGGCCTCGCGCGCAGCGAAGGCCGGATCGGGCGGATTGGCCACGGGGGGCTCCTTCTTCGGTTGGGGTTTGGGATCGGGGTCTGCGGGCGGGTCCGATACCGCCGCAAACTGCGTCACGGCCTCCTCGGCCTCGTCGAGCCAGTCGATCTCCCAGGCCGGCAAGAGCTTGTCGGCCGCCTCGAGACCGTCGCGGTCGATGATCCAGTCGCGCAGCCGGCGGAAGATCGAAGCCGAGCGGGAGGCAACACCGAAGGCGGCGGTGAAGGTCGCACCGGCCGCGCCGGCGAAGGCTGCATTCCGCAAGCCGCTGACCGCGGGCGCGGCGGCGCCAAGGAAGCCGACATGTTTCGGATACCAGGTGCCCTGGACCGGGTTGTGATCCTGGTCGGGGCTGAAGAAGGACATGGAGACCTTCTTGTAGCGGCCGGCCTTGACCAGATCGGCGAAGGCAGGCTCGATCTGATGCAGATTGGCGAAGAGCCGTTCGGCCTGCGTGTCGTACTCGAAGCTCTCGACCCAGCCAAAGGCAGGCGCGTCGGTGTCGGGATGGCCCACCACGATCGGTGCAGGCGCGGTCTGCGGATCATAGGCATCCGCGACGGCCTTCAGATCGGCCGCAGAATAGGTGATCGGGTCACCGGCCATCGGCCGGAAAGTGCCGGGGCGGAAGACTTCGATGCGGGCGGTGAGCGTCTTGGGGGCCATGGTCGATCCGTTCAGTGTCGGAGGACCATGGGGGGATTTCTGGGGCGATTAGACCGGACAACGTCCGCCCGATTTGCCCCTCGGGATCATGATGGGCGGGATTGGCGCACCGATCAATCCCTCTTGGTGCGGCCACGCGGACAGGATTGGCCCGCAGAGCGATTCTAACGGGGGGCTAACGCCCCTCAAGGTTCCGGCGGGCCTCCACGGGGCATCGCTTCCGCAAAAGCGCCTCAGCGGCCCGCTCCTGCTGGATCACTCCGCCTCCAGCCACAGCTCGGCGATGTGGATGATCTCGATCTCATCTTCAGGCGACAGACCGAGGAACGGTCGGGCCGGAATGTCGCCCCAGGGAATCGGGCCGCCGCGCGATGACTGTCCGAACGCCCCCTGCGCGGCACCGAGCTGCATGACGGCAGCCTGCGGCGCCGGTGACCCGACCAGGACATGGTCATCGGCTGTCTCGTAGTTGATCTCGCCAGCCATCTTCCCGGATGCGCGCAGAATTCTGATCGGGGTCTGCCCCTTCGCTTCACGACGGGCGACAGTCATCGGTCGTAGGCTGGCCCAGGGAGTGCCGTCAGGAGAGGCCTCCTGGGCAAAGTTCCGCGGGATCGCCACTTCCGTCAGATACTCGCCGACGCCTTTGTAAAAGCCGACAGGCCGCTCCATGCGGTCGACGAGTTCATCAAGGCGTCGGACGAGCGCCTCGTCATCCAGTTCGACGGTGAAGGTCAGTCCAGCCAAGTTGAAATCTCCTTCAGGAAAGCCTATGTTCAGGTCGTCAGAGCGGCGCGGCGGTGTGTGCCCTCACAACTGCCCTGACAAGGCGGCCCGAGCACCCGGGCCGCTATTTTCGTTTCCAGACCAAGCGACCGACGCGCTGCGCGTCGATGTGACGGTGATCCGGCCTGGCCCGGTTCAACGAGGCGTAGCCCGTGATCTCGCGCCAATACTTCCGGCCCATCTCCATCATGACGACCAGACCGTTGTCAGGATCCACGCGGACATAGCGGCGGGTCAGCGCCTGGTCGAACTGGCCGGGATGGGCATCAAGCGGTACTTCCCGTACCCCGACCCAGATTTCATCGGGATCCATGATGGCTTCGGCGATCAGCGCGGCATAGGCAGCGTGACCGCGCTTGTATCCCTTCCACCGCCCGTCATTGCCGAAGAACATGTCACCGGACACCGGAAAGCGATGACCCGACTTGTCTTCGACGAGGGCCGCGCGGCCGACATCGCCCCCCAGCGGCAACAACAGGGCCCGGATGTAATCGTCGGGCGCCAGCCCATCGGGCAGGACCGATGACTGGAAAGGCCGCGCCTTTGCCAGGAGATCGGCCAAGGGCTCCGGCTGATCGATGCTGACGACATGCCGGCGGCGGGAATCGCCGGTCGGAACTGCATCCGGATCACTCAGCATTGCCGATGGCACGAGGCCCCGCTCCCATTTGTCACCGGGCATGTAATCCCAGCCGAAGCCTATTCCCGCCGGCTGCATGATCATCCGGCCAGTGGACTTGTCGATTACGGGAAGGAGCGCATCCCGCGGGGCTTCGTCCGGACCGGTCTTTCCCTGCCTCTGCAGATCCCGGCGCGAGAGCGTCCTGACGCCGCAGCTGCAGAGCCAGTCGTTTGGCGGGAAGTGGGTCTCCCACCAGGGATCGTTCCACATGAGGACAAGGTTGTTCCAGGACAGATGCTGCTTGCGCGGCACCTTCGGCGTCCGGCTGTCGCCATGCAGATACTGCCAGTAGGGCCGGAGCTTGACGACGTCGGGGTCGCGCATCTGGCGCAGGCGCCCTGCCATGAAGCTCGTCCGGATGTTGGTTTCGAAGATCGTGCGGATGCGCCAGTTGCGCTCTCCCCGATAGTCCCAGCCGTACTTTGCAACGATCCGATCGAAGTCCTTGGCAAAGTCCTCGACGTACCGGCCATTCTCTGCGGCATCGATGATGGCGGCCTGGAAATCCTCCAGCATGGCGATCTCGGTGACACCGGCCACGACGAAGGCCCGGTCATGTACACCTTGCAGCGCATCCAGCCAGACCTTCGTCGGCATCGGCCGCTTCTGACGCAGGAAGCTGATCTGCTCGCGGAACGGCTGGCGGCGCGCCTCGATGGCAAAGGCAATATCCGCTTCTTCGTCGAGGAAAACCTCTTCGCGGCCATGCCAGCTGGCAAGCTCCATCGCCTGGGAAACGATTGCCGCGAGTGGTGCGGGCGTCCAGGCCGCCGCGAGGTCCACGAGGCCGGCCAGCACATCTCCGGTCGTCGTGGCAGCCGCAACCAGATTCCGGATGGCATCGATCCGGCGCCCGATGATTTGCTCGGCTTCAGCTTCGGCCTGGTCGATGATCCGTTCGACCGGCCCGCCTGCTTCAGAGAAACAGACGTGCCTGTGCTTCAGCGTTTTTTTTTGAGCCACGCGGCCGAGAACATCACCGGATCGCCGGTCACGAATGCATCGGGCTCGGCCGTGTCACCGGCAAACTCGGCGCGGGCCGCGACGAGCGCGTCGATGGTCTTGTCCGACAGGCCATCCGTGACGTCGAAACTGACGATGTATTCTCGGGCGACCTGGTCATCCTCGAACTTCGCGGCCTGTTTCACGATCGCCGTGATCGCCTCGTCCGCCGCCTTGGCTGCTTCAGCCTTGGCCTTTCGGGTCTCGGCCGCCGCCTTCTCGTTCTTCGGCCGGACGCGCCGGATCGCAGGCACTGCCGCGCCGGGCAGGTTGTAGTCGACGATCCACTGGCACAGCGTTTCGCGCAGGGTGTCGGTCTGCAGGTCGCCGTCCGCGTCCGCTAGCACTTCGAGCTGGTTCTCATGCACCTCGCCCAAGGCACGGCTGCCCCCGTCCTGGCTGACCGAAGAGGTCAGGGTTTCGCCTGTCACCCGGATCGAAATCTGCTTGTCCCAGTACGCGCAGAAGTCCTGGTAGCTGACCGTCCCGCCACGCGAGGCTTCCAGAAACTCGACATCCGTGCCGATCGGAACCGTCACGGCCGAGCTGGTGCGGATATCCATCAGCGTGTTCAGGAGCCGCGTCTGTTCGTCGGTCAGCATGCCGTAGGGGGTCTTGCCCACCACGGTCGGTCCGGCGAACTTCTCGAGGAAATGCAGCCAGAAGGTGATGCCTTCGCGCTTGAAGAGTACGGGCCAGAACAGGCTGGAGCCGAGGCCGAGGCCGTAGGGGTTGTTGCCCTTCACATTGACCCGGTGGACGATGAATTTCCGCTCCGGCAGCTGTTCGCCCTCGGTCAGGTTCGACCAGGTCAGCAGGCGCAGCCGCCATTCCCGGTCGAAGACGAAGCGGCGCTGATCATGGGCCTTGATCTTGACGGGCCGGATCTGGGGACCGACCCGTGCCCAGACGATTTCCCCGACGGCAAAGCCCTTGAGAGTGGCGGCCAGCAGGTCGCGGCAGATCTGATCGAAGGGCAAGGCGTCGATGATCTCGGCCACGAGGTCGGCGGCTTCCTTGTCGATCGGCCGGTCGCCACCCGGCTCCACCTCCCAGTCGCGCGAGACCAGGGCGTTCTTCCTTTTGTCCAGCATGGCGCCGGCATGGGTGTCCCGCTCGATCTCGTCATAGATCGCCAGGCCCTTGCCCTGACCCTGCTGGATCAGCGTGTCGTCGGCATGCTGCATCGCCCCGCTGAAGAAGGGGATGGTGATGTCGTTCGAGACCGAGGCGATCAGTTGGCGCTGGTCGGTCGGCAGGTTCTTGCGGCCAGGATCGCCAAAGGTGGCGGGGCGGGCCATCGGGCGGTGCTTGGGCTTCTTGCGGCTCATACTGACCTTCTATCTCCGCCAAGGGTCGCGGATAATGATGCCCTTCGCCTGATAGGCGCGGCCGGTGTGACGTTTGGGGCAGGCTTGCTCGTCGTGGTCTCTACCACCGCAATAAGTGCAGCGCAGTCTCGCCCGGGTGACGGATCCGTCCCATGAGTGCGGGCAGGTCCGCTTGTCGTGCAGGTGCGATCCGCAATAGCTGCAGCGCATCACCGCCGTCCTCCCAACCGATACCCGCCTAGGCGATCCCCACTGGACGCGGCCGATGCGGTCTGCATCTGGCCGGCCGCGCCGCCGCCTGCGTAGAAGAGGGTGTTCTGCCAGAGCATGTCCAAGGTATCCGGCCCGTCGTCATGCGCGCCGTTCGGCCACTGCTGCAGCTGCTCGATCAGCGTAGTCTGGGTCGGATTCAGGCGGATCAGCCCGGCCGCGATCGGCGGCTGCAGGCGTTCGATACGCAGGTTCTTGTCAGCCGCTGGGATGATCGGCACGGCCGAGATCCCGACGCCTTGCTTTGCGGCCTCGGTCATCAGGCTGGTCCGCAGGAACTCCTGGAACTGGACGCTTTCCACAAACCACAAGAGGCAGCGGTATTCGCGCTGCAGGGCGATGGTGTCAGCGATGATCAGGTCGGGCAGCCGCTTGCGGATCGATGCCTCGACCACATCCATCTTTCCTGACAGCCGGTCAAAGCCCCCGATCAGGATGGCGGACGGGTCGCGGCCCTTCTTCTTGCCGCCGAGCGACGGGTCGATTGCCCCGAAGTGGATCCATTCGCGCATCGGCTGGGTCCAGAACACAAGCTTCGCGAAGGGATTGCCCTCGCTGATCGGCTGGTTCTGGTATTCGGTCGCAAAGCTGTCGTGACCACCGGCGCGCTGCAGCATCAGCCAGACCAGCGGCTGCACCGTTGGCCAGTTGACGACCGCGCCCTGATCCATGTCGGCTTGGCGGTCGAGATAGAAGGCGCGAGCCGCCTCTTCGCCGTCGTTGTGATAGACCTCCTCGAAGGCCTCCCACAGATCCATGCGATCCGGCCAGGTCATGATCGCCTGGAACTTCGTCACCCGCCACGCGGGCTTTTTCGATTCCCGGACCAGGACGGCATCCCAATGCAGGACGGTATTGACCCAAAGCACGTGCATGGACCCATCCGGCGGGCCGACTTTCAGAGCTGCCCGGTTGATCCAGTTCTCCAGCTTCTGGCGCTGTTCGGGGTTGCGGACGGCTTCGTCATTCTCGATGTCATCGAAGAACATCAGATCGGGGCGGTGCGGCCCATGGCGACGGCCGCGAATCTTCTGCAGGGCGCCCAGACCCTCGACCCGGATGTTCTGACGGGTTACGATCTCGCCTTCACGCCAGACGCGGCCCTGCCCGCAGGCATCGGGAAAGTCGGTCTGCAGGCGCGGATTGGTGGTCAGCTCGGCCTTGATCGCCTCGATCAGCAGGGCCGCCTGAGCGTAAACGTCGCAGACCTCCAGACAATAGCGCGTCCTGCGCATGACAATGCAATAGAGCGCGAAGCCAAGGCTCATATGCGTGGACTTGGACGAGCCGCGGGGCGCGATCAGCATCTCGCGCTTGCCGGCATTGGCCGTCAGGATCTTCGGCGCCAGATCGAAGATGGCCCGGTGGAACAGGCTGTCTTCGCCTTTGACGTAGTGTGGCAGATAGGTCTTCAGGAAGAACTCGAAGCCCTCGCCCCCGAAATCCGCAACCCGCCGCAGGCGTTCAGCCCGGGCGGCGGGGTCGGACGGGAAAGCCTCGACGCTCAGCTCGATGTTGCGCGCGAATGCCGCCGCCATCTCGGCGATGTTCTGCGCGAACTCTTTCCGGCTGACCGCGGCCTTCAGCTGCGGCCGCTTGATCATGTCGTATAGATCCCCGCCAGGTGCTCACCGAAGGGCTCGATGATCTCGAGGATCGTGGCGGCGTGCTGCGGGAAGCTTTCGCGCACGAACTCCAGCAGCTTCGCCATTACGTCCTGCGCGACCCCGAGTTCGCTGACCTTCGGCGCAAATCGCTTGGCGCTGGCCGCCATCTTGGTCATCGCATCCGAGAGCGAGACCAGCATGCCGACCTTTTCCTGCGTGGTGTGATTTCCGTCCTTGATCTCGTCCAGAATCGCCTGCGCCTGGATCATGAAATCCTCGACAACCGACGACACCACGACCTCGACGCCTTCTCCGGCTATTACATGGGCGGTGCGGGCCTTGTCCCAGTCGTCGCCGGCTTCCTTGGCCGCCTTCTTCCAGCGCCCGACCGTGGCCTCCGATATCCCGTAAGCCGCTGCGATCGTGGACTGCATCATCCGGCGATGGACATAGTCGGAGCGCGCCTTGCGCTTCAGATCATCACGGGACATTGAACCCCCCGGCAATCAGGAAGGCGACCGCACCCATGACGATGCCGCCGATCACCAGCCGAGTGATCCAGCTGATCGTCCCCTTGATCTCGCCCAGGCCGCCCTTGATCTCGCCCAGGGTGATCTGGATATTGCGGTCACGCTCGGCCGCGACTGCGGTCTGTGTTTCCAGCTGCGTCAGGCGGCCCTCGTGCTTGTCGAGGCGCACATGGGCGGCGTTCAGCTGCTGAATATGGTGGTCGAAGTCGTTCAATTCTGGCCTCCACCCAGCCACTTGGTGGCCAGGTCTTTCACGGTGTGGCCGCCCATGTAGAGCCCCATGTAAAGGCCACTGATCTGGATCAGGGTCTCGTAGGGGGTCTGGGGCAGCGCGATCTTCCAGACCGCATTGGCGACATGGAGCACGACAATGTTCCAGAGCCACAGGAAGCCGATCAGATACATACCCGCCGGCCGCCAGGCGCGGGCCCAGAGCGGCTCGGTCGATTCCGCCTGCAGCTGCGCCAGCTGGTATTCGAGGCCGGCGGCATAGAGGGCGACCAGCTCGGGGCTCTGGGCCTCGACGGCGCGCAGGGCATCGATCGCGCGGGGCTGATCCTCGGCGGCCAGCGCATCCAGTGCCTCGACCGGTACGCCGGCGCGCTTGGCCACCGCCTGGATGATGTCCATCGCCAGCCCGCCGGAACCGCCGAGCTGGTCGTTGAGGATCTTGGCAAGGACCGGCGAGCCGATCTGCAGGGCGAGAGTGGCGAGGGACATGTCGTCAGCCCTCCGTGCCGGGAACAGGGGCAGCCGGCGACGGGCGCCAGCTAACGCCGCTGGCGACGAAGCATGCCTGACCATCCGTCCGGACCGCGAACACGGTCCAGCCCTCGCCTGCGGGCGATACGGTCAGAATGACGGTCTGGCCGGTGTCGGTCCGCCCCTCCCAGATCGGGAGCTCGCCGTAGTTCTCGTTCAGCCGGGCGAGAACGTCGGCCAGGCCGAGACAGCGGGGCGGCGCTTCCTGCGCACGGGCAAGCCCGGGAAGGGCAAAAAGCACCATGATGATCATGACGAGCACTGCGGCGATGATGCGGCCGAGCGTGACGGGATTGGTGTTCATCAGAAGCTCCGGAGTTTGGCCGCGAGGCGCGGCAGGTGGCGGTCGATCTTCGCGGCGATCACGTCGCGGTAACGCCAGGCCAACGAGAGGGCATAGATCGCGAGGCCGGACCAGATCACCGGGCCGACCCAGTTCAGGTCGGGCGGCAACTCGATCATCGCCGGCGCCGCGGCGGGGGCCGAGGTGGCGGCCGCCTTGGCCGCTCCCTTGCGCGCGTCGTTCCGGCGCTGCAACGTCGACAGGGTTGCCCGGCCGATGATGCCGTCCACCGTCAGGCCGTGGTCGGCCTGGAACTTCCGGACGGCATCGGCGCGCACGGCGACGGTGGAGGCGCCCGGGTCGTAGCCGGCAAGGCGGAAGCCATCACGGATCGCTGCGATCTCCGGACTGGAGACCGTCAGCCCCCAGCGGGCCCATTCGCTGGCCGGCGGCTGCGGCCGGGTGTTGAAATGGACGGGATAGTTGCCCTCGAGCAGAAGCTCTGCCTCCCGCTCGCGCCGGGCCGTCAGACCGGGAAGCACCTTGCCACCCCCCTTGTTCCACATCAGGAGCCCAGCCCGGATGTCTGCCTTGGCGGCGCGGGCGCGCCAGCGCTTGACCCAGGTGGCGCGGCCGATCGCGCCGGTGTTGAAGTGGAAGCTGACGCCAGCATCGAACTCGTGCTGCCGAGGCGCAGGCATCGCTTTCATGACTGCAGGCTCATAGTTCTGGCGGAGGGCGCGCGTCAGCAGGTCCGTCGCTGCGCTGCGCGTGATCGTCATGCCGGCCTTGGGTGTCACCACCCCGGATGCGGCTGTCAGGCCGGCCCCGATGGTCCACCGGCCCGCCGGGCAGCGGTAGGCCTTCAGGACGACGCCCTCTTCGGCCTCGAGGGCGGCAATTCCGGCTTCGCTGGTTTCCATGGTGATCTCCGGCCGTCCGGCACCATGCCGGCTGCAGCTACATCACCGATCGGGCAGCAAGATTCCGCCCGGACAATGTCCGGTCAGCCGAAGAGGTCCGGTTGGTTCGGGTGCGGGCGCTCGCGGGGCGCATTGATCTTGCGCCGGACATGGCGCTGCGAAACGCCCAGAATCCGCGCGATCGCCCGGCGATCATGACCGGCTGCCTCGAGCTTCAGCAACTCGGCCGTCGACAGCCGCTTGCGGGCAAAAGGCACATACATCTGCCCGCCTCCCATGTAGCTGCATATCGCATAGCCGGCAGTTTCACCAAGAGCCTTGATGACTGGGTGGTCGGGCCGTGGATTGCGCGGAAACTTGATCTCCTGCCCGCCGAACGCCTGCACGAGGCGCAGGACCAGGCCTATGCCAAGCGTCTCCGCCATCTCGACGAGCGAGACCGGCAGGTCATCGATGCGGGCCGGCGGACGATTCATCATCTGTCCGCCGCCAGCTGCGTGGGGGCAGCGTAGTCTTCGGGGCGCTCGAGGCGCGATCTGCATGGCGGAATCCATCCGAACGCCGGATCCCGTGGTGTCCGATCTGAAGGTGTCCAGACAATCCAGCAATAGGCCGTCGCCGAACTCCCCTTGGGAGACAGCCGGCCCCGGTGCATCACGACCCTTTCCGAAAATTGCAGGATGATCCGGGGAGGGTGCGGCCTGAACAGTCGGGAGTGCCTGCCTGCACCCTCCAGAAAGGCAGAGCGCACGATGACCGCGACGCCAAGACGGCTGGTTCGCAACGCGCGCAGAATGAATTCTTCAGCGAGGCGGAACGGCGGGTTTGTGACGGTCCAGTCAACCTTGTCCTGGTCCGGACCGAACAGGTAGTCGGCTACGGGAAAACCGGCCCCGTAGTCATGGACATCCGATGCTTCGACGCTGCCGAAATACTCGCGCAACGGCCGGACCATGTGGCCCCGGTTGGCAGCCGGTTCCCGGCAGCTGTTGCAATCAGTGTAGGGCCACCAGAGCCTGTCCTGAAGGTGATCGAAAAGAGCCCGTGTTGCCCAGGGTGGCGTCGGAAAATCGTCAAGGCTGTCATGGGGTTCGCGGCGCTGTTGCATCACGGCCGAGCTGCGGTTCTGGCTCATATGGCCCTCGTCCGCTGCAGCAACTGCCGTTCGGTCTCGGTCAGGCGGTCGCCGGGGGTGTTGGCCCTGCGCAAGAGCCGCTCCCGGTACTCGGACATGGTAATTGTGGCATGCACGGTCATCGGACGTTTCGGGAGGCCGTAGTGCCGCGCCAGCTGGCGGACGCTGCCAGGCGGGCGGCCGTAGAGTCCAGCGATCTCGCGGACGAGGACATCCGCCAACCAGAGCGCGCGAAGCTCGGCCTCCGATATGACAGGCCGGCGCCCTTCCTTTCGGGGCGGCAGCCCCATCGACTTTGCCCGCACCCAGAGCCGGACCCGCGACAAACCGACCCGCGCGGCCGCTTCAGCCGAGGTCAAGTCGGCATCCATCCAGACCCGTTTGATTGCCGCGGCAGGAATACGCTTGTCCATCAGTGCGCCGCCCCGGCCCGGCCGCGGGCCTCCATCTTCTTCAGGGCTTCGATGATCGGGGTGGCCTGCTCATAGGAAAGAAGATCCGGGTCCACCACAACACCGTCCAGACCATGCGCCACGAAGCGCTTGCAGAAGGCTCGCAAGGACTCCCGCGATCCGGATTCAATGACCCCCAGGCGATGGCAGCTCTTCCAGAGCGCATGGATCAGACGGACATAGGGCTTGACCGAAGCGGGCAGTTTTCTGCCGCCGGACTTCACGCGGAAACCGAGGCGCTTCATCTCGTCCAGGACGGCGATCTTCTGGCGCTCGGTCATGGCGCGCAGCGATGCTACGCCGGTGATCCGGGTCAACAATGCGCGGTAGGTGTCTTCGTCCAGGCCGAGTTGACCCTTGGCGATGTTGATGATGGCAGTGGAGTTCATCAGAGTTTCGCCTCCAGCTCAGCGGCCATATCCCAGAGCGAAAAACTCTCCTGCTCGATGAGGCCCTCGCTGCGGCGGACAGTGACGTAGAGGCGCCGGTCGCCTTCGATGTCGACCCCGACATCGCCCACTTTCCGCAGAACCTCTGCCAGGGCGTCTTCGATGATCCTGCGGCGGCGCACGAAGCCGGCGGTGGCGAATTCACTCATGGCTGCACCGCGCACAGGTATCGGGGTGGGAGAGCGAAGGCGTGAAGGGGCGGGCGCACAGCCCGCAGGCAATCTGCCCGCCGTCGGACAGGTGGCGTTGCATATTCCGCTTGTGGTTGGCCCAGATCCCGCGCAGCTGACCCATGGTCAGTCCGAACTCCGGGGCGACAGCGGACAGCTTCTGGCCTTCCGCGATTCGCCTGAAGACATCATCACGCTGCGCTTCGGTCAGGCCCGGTGCCGACGGTGTCAGGAAGGCCGGTGGGTGCGGCTTCTCATCGACGACAGCGGGGAGATTCCTGACGTTGCGACGCGGCTTCCTGACGGGTGCAGGTTCAGGTTCAGCCAGGTCGTCGAGGGTTTCAGCGAGTGCGTCAGAAACGTCCGCTGCTGCTGTTGCGAAGCCGGCGACTGCGTCATCGACCAGCCCGAAGGCCTCATCCTCCTGCAAGAAGGCGCAGACCTTCTGCGCGATCTCTCTCTCCGGAAAGATGCCGATCAGAACCGGCCGGTTGATGATGATCTCGACCTGCCCGTCGGGCCGGTCGCGCATAAAGAACGTCATGGCATTACCTCGGGCTGCATCGTCAGGACCGGGCCACCACGCCCGGCCGACCTGCCCGACCCGGAGAGGGCCGGGCGGTTTCGCGTCAGGTCGTCGGCAGGCAGGTCCACAAGACCGTGGGGTGCGATCCGGTGCCGGTGCTGAGCGCCTCGAACTGCGCCTCGAGGCGGGCGCCGCCCTCCCGACAGGCGGCTTCGCTGTCAAACGGCACCTGGACGGCGCCGCCTTCATTCACCGTGCGCAGCAGGGCAATCAGGACAAAGGCAGAGGTGTTCATCTTGCTTCTCCGTAGATGAAGAATGAGGGGTGCCCGGCCCTTAGGGCCGGGTCCGCGTTCAGTTGAGTTTGGCCGCCTTGAACAGCAGCTTGCGGGTTTCCGGGATCGCGATGGCTTCGCCCGTGGCGGGGTTGCGCCCGGTGCGCGGGGGACGCGCCTTGACACTGAAGCTGCCGAAACCGAGGAACCTCACGGTGTCACCAGCTTCGGCGTGACGGGTGATCGAACCGATCAGCGCCTCGACGGCGGCCTGGGCCGCTTTGGTCGTGGTGCCGGTGGCCTCGGCGACTTCGCGCACCATGTCTGCTTTGTTGACAGTACCCATTTCGGGGTCTCTCCTTCGGGGTTAGCCGGCCAGCACCATGCTGGACGGATCGGGGTGAGCGGCGGGCGGCGTCATCAGCCCGCGGCTGGCATAGAGCTGGACGTGACCAAGCCATTCGTGCCGGGCCTGGCGCCAATCCAGCAGCGCGTCGTGGTCCTGCAGAAATCGCGTCGCCCGATCGACCGCGTCAGCGAGGCTGCGATCGGGCAGGTCAGGACGATGACCCAGCAGGTGCCAGGCCTCGGCCAGCAGCGCGGCGTGGTCAGCGGCTCGGAGGGCGGTATTCATGGAGCGGACGGGCACCTTCCAGGCAGCGCCGATCAGCCGATCCAGCCGGCCCTTTGCATTGGCAATGGCGTGCTCGACCGCCGATCTGGTCCCGCACAGGCAAAGGAACTCGACGGCAGGGTCGGTCATGTCTCCGATGAAGGCCTCATGGGCGTCGTGCAGCAGCGCCCAGGGCCGCAGGTCGGGCGGACACAGCGAGGCCACGAGCAGAGAATGGGCGGCAACCGACCAGGGCTCACGGGCCCGGCCATTGAACCTGTTGATCTTGGCGAGCGTGTTGCCAAGGATGCCAGCCGTCATATCCTCAGGCGCAAGCGCTGCGAGGTCGATCGTGCCGTCAATGGTCCAGAAAGGAATGGCTGCGGACATCGCTTCACTCCCCGATATTCGTCGAGGGGTGCCGTGCGGGCACAGCGGGCGGCTCGGCCGAAAGCTTTGAGGCTTCGCCGATGTCCAGCATGACACGGCCGATGACAGCGTTGCTCATGTCATCCACGATCTGGGCGCAGACCGAGTTGTCGTTGCCGGTCTCGACCCGCACGGCGATCTGCCGAAGCTCGTGGGCCAGCTGGCGGCGGATGTCGGCACTGTTTGCGCCGAAGTCGTCTCCTTCCAGGATGACCTTGAGCCGGCTATACATCGGCATCCTCCTCAGCCATGCAGCCAAGCAGGCGGTCCATGTGGGCCTGGACGGCCGACAACTCGGCGGGATCGCGCAGCTGGATGACCAGGGCGAGACGATAGGAACAGTCGTCTCCCTGGTCGGACGCGAGGCCATCAAACTCACCCGCCCACCACTGGCGGGGGCGGTTGTTGTCGAGGGGCAGAATGAGAGGCAGAGCTACGATGGCCATGGTCACGCCCGCGCCAGGCCGAAGCTGACCGAAACCAACTCGCCGCCGACTTCGGCGCGCATACGGAACTCGGGCGAGGTGCGCGAGCCAGTGACCCGGATCGCATCCTTCAGCGCGTCCATCGCGGCCACCCATTTCGGATCGGTGATGTCATGCCGCAGCAGCTTGAAGAGTTCGGCCTTGTTGATCCGCCCTTCCTTGTCGACGTTGAAAGCGCCAGCCACGATCAGCCGAAGGGGCGCGGCCGCGTCTTCCGACCAGTCACGCAGGCAGTCGTCGATCAAGGCTTTGGACGCCTGCAACTCAGGACCGAAGTCGAGTGTGTCGCGCACACGGATGCTGATCCGGTAGCAATCGTCGACGGTTGCATAGGACCGGTTGCCCTTCGGCCCGCCCTTCTCGGCGCCATACTTTTCGCCGATGAGGGCATCGAAGGCGCCCAGATCGGCGAACAGATGGCCGCGGAAGCGGTTCACCTGATCGACCAGCGCGAGGAACCAGCCGAACTGTTCCCGGACCAGCTGATCCTCCAGCAGGTGTTGCTGCTTGATCGTTTCGATCGGCAGAAGAGCACCCTTAGCGTCCGACATATAGGTCTTGCCGTTGAAGGAGACCTTGCCGTCGGGGATGGTGACCGGCGTGAAGGCCGATTGATGTTCAGACATTTCAAATCTCCTGTTTTGTGATGAAGAGGGTCGCCGGGGCCGGTTGGCCTGGCGGAGTTGCAACGAGGCCGACCAGCACCAGCGTGATGGCCATTGCCTCGATCTCGTCGACGCTCAGTCCGGTCAGGGCGCGCGGTCCGTCCCGGTCGATCCGGCCGAGAGCCCGCGACGCGATGATCACGATCTCCCGGTCGGTTCTGGGGGCCGCTACATCAGCGCGCATCGGTGCCTCCCACGACCCGCAGGGTCGGTCGTGCGACTTCAGCGGCCTGGGCGCTCATCTCGTTGTGCAGCGCGATCATCAGTTCACCGAACTCGACGCCCAGGCGCAGCAGCTGGCCCGGCACATCGTCTCCGCCGGTGGTCGGGAATTGCCGCGCCATCAGGGAGGCCGCCGCAACGATCACCACCGCCCCACCCTCTTCCGCGCCCGAGAACCGCTGAAGTGTCTGGAAGAGGTCAATCGCGTCGTCCGACCAGGCCATGGACTCCATCTGTTCTGTCAGCGTCTGGCGCTTCATCACGGGCTCCTTTCGGTGGTCAGCGGGTTGTGCGGGCAGCGGCGGCAGGCTTCGGACTGCCGCATCCGCTCGATGTTCGACGCGGACATCGGTGCCGATGCGTGATCCAGGCACTCGTCCCGGGGGATCGACCGGCGCAGGTGCGGACACAGCTGCGCGCCACGGAAGTTCCGAACGATCTTCGCCCCATGCTTCCGGCCGACGAGGTCGAGGCTCTGGGCGGGATAGCGTCCGGAAAGCAGCATCGACACCGACGGGCGCTTCATGTCCGCGCGCCGTGCTATCTCGGCGATGCTCGTGCCTTTGGCCCGCTCCGCTTTCAGAAGGGCCAGCCATTCGGGGTCCGGCAGATCGAGCTTCAGCGACGGGTGCATTTCGCGCCCTCGTTGAAATCGACGATGGTCCCGTGCTTCTGGCTGACCACGGGCGCGCGCGGACCCGTGTTCCGCTCGAGCTGATAGACAAGGAAGCCGTTGGAGCCGGGTGCGGTGCCGGCCCGGCGACGTCTTGCCTTGGTCAGGTAGCCGCCCTTGGTCAGACCGCAGAAATAGCGGCGCAGGTTCTCCGTCACGTCGCCGTCCGCCGGGCCGGCCACGACTGCGGCGATCTCGCTGATGGTGAACGTGCGCGCGATCTTCATCGCGTTCCAGGCGCGCTGCCGGATCGAATTGTGCTTTGGCGGGCGGGTCGCACGATCAGGCCCGGTCACGCCGCTTTCGATCCTGACGCCCTGCCGGATGGCCTCGGCACCCGCAGAAGTGGCCTGAAAGCAGCCACGTTCGATCCGTTCGACATAGCCCCGCTGGATCAGAAGGGCTGCGGCCTGTCCGATGCTGGACCGGTCCAACTTCAGATGGTCCGACAGCTCGGTCAGCGTCAGACAGGCATCGCCGATCGCGTAAAGGAGCCGGTTCTGGATGGTTTCTTCTGCCATCAGCGCACCTGAGGAACCATGATGGGCTGCCCCGATTTGCGGTCGTAGATCAGATGCTGGCCGGCCATCTCGCGCATGGTGAGGCCGTCCGCCGTCGCCGGCGGATTGCGGAGACCGAACTTTTCGATGGAGCGGATCGCCTCCAGCAGCTCGCGGTTGAAGCCGCCGGTTGCCCGGTGAACGAAGTGGGCCAGATCACCGGCGACCTTCACCTCGCATTTCAGGGACAGGAACTGCGAGACATCGGCAAAGTCGGCCGGTTCAAACTTGACGTAGCGGGTGACGCGCGTAGCCGATTGGGCATGGCGGGTCAGGTTGTCGCGGATCCTGCCCATGCCGACCAGGATGAACGGAACCTCCGCGAGGTCCGCCAGATCGCGGATCGTGTCCACCAGCTTCGATTTGCCGGACACATAGTCCGCCTCGTCGATCACCACGCCGAACTGTGAGTCCATGTCGCGCGCCAGCCGGTTGCGGTCGCGCAGCAGGGTCAGGCAGGCGCGGAAACGCGCTTCGTGACCATGCGGCGGGTTGATCCGGCCTTCGGTCAGCATCTCGCCAAGCAGCCAGTAGGAGGTCCACTCCGCCTTGGCCCGCAGGTAGACGCAGCTTTCCTGCGCCGCCCACCTCATCAGAATCGTGGTCTTCCCAAGGCCGGGCAGCCCGTCGACTACTACGAGCCGGCATTCCTCGGCGCCGCGCGCCGCCAGCGCGTCCAGCCCTTCCATGAAGGCATGGTAGTTGCGGGTTTCCACAAAGACGGGTTTCATGTAGTTTCTCCTTTGACTGCTCGCAGTTATTCAGGCGGCGGACCTGAGCAGGTCGGACAACTCGTCCAGGTCCACGCCTGAAATTCTCAACAACTCCCTGCCGCTACGCCGCGACAGCACTTCGCGCAGGATCTGCGCGCGGCCGGCCGTCAGCTGGGTCGGATCGGCAAGACAGAGACGGGCCAGTTCGGCATCCGTCGTGATGGCGGCGTTCCTGAGCGGCACAGCCGGCGCCGGCACATCGACGGTCACCGGCGCGGCCTGCAGATCGATGCGGATCATCGGCTGCAGCGCTTCTGCCTCGATCAGGGGGGTGCGAAGCTGGTCGTGGACCGCCTCGACCTTCTTGCCGAGGCGGCGCAGCTGCCCGCGTGCCCGTGTCTCCTCGGCAGCCCGCTGCGCGGTCAGCGGGAAGTACCGCTCCTTGTTTCCGGCAAAGGTCGCCACCGCGATCAGCCGGCCGGGTTGCCCGCTTTCCTCGTCATACTCTCGGACCCAGACCTTTTCGGCCTGGTCCAGATCGTAGCCGACCATGACGCGCCGATCGTGCCAGGCCTCGAGATCGATGTGGAAATACTGGTTCTTGTTCCATTCGACCTGGGCGCGGCGGCAGGTTCGGACCTCATAGGGGCGGAAGAGATCGTCAACATCGCCGGCGTCGATGGTCACAGGTTCAAAGCCGTTCGCCACATGGGCTGCCCACGCCTCGTTCGGGCTCATATGGCGCTGCTGGCCCGTTTCGGGGTCTGCAAACCGAGGCAGGCCCCGATGCGGCCGTTCATTATATTCGGCGATCGTCTTCTCGACTCCCGCGATGAAGACGTCCCAGCTGGGCAGGATGGCGCTGCGGCCAAATTGTCGGATATCGGACCGCGTGGCCTTGTGGACCCGCTGGCCGGCCTCCTTGTCCATGTCTTCGCCGATGTAGGTTGGCATGCGCTTCGCAAGCGCATTCCAGTGGGCGTTGAACCGTTCGATGATCCCCTTGGCCTGGCTGTTGTAGGGCAGCGCATGTGCCTTGGTGATGCCCAGGCGGGCCATCAGCCCGCCGGCATCCGCATCGAAGGTCTTGTTCTTATAGCCCGCGCCCCGGTCGGTGTAGAAAATGGCGCAGATGCCATGGCTCGAGCAGGAGCGGCGCAACGCCTCGGTCACCGCAATGACGTTTTCCTTGCGCGACACCGCGTAGCCGACGCATTTCCGGGTCGCAACATCGAGGACCGAGGTTATCTCGGGTCGCATGGGCCGGCCGGAAACCGGATCGGCGACCTCGGCATCAAAGGTCTTGCCATCCGCCGTGTAGACCGTGGTGGGCCACATGTCGTCGGTGGTACGGGTGACATAGGCAAGGCGCTTGCGAAGGGTCAGCAGGCCTTCGCGGCCGACGTTCCGCTCGATGTTGTTCAGCCGCACCCGGAGGATGTACTCGACCTGGCTCAGCGACAGGGTCATCGGCTGGGATCCCGGCCGCTGGGCTGCAGCCGCGAGATAGTCCCTGTGCGCATCTGTGATCGTCGGCTTCGATCCGACTGCGTAGAAGCGCAGGAAGTCGGCGAACCCGCCCGGTATCGGCGCATGTTCCTTTGTCGCCTCGGGGGCGAGCGCAACGACGCCGCGCGTGTCGCGGGCCTTGAACCAGTCGTAGATCGTCCGGCGGGAAACCTGCGAAACCTTCCGGCGGTCATTGGCGGCGGCAATTTTCGCGGGCAGCAGCTGGAACCCGTCGGCAGCCGTCAGCAGCAGGGGCCGGGCAAGACCGGCAGCTTCCCGATCCGTCAGGAACTGCCCCTGATCGCGGCGAGCCTCGGAATCCTGACGCTGCCGCCACTGATCCTGCGCCTCTAGGAAGCGGGCGATGCCCCATGCCCGTGTCTGTCCTTGCGAGATCGCGTAGCCCTCGATCGACGACAGGATCTCTGCCCTTGCCTCCATGACACTGCGGGCGCGGGCGGAAAGGGCGGTTGCCCGCAACGCTGCCATCTTGCGGCGGTCCGCATCGGCCTCGGCAACCAGAAGCGCGGTGCCGGCAGCCCTCTGGGCCTGCGCATGGATGGCGGCCTGCAGCATGTCGGGCAGGAGCGAGCGATGGTACTCCATCGCGGGCCGGCCGCCGGCAGGATCCACACGCCAGCGCGCCAGGCGCTTGGGGAGTTCGTTCCAGCCTTCGCGCAGGGCAAGATCACGGACGCGCCGCTCGGACGACGGGAGGCCGTTCAGCCCACGGGTTTTGATGATCTCCGCCAGTTCGCGGGGGGTAAAGAACTCCTGTTCGCCCGGCTGCGCCATGTCAGATGCGCCCCCCGAAGAAAAGGCGGCAAAGAACCATGACGAAGGTCGAGCATGGCTTTACAGTCGCAGGCGACTCGCCTTTCACCAGGCAAAGCAGGACGTCATATGTCGCTCTCCAGCTACGCCAGATATGCTTACGGTGTCGGGGAAGAGCTCCGCGAAATGCTCCGGGGCGAGGCTTACGAAGCCTTGATAGCGCAGCTCTCCGCTCAATCTCTGCGGGCGCTAGCCGCATTCGCACGAGACGAAGCCGTTCTTGTTGAACGGATTGCGACTGCCCAGCCTGCTCAGCGCCAGAAGATGCTGGCAAAACTGCCGACGGATCGCCGCTTCTGGGCGATTTCAGCGGCAGCGCAGATGGCATATGAGGCGGCTGCAGTCTTGGATTCTGCAGAACTGGAGCTTCGCCCGGGTGGTTCGTACCGCTCGATGATTGGCTCGGTGCAGAGCGTTCTTCTGGCGCCGTACCAGTCGCCAGAATATCTTTGGCCGTGGCCAAGTCCGCCGCCACCGGAAGCTCAGGATTGAACGGCGTGGCCATCAGATGCGCCCCCTCCGCTTCAGGGAAGCGATGACGCGGGCCTCGTGGGCGGCGAGCACACTGTCAAAGGTATGGTCATCAAGCCCGCCGATCAGCCGCGATGCTGTCAGGAAGCGCTTCTCTTCAGCCGTCGGGGCCGAGCCCAGGTTCAGGAAATCAAGCGCCTGTGCCACATTCTCGACGGGTGCGTCGCCAAGGATCAGATCAAGGATCTTCGCCTGGCGCTCCGGGCTTTCATCGGACAGCGCTTTGAGTTCCGTCATTTTGTGGGCCAGTTCGGTGCCGACCAGCCGCCTGCGCGAAGCTGGCGAGAGGCTCGCCCAGACCTTGACACCAGTCTCGATGGACCGGACCGAAAGGCCGATCTTCTCGGCCACCGCCTTGCCGAATCCGAAGATTTCGCCGCCGGAATCAAAACGCAAAGTTTGCGCTTTGATCGACTTCCTGTCCCCGCCTGCCGCTGCTTTGGGGTGAAGCGCAAGCCAGACCGCCTTCAACTCCCAGAGATGGTGGCAGCGGTCCAGCGCGATCAGCTCGGCCCGGCCGAGGTTCTCCATGACCTCTTCGAGCCGCGCGGCATCGTCACTGGTCAGATCCGAGAGGATGGCGGGGATCGTTGCCAGTCCAAGCAACTGGCAGGCGCGCAGTCGGTAGAGCCCCGCAATAAGGACGTACCCGCCGTCCGGGGTTTCGCGGACCCGGATCGGCTGCAGCAGGCCCTGGGCGCTGATGATGTGCGCAAGCGCTTCGGCCCAGGCGGGGTCAAAGTCGCGCGCCCGGTTCTCGGGAACGGCGACGGAGAAGATTGGCAGGTTGGGGATGTAAGTCATGTCTGCGGGCATTCCAGGCCGTCAGGAACGCCGGCATCGCCGCCGAATCCTGACATTTGACGGAGGGAGGAAACGGGTGAGAAAATGGGGTGCTGCCGGGCGCTGGAACGCCCGGCAGCGATCCACACCACGCCTTGGGAAAGGGCACCGTGATGCAGAAGCCGTTGAACAGCGCCCAGCGGGCGTTTCTGAAAGGCATGAGCGATATGACCGCCAGCTTCAGCCGCGACATCGACGAGCCTTTCGTCCTGATCGGCAAAGCGACGCAGGCCTTGTTGTTGGCCGATCGCCCGGTGACCGACACAGATCTCGCCGACGAAATCGTCAAGCTGGCGACGGACCGGAACGCCGCTGCTGTGAAGCGCGCCCTCAGTCATCTTGGCCTGCCACCGGAGCGGACGGGCTGATGCCACGCAGGCGGGCGATCTCGGCACCTGCTCCAGAGCCCTGCGGCGCAGCGCCTCGACCTCTGCCTCCAGAATGGTGACACGAGCCGAAGCAGGAGGCAGGCAAATGCGGTCGCGGTGATCCATCACGGCACCACCTGCAGCAGCTCGTCACCGCCGGTCGGCAGGCCTGCACCTTCGGCAACCCAGAAGCCGCCGATGACCAGCAGGAAGATCGCAGTCGCACCAAGAAGATCGTCGAGCCACGACATCACGCGGCTCCCGATTTCAGGTCGCCGACATGTGATCTGAGGCGAGCAAGATAGGCTGCCTGCACCACATCAGCACCCGCGGCATCGATCAGCCTGGCAAGAAGCGCGCGGCCCTTGGGACCTTTGGACTGACCAAAGGTCGCACTCCGCGCGGACGTGGGTGCAACGCTGTTCTCGGCGCACCAAACCTCGAAACTCAGGCCGCGTGCCTTGAAGGCGCCGACGATGGCCGCATGCAAAATCGCACCGGGCTGATACGGCAGGTCTTGCGCCGACATGAAAACCTCTCACAGTGTCCGTTTGTGTTCTCTGTCAGAGATTAGGTTCGCTTTTGTCTACCGTCAACCAGAAAGGTACACTATTGTCGTCCTTTTCGGATCGACTTCGCTCGGAGCGAGAACGCCTGGCGATGAGCCAGACCGCGTTTGGTGAAGCGTGCGGCGTGACGAAGGGCAGCCAGATCAATTACGAAACCGAGAAACGGTTCCCTGATGGCGAGTACCTCATGAAGGCCGCCGAGCTGGGCGCCGATATTCTCTTCATCGTGACCGGCACCAGGGGCGAAGCAAGTCTGCCGCAGAACATGGGCGAATGGCTTAGCCGCATCGCCCGGCGCGACATGGCAGGGGTGATGGAGCTACCACCTTCTGACTTTACGGAGTTGCCACTTTACGATGCTTTTCTTGCCGCCGGGCATGGTGTGGACAACACGGCGGAGGATGTCGTTGACAGCTTGGCCTTTAAACGTTCGTGGCTGAAGAGGATCGGAGTGTCTTCGGCTAATGCCGTCCTCGCCCGTGCTCACGGGGACAGCATGCATCCGACAATCTTCGACGGCGATTTAGTGATGATCGACATCGGGCAACGAGACCTACAAGTCAGAAAACGGGACCTTTCGGATCATCGGCCGGCCCCAATCTATGCCGTCCTAGATGGAGGGCTGGCACGCATCAAGAGATTGGACCGCCCGGAACCTAGCGTTGTCATTATGCTTTCAGATAATCCAGCGTTTCCGGCAGAGGTTCTTACCGGGTCGAAGATTGATGATCTGAACATTATCGGCGCGGTCCGATGGTGGGCGCGCACGAACAAGGAATAGATCATGCCAGTCTATGGACCTTGTAAGGCCGAATGCGAAGAAACCACCAAGGGGGGACCATGGAGTTTGCCTTGAGTGCCACGCGGAAGTCGCACATGAGGATTCGGATGATGGCACCGAGTTGGCGCAATGCGCATTAGAACAAAATGGGGGAGAAGGTAGATGGCCGAAACAAAGGACGAGCTCGCAGAACTTCTTTCTGACGGCTGGGAGATCGCTGGCTATACCGTCAACATGATGGCGGCAGGGGCTCAGCACTACAACATCTTGCTGCGCAAAGGCTCTAGTCTGACGAACTTCGGGATACTCATTAACGGCGGCAACGAGTTGGCACGAGGTGCAACCGTTCTTACCCCATTTACGCCCAAGCCGAAGCGCGGTTTTTTCGGCTAGCTTGTAGGTCAGAACCCGCCGTGCCTGATGCTACGCAACGTCCGAAACCCTGTATCTGGAGCTGCGGAACGGTAGTGTGCGATTTTCTTCTATTTTCCGTGCCTTAAGCCGCGCGCAACTGACTTTTGGCATTTCGGACGTCGCGTCCGAAACCTCCCCACAAGAAACCGCTGGACGACGCCTCCCCCGGTGACTAGAACCGGGCATCCTGTCCACTCCCCCGATCACCATCGCCTTTTTCAGTCAACATGTTAGCCCGTGCTGCCCGCTGCGCACCGGATGCTGCCCCGATGTCGATCAGATGTCGATCCTCCCGCCCCTGATCGCTCATTTCTCGGCCATCACTTGCACGCCCGCGGACGGCTCCGTCCCTGCATCGGCACCCTTATCTCTCGCCTGTTCAATGGCTTACCCGCCCACCGTCAGGTTTCGGCCCCCGTGCAGAAGGTAGTCCCCCCCTACAGCCGGGGGCGATCTTCTGGATGTGGGTGGTGGCCTTCGTCGGCATGGCCACCGCCTATTCGGAATCGACACTGGCCCAGCTTTACAAGGTGAAGGATGAAACCGATGCAACGGCCGTCTATCGCGGCGGTCCGGCCTTCTACATCGCCCGCGGGCTGGGCATGCCCTGGCTGGGGGCGGTGTTCTCGGTCTGCCTGATCCTGTCCTTCGGGCTGGTCTTCAACGCGGTGCAGGCCAATTCCATCGCCGATGCGATGCAGGGCGCCTTCGGCCTGCCCAAGATCGCAACCGGGCTTGGCCTTGCGGTGCTGACCGCTGTGGTGATCTTCGGCGGCATCCGCCAGATCGCGCAGGTGGCGGAATATGTCGTGCCCTTCATGGCCGGCATCTACCTGCTGGTCGCCATCATCGTGGTGGTCATGAACATCACCGAAGTGCCGGCGATGCTGTGGCACATCATCGGCAACGCCTTTGGCCTGACCGAGGCGGCCGGCGGTGTCGCGGGCGGTGTGGCGGCGGCGATGCTGAACGGGATCAAGCGCGGCCTCTTCTCGAACGAGGCGGGCATGGGCTCGGCCCCGAACATCGCGGCGGCGGCCACGCCCAACCCGCACCACCCGTCAAGCCAGGGCTTCGTGCAGGCCTTCGGGGTGTTCATCGACACCATCCTTGTCTGCACCGCGACGGCGCTGATGATCCTTCTGTCGGGCGTCTATGCCCCGGGCGGTGAGCTGACGGGCACGCAGCTGACGCAATCGGCGCTGGCCGACCATATCGGCAGCATCGGGCCGGTCTTTGTGGCGGTGGCGATCTTCTTCTTCGCCTTCACCTCGATCATCGGCAACTACGCCTATTCCGAGATGGCGCTGTCCTTCCTGGGCCTTGGCAACAAGACCGGGCTTCTGGCGCTGCGCTGCCTTGTGCTGGTCATGGTGGTCTGGGGCGCGCTGCAGGCGGTGGCCACGGTCTTTGATCTGGCCGATGCCTCGATGGGGCTGATGGCGACGATCAACCTGCTGGCCATCCTTGCCCTGTCTGGCACGGTGGTGGCGCTGACGCGGAACTACTTCGATCAGCGGCGGGCCGGGCTGACGCCCAAGTTCCGCGCCGCCGATCATCCCGCGATCAGCAAGGGCGTCGATCACCAGATCTGGGACTGACCCCTGCAAAGACCCCGGGCCGAAGGAGCGTTCCTTCGGCCCGGGGCCGTTCAGCCGCCGGTGCGGGCCAGATCGACCGTCACCCGGACATCGCATTTGCCAAGGCCGGCGGCGTCGATCACCGCCTGCGATGTGCCCTTGGTCTCGATCTTCAGATGGACCAGAAGGCGCACCAGCCGCGGGTCGATCAGCCGCGCGTCATAGGTCACTCCGATGCGGACCAGCGACGCCGCACCGTTTTCGCTGACAAGCGGGCCCTGGCCGGTGAAATGCCTGTCATCCGCCCGTGTCCAGGTGATGGCGGGGGCGGCGCCTTCCATGCGGATGCGATCGGGGTGAAAGCTGCCGCCCCAGTTTATGTCGCGGGGAAAGACCAGCGCGCTGGTCACCGGGTCCAGCGCGGCCTCAAGCCCGGGCGGGCAGTGCGAGATGGCGCTGTCGGTGACGGTGCCGACCCATGCCCCGTCTTCCGGCAGCATGGCATCGAACAGCTCCAGCGGGCAGTTGCCGTCACCCCCCGCCGCAAAGTCGATCTCGGCAAGGGAAAGCGGGCTCCAGACATATTCCCCGTTCAGCCGGACAAGGCTGGCCGTGCCGGGCGGAGCGGGGGTGCCAAGGACGATGCCCGCCTCTTCCATGGTGACGGCCGACAGCGCGCAGCGGCAGCCGGCGGTGCCGTCACCGCAATCGGCCACCGTCAGCTTTTCCTGTGCAAGGGCAGGGGCGGCGGCCAGAAGCACCGCAAGGGTCAGGGCAGGACGCATCATTCGGCACTCCATCCGGGAACAAGGGTGGACATCGGGTCATCCCCCTGCGGCGTGAAGGGCATGCCGCCCAGATCGGGCGCCCGGACCATCGACAGGCTGGGCAGGATCGCCCCCAGCGCCGCCGCCGTTTCCGCATCTTCCGCGCCGAAGACACAAAGCGGGCCAAGGGGGCTTTCATGGCAGGTGCCGTTGCTTTCCAGCCATTGCAGCGGGTTCAGCACCAGCATCCGGCCCCCCGGCCCGGTGAAGGTGGCTGTCGGCATCGCGGCCACAACCCCGGCGGCGGTTTCGGCAAGGAAGACCTCGGTCACCTGCCAGCCTTCGGGCAGCGACAGGCTCAGCCCGGTTGCGGCATCGCGGAAGGGGGTGCCCGGCACGGCGGGGGGCGGGGCGTCTTCGCCCATGCCTTCGCTTTCAAAGCCCACCGGAATGTCAAAGGCCTGCCCGGCGGCATCGGTCACGGTGATCTCGGCGGCAAAATACATGCCGTCTTCCGCCACCCCCTCGACCCGCCAGCGCCCGGGGGCAAGCTGCGCAGCCCAGGGGCCGGTGATCGCCTCGGGCATGGCCACGGCCTCGGGCGCGCCGGGGGCGGGGTCCAAGGGCACCGCGCTCCACGACACCGGGGCGGGGCTGGTGGGGGCTGCGGGGCGGATCGTCACCGCCACCGGCTGCGCCGCCGCGTCGGGGGTCAGCACGGCACCGGCCGGCAACACCTCGATCGGGCGGGTCGCGATCACCTCGGTATCGGTCAGCTTGTAGCGCAGCTCGTAAGCGCCGGGCACCTCGGGCGCGGTCATCTCCAGCGGATTGCCGGCCGTCACATAGGCGTAGGACACATAGCTGTCACTGCCCGCCTCGGCGATCTGGATGTTGTCATAGGGCGCGTCCGGCCCGGTCCAGCCGACCTGAAACACGCTGCCCGCCGCCACCTGGTCGGGGGCGGATAGGGAGACCGGGGCATCCAGCACGGTAATCTCGCGCGTGGCGATCACGATCTGGTCGCGGAACTTGTAGCGCAGTTCATAGACCCCCGGCTCTCCGGGCAGGATCAGGCTGATCGGGTTGCCGTCGGCCACATAGCCCCAGCTCCAGCGTTCGCTGTCGCCGGCAAGGCCGATTTCCACCGTGTCCAGTTCGGCCGCCGGGCCGGTCCAGCCGATGGCAACCGGCTGGCCCAGTTGCCCGGTGGCGGGCGCCTCCAGCGTGGCTTCGGGCAGGGGGCCTGCGGGAATGTAGGGGCGCACCAGCATCAGCACCCCTTCGCGGATGCCGGATGCCCAGCCCTCGGCCGGGTCATGGGTGATGTAATCCATCTCGGAACTGGCCCCAAAGCCGAAGCAGCGCGGATGATCGACAAAAAGGCTGCCCGCCGGCTCATAGCGCCAGGCGGCGCATTGGGCATCGGCTTCGCACAGGGCGGCGCATTGTGCGATGGTGCCGTCGGCGGGAAAGCTGAACTCGGGCGGCTCCCCGCCGGGGGCGCCCGTGGTCATGCCGGTCGGGGCGATGGCCGTCGCCTCCATCATCGGGGCGCCGGGGTAGTAGCTGCGCTGCGGCGGCGGCGTATCGGGCATCGGGGCCACCTCGGCCGCCTCGGGCGCCGCGACGGCTGCGGTCAGCGCCTTGGCCAGCCCGGCGCTGTCCTCGGCGCCGAAATAGCGCCCGCCGGTGTTCTCCGCGATGCAGGCCACCCGCGCGCCTTCGTCGCGGGTCAGGCCGAAGCCGATGACATGGGCGGTGAAATCGACGCCCGAGGCTTCAAGTTCATGCGCCAGCGCGCAGGGATCGGCCTCGCAGGTTTCGATCCCGTCGGTGACCAGAACCACGGTGGCTGGGTTTTCGGTGCTGCGCAGCGCCTCGGCCGCCTGCCGGACGGCTTCGGTCAGCGGGGTCTTGCCCTGAAAGCGCATGGCGTTGACCGCATCAAGAATTGCCCCCGCGCTGCCCGGCGCCGGCGGCACCATCAGTTCGATATCCGCGCAATTGCCCCGCTCGCGGTGGCCATAGGCCATCAGGCCCAGCACGCGGTCATCCGGCAGGTCGGCCAGCACGCCCGCCACGGTTTCCCGCGCGATCTCCAGTTTGGTGCGCCCGTCGATCTGCCCCCACATCGAACCCGAGCCGTCCATCACGATCATCGTGGTGGTCTGGGCCGCGGCAGACAGCGCCAGCCCCGCTGCAAGCAGGGCCGCGCCGGGAAGGCGGAAAGGCAAGGTCATCGAAATCTCCGGAAAGCGCAGGCATTCGGCCCGATGATGCCCGCCGGGCGGGCCTGCGTCTTGGGCCTGACGGCACCGGACCGGGGTCAGGCGGAACCGGGGTGCTGGCGCCAGCGTTCCACCGCAAGCGCGCGCATCTCGGACGGGGTCATGGCAAAGGCCTGCCGGAACCGCAGGTTGAAGGCCGAGATGTCGCCGAACCCCGCATCCAATGCGATCCGGCTGATCGGCATGCCCGCGCTGGCCGGATCGTTCAGCTTGCGGCGCACCCGCATCAGCCGCCGCAGGGCGACATGGTCGGAAAAGCTGGTGCTCTCATCGGCGAAAAGCGACCGCAGATAGCGGGGCGAGATGCCGTGCCGCGCCGCCATCCATTCCGCCGAAAGTTCGGGGCTGGTCAGATTGCGGTCAATATCGGCGCGGATCGCCCGCAGCCGGGCCACGCGCGCGCCGCGCCCGCGGGCAATCGCCTCTGTATCGCGGTCGGCCCCGATGGCCAGCAGCACCAGATCCTGCATGTGGCTGGCGCAAAGCTCCAGATCGCCGGGCGACAGCGCTGCCGCCTCGGCATGGATGCCGCGCGCATAGGCCAGAAGCATCCGCCACTGCGGCGTCAGGGCGACCTGATCGCGCAGGGGCAACCCGCCGGTCGCGCCGACAAGGGCACGGGGGATCGACAGATAGAAGCCATGGGTTTCGGCCCCGTGAAAGCGGGCCACCCCCGGCACCTCGCTGGGGTCCAGATAGAGGCTGCCGGGGCGCAGCTCATGCTCGGCCCCGCCACGCTGACGGATGGTGAAGCCGCCCGTCTGCGGTATATGCAGCAAAAGGTTGTCGCCCGTGCCAGCGGCCAGCGCCATGGTCCGCCGCGTCACGCATTCGGAATGCGCGGTGTCGGCCAGCACCAGCCCGCCCGCCAGCGCGATCGAGGTGCGGGACGAAAATTCGCCCTCGCCCGGTTCGATCTGCAACTGGCAGACATGGGCGCAGGCGGCCTCGAACTCGGCCACCCGGCGGTCCGCCTGCATATCTGCCGAACGCAGCACAAAATGGCTCATCTTCAAGGCCCCGGTTTCAGGACCCGTCACGCAGCCCCCGCACTGACAGATTGCGGTTCAAATCCGGTTCGGGCAAGTCCGGATACCCGACCCGGCCTCCCGCCCGCCGCAACCATGGCAGCAGGCGCGGTGCGGTGCAGCCAAAGGGAGGCTGCGGGTCATTGGCCGGTCGTTGCAGCCCCTGCACCAGCAGCGCGGAATAAAGGTCGATCATCATGGCCTCCTTGCGGGGGAGTCCCGCAGGAAATGGCCGTGCGGCGGGGCCGGTTTCGACCGAAATTATTTTTGACAGGCCCTGTCGAATAGCGCCTTCCCCAAACGGCTACCTGGCATCACCATGTCCGGGAGGGGGCGCCATGCAGTACATGTTCCTGATCTACCTTGACGAGGCGAAGTTCGCCGACATGACCCAGGCCGAACGCGACGCCTTCGGCAACGGCATGCTGGATTATGACGAAGTGCTGAAGGCCTCGGGCCATTTCATCCTGGGTGAGCCGCTGAAACCGCCGGCCGAGGCCATCACCCTGCGCGCCTGGGAAGGGCCGCTGACCCTGACAGACGGCCCCTTCATGGAGACGAAAGAGCATCTTTCCGGCTTCATCCTTGTTGAGGCCCGCGACCTGAACGAGGCCATCGCGCTGGCGGCGCGGATGCCTCTGGTCACCGTCGGGTCAATCGAGGTGCGGCCGCTGGGTGTGCTGGAACGGGTATGACCGACCTTGCCGCCATCTGGAACAGCGAACGCCAGCGGGTTCTGGCCACGCTGATCCGGCTGCTGGGCGATTTCGATCTGGCCGAGGAAGCTTTGCACGAGGCGTTTCTGGCCGCCGCCGAGAAATGGCCGCGCACCGGTGTTCCGGACAATCCCTTCGGCTGGCTGGTGTCGGCCGGCCGCTTTCGCGCCATTGACCAGATGCGGCGGGCGGCGCGTCTGGTGCATGACCTGCCCGATATCGCGGCGCCCGAAAGCCCGGCGGATTGGGCCGACGACGGCCTGCGCCTGATCTTCACCTGCTGCCACCCCGCGCTGCCGGCCGAGGCGCAGGTGGCCCTGACCCTGCGCACCGTCTGCGGACTGACGACCGAAGACATCGCCCGCGCCTTCCTGATCCGCCCGCCCGCCATGGCGCAGCGGATCGTCCGGGCCAAGGCGCGGATCAGGGCCGAAGGCCTGCGCTATGAAATCCCCGAACCCGCCGAACTGCCCGGGCGGCTCCAGGCGGTTCTGCATGTGATCTATCTGGTCTTCAACGAAGGCTACCTGTCACAGGCCGCCCCGCGCCCCGATCTGTCGGCCGAGGCGATCCGGCTGTGCCGCCACCTTGCGGCGCTTCTGCCCGACGGCGAGGTGATGGGGCTTCTGGGGCTGATGCTGTGCCACGAAGCGCGGCGCGAGGGCCGCTTTCGCGACGGCGCGCCGGTGGCGCTGGACGCGCAGGACCGCAGCCTGTGGGACGCCGCGATGATCGCCGAGGGGCGGGGCTGGCTGGACCGCGCCTTCGCCTCGGGCAGCGTCGGGCCCTTTGCGGTTCAGGGCGCGATTGCCGCGCTGCATGCCACCGCGCCCGATTCCGGCGCCACCGACTGGGCCGAGATCGCCGGCCTTTATGCGGTTCTTGAACGCCTGCAGCCCTCGCCCGTCGTGCGGCTGAACCGCGCTATGGCGCTGGCCATGGTGCAGGGCGCCGAGGCCGGGCTGCGGCAGGTTCAGCCCCTGACGCGCGGGGCGCTGGCCGATTACCGTCTTGCCCATCTGGCCGAGGCCGAACTGCTGACGCGCCTTGACCGCCCCGACGAGGCCGCCCGCGCCTATGACCGGGCGCTGGAGATATCGGCCGGGGCGGAACGCCCCGCCATCGAGGCCCGTCTGGCCGAGTTGAGGGCCGGTGCGGCGGGGCAGGAGAACCGGCCACGGCCCGCCGCCGGCTGACGCACAGCACGCGGCCCTAGGGCGCCCGCAGCCCGAAGGCCTCGGGCCCCACCACGCGCTTCGCCGCTTCGGTCTTCAGATGCGGATGCGCCGGCGCTGTCAGCAGGGCCACGCGCAGGCCATAGCGCACCTCTTCGCTGCCGATGGGCCGGCCGGTTTCGCTGTCAACCATGCAGATCAGGTCGGGCGTCAAGGCCAGCGGCCGCCCGTCTTCCCATGCGGCAAGGTATTCGTTCTGCACCGTCAGGCGGACCGTCCGGCCGCGGTCGGCGTCCAGCCCGCCCAGCGTCAGCACCGCGCGCAGAAAACCACCCTCGGTGCGGCGTTCGACATCGGTCACCTTGCCGCGCAGCAGGACGCTTGCCCCCATGGCGCCGCAGATCGCCGCCACCGGATCGTCCTTGGCCGCCCGTGCCGCCAGAACCGCATCTCCGATCCGGTGAGCCAGCCGCAGGGTGCCCGGCACTGCATGGCGGCGCACGAAGGCGCCGGTCATCGGCGCGGTGGTGAAATAGGCGGCCGAGCCCATGGCCACCGTGCCGGCGCGCAACAGACGCTCCAGCATTTCGGGGCTGCGGGCCTCGGTGACGATCAGGGTGTTGCCCTCGAAATCCGTCAGGCCCGAGGGGTGGGCGACATGGCCGTTGATGAAGAAGGTGGTCATCTGCACCTCGGGAAAGGCCCGGCCCATGCCATCGGCATCGACCACCGGCAGGCCCAGCCGCGCGGCCGCGATCATCGGCGCGATGGCGTTCGAGCCGCCGATCTCATCGGCGATCAGCGCGTCGATCCGGTGGCCAAGATGCTGTTCCATCACCCGGATCAGGCGGGCGCTTTCGCTGCCCTCGACCATGCGTTCCACCCCCACGGTCGGCGCGCCGATTCCGGCCAGCGCCATGACCTGCGCATCGGGGGCCAGATCCTCCAGCCCGATGACCCGCAGGCGGCGCCCCTCGGCCAGTTGCGCCTTGGCCATCAGCGCGCCCAGCCACGGGTTGCCGCCGCCGCCGGTGCCCAGAACGCCCGCGCCAAGGGTGATGCGGTCGATATCGGCTTCGGTCAGGTTCCAGTTCATGCGATGTCTCCGACGACCTTGGCACGGATGCGGGTGGTATGGCCCGGCAGATAGGCCAGCGGATGGTCTTCCAGTTCCACCACCTCCAGCCGGTCGGGGTCTGCGCCGGCCTCGATGGCGCGGCGGCGGGCGGTCTCAGTGGCTTCGGCCAGCGCCTTTTCCCGCGTCGTGCCGTCCAGAACCACCACACGGTCGGCCTCGCCCGAGACCTGGGCAATGGCCGCGCCCACCGCATTGGCCGATCCGGCATGGTCGGGCCGCAGCACCGCGCTTGCCCCGTCCAGCGGGCCGCTGATCAGAATGGCGCCGCCGCCGACCAGAACCACCGGCACCGGCTCGGATGACGGCTTCATCCGGTCCAGCGCCTCTTCGACCCGCAGCCGCATCGCCGCCAGAACCTGGCGCAGATCATCTGCGGCAAGCCCCGCCACAAGCGCCGGATCGCCCAGTTCGGCCAGACCGGCCGCCACTGCGATATCCGTCGCCGTCAGATCGCCGCCGCCGAAGACGCGGGCCTTCTCGGTCAGGCGGAAGCCCACCGATTCCGGGCCGATGCTGAGCGGCGACAGGCAGACCAGACTGCCCCCGCCCAGACCGAAGGACAGAACATCGGGCAGGCGGAAATTGGTGGCGATGCCGGCAATCTCGGCCCCTTCGCTGCGGCTGCGCGGGAAACCGGCCACCAGCACGCCGATATCGGTGGTCGTCCCGCCGATGTCGATGACCACGGCGTCGCGCAGGCCCGTCAGAAAGGCCGCCCCCCTTAGCGAATTGGTCGGCCCCGAGGCCAGCGTTAGGATCGGAAAGCGCGCCGCGGTTTCGGCCGTCATCAGCGTGCCGTCGTTCTGGGTCAGCCACAGCGGGCATCCAAGCCCCGCCGCCGCCATGGCCGCCCCGAAGGCCGCGACCGTGTGCAGCCCCAGACCCGCCAGCGCAGCGTTCAGGATCGTGGCATTCTCGCGCCGCAGGAAACCGTTGACGCCGATGCGGTGCGACAGGCTGACAAAGGCGCCCGGCATCTCTTCGGCGATGATCCGGGCCGCCGTCTGTTCCATCCCCGGGTCGGCAAGGGAAAAGACGCCGGTCACGGCGACCGATGTCACGCCCTTGGCCCGCCAGCCCCGGCAGGCCGCGCGGATGGCGTCGTGATCCAGCGGCGCGATGGGCCGGGTGTCCACGTTCACCCCGCCATCCACCAGCGCCGCGCCGCCATCGACCGCGTCGCGCAACGAAGCGGGCCAGCCGGTCAGCGGCATCAGCGCCCGTGTCGCCCGCCCGCACAGCCGCAGGATGCCGACCTTCTGCAGATGTTTGCCCTCGATCACCGCGTTCAGGAAATGCGTCGTGCCGATCATGACCGAGGTCACCTCGGCCGCCGCCACCCCGCCCCGCGCGATCACCGCGCCGATCGCCGCCGCAACGCCCGAGGTGACATCGGCGCTGGTCGGCGCCTTGACCGTGGCCAGCACCTGCGCCCCCCGTAAAAGGGCCGCGTCGGTGTTGGTGCCGCCGACATCGACACCGATGCGCAGGCCGCTCATGACTCCACCTTGTTCAGCGCGGTCGTGCGCGTGCCATAGACCTTGTACATCTTCAGCGTGATCCGTGGTTCGACCTTGCGCACGCCGGGCAGGGCGGCGACGGCGGTTTCGCAAAAGGTGAACAGCGCCGCGTGATCGGCCACCATGACCGAGGCGATCAGGTTCCACGGCCCGGTGGTCGAGGCCAGATAGCCGACCTCGTCATGTTCGCCCAGGGCGGCGGCGATGGCATCGATGCGGCCCGGCGCAACCTCGATCATCAGGTCGGCCTTCACCCCGTCGCCCATCGCGGTGGGGTCGGGGATCGCGGCAATCGCGATCCGGCGCGTCTGCAGCAGGGCCGAGATGCGGTTGCGCACCGTGCGTTCCGACGCCGTGCCAAGCCGCTGCGCGATCTCGGTCGCGGAAAGGCGGCCGTCCTTTTCAAGCAGCGCCACGATGGCGCGGTCCAGCGGGTCGAGTTCCGGTTTCTGCATGTTGATGATTCCGAATCGGCTGATGTTGGTTCATGAGTTTCTGAATCGGCATAATCAGTCAAGGCATTTCCGTTTCGGCAATTCCGTCCCTCCGCAGCCTTCCTATAACTTCTGGATATACCTGTCCTCAATCTTGATATTGGACGGCATAGGATGGCCAGCCCTATGGTGAAGGCGACCAAAGGCCGGGCCGAACCGGCACGTCATTTGCAACAGGGGAATATCCGATGAACCACGCCTGCCGCCTGACCACCGCTTCTGCCATTGCGCTGCTTCTTTCCGGCGCCGCCTGGGCCGAGGGGTTCGACACCTCGACCATCGCCGTGAACCCCGACCTTGCTGCCCGCGTGCCGGCGAAAATCCGCGAGGCGGGGGTTCTGGTCAGCGGGACCGACACCGCCTATGCCCCCTGGGAATACCTGGCGGGCGCAGACGGGCAGACGCCCGAGGGGATCGACGTCGATATCGCCAATGCGATCACCGCCAAATGGGGCATCAAGTTCGAGATGCAGACCGCGCCGTTCGACGGCATCCTGCCGGCCCTTGGCACCAAGTATGACATCGGCATCTCGGCCTTCTCGATCACCAACGAACGGATGCAGGTCGTCGATTTCGTCAGCTATTTCCTTTCGGGCAGCCTGTGGGCCGTCAAGACCGGCAACCCCACGGGCTTTGACCCTCAGGACATCTGCGGCTCCAGCCTCGCCCTGCAAAGCGGAACCTGGCACATGGACATCGTCCAGAAGGAAAGCGCCGCCTGCGTCGCCGCCGGCAAGCCCGAGATCTCGATCCTGTCCTTCGCCCTGCAGACCGAGGCCCTGACCCGGGTTGCGGCGGGGGGCGCCGATGCGACGATCTCGGGCGACAGCCAGATTGCGCTGGCCGCAAAGAACTCGGAAGGCATGCTGGAAACGCTGCCGGCCTATGGTGAGATCGGCGGCAGCGGCCTGAACGGCATCGCGGTGGCCAAATCCACCCCCGAACTGACCCAGCTGATCGCCGACACGCTGAACGAAATGATCGCCGACGGCACCTATGCCAAGCTTCTGGCCGAATGGGGGCTGGAGGTGACGATCGACAAGGCCGAGATCAACCCGGCGATTGACTACTGATCGTCGCGAAAGGCTGGAAGATGACGAAGACGAATGATCCCGGCGGCGGCGCAAGCCCGCCCGTCGCCGGCGAGGCGGGCGGCGCGGTGACCCTGAATGTCATCGTGCCGCCGCGGCATCCGGGGCGATGGCTGGCGGTGGTGATCCTGGCGCTGCTGGCCCTGCAGATGGCGCAGGCGCTGGCGGTGAACGAGAATTTCCACTGGGGGGTCTTCTGGAAGCACCTCTTCCACCCCCATGTGCTGCGCGGCGTCATGTGGACGCTGATCCTGACCGTTGCGGCGATGGCGGTGGCCATGTTCGTGGCGATCAGCCTTGTCGTCATGCGCGACAGCGACAACCCCATCCTGCGCGGTCTGGCCTGGGGCTGGATCTGGTTCTTCCGCGGAACGCCGATCTACACGCAGCTGCTGTTCTGGGGCCTGTTCGCCGTCCTTTTCCCGCGCCTGTCGCTGAACCTGCCCTTCGGACCCGAGATCATCGGGGTCGAGACGAAGTGGATCGTCACCCCCGCCATGGCCGCGGTGCTGGGCCTTGGTTTCAACGAAAGCGCCTATCTGACCGAGATTTTCCGTGCCGGGTTCAAGGCCATCGACCGGGGCCAGACCGAAGCGGCCGAAGCCCTGGGCATGACCAGAACCCGCATCTGGCTGCGCATCCTGATGCCGCAGGCCATGCGCACCATCATCCCGCCCACCGGAAACGAGACCATCGGCATGCTCAAGATGACCTCGCTTGTTCTGGCGGTGCCTTTCACGCTGGACCTGATGTTCGCCACCAATGCCATCGCCAACCGCATCTTCCTGCCCATTCCGCTTTTGATGGTCGCGGCCTTCTGGTATCTGGCCATCACCTCGGTGCTGATGGTGGGGCAGTTCTGGCTGGAACGCCACTTCGGCCGCGGGCATGACCTGCCGGCAACCCGGGGGCTGTCATGAACGCGGTCGTCCTTCAGGGTATCCACAAGTTCTATGGCCCCTCCGGCACCGGCGTTCACGCCCTGCGCGGCATCGACCTGACCATCGCAAAGGGCGAGGTCTGCGTGGCCATCGGGCCGTCGGGTTCGGGCAAATCCACGCTTCTGCGCTGCATCAACCAGCTTGAAACGGTCTCGGCAGGCCGGGTCTATCTGGACGGCGAGTTGCAGGGCTATACGGAACGCGAGGGCCGGTTCCATCCGCTGCCGCCGGCAAAGGTGGCGGCCCAGCGGCGGCGCACCGGCATGGTGTTTCAGCGCTTCAACCTGTTCCCGCACATGACCGCCGCCCAGAACATCATGGAAGGCCCGGTGCAGGTGAAGGGCCTGCGCCGGTCCGAGGCTAGGGAGATGGCGCTGGCGCTTCTGGCGCGCGTCGGCTTGCAGGGGCTGCACGACCGCTATCCGAACCAGCTGTCCGGCGGCCAGCAGCAGCGCGTCGCCATCGCCCGCGCCCTGGCCATGGAACCCGGCGTGATGCTGTTTGACGAACCGACCAGCGCCCTTGACCCCGAACTGGTGGGCGAGGTGCTGGACGTGATCAAGGACCTCGCCCGCTCGGGCATGACGATGATGCTGGTCACCCATGAAATCGGTTTTGCCCGCGAGGTGGCTGACCATCTGGTCTTCATGGATCAGGGAACGCTGGTTGAATCCGGCCCCCCGCGCGAATTGCTGGCCAATCCGCAGAACCCGCGCACCCGCGCCTTCCTGTCGAAAGTGCTGTAGATGACCAATCTTGATCCTGCCTTGCTGGCCACCGTGCAGGGCTGGCGCCGCCACCTGCACGCCCATCCCGGACTTTCGGGGCAAGAGGGCGCGACGGCCTCCTTCATCTCGGCCCGGCTGGCCGAGATGGGGGTGCCGCATGAAACCGGCATCGGCGGGCATGGCGTGGTGGCGCGGCTGCACCGGCCGGGCTCAAACCGCTCGGTCGGTCTGCGCGCCGATATCGACGCCCTGCCGATTGCCGAGGCGAACAGCTTTGCCCATGCCTCGGTCCACCCCGGGGTGATGCATGCCTGCGGACATGACGGGCATACGGCCGCCCTGCTGGCGGCGGCAAAGCTGCTGAATGACGATCCCGGCTGGACCGGCACGATCCACCTGATCTTTCAGCCGGCCGAGGAAAACGGGCAGGGCGCCAAGGCGATGATCGCCGATGGCCTGTTTGACCGCTACCCGACCGAGCGCATCTTCGCCTGGCACAACTGGCCGGGGATCGAGGCGGGCAAGGTCGCGGTCTATGACCGCCCGGCCTTTGCCGCCGGCGGCGAATGGCGGGTGACGCTGCGGGGCGAAGGCGGCCACGCCGCCATGCCGCATACCACGCGCGACCCGGTGACGGCGGTGGGTCATCTGATCGTGGCGCTCAATTCGATCGTGTCGCGCAATGTCGATCCGATGGCGACGGTGGCGCTGACCTGCTCGATGGTCCATGGCGGCACGGTTTCCAACCAGATCCCCGCCGAGGTGACGCTGACCGGCACCCTGCGCACCTTCGATGCCGATCTGCGCCGCGCCATCATTTCGCGGATGCGTGCGGTGATCGAGGGCACCGCCGCCGCCATGGGGGTAGAGGCCGATTATGAGATCAACTCGACCGGCCGGGTGATGGCCGACACGCCGGCCGAATCCGCGCTGTCGGTCGCCGCGGCCGAAGCGGCGGGCCTGCCCCATACCCGCGACGTGCGTCCGGTGATGGGGGGCGACGATTTCGCCTTCATGGTCGATCAGGGGCGCGGCGGGTCTTACGTCATGATCGGCAACGGTCCGGTGCAGCCGGGCGGCAAGCTGCATGAGGACGGCTATGACTTCAACGATGCGGTGCTGGACCCCGCCATCCGCTGGCTGACCCATGTCGCCAGGCTGGCGCTGAAGGACTGAGCGATGTCAGGCGGCCTTTTCCAGATCCCCGATGAACTCTTGCAGCAGCGCCGAGGGCGGGCGGTTCGGCGGCAGGATCAGCAGCGTCCGGAAATGGATCGCCGGCTCATAACGGCGCAGGCTGACGCCCCGGCCCAGATAGGGTTCGGCCGTGCGCGGATCGACAAAGCCGATCCCCAGCCCCGCCGCGACCATCGCGCAGATCGTGGTGGAATAGGGGGTTTCGATGATGGTGCGGATGCTGACGCCGGCTTCGGCCAGCGCAAGTTCGGCCTCGCGGCGGGCAGTATCCTCGGGCGCCAGCGCGATGAAGGCCTCATCCGCCAGATCGGCCGGGCGGACCACCTCTTTGGCCAACAGCCGGTGCCCGTCCGGCACGGCCAGCGCCACGCGGTCCTGAACGAAGGGCCGCACATCCAGCCCGGTCTTGTCGATTTCATCGGCAGCCAGCCCCACGTCGAACTGCCCCGAGGCGACAAGATCGCGCACGACCGAGGACATGCGGGTCTGGAAGGTGATGGCGACCTTCGGGTTGCGGGTCAGAAAGGCCTTGATGGCCCGCGGCACCACATTGGTGGACAGGGCCGACAGGCAGGCCACCCGCAGCTCGCCAGAGCCATAGTCGCGGATGCGCGCCGCCGCGCCGCGCAGATGGGCAAGGCCGGTAAAGGTCTGCTCGACCTCGCGGAACAGAAGCTGACCCTCGGCCGTCGGATGCAGCCGGCCCTTGATGCGGTGGAACAGGGCAAAGCCGATCGCCCGCTCCATCTCGGCCACGGCCTTGGACACCGCGGGCTGGGTGATGCGCAGCACCTCGGCGGCGCGGGCGGTGGTGCCGTTGGTCATGACGGCGCGGAAGACTTCGACCTGACGCAGGTTCATCGGCGCTTTCCTATAACTATCTGGAATGAAGTTTGCAGAAATGCGGACCGAATGGAATTGAAAAAGCCCCTGTCCCGGGGCAAGGGAGGAGGGGCCCATGTCTGATACCACCGACTGCGTGCTGACGCCGCGCGTGCCTGTCGAGGGGTTCGATCCCCTTGGCGTGGCCACCTACCGCGCCTCGACCATCACCTTCGCCAATGCCGAAGCCTATGCAACGCGCGGCCAGCGTGGTGACAAGGGCTATTCCTACGGCCTTTACGGCACCCCCACGACGCGGACGCTGGAAGAAAAGCTGTCGCGGCTGGAACAGGCGGCGCGGACCTTTCTGGTGCCCTCGGGTCAGGCGGCCAATGCGCTGGCGATCCTGCCCTTCGTTGCCGCAGGCGACCATGTGCTGCTGGCCGATACCGTCTATCCGCCGATGCGCGACTTCGCCCTGACCGACCTTGCGCGGCTGGGTGTACGGGCCGATTTCTTCGATCCCGCCGACCCCGCCGATGTCAGCCGCCGCCTGCGGCCTGAAACGAAGGTGGTCTGGTGCGAAAGCCCCGGTTCCACCACGATGGAGGTGATGGACCTGCCGGCGGTGGCCCGCATCGCCCATGCGGCGGGGGCGCTGCTGGGGGTGGACAACACCTGGGCCACGCCGCTGAACCTGAAACCGCTGACCCTTGGCGCCGATATCGTGACCGAGGCGCTGACCAAATATGTCTCGGGCCATTCCGATGTCATCATGGGGTCGATCTCGGTCCGCGAACCGGCGCTGGCCGGGCCGATCAAGGGGCTGATCGGGCGCATGGGCATCGGGGTGTCTTCTGACGATGCGGCGCTGGTGCTGCGCGGGTCCGAAACGCTGGCCCTGCGCCTGCGCCATCAGGCCGCGGTGGCCCTGCGCTTTGCCGAACGGCTGGCCCGGCACCCGATGGTGGCCCGCGTGCTGCATCCGGCGCTGCCGGACGATCCGGGCCATGCGCTGTTCCGGCGCGACTTTCTGGGGGCAAGCGGGGTCTTTTCGCTGTGCTTCCCGCCCGATGTGGCGCCGCTGGTCGCGCCGTCGCTGGACGCGCTGAAGCTGTTCGCCATCGGCGCCTCATGGGGGGGCACGCGCAGCCTTGCCGCACCCATGCCGGTACGCGCCAGCCGCAGCGCCACCGACTGGCCCGGCCCCGACCTGGCCCTGCGCCTGTCGATCGGGCTTGAGGATGAGGGGGAGCTTTGGGCCGACCTTGAACGCTTCCTTGCCGCGCTGGAACGCCAGGCGAAAGCAGCATGAGCGACCCCTGCCTTCTGCCCCTTGCCGAACAGGCCGGGCTGATCGCCTCCGGCGAACTGTCCTCGGAGGCGCTGACGCAGGGCTGTCTTGACCGGATCGGGCGGCTGGACGGGCAGTTGCACAGCTTCTTCACCGTCGCCGCCGAAACTGCGCTGAGCGACGCAAGGGCCGCCGATCAGCAGACCGGGCCGCGCGGCCCGCTGCACGGGCTGCCCATCGGCATCAAGGACCTGATTGATGTAGCGGGCCTGCCTACCACCGCCGGCGCCGCGCACCGGCTGGATCATCTTGCCGCCACGGATGCCCCGGTGGTCGCTGCGCTGCGCCGGGCAGGGGCTGTCATTCTGGGCAAGACGGCGACGGCCGAATATGCCGTGGGCGGCACGGCGCTGGACGGGCCTTTCCCGGCGCCGCGCAACCCCTGGAACCCCGACTGTGACGCGGCCTCATCCTCGAACGGGTCCGCCGTCGCCACCGCCGCCGGACTTTGCGCCGGGGCCGTGGGCACGGAAACCGCCGGCTCCATCCGCGTGCCGGCCGCCTGGTGCGGCGTGGCCGGGCTGGTGCCGACGCAGGCGCTGATTTCCCGCAGGGGGGTGCTGGCCCTGTCGCGCACGGTCGATTGCATCGGCCCGATGGCACGGACCGCCGCCGATTGCGCGCTGCTGCTGCAGGGCATGATCACGGCGGATGCCGCCGACCGCGCCACCCCCGGCTTCCGCCTGCCCGATCCCGGCCGGCCGGGGCGCGGCATCGCCGGCCTGCGCATCGGCATTCCCCGCCATGTCTTCGAGGACGACCCCGATCTTGATCCGCAGGTCCGCGCGGCCTTTGCTGTCACGCTGGACCAGTTGCGCAGCCTTGGCGCGGTGCTGACCGATGTCCGGCTGCCCGGTTATGACGGCTGGGCAGACGCGGCCCGCGCCATCACTTGGCCCGAGGAATATGCCGAACACGGGGCCGAACTGCGCGCCCATCCCGAAAGGCTCGGCAAGGTCGCGCGGTCCCGCCTGCAAGAGGGGCTGCGCTTTACCGCGCCCGATCACGCGCTGGCGCTGCGGGCGCGGCAGGCGGCCATTGCAGCCTTGGGCGAAACCTTTCGCGGCGCCGATCTGCTGGTGCTGCCCACCACCAAGGCCCCGGCGCAGCCCTTCGGGTGGGAGCATCGGCCCGGCGCGCGGGACTGGTCCTATACCCGCGCCTTCAACCTGACCGGCAACCCGGCGCTGACCATCGGCAACGGCCTGTCCGCCGCCGGCCTGCCGCTTGCGGTGCAGTTCATCGGCCGGTGGTTTGATGAGGATCTGGTGCTGGCCGCCGGAGTGGCGGTCGAAGCCCTGGCCCCCGCGCCGCGGCCCCCTTGCTGAACGCCGGCCAGCGCGACCGGGAAAAGTAGACAAAGGCTACATAAAATAGACAAAGAATTGTGTCGATCCGCCATGGATGGCCCGGCTGCGGCATGTGCTTACTGGGGGCAAGGCAAACAAGCCGATGCCGCACTCCGGGGGGTACATGCAAGCGTCTGGCGGTCCGCCCTGCTTTGATCTGGGCAACATGCGCGTTCTGGTGACGGCGGGCGGCAGCGGCATCGGCCGGGCCATGGCCGAAGGCTTTGTTGCGGCAGGCGCGCGGGTTCACGTCACCGACATCGCCGAGACCGCGCTGCACGACACGCTGGCCGCGCTGCCCGCCGTCACCGGCACCCTGGGCGATGCGGCGCGCATCGCCGATGTGGACCGCGTCAGGGCCGATGTTCTGGCAAGGCTTGGCGGGCTGGACATCCTTGTGAACAACGCCGGCATCGCCGGGCCGACCGGGGGCGTCGACAGCTATGATGATGCCGAGGTCGAACAGACGATCCAGGTCAACCTGACCTCGCATTTCTACTTCCTGCGCCGCTTCGTGCCGATGCTGAAGGCCTCGCCCCGCAACCCTTCGATCATCGCGATGAGTTCGGTCGCCGGGCGGCTGGGCTACAGCTACCGCACCCCCTACGCCGCGACGAAATGGGCGATTGTCGGGCTGGTCAAGTCGCTTGCGGCCGAGCTTGGCCCCGATGGCGTGCGCGTCAATGCCATCCTGCCCGGCCCGGTGCAGGGCGAAAGGATGGACCGCGTGATCGCCGACCGCGCACGGGTGACGGGCGTCAGCTTTGAGGAAATGCGCGACGACTATCTGAAAAAGGTGTCGCTGCGGCGCATGGTCGAAGCGGCCGACGTGGCGAACATGGCGCTGTTTCTGGCCTCGGATCTGGCGCGCAACGTCAGCGGGCAGGTGATCGGCGTCGACGGCAACATGGAATATACCAGAGATGGAACGCGCCGCCGTGAAAAGCCGCAAGGTCATCATCACCTGCGCCGTGACGGGCTCGGTCCACACGCCCTCGATGTCGCCGCATCTGGCACTGACGCCCGACCAGATCGCCGAACAGGCGATCGAGGCGGCCCGGGCCGGGGCGGCGGTCCTGCACCTGCACGCCCGCGACCCGGCCGACGGACGCCCGACGCCGGATCCGGCGGTGTTTGACCAGTTCGTGCCGCGCATCACGGCGGCGACGAACGCCATCATCAACATCACCACCGGCGGCAGCGTGTCGATGACGCTGGACGACCGGCTGGCATATCCGCTGCGGGCGGCACCCGACCTGTGTTCGCTGAACATGGGGTCGATGAACTTCGCCTTCCACAAGGCAGGGCGCGGCATCGCCGACTGGAAATACCCGTGGGAGCATGGCCATATCGCCGGGTCCGAGGCGCAGATCTTCCGCAACACCTTCGCCGATATCAAGTCCGTGCTGGCGCGGCTGGGCGATGCCCACGGCACGCGGTTCGAATTCGAATGCTATGACGTGGGCCACCTGCACAACCTGAAGCATTTCGTCGATGAGGGGCTGGTGAAGGGGCCGCTGTTCATCCAGTGCGTTCTGGGCATTCTGGGCGGGCTGAACGCCGACCCGGAAAACCTGTTCCTGATGCGCGCCACCGCCGACCGGCTGTTCGGGCGCGAGAATTACGCCTTCTCGGTTCTGGGGGCGGGGCGCCACCAGATGCCGCTGGTGACCATGGGCGCGATCATGGGCGGCCAGGTGCGGGTGGGGCTGGAAGACAGCCTGTTCCTAGGCCGCGGCCAGCTTGCGCCGAACTGCGCGGCGCAGGTCCTGAAGATCCGCCGCATCCTTGAGGAGCTGTCGCTGGAAATCGCCACCCCCGATGAGGCGCGGGCGATCCTGCAGACCAAGGGCGCAGACCGGGTGCGATTCAATGGCTAGCGGGGCAGGGCGCGGCGGCAGTCTGCTGGAATATGTCGTGATGGCCGTCACGGCGGGGCTGGCGCTGGTCTTTGCGCTGACGGTGCCGGGCTTTGCCACGCTGGGCAATCTTGCCGTCGCGGCCACCAATTCCGCAGCCCTGCTGATCCTGGCCTGCGGGATGGGCGTGGTGGTGATCTCGCGCGGGCTCGACCTGTCGCAGGTGGCGGCGATGGTGGCGGGGGCCGCGACCTTCGGCATCCTGATCGGCGCCGGCCTGCCGGGGGCGGCGGCGCTGGGGCTGGCGGTGCTGGCCATGGTGGGGGTGGGGCTCTTGAACGGCTGGCTGATCGCCTATGCCGAGATTCCGGCGATGCTGGCAACGCTGGCCACGGCCATGGTCATCACCGGCGCCTTCCGCTTTGGCCTGATGCAGGGCGAATTCCTGCTGCTGTTGCGCGCGACCGATCCGGCGGTGCGGCTGTTGTCGGCCGATCTTGTGCCGGGGCTGCGGGTGCCGGTGGCGCTGGCGGCGGCGGTGCTTCTGGTGACATGGGCGGTGCTGCGCTTTGCCGTGCCGGGGCGGGTCACCTATGCGATGGGCGACAATTTCGCCGCCGCGCGGCTGTCGGGCCTGCCGGTGCGCACCACGGCGCTGCTGATCTATGTCTTTGCCGCGCTGACCGCGCTGGTCGCGGGGCTGATCTCGGCCGTCGCCAGCGGCACGGTCGATTTCCGCATCGTCACCGGCGGCAGCCTGCTGTTCGAGGTGATCCTGGTCGTGGTTCTGGGCGGCATTCCCCTGCGCGGGGGGCGCGGCGGGGTGCACAACATCCTCGTCGGCCTCGCGCTGGTGGCGGTGCTGCGCAACGGCATGACGCTGATGAACCTGACAACCCAGACGCAGGACATGCTGAAGGGCGTGGTGCTGCTTCTGGCCATCGTCACCGACAACTACCTTAACCCGAGGGATACCGAGACCGACACCGTCGGCGATCTGTGAACCAAGACACAACGGAGGAGGAAAATAAAATGAAAATCAACAAGATGATCCTGGCGCTGGCAACGGGTTCCACCCTGGCGCTGACCGGCGGGGCCCAGGCGCAGAGCGAGGGCAAGAAGGTGATCTTCGTGTCGATCAGCATGGTCATCTCGCTGACCGAAGCCTGGGTCAAGCGGATGCGCGAACATGCCGAAATCGGCGGTTACACGGTGGATGTGAAGGATGCCGCCTTCAATACCGGCGTCATGTCGGAACTTCTGGCCACCGCAATCTCGGAAAAGCCCGACGTGCTGGTCGTCCACAACCCCCAGGGTTCAGCTTCTGGCGCGGCAGATCAAGCAGGCCGAAGCCGAGGGCATCAAGGTGCTGCAGATGAACCTGCAGTCGAACCAGCCCTCTGCCGCCTTCGTCGGGGCCGACTGGGACCGCATCGGGCGTGAGATCGCCGGGGATATCGTCGCCGAATGCGGCGCGGGCAGCGGCAAGTCCGGCAAGGTCGCCATCATCCCCGGCCAGCTGACCGCGGCCGACAGCGTGATCATGAACGAGGCCGCCTTCAAGGTGTTCGAGGCGCATCCCGAGATTCAGGTGGTGTCGAACCAGGCCTCGGACTGGGACCCCGAAAAGGCCCGCCAGATCACCGCCACCGTCCTGCAGCAGCATGCCGACCTTTGCGCGATCTTCGGGCATTGGGACGTGCATACCATGGGCGCCGGCAAGGCGGTGCAGGATGCGGGTCTTGCCGACAGCGTTCTGGTCTATGCCACCGGCGGCGGCGATGACGTGGCCTGCAAGGCGATCGAGGACGGCATCCTTGACCGGGAATGGAGCTATGATGCCGATGGTCAGGGCCGCGACGCCGGCACCATGATCGACCTTCTCCTGCAGGGTGTCGCGGCCCCGGACGGGGCGATGATGATGGTCCCCTCGCCGCTGAAGGTGATCAAGGCGGGCGAAGGCTATTCGGCCGACCTCTGCTTCAAGCTTTGACCCGATGATCGGGGCGGGGCCGCGACGGCCCCGCCTGCCCGCAAGGATGGACCGCCCGTGACCGCCCGGATCGACCTGAACAGCCTGCCCCGCCACCGCGTGCCGCGGCTGGTGCTTTCGCCGCGCCGCATTCTGGCCGACCTGCTGTCGAAGGGCTGGGTCGAAAGCACCGTGCCCTTTCTGGCCTTCATCGCCACGGTCATCGGCATCGTTCTGGCGACCGACGGCTACTTCACCGCCGCGAACCTGCGCAATCTGGCGCTTTATGCCGGTGACGGCGGGCTGGTGATCCTGGCCATGCTGATCGTCGTGGCGGCGGGCGGGCTGGATCTTTCGGTCGGCTCCAGCTTCGCCATGTCGGCCTTCGTCGCGCTTTACGCCTTCCACATCCTGGGCCTGCCGGTGCCTGCCGTCCTGCTGCTCAGCCTGACCAGCGGGCTTGCCGTCGGCATGGTCAACGGCACGCTGGCCGGGCTGATCGTCGGGCTGGCCGGCTTCCTCTTCGCCGCCCGCCAGAACTCGATCGCCGCCGATACCGGCATCGGGATGGCGTTCTTCGTGCTGACCGCCCTTGTCGTCGGCCTGGGCGGCTTTGTCCCGGGGCGGGGGCGATGGTTTCGGTGCTGTTGAGCTTTGCGACCATCTACATGCTGAACAACGTGCTGGTGAATTCGGTCTGGGCGGCGCGGTCCAGCCCGCTGATGGTGATCAGCGCCATCTGCACCGGACCTTCGGCGCGCAGCGCAAGCCGGTCGCGGATCGCCGACAGGGTGGAAAGGTCGGGCGGGTTTATCAGCACCAGATGGCGCAGCAGGGTTGATGAGGCGATCTGCTTTTCGGTCTCGCGCTTTTCGGTCCAGAGCTTGGCGATCGACAGGGCGACGGTGCTGCGTTCCAGATTGCGGATGTCGATGGCATCCAGCGCGCCGCGGTGGCAGATGATCAGGCTTTCGCCCCGCGCCCCGCCGTCGCTGCCCGAATGCAGCGCGATGGCAAGGCAGCGTTCGTCGCCCTGTTCGACGACTTCGGCCGACCGCCCGCTTTGGCGCGACCGCGAGATGGCCGAGAGAAGAAGCACCGGGTCGATCCGCCCGGCGCGCAGATCGGCAGCCAGATGGCCCTGATAGGCGGCGGCGGCGAAATCTTCGCGCAGGGTCTGCGCGGCATCCAGCAGCAGGATCGCGCCGTCGATCTGGTTGGCCATGCGCTGCATGATAACCGGCAGATCGGCGCCGCTGGCCAGAAGCGAGGTCATCTGGTCATGGGTCTGGGCCGAAGCCTCGACCCGCTGGATATGGTCGATCAGCGCGCCGCGCGCCCGTTCGGCCTCGGCCAGCGCGCCGGACAGCAGGGTGAAGGCCTGGGCATTGCGCATGGCGACACCTGCGTGCTGGGCGAAAGAACCCAGCACCGAAATCTCGCGCCCCGAAAGCTTGCGGGCATAGCGGTCGGCGATGAACAGAAGGCCCTGGACCTTGCCTTCGTTCAGGATGGGAAAGCCCGCCAGCGAGACGATCTTTTCGGCGCGGAACGCCTCATCCAGTTCGGGCATGTGGCGAAAGCGCTGGTCGGCCAGATAATCCTGGGTGTCGAAGAAGCTTTTGGTCCGCATGATCAGGCCGACGGCGCCGTATTCGAAATGGCTGCTCATCTCGGCCGTGCCGGGCGACAGATGGCCTTCGGCGGCCACCATGCGGAAGATGCTGTCTTCGGCGTCCAGCATGGTCAGCCAGGTGATATTGGCGGCGACAAGGCTGCGGGCGCGGGCGACGATGGTGCGCAAGAGATCCTGCAGCGACAGCGTGCTGGACAGATCATGCGTGGTTTCGATCAGCAGGTTGAGGCCGCGTTCCGAAAGGCCGGCATCGCGCAGGCTGCGGGCGAGCCTGTCGAGCCGGCGGGTCAGCGGCCCGGCCTCGGCCGCCGGCAGTTGCATCGCGCTGCAGAGCCGGGCGGCCAGCCCCGCGATCACCTCGGCCGGGGCGCCATGGGCGATCTGTTCCAGCGTGTCGGTCAGGATCGGCAGGGCGGCGTCTGGCGGGGTGGGGGCGGGCATGGCGGCTCCGGTCGGGGGATGCCACCAGATTGCGGAAAGTTGTGGCGGATTCCACCATAAACCCGCCGCACGGGGCGGTTGCGGCGGCAGGGCCGGGGGCCTTTCCCTTTGGCGCCGGCGCGCTATGTCCGGCGGAAAGGAGCCTGTCATGCCCGTGATCCTCTATCTTGCCACCGTCATCCCCTTCCTGATCCTGGACGCCGTCATGCTGAAGCTGGTGATGGCGCCGCTGTTCCGCCGCTTCATCGGCCCCCTGATGCTGGAGACGCCCCGGCTGGCCCCGGCGGCGCTGTTCTATCTGGCCTATGTCGCGGGGCTGGTCTGGCTGGTCTCGGCGCCGGCGCTGAAGCGGGGCGAGGGGGTGGTGCTGCCGGCGCTGGTCCTGGGGGCGATGGCCTATGGCACCTACGAGTTCACCTCATGGGCGGTGCTGAAGGGCTGGAACTGGCGGATGGTGGTGACCGACGTGACCTGGGGCGCGGTGCTGACGGCCGTGTCGGCCTGGATCGGGGTGAGCGTGGCGCGGATGGCGTCGTAGGGCCGGGGGCTGCGCATCCCGTGCCTCGATACCGCACCGCGTGGCCGGCCCGGGTGAGGTTCCACCGCTCCGCAGGGCACATGTTCTGACGCACCGGCCCGCGCGCCATGGCGAAGGCCATCGCCTTCGCCACTTCGCGACATCGGCAATCTGCACCGGTCGGGCCTCAAAGGCCCGGCCAGCGCCCGCTCCGCCACCGGCGGGTGCTTCTCGCCCGCCGGGGCAGGCGCCGGCCTCTCGTTTTGTGTGCCGCGCCGACTCCGGTTGACCTGTCGCGCACGGGCGGGGGCTAGGCAGTGCATCGCCTTGTCCCGCCAGGACGAGGTTGCGCCGATTGTTGCCGCGTAGGGTGCGTGTTCACACGCACCATCCCCGCCTCCATGGCGAAGGCCATCGCCTTCGCCACCATGCAACATTTGCAACCCACCCCGGTCGGGCCTCAAAGGCCCGGCCAGCGCCCGCCCCGCCAATGGCGGGCGCTTCTCGCCCGCCGGGGCAGGCACCGGCCTTTGGCGTTGTGTGTCGAACCGTCTCCGTGGGAACCCGCACCAGCGGGCGGGGCGAGGCAGTGCCTCGCCTTTTCCCGCCCGGGCAACGTTGGGGGTGAGTTCACCCACACCAGCGCCGCCCGCGGCGGCCGTCAGAGCCCCTGGCGCAGGGCCGCGCCGATGCGGTGGGCCAGGGCCGACCAGCCCTGGGCCTGCATCGGTGTCAGTTCCTTCCACAGGACCGCGTCAAACAGGCTCAGCCAGATCGCGAACATCGGCGCCCGCACGTTGCCGGCCGCCTTGTGAACCGCCAGCGGATTGCCGTCATAGCCGCGCTCATGAAGGATGGCATTGCGCCAAAAGGCGGCCACCTTCGCCTCGTGCGCGGGCCAGTCGGTGACATGGGCGGCAAAGACCGGGCCCAGACCCGGATGCTCGCGCACCACGGCGTAGAAGGTGGTCACGACGCGGGCGATCTCATCGGGTGACAGCGGCAGGCGCGGGGGCAGGGCACTCATGCCCGCCATCCTGCGCCCGAACCGCCGGGGCGGCAAGGGGACGGCCCGCCGCACCCCCTGGCCCCGCACCCCCTTGCACCCCTTTACCCCCCGCGGCCCCAACCCTATAAGGCCCCCATGAGCCGGACCTTCGCGCCCCCGCGTCGAATTATCGGCCCGGCGTCCTGAAGGGGCGCCGGGACATTGCGGCCGCCTGCCGCCACCAGACCAGCCCTGATCTTTCCATAGGACCGCATCCGATGTGCGCCGACACGACCGAGCCGACCGGCCCCGACTACCGCAATACCGTCTTCCTGCCCGAAACCGACTTTCCCATGCGCGCGGGCCTTCCGCAGCGTGAGCCGGACTGGCTGGCCCGCTGGGAGAAGATCGGCGTCTATGACCGCCTGCGCGAAAAGCCGGGCCGCGCGCCCTTCACCCTGCACGACGGCCCCCCCTACGCCAACGGCCACCTGCACATCGGCCACGCGCTGAACAAGGTGCTGAAAGACATGGTCGTGCGCAGCCAGCAGATGATGGGCAAGGACGCCCGCTATGTGCCCGGATGGGACTGCCACGGCCTGCCGATCGAATGGAAGATCGAAGAGCAGTACCGCGCCAAGGGGCTGAACAAGGACGACGTGGATATCGTCGCCTTCCGTCAGGAATGCCGCAAGTTCGCCGAAGGCTGGATCGACGTGCAGCGCGAGGAATTCAAGCGGCTGGGGGTGACCGGCAACTGGCCGAACCCCTACCTGACCATGGACTTCCACGCCGAGGCGGTAATCGCTGACGAGTTCATGAAGTTCCTGATGAACGGCAGCCTGTATCAGGGGTCGAAGCCCGTGATGTGGTCGCCGGTCGAGAAGACCGCGCTGGCCGAAGCGGAGGTGGAGTATCACGACCATACCAGCCACACGGTATGGGTGCGGTTCAAGGTTCTCCGGCCTCGACCGATGGCGCCGTTCGTTTCGCCAAGTTCGCCCGGCGTTCCGCAAATCACAGAATCTGTGCACCTAGGTCAGGCTCTGTGGAGCGAAGATGCCTCTGTCGTCATTTGGACGACGACGCCATGGACGATCCCCCAGAACCGCGCTGTGGCCTTCAATCCGCAAATTGAATACGGTCTCTATCGGGTTGAGGCGGTCGCTGAGGGAAGTTTGGCGAAAGTCGGGGAGACCTTAGTGGTTGCAAAGTCTCGCGCCGAAGAAGTTTTCCGATCTGCCAAGGTCGAGGAATTTGAGTTGGTAGGTACCCCACCAGCTACGGCAATGCATGGCGTTATCCTCGCCCACCCCTACCGTGGCATCGAGGGCGGCAACGGTGAGTGGGATTTCGACGTCCCCCTTCTCCCGGGCGAGCACGTGACCGATGACGCCGGCACCGGCTTTGTTCATACCGCGCCAAGCCATGGCGATGACGACTATCAGATGGGTCTGAAGTACGGCCTGCCGATGACCTACAATGTCGAGCCGGACGGCAGCTATCGTGCCGACCTGCCCTTGTTCGGCGGGCAGACAATCATCACGCCCGAGGGCAAGGAAGGCCCGGCCAACGTCTCGAATATCAAGGCGCTGGCGGCGCAGGGGGCGCTGCTGGCCAAGGGCAAGCTGAAGCACAGCTATCCGCATTCCTGGCGGTCGAAGGCGCCGCTGATCTACCGCAACACGCCGCAGTGGTTTGTCGCCATCGACAAGGCGCTGGACGATGGCATGTCGACCTATGGCGACACCATCCGCAAGCGGGCGCTGAACTCGATCAACCAGCTGGTGGAATGGACGCCTGTCACCGGGCGCAACCGCCTGCATTCGATGATCGAGGCGCGGCCGGACTGGGTGCTGAGCCGTCAGCGCGCCTGGGGCGTGCCGCTGACCTGCTTCACCAAAAAGGGCGCCAAACCCACCGACCCGGACTTCCTGCTGCGCGATCCGCGCGTCAATGCCCGGATCCGCGACGCTTTCGAGGCGGAAGGCGCGGATGTCTGGTATGTGCAAGGATTCAAGGAAAAGGTGCTGGAAGGCATCGTGAATCCGTCGGATTATGAACAGGTCTTCGACGTGCTGGACGTGTGGTTCGATAGCGGCTCGACCCATGCCTTCGTGCTGCGCGACCGGGCGGACGGCTCGGCAGACGGCATCGCCGACCTTTACCTTGAGGGCACCGACCAGCATCGCGGCTGGTTCCATTCCTCGATGCTGCAGGCCTGCGGCACCAAGGGGCGGGCACCTTACCGGGGTGTGCTGACCCATGGCTTCACGCTCGACGAGAAGGGCATGAAGATGTCCAAATCGCTGGGCAATACCGTGGCGCCGCAGCAGGTGATCGGCGAATACGGCGCCGATATCCTGCGGCTGTGGGTGGCGCAGTCGGATTACACCGCCGACCTGCGGATCGGGAAGGAAATCCTGAAAGGCGTGGCCGACAGCTATCGCCGGCTGCGCAACACCTTGCGCTTCCTTCTGGGCAACCTTGCCGGCTTTGACGAGGCCGAACGGGTGGCGCCGGCGGATATGCCGGAACTGGAGCGTTGGGTGCTGCACCGGCTGGCCGAACTGGACCGCGAGGTGCGGGAGGGCTATGCGAAGTATGACTTCCAGGGGGTGTTCCAGAAGCTGTTCACCTTCTGCACCACCGATCTGTCGGCGGTTTACTTCGACATCCGCAAGGATGCGCTTTACTGCGACGCGCCGGGCAGCACGCGGCGGCGGGCGGCGCGGACGGTGCTGGATATCCTCTTCCACCGGCTGACGACCTGGCTGGCGCCCATTCTGGTTTTCACCATGGAAGAGGTCTGGCTTTGCCGCTTCCCGGGCGAGGATTCCTCGGTGCATCTGGTGGATATGCCGGTGACCCCCGCCGATTGGCTGAACCCGGCGCTCGCCGCGAAATGGGAGGGCATCCGCGCCGCCCGCCGCGTGGTGACGGGCGCGCTTGAGGTGCAGCGCACGGCCAAGGTGATCGGTGCCAGCCTTGAGGCCGCGCCGGTGGTGCATGTGGCTGATGCGGGTATTCTGGCGGCGTTGAAATCGGTGAACTTCGCCGATCTCTGCATCACCAGCGGCATCCAGCTGACCGCCGACCCGGAACCGCAAGAGGCGTTCCGCCTGCCCGAAGTGCCGGGCATCGGCGTGGTGTTCGAAAAGGCCGAGGGCGAGAAATGCCAGCGCTGCTGGCAGATCCTGCCCGATGTCGGCAGCCACAAGCATCCGGGCACCTGCAAGCGCTGCAACGACGCGCTGGGCTGACGAAAGGGGGCGGGCCAAGGGTCCGCCCTTTCACCATGGGGGGCGCGATGCCGCGACTGCGCGATCTGGGCTATGCCATCGGGCACTACCCGCCGGGGCCGCTGAACGCGATCACCGATGTCGCGGGGGTCTTGGTGGGCCATGTCACCCTGATCGAGGGCGACCGGACGCGCACCGGGGCCACGGCGATCCTGCCGCACACGGGCAATCTGTTTCAGGACAGGGTGCCGGCCGCGCTGGCGGTGCTGAACGGCTTTGGCAAGTTCGCGGGTGTCACGCAGCTGCAGGAGCTTGGCCAGCTGGAAACGCCGGTGCTTCTGACCAATACGCTCGCCGTGGGCCGGGGGATTGAGGCGCTGGTGGCCCATACCCTTACCCAGCCGGGGAACGGGCGGGTGACCTCGGTCAATGCCGTGGTGGGCGAAACCAATGACAGCCGGCTGAACGACATCCGCGCGGCACGGCCCACGGTGGATGAGATGCGCGCGGCCATCGCCGCCGCCACGGGCGGGCCGGTGGCCGAAGGTGCGGTGGGGGCGGGCACCGGGACGGTGGCCTTCGGGCTGAAGGGCGGGATCGGCACCGCCTCGCGCCTTGCGGGGGGGCAGGTGCTGGGGGTGCTGGTGCAGGCCAATTACGGCGGGCATCTGCGGGTGGACGGGCAGCCGGTGGCAAACCTTGCCGCGCATGATGCCAACGGGTCCATCGTGATCGTGCTGGCCACCGATGCGGCGCTGGATGCGGGCGCGCTGCGGCGGCTGGCAACGCGGGCCTTCGGGGGGCTCGCCCGCACCGGGGCGGCGCTGTCGCATGGCTCGGGCGATTATGCGCTGGCCTTTTCCACCTGCCGCAGCCCGCAGGCCCAGCGGGGCGAAGACCTGTCGGCGCTGTTCGAGGCCGCCATCGAAGTGACCGAAGAGGCGATCCTGAACGCGCTGGTCATGGCCTGTGACATGCAGGGCCTTGATGCGGCAAGCGGCGAAGCTTCACGCTTCGCCGCCCTGAAACTTTCGCCGAAACCCTGAACAAGCTTCGCGGGAGGGCCGAAGCCCCCCGCGAAGAGTTCCTCAGACCGGGACAGGGAGTGTCCGGCTGCGGGATTGCGAATGCAGGCTTTCCAGCCAGCGCGTGTCCTGTGCGGGGGCGATGCCCAGATGCATCGCCTCAAGATCGCTGCGGCTCAGCCCGATATCGTTCAGAAGCCGGTCATCGTCCCGCGACAGCAGGAACGCGGTGGACCGGCGCATCTGCATCAGTTCGAGAAAACGGTGAAACATGACGGCCTCCATTGCTGATCCTGTGATCGCACGGGATTTGACATTTCACAAACGAATAGGTTTTATGGGTCATATTGGGAAAGTTCATGGGTAAGACATGCAGGCCCCGCCCGACAGTGACCTGATGCGCAGCTTTCTGGCGGTGGCCGATACCGGATCGGTCACGGCGGCGGCCGACCGGCTGGGGCGGACGCAATCGGCCGTCAGCCTGCAGATCAAGCGGCTGGAGGAGAACCTGGGCCAGCCGCTGTTCAACCGGCTGGCGCGGGGGGTGGCGCTGACGCCGCGGGGGGCGCAGCTTCTGCCCTATGCCCGCCGCGTGGTGTCGCTTCTGGATGAGGCGGCGATTGCCTTGCGGGAAAAGCCGCTGACCGGGCCGGTGCGCGTGGGCATACCCGACGAATATTCCGGCACCGTGCTGCCCCGGGCGCTGGCGGCCTTTGACGAACGGCACGAGGGGGTGCAGGTGACCGTGCGCTGCGACCATTCCGAAGGCCAGATGCGCGCGCTGGAGGCCGATGATCTGGACCTCGCCGTGATCTATGACTGGAGCTATGTGCAGGATGGCGAGCTTCTGTGCATTGACCCGACGGTCTGGGTGACCTCGGTCGCCCATGCCCAGCATCTGCGGCGGCCGGTGCCGGTGGGGCTGTATTTCCGGTCAGACTGGTGCCGCGATTTCGCCGAAGCCTCGCTGAACCAGCAGGGCATCGACTGGCGGCCGGCCTGGATGTGCGATCTGGCGGCGGGGTTCCGGGTGGCGGTTTCGAACGGGGTGGCGATTGCGCCCCTGTCGCGCAGCACCATCCCGGCGGGTTGCCGCGAACTGACGGCGGCCGACGGCTTTCCCATTGTCGATTCCGCCCGGGTGGTGTTGCGGCGCAATCCGCGCGGCACCTCGCCCGCCATCGAGGGCATGGCGGCGATGCTGCGCGAGGCGTTCCGCCCGCTGGCGGAGGCGACGCGGCCGTGACAGGATGCGCCAACGGAGGACCCGATGATGCGCCTGATGCCTGCCCTGCTTGCCGCCTGCCTTGCCGGCCCCGCCCTTGCCGATGATCTGGACGACCGCGCGACGGCGATCTTTTCGGCCGCCTATCAGGAGGCCTGCTCGGGCGCGTTTCTGGAGGATGGCCGGCTGATCGAGCCGCCGCAGCGCTTCGCCATGACCTCACCCTCCAGCTATGGCGGCGATCCGGCGCCGATGGTGCTGTGGCTGTTCCGTTGCAACATCGGGGCCTACAACGTGCAGTCGGTGGCGCTGGCTTACAGCGAGATGAACGGCGTCATCCCCCTGCACTTCGCCACGCCCGATCTGAACATCGTTCTGGAAGACCCCGAGGATTACGAAAGCGCGGTGAAAGAGGTGCAGATCATGGGCTGGTCTGCGACGCCCTTTCTGGTGAATGCCGAGGTCGATGCGGCGGCCGGAGAGTTGCGGCAGGTGGGCTACTGGCGCGGGATCGGCGATGCCTCGGACATGGCGGTGTGGCGGCTGGCCGATGAGGCGTTCCGCCTGATCCGCTATGAGGTGGACGCAAGCTATGACGGCGCGGTCAACCCCGAAGTGCTGGTCACGTTTCCCTGATGCCGGCGCGGTCGGTCTCCACGCCTCTGGGCCCTGTCGTCGTGACCGAAGAGGGCGGGCGCATCACCGGCCTGCGCTGGTCGCTGGTCGAGGCGGCGGATGACAGCGCGCTTCTGGACCGGGCCGAGGAGCAGTTGACCGGGTATTTCGCCGGAACGCGCACCGCCTTTGACCTGCCCCTGGATTTCGGCACCGGCTTTCATGAAGGCGTGCGGCGGGCGATGGCGGCCATTCCCTTTGGCCATACCCGCACCTATGGCGAGATTGCCGCCGAACTGAAGGCGCCGGCGCAGGCGGTGGGGCAGGCCTGCGCGGCCAATCCGGTTCCCATTCTGATCCCCTGTCACCGGGTGCTGGGGGCCAATGGCCTTGGCGGCTTTTCGGCGCCGGGCGGGGTGGAAACCAAGGTCTTCCTTTTGCGCCACGAGGGGGCGGCGGGGCTGCTGATCTGACGGGCGACCCGACTGCCGGCCCGACTTGTCTAAGGCCACCTGCGGAAAGCCGTAATGCCACCTGCGCCGCCGCGCTTGCCGGCGCGGGCCCGCCGATTGTAACGGTTCTGCGACAGGTACGGCGGGGGTGCGCGTGAGCTTCTGGGTGATGATGGCCGTTCTGGGATCGGCTTTCCTGCACGCGCTTTGGAACTCGCTTCTCAAGGTCGGCGCCTCGCGCATGGGGGCGATGGTGCTGATGTCGGTCTGCGAGATCCCCATCGGCGTGGCCGTGGTGATGGCGCTGCCGCCCCTTGACCATGCCGCCGTCGCGCCCTGGGTGATCGGGGCGGGTTGTGCGCATTTCTTCTACAAGCTGTTCCTGACCTATGCCTATGAACGCGGCGATCTGAGCCGGGTCTATCCGATTGCCCGCGGCTCGGCGCCGCTGGTGGTGGGGGTGGTGTCGCCCTTCTTCCTGTCGGACATCGTGACGCCGATGGAATTTGCCGGCATCGCGGTCTTGGGCGCTGGCATCCTGATGATGGCGCAGGGGGTGTTTTCCAGCGGCGAGAACCGCAGGCTGATCCCCTATGCGCTGGGTTCGGCCTGCGCGACGGCGACCTACACTTTGATCGACGGGCAGGGCGCGCGGGTGGCGGGCGATGCGGTGGCCTATATCGCCTGGGTCTTCGTGGCGGACGGGCTGTTCTTTGCGGCGGGCATCATGCTGTGGAAGGGCGTCGATGTGCTGCCGCGCCAGCGCAAGGCCTGGGGCATCGGCATTGCGGCGGCGGCGGCGTCTTATGGCGCCTATGCGGTATCGGTCTGGGCGATGACGATTGCGCCCATCGCACTGGTGGCGGCGCTGCGGGAAACCTCGATCCTGTTTGCCGTGCTGATCGGCTGGCTGGTCTTTGGCGAGCGGATGACAAAGGGCAAGGCGCTGGCGGCGGCGGTGATCGTCGGCGGCGTGATGCTGACGCGGCTGTAGGGGGCGGTCGGAGAAGGAAAGGCACTGCCTTTCCCCGCCCGTCGAGGCCAAGTTGCCACCAGACCGCCAGCCAGAACTCATGACAGAGGCCGGCGCCCGACCGGGTGGGCGAGAAGCGCCCGCCACGGGCGGGGCGGGCGCTGGCCGGCGGCCTTTGGGGCCACCGGCGGCAAGGGGCGCCGGAATCGCGTGACCCCGGCGATGGCCGGGGTCAGGGGGGCGGTTGGATGTGTGCTGCGGTGTCGGGGGGTAGGGTGCGTGGTCTCCACGCACCTTCCGGCGTCGGGGCGGCACCCCCCGTTCAGCTGATCCGGCGGACCTTCTGGGGGATGACCTGCTGCGCGATCCCGGCCAGCGTCAGATAGACCGAGGTCAGGATCAGCCCCCAATGGGCCAGTGAGCCTTCAGCGAAATCGGCCCAGGCCGCCCAGCCGGCAAAGACCACCCAGGCCAGCGCCACCGGCAGCGTCACCTCGCGCCAGCGTTTGGTGCGCACGGGATGGACGAATTTCAGGTTCAGGAACATCGCCACGGTCAGGAAGCTGACCACCACAAGGATGGTGCCGGGGCTGGGGTCCAGCGCGAACAGCACCAGCACCACCATGTTCCAGCAGGCGGGGAAGCCCGAAAAGCTTTTGTCCTTGGTCTTCATCCGGGTGTCGGCGAAATAGATGACCGAGCCGTAGCAGATCACGATGATGGCAAACCAGCCGGTCCAGCCATCCAGCATCCCCGACTTGAACAGCGCATAGGCGGGAATGAAGACATAGGTCAGGTAATCAACGATCAGGTCCATCAGCACGCCGTCATAGGTCGGCCAGTTGCGGCCGACGTCATAGCGGCGGGCCAGCGGGCCGTCGATGCCGTCGACGATCAGCGCCACCACCAGCCAGAGGAACATCAGGCTCCACTTCTCTTCGACGGCGGCAAGCATCGCAAACATCGACAGCACCGCGCCGGTGGCGGTCAGCAGATGGACGGAAAGGGCTTTCAGACGGATATCCATGACAATCTCATCGCGCAAAGGGCCGGACGACGCAACAGTTCAGGCGCGCGGATGCGCCCTTTCATAGACCTCCATCAGGCGGGCGGCATCCACAGCGGTATAGGCCTGGGTGGTGGAAAGCGAGGCATGGCCCAGAAGTTCCTGGATCGCGCGCAGGTCTCCGCCGGCACTGAGCAGATGGGTGGCAAAGCTGTGGCGCATGGCATGCGGCGTGGCCGTGGCGGGCAGGCCCAGCCGCAGCCGGGCGCGTTCCATCGCCAGTTGGACCAGCCGGGGGCCAAGCGGTCCGCCGCGCGCGCCGCGGAAAAGCGCGCTGTCGCGGCCGCCGTCAAAGGGGCACAACTCGGCATATCGGGCCACGGCGGCGCGGGCGGCGGGCAGAACCGGCACCAGCCGTTCCTTGCCGCCTTTGCCGGTAATGCGCAGCACTTCGGGCAGCGGATGGTCGGCGCGGGTCAGGGCCAACGCCTCGGATATCCGCAGGCCGCAGCCGTAAAGCAGGGTCATCACCGCCGTATCGCGCGCGGCGATCCAGGCTTCGCGCGCGTCATCGCCCACGCCGTCGATCAGCTCGGCCGCCGCCGCCTCGGACACCGGGCGGGGCAGCTTGCGGCGGTATTTCGGGCCGCGCGTCTGCAGGACGGTGGTCACGTCGCCACCCTCACGGTCGGCCAGCCAGGACAGGAACCGCTTCACCGCCGACAGCGCCCGCGCCAGCGAGCGGGCGGACAGGCCGCGGTTGCGCTCTTCGGCCATCCAGCTGCGCAGATCGACCGTCGGCAGGTCGCGCAGGGCATCAAAGCCGCCGGCGCCGCCGCGGTGGCGGGCGAGAAAGTCGAGAAACCGCGTCACATCGCGGGCATAGGCCGCCAGCGTGTTGGCCGCCGCACCGTCCAGCGCCTTCATCTGTTCCAGCCAGCGCTCCAGCGCCGACCGCCAGGCGGGGCTGAGCGCCGCGCTCACGCCAGCCAGCGGCGCATCGTCCGCTCGAATATCCCGGCGAAGAAGGCCAGAAGGTCGGTGCCGTGGGTGGGCTTGAACTGATGGGGGTCTTCGGCGCCAAGCGCCAGCATGCCGGGCAGACGGCCGGTGCCGAAATCCAGCTTCATCAGCGCCTCGGACCGGATCCAGCCGGCCCTTTCGCCATAAAGCGCGTCCGACTGCGGCAGCACCTGACGCAGCACCACCGGACGCAGGGGCACGTTGCGCCCGCCCGAGACATAATCGGTGACAAAGCCCGGCTGGGCCACATACAGCGTGTCGCCCAGCCGGCGCAGCGCAGGGTCTTCGGCCTCGCGCACCGATTCCAGAACCAGCCGCACGCAATCGACGCGCAGCGTCTGCGCCACGTCGCCCGCCAGCGTCTTGAGGAAATCCTCAAAACTCAGCGGGTCCAGCAGCTGCAGGATGGCGCGGTGGACCTGATTGGTGCCGGCAAGGTTTTCGTAGGCGGCCGCGATGACGGTGCGGTGGGTGTCTTCCAGCCGGTCCAGCCGGCTTTCCAGACGTTCCATGGCGATGCCGCGCAGATCGACGACGTTCGAGCCCATCAGCCGTTCGTTCGCGCCGATCAGCGCCGCCATCACGTCGCGGTCTTCGAGGATGACCTCGGGTTCCGCGATGATGCGGTCCCGCAAATCCTGGTCGATCATGCTGCCCCTGCTTGTCGTTTTGCCGGGAAACTACAGCAAAGGCTGCGCCGGCTCCAGATTTTTCGCGGCGGGGGGGAAGGGCGGCCCCGTCAGGCGCCGCCCGGTCGGGATCAGAGAATCTTCTGTCCGGTCTTGGCCCAGTCCTTCATGAACTGCTCAAGCCCCTTGTCGGTCAGCGGGTGGCTGGCCAGCGCCTTGATCACGGCGGGCGGCGCGGTCATCACATCGGCGCCGACCAGCGCGCATTGCGTGACGTGGTTGGCGCTGCGGACCGAAGCGGCAAGGATCTGGGTGTCGAAGCCGTAGTTGTCATAGATCTGGCGGATGTCGGCGATCAGGTCCATCCCGTCCATGTTGATGTCATCCAGCCGGCCGATGAAGGGGCTGATGAAGGTGGCGCCGGCCTTGGCCGCGATCAGCGCCTGATTGGCGCTGAAGCACAGCGTGACGTTGACCATCTTGCCTTCGCCCGACAGCACCTTGCAGGTCTTCAGCCCGTCCCAGGTCAGCGGCACCTTGACGGCGATGTTCGGCGCGATCTCGGCCAGCTTGCGGCCCTCGGCGATCATCTCATCCGCCGTCAGCGCGACGACTTCGGCCGAAACCGGACCTTCGACGAAGGAGCAGATTTCCTTCGTCACTTCCAGGATGTCGCGGCCCGATTTCAGGATCAGCGAGGGGTTGGTGGTGACGCCGTCCACCATGCCAAGCGCGTGCAGTTCGCGGATGGCATCCACGTCGGCGGTATCGACAAAGAACTTCATGGCAGCTCTCCCCTTGGGGTTGGAATGGCGTTGCGGGCGGTTTACCTGAAAGCGGGGTCAGGTGAAAGCCCTGTGATAGCGCTAACGGAATCGGGGGACGGGTGGCCGAACGGGTCTATGAGGCGGGCGAACTGGTCGGCGTGCTGACCACCGAGCCGCTGGGGCGGGTGCTGGACTACAAGGCGCCCGAGACCGGCTGCGGCGACGGCGATTTCGTCGAGGTGCCGCTGGGGCCGCGTCGGGTGCTGGGGGTGGTCTGGGGGCCGGGCGAGGGCAAGTTCGACCCCGCCCGCATTCGTCCCGTTCAACGCGTTCTGGATGCCGCCCCCATGCGGGCCGAGTTGCGCAGCCTTTTGGCCCGCGCCGCCGATTACACGCTGACGCCCCTGCCCGCGATGCTGCGGCTGGCCACGCGCGCCCCGGGTCTGGGCGATCCGGCCTCGACCCGGCGGGTCTACCGGCTGGGCGGCGCGGTGCCGAACCAGCTGACCGAGGCGCGCTTTCGCGTCGTCGAGGCGCTGCGGCGGTTCGGGGCCGCGCCGGTGACGCTGGGCGAACTGGCCGAAGAGGCGGGCTGCGGCACCTCGGTGGTCAAGGGGCTGGTCAAGCTGGGCGTGGTGCTGGAGGAAGATGCCCCGCGTGATCTGCCCTATCCGCCACTGAACCCCCGGATGCCGGCGCGGCTGGCGGGCGATCAGGTGGTGGCGGGCGATGCGCTGGTGGCGGCGGTGGCGGCCGAAAGCTTTGCGCCGATCCTGCTGAAGGGGGTCACCGGATCGGGCAAGACCGAGGTCTACCTTGAGGCGGTGGCGGAATGCCTGGCGCGCGGGCGGCAGGCGCTGGTGCTGTTGCCGGAAATCGCGCTGACGGCGGATTTTCTGGCCCGGGTAGAGGCGCGGTTCGGCGCGCGGCCGGCGGAATGGCATTCCGGCGTGACCCAGACCGAGCGGCGGCGGCTGTGGCGCATGGTGGGGCAGGGCGGCGCGCAGCTGGTGGTCGGCGCGCGCTCGGCCCTGTTCCTGCCCTTCCGCGATCTGGGGCTGATCGTCGTCGATGAGGAACACGACACCAGCTACAAGCAGGAGGACGGGGTTCTCTACAACGCCCGCGACATGGCGGTGCTGCGCGCCAGCATCGTCGGCTGCCCGGTGGTGCTGGCCTCGGCCACGCCCTGCCTGGAAACCTGGGCGAATGTCGAGGCCGGCAAATACACCAGGCTTGATCTGGGCAGCCGCTTTGGCGTGGCCGAGATGCCCGAGATGCGGGCGATCGACATGCGGGCCGAACAATTGCCGGCCGACCGCTGGATTTCGGCGCGGCTGGCGGGCGAGGTGCAGGCGCGGATCGCGCGGGGCGAACAGGCGCTGCTGTTCCTGAACCGGCGGGGCTATGCGCCGGTCACGCTGTGCCGGGCCTGCGGGGCGCAGGTGGGCTGCGACCAGTGCGATGCGCGGATGGTGGAACACCGCTTTCTGAAGCGGCTTGTCTGCCATCAGTGCGGCGCGACAAAGCCGGTGCCCGAAACCTGCCCCAGCTGCGGCGTGGCGGGCCGCATGGCCGCCGTCGGCCCGGGGGTTGAGCGGTTGGCCGAAGAGGTGACGGCGCGTTTCCCCGAGGCGCGGCTGGCGGTTCTGTCATCAGACCTGTTCGGCAGCGCGCGGGCGCTGAAAGAGGCGATCACCGGCATCGCCGGGGGGGGCGCCGACATCATCATCGGCACGCAGATCGTGGCCAAGGGGCACAACTTTCCGCTGCTGACGCTGGTCGGCGTGATCGACGCCGATCTGGGGTTGCAGGGGTCGGACCTGCGGGCGGCCGAACGGACGTTTCAGCTGATGCGGCAGGTCGCGGGCCGGGCGGGGCGGGCCGAGCGCAAGGGTGTGGCGCTGTTGCAGACCCATCAGCCCGAACATCCGGTGATCCGGGCCATTCTGGGCGGCGATGAAGAGGCGTTCTGGCGGGCCGAGGCGGCCGAGCGGCGGGCGGCGGGCGTGCCGCCCTATGGCCGGATGGTCGGGATCATCCTGTCATCGCCCGATGTGGCGCAGGTCTTTGACGTGGGCGCCGAACTGGCGCGGCGCGACGGGCCGCTGCGCCGGATCGGGGCCGAGGTCTGGGGGCCGGCGCCGGCCCCCGTCGCGCGGGCGCGCGGACGCCACCGGGTGCGGCTTCTGGTCAAGGCCGCCAAGACCGCGCCGGTGCAGGCGGCGGTGGCGGAATGGGTGGCGCAGCTGAAACTGCCCGCGAACCTGCGGCTGACGGTGGATATCGACCCGCAGAGCTTCTACTGAACGATTTTTCGCCGAAAAATCGCGGTTGCGGATTTTCGGCGAAAATCCGGTCAGCCCCGGCGGCCGCGGCGTTCGCGCTTGGGCCCGTCATCGGCGCCGGTGCCGTCCGAGGCCGAGGAGAAGCCGCCCAGCTTGGCCGCCACATCCTCAAGCGTCGGGCGGGGGCCTTTCGGCCGGCTTTCCAGCGCGGCGCGCATCGCCCGCAGGTGGTCGGGCATGGTGCCGCAGCAACCGCCGATGATCCGCACCCCGGCATCGCGCGCCAGCACGGCATATTCCGCCATCAGTTCCGGCGTGCCGTCATAGTGGATGTGGCCGTCGTGATATTTCGGGATGCCGGCATTGCCCTTGGCGATCACCGGGCGCGTCGTGCCATGGGCCATGAAGCCCATAACGGTGCGCATCAGGTCGCTGGCGCCGACGCCGCAATTGGCGCCGAAGGCCACCGGTGGGTTGGGCAGGGTTTCCACCAGATCGGCCAGCGCGGCCGAGGTGACGCCCATCATGGTGCGCCCGGCGGTATCGAAGCTCATCGTGCCGCACCACGGCATGCCGGCCAGACGGGCGGCTTCGGCGGCGGCGCGGAATTCCTCGGGGGCCGAAATGGTCTCGATCCACAGCACATCGGCGCCGCCTTCCTTCAGGCCCTCGGCCTGTTCGTGGAAGATCTCGACGGCGGCGGCGTGGGTCATGGTGCCCATCGGTTCGAAGATTTCGCCGGTCGGGCCGACCGAGCCGGCAACGATCACCCTGCGGCCCGAAGCATCGGCAATCTCGCGCCCCAGCGCCGCGCCGATCCGGTTCAGCTCGCGCACGCGGCCCTGGGCGTTGTGCAGCTTCAGCCGCGCGGCATTGCCGCCGAAGGTGTTGGTCAGGAAGATATCCGACCCGGCATCGACCGCACCCTTGTAGAGCTTGCGGATGTTGTCGGGCTGATCGACGTTCCACAGTTCGGGCGGCTCACCCGAGGACAGGCCCATGTTGAACAGGTTGGTGCCGGTTGCGCCATCGGCCAGCAGCCAGTCGCGGGTCGAGAGAAGTTCGGAAAGCTTGTCCATCGGGCACCTTCGGATGCGGTTTCATCCCCTGTGCCACGCCCGCCCGGGCGAGGCAAATTCATAATCCTCATGATGATCTTCGATATCCGGCGTCCGGGCTGCGGAAATGCAGGGGCCGGAGCCGCCATGCGACCCCGGCCCGGTGCTTCGGGCGCCCGGGGCGCGCCGGATCAGAATTCGTTCATCAGCTGCGTCTTGGCGACGGGCAGCATCTCATCCATCTTGGCGCGCACTTCGGCCTCAGAGGCTTTGCCGGCGAGATCGGCGGCAACCTTGCGCACCACGTCGTCGCTGCCCGCTTCTTCAAAATCGGCGGCAACCACGCTCATGGCATATTCGGCCGCGGCGTCGCCGTCCTTGCCCAGAAGCCCGGCGGCCCAGAGGCCGACCAGCTTGTTGCGGCGGGCTTCGGCGCGGAACTGCATCTCGCTGTCATGGGCGAACTTGGATTCAAAGGCGTTTTCGCGGTCGTCGAACGTCGTCATGGGCTGGCCCTCCGGGTCAATGATCCTTTGTTTCCATATGCCCGCCCGCCGCCCCGCCTTCAAGCCCCCGCGGCATGCGGCGGATCGGCCCGGCGGTGATAGCGCGTGGCGGTCATCCGGTCCGAGACGGCGCAGGATTTGCTGTCGGCCCAGCCGGCGGCGCGCATGCGGGCGCGCAGGGTGGCATCGGGCAGGGGGCTGGCGCGGCCCTTGGGGGCGACGGCCCAGAAGGGCAGGCGGGTGCCGTCAAGCGCGGCAAGGGCGGCATCCAGTGCCGCCTCGTCCGGCAGTTCGGCAAGGGCCAGCGCGGCGCCGGCGGGGGTGGCGGTGCGCGCGCCCTCCAGCGCCGCCGCAAGGGCGGCATCAGTGACCGGGCCAATGACCCAGGCAGGACGGTCGGGCGCGAGGCCCAGCTTCTGCGCAAGGCCGGGCGGTGGGCGGTCCAGCGCCTTGAGCCAGGCCGCGACCTCAGGCGCGCCCAGCCTTGCGCGCAAGGCGCCTTGGGCGGTGTTCAGCACCAGAACCGTGCCATCCTCATCCGCCTGCCAGCCCGTCAGCGCGCTGCGGGGCAGGCGCAGGCGCAGGGTGCCGCGGACGATGACCTCTGCCGCCTCAAGCAGCAGCTTGCCCGGCCCCGACTGACCGCCGAAGGAAATCTCACCCGTCGCCTCGCGCCCCATCCGCCCCCCCCCTTGCCCTGCCAGTCTGCGCCGGGCGGGGGGATTCGTCACGCGCGGGTTGCGTCTGCGACGGGGTCCGCTTATAGCCGGCCCAAAGGGATGGGGTGGCTTCCGCCGCCCCGTTTTCCATTGGCAAAAGGCAATCGTCCATGGCGCGCAGGAAGAAGGTTTACGAGGGCAAGGCCAAGATCCTTTACGAGGGTCCCGAGCCGGGCACGTTGATCCAGTATTTCAAGGACGACGGCGCGCAGACCGCCACCGAATCGCAGCCTGCCGCCGTGGAAGGCAAGGGCGTGCTGAACAACCGGCTGTCGGAATTCTTCATGGCCGGCCTGAATTCCATCGGCGTGCCCACGCATTTCATCCGCCGCCTGAACATGCGCGAACAGCTGGTCCGCATGGCCGAGATCATCCCGCTGGAAGTGGTGGTGCGCAACTTCGCCGCCGGTGAGCTGTCGTCGCGGCTGGGCATTCCCGAAGGCACGCCGCTGCCGCGCCCGATCGTCGAATATTACTACAAGGACGAACGGCTCAGCTCTCCGATGGTGTCGGAAGAGCATATCATCGCCTTCGGCTGGGCCAACCAGCAGGATCTGGATGATATCGTGGCGCTGGCGCTGCGGGTGAATGACTTTCTGTCGGGCGTGATGATGGGCGTCGGCATCCGGCTGGCCGATTTCCGCATCGAGGTGGGCCGCATCTGGGAAGGCGATTTCATGCGGCTGATCGTGGCCGATGAGATCAGCCCCGATTCCTGCCGGCTGTGGGATGTGCGCGCCGCGGCCGAGCGCGAGGCGGCCGGCGCCGCCGGTGCCGAACCGGGGCCTTTGGCCGATGTTTACACCGAACTGGCGCGGCGTCTGGGGGTGCTGCCCTCGAACGTCACGCATACGACGAAGCCCACGCTGATCAACTAGGCCTTGCCCCTGCGGGGGCGGGGCGCTAAGGGGCGGCAAAGCCAGTTGGCGCCCCCGACCGAAGCGGAGAATCCGATGAAAGCCCGTGTCACCGTCATGCTGAAAACCGGCGTTCTGGATGTGCAGGGCGAGGCCGTGCGCCACGCCCTTGGCACGCTGGGCTTTCAGGGGGTCAACGGCGTGCGTCAGGGCAAGGTGATCGAGCTGGACCTGGCCGAAACCGATGCCGCCGCCGCCGAAGCCGCGGTCAAGGCCATGTGCGAAAAGCTTCTGGCCAATACGGTGATCGAAAGCTACCGGGTCGAACTGGTCTGATCCCGCGGGATCAGCCCCCGGCAGGTTCCGGGTTGATCCAGAACAGCCCGAAGCCATTGCCGTCGGGGTCGTGGAGGGCCCGCGAATACATGAACCCCAGATCCTCGGGCGGGTGGGCATCGGCCCCGCCGGCGGCCTTGGCCGCTTCGCAAAGCGCATCCACCTCGGCCCGGCTGTCGCAGGTCAGCGAAATCAGCGCCGTCGCCCCCTGCCGGGGATCGACCAGCGGCCGCGGCGACAGGTCGCGAAACTGGCCATGGGTCAGGATCATCACCGAGATCGCGTCGGAGATCACGACGCAGGCGCCGCTGTCGCCGGAAAACTGATCGTCGATGGTGAATCCCAGCGCCTGATAGAAAGCGCGCGCGCGGGGCAGGTCGGCTACGGGAAGGTTGACGAAAATCTGGCGGGTCATGGGGCCTCCTGATCCCGGCAGCATGAGCTTTCGTCCGGGCGCTGGCAAGCAGAGCCTGATGCGGCGGCCGGGCCTGCGCCGGCCGGGCGGGCGGGGCAACGAATTTTCGCCGAAAATTCGCTGGTCCCGAAAGGCTACAGGTTTTCCTGCTGCGGCATGCCCAGAACGTGGAAGCCGCAATCGACATGCACCACTTCGCCCGTGGTGCAGGCGCCGTAATCCGAACACAGCCAGACGGCGGTGCCGCCGATTGCCTCAAGCGTGGCGTTCTGGCGCATCGGGCTGTTGGCCTCGGTATGGCGGAAGGTGGCGCGGGCGCCGCCGATGGCCGCGCCGGCCAGCGTTTTCATCGGGCCGGGCGAGATGGCATTGACCCGCACCTTCTGCGGGCCCAGGTCATTGGCCAGATAGCGCGTGGCGCTTTCCAGCGCCGCCTTGGCCACGCCCATCACGTTGTAATTCGGCGTCACCCGGTTCGACCCGGCATAGGTCAGGGTGATCAGGCTGCCGCCTTCGGGCATCAGCTCGGCCGCGCGGCGGCTGACGTCGATGAAGGAAAAGCACGAGATCGAAAGGGAATTGGCAAAGTTCCCCCGGCTGGTGTTGATGAACCGGCCGGTCAGTTCGTTCTTGTCGGAATAGGCGATGGCATGGACCAGAAAGTCCATCGTGCCCCAGCGGTCCTTCAGCGCAGCGAAGCAGGCGTCCAGGCTGTCGTCATTCGTCACATCGACATCGACCAGAAAATCGCTGCCGACGCTGGCGGCCAGCGGTTCAACCCGCTTGCCGAAAGCGTCGCCCTGATAGGAAAAGGCCAGTTCCGCCCCTTCGTCATGCAATGCCCGCGCGATGCCCCAGGCGATCGAGCGGTCATTGGCGACCCCCATGACCAGCCCGCGCTTGCCCTTCATCAGATCGGCCATGGGCCACCTCCGAAATGGATTACTGAAAATCAGCCGAGATATTTGCTCATGACCAGGGTGGCATTGGTGCCGCCGAAGCCGAAGGAATTCGACAGGACGCCGTCAATCTCGACGCCCTCGCGCAGTTCCTGCACGATCTCGCCGGGGTCCAGCGCCGGGTCCAGCGTGGTGATGTTGGCCGAAGCGGCGATGAAGCCCTTCTGCATCATGATCAGGGAATAAATCGCCTCATGCACGCCGGTGGCACCCAGGGAATGGCCGGTCAGCGACTTGGTCGAGGCGACGGGCGGGGTATGGCCCCGGCCGAAGACGCGGCGGATCGCCTCCATCTCGGTCACGTCGCCGACCGGGGTCGAGGTGCCGTGGCTGTTGATGTAGTCGATCTTGCGGCCTTCCGGCAGGGTTGCCATCGCCAGCCGCATCGAGCGTTCGCCGCCTTCGCCCGAGGGCGCCACCATGTCATAGCCGTCCGAGGTGGCGCCGTAGCCGGTGACCTCGCCGTAGATCTTCGCGCCGCGTGCAAGGGCGTGCGACAGTTCCTCAAGCACCACCACGCCGCCGCCGCCGGCGATGACGAAGCCGTCGCGCGTGGCGTCATAGGTGCGGCTGGCCGTCGCCGGGGCGTCGTTGTACTTCGACGACATGGCGCCCATCGCGTCGAAGAGGCACGACAGCGTCCAGTCCAGTTCCTCGCCGCCGCCGGCAAAGACGATGTCCTGCTTGCCCATCTGGATCAGTTCGACGCCGTTGCCGATGCAGTGCGCGCTGGTCGAGCAGGCCGAGGTGATCGAATAGTTGACGCCCTTGATCTTGAAGGGCGTGGCGAGGCAGGCCGAGTTGGTGGACGACATGCAGCGGGTGACCATGAAGGGCCCCATCCGCTTGGGCGCGCCCTTGTTGATCACCGTGTCGAAGGCCACGAAGAAGTTCGACGTCGAAGGCCCGCCCGACCCCATGATCAGGCCCGAGCGTTCGTTCGAGACGTCTTTCTCCTCAAGGCCGCTGTCGGCGATGGCCTGTTCCATGGCAAGGAAGTTGTAGGCCGCCCCCGGCCCCATGAAGCGCAGGTTGCGCTTGTCGATGTGGTCTTCCAGCACGATCTGCGGCATGCCGTGGACCTGGCTGCGGAAACCGTGTTCGGCATATTCGGGGGCAAAGACGATGCCCGACCGGCCCGCCCGCAGCGACGCCTCGACCTCGGCCGCATTGTTGCCGATGGGCGAGATGATGCCGATCCCGGTAATGACGACACGACGCATGGGGGCCTCCCTGAAAAGCTAAAGCCTGTTTAGGGCACAGGGGGAGGGGGGGCAAGCAGGTTGGGTGTCCGCAACAGAGGGCAGCGCCTGACCGCCGGGTGGGCGCATACTCGGGCGGCCTTGGGCGGTTTATGGTGCGGCCAACCCCACCGAAGTTCTGCTGGAAACGCCGCAGAAGCGCCGGCCCGAGGGGGCGGTCGGGCGCTGCCCGGCGGGCTTGCGCCCTTGATTCCGGGCAAGGAAGAGGGCTGAACTCTCGCTCAGAAGGCTTTGCGGCTTCGGCTTCGATCAGAAAGGCATGAACCGTGTATCTGCGCTCGTGAAACTTCAGTTGTTAGCCCCGTAAGAACAGGCGTCAAAACAAGTCCGTCCGGCCGGCATACGACAATCTACGACTCGCTCAGCGCGACCTTCATGTCCTTGACCTGATAGATCACCTCGCCGTCGGCTTCGACGATGCCGTCGGCGACGCCCATGGTCAGGCGGCGGGTCTGGATGGCCTTGGTGAAATCCACCTTGTAGGTCAGCATCCTGCGGTCGGGGCGCACCATGCCGGTCAGCTTCACCTCGCCCACCCCCAGCGCATAGCCGCGGCCCTGCCAGCCGCGCCAGCCCAGGTTGAAGCCGGTCAGCTGCCAGAGGCCGTCAAGGCCAAGGCAGCCGGGCATGATCGGGTTGCCGGGGAAGTGGCATTCAAAGAACCACAGGTCCGGCGTGATGTCGAACTCGGCCACCACATGGCCCTTGCCGTGCAGCCCGCCATCGCCGGAAATCTGGGTGATGCGGTCCATCATCAGCATCGGCGGCGCAGGAAGCTGCGCATTGCCGGGGCCGAAAAGCTCTCCGCGCGCGCATTTCAGAAGGTCTTCCTTGTCGAAACTTGTCGGATAGCCGCTCATGCCTGCCTGTTCTCCCCCACACCGCACCCGACCCGTGTAACAGAGGCGGGGAAGGGGAAGCAAGGGCGGGGCCCGGGGCTGCCGCCTGCGGCTTTCCGATTGAATTCCTGTATCCGCGTCCCTTATATGACAGTATGGAGCAGGAACCCCAGAACGCGCCCCCCGGGGCCGAGCAGGCGCCCTTGGTCCGCTGGCTGGCCGGCGGGGGCCTGCGGCCGACGCGGCAGCGCCTGTCGCTGGCGGCGCTTCTGGTGGGCGACGGGGAACACCGCCATGTCACCGCCGAAAGCCTCTATGCCGCGGCGGCGGCGGCGGGCGAACGGGTCAGCCTGGCCACGGTTTACAACACGCTGCGCGCCTTCTGCGATGCGGGGCTGCTGAATGAAGTCGTGGTCGATGGCACCCGGTCCTATTTCGACACAAGGCTGGACGATCACCCGCATTTCTATTGGGAAGACACCCAGCGGCTGACCGACGCCCCGCGCGACCAGCTGCGCATCACCCGCCTTCCCACCCCGCCCGAGGGCATGGCCGTCTCGCGGGTCGATCTGGTGATCCGCCTGCGCAAGGCCTGATCCGCCGGACAGCCTGACCCCCTGACAGAAGTGACGCTGCCATGATCCTTTACGGAATTTCGACCTGTGACACCTCGAAAAAGGCGCTGAAGGAGCTGACGGCAGCCGGCCATGCGGTGACCTTCCGCGACATCCGCGCCAATCCGCTGAGCCCGGCCGAGATCGACCGCCTGGTGACGGAATTCGGCGACCGGCTGATCAACAAGACCTCGACCACCTGGCGGGGGTTCAGCGATTTCCTGAAGGCCTCGGACCCCGAAGCGCAGATCGCCGCCCAGCCCACGGTGATGAAGCGCCCGGTGATCGAGGGCGAGGGCGGGGCGATGACGCTGGGCTGGGATGCCGCGGCGCAGGCCCGCTGGATGCCCTGATGCGAAACGGCCCCCGCGGGGGCCGTGAAGGCGGGCAGGCCCGCAGCGCCGGCTGTCCGGCAGGGGCCTTAAAGCAGCTTCAGATCCGAGGCCGAAGACCGCCCGTCGCGGCCCGACTGCAGTTCGTAGCCGATCTTCTGGTTGTCATTCAGGCCCTTCAGCCCGGCGCGTTCGACCGCCGAGATATGAACGAAAACGTCCTTGCCGCCATCGTCGGGTGCGATGAAGCCGTAGCCCTTGGTGGCGTTGAACCATTTCACGGTGCCGGTCGGCATTCCGTCTCTCCCCATCTGATTGTCCCGCGGCGGTATTGCACGCGGGCCGTGCGGCCAAATCTTCTACGGCCTTCGGTCAGAGAGGCGGTCAGAAAGTCTGTCGTCACGCGAAAAATCATGCCAAACCCCTTATGAAAATCAAGCGCGGAATCGGAGAACCGATTCGAACGGGCAAGGCCTTGAAAACAGGAGAAAACCATGCGCAACGCAGCGCTTGTGCTGGGCATCATCGGTGGAATCTGGGCGATGTTCGTCGGCTTTTTCGGCTTCGGCTATGCCGAATTCGTCGAAAACAACGGTGAGGTCGGCGACCTTCTGACCCAGTTCGATCACCCGCTGGCGATCAAGATTTCCAGCTTCCTGGCCCCGGTTCTGGCCATTGCCGGGGCGGCCATGGCGCGGTCGGTCAACAAGGCGGCGGGCATCCTGATGCTGGCCGCCAGTGCCGCGATCCTGCTGGCCTTCGGCTTCAACGTCTTCACGATGTTCCCCATCGCCATGTGCGGGCTGGGCGGCATTCTGGCGCTGGCGGCGAAGCAGCCCGACCCGCATTAGGGTTGGCGCGTCGGGAGGGTGCGTGAGATGACGCACCCTACGGGGGGGGGCAGGCGTAGGGTGCGTGATTTCACGCACCCCCGTCCCGGTCACGCCGAAGGCGGCAGGCTCTCCAGTCCGAAGATGGCGATGGCCTGATCCAGCGTCATCGTTTCGGTCCGCGTCTCGCCCAGGCGGCGGACCGAGACGGTGCGCTCTTCGACTTCCTTCATGCCGATGGCTAGGATCACCGGCACCTTGCCCACCGAATGCTCACGCACCTTGTAGTTGATCTTCTCATTCCGGGTGTCGGCTTCGGCGCGGACACCGGCCTTTTGCAGGGCCGCGACCACCTCGTTCACGAAAGGATCGGCATCCGACACGATCGAGGCCACCACCACCTGACGCGGCGCCAGCCAGAAGGGCAGTTTGCCCGCGTAGTTTTCAATCAGGATGCCGATGAACCGCTCGAATGACCCCAGAATCGCGCGGTGCAGCATCACCGGGCGGTGCTTCATGCCGTCTTCGCCGACGAATTCCGCATCCAGCCGGTTCGGCAGGTTGAAGTCGCACTGGAAGGTGCCGCATTGCCATTCGCGGCCGATGGCGTCGGTCAGCTTGAAATCCAGCTTCGGGCCATAGAAGGCGCCGTCGCCGGGGTTCACCTCGTAAGGCAAGCCCAGCTTTTCGATGGCCTGCTGCAGGGCGTTTTCGGCCTTGTCCCAGACCTCATCCGAGCCCACGCGCACATCGGGGCGGGTGGAGAGCTTGATGTCGAATTTCTCAAAGCCGAGGTCGCGGTAAACGCCTGACAGAAGCGCGATGAAACCGGCGCATTCGCTTTCGATCTGGTCTTCGGTGCAGAAGATATGGGCGTCGTCCTGCGTGAAGCCGCGCACCCGCATCAGGCCATGCATGGAGCCCGAGGATTCATAGCGGTGGCACGAACCAAATTCGGCCAGACGCAGCGGCAGGTCGCGGTAGCTTTTCAGCCCCTGATTATAGACCTGCACATGGCAGGGGCAGTTCATCGGTTTCAGCGCGTTGATGTGCTTTTCCTTGGCGCCTTCCTCGTCCACCTCGACGATGAACATGTTCTCGCGGTAGGCTTCCCAGTGGCCGGACTTCTCCCACAGGATGCGGTCCACCACCTGCGGCGTGCGGATTTCCTTGTAGCCGGCCTTGCGCAGGCGGCCGCGCATGAAATCCTCAAGTCCCCGCCAGATTTGCCAGCCGTTCGGATGCCAGAACACCATGCCCGGCGCCTCTTCCTGCAGGTGGAACAGGTCCATCTCACGCCCCAGCTTGCGGTGGTCGCGCTTGGCGGCCTCTTCCAGCATCGTCAGATGGGCCTTCAGGTCGTCGCGGTTCCTGAACGCCACGCCATAGATGCGCTGCAGCATCGGGCGGCCGGCATCGCCCAGCCAGTAGGCGCCGGCCACATGCGTCAGTTTGAAGGCATCGGCGGGCACCTGCCCCGTATGTTGCAGGTGCGGCCCCCGGCACAGGTCCTGCCAGTCGCCGTGCCAGTACATGCGGATGTCTTCGCCCTCGGGGATGCGGTCGAGGAGTTCGAGTTTGAAGGGCTCACCCTTGCCGCGGTAGTATTCCACGGCACGGGCACGCTCCCACAGCTCGGTCTTCACCGGATCGCGGGCGTTGATGATCTGCTTCATCTTCGCTTCGATGGCGCCAAGGTCCTCGGGCGTGAAGGGTTCTTCCCGGTCGAAATCGTAGAACCAGCCATGGTCGCGCACCGGGCCGATGGTCACCTTCACATCCGGCCAAAGTTCCTGCACCGCCCGCGCCATGATATGGGCAAGGTCGTGGCGGATCAGTTCCAGCGCCGGTGCGACGTCTTTCATCGTGTTGATGGCGATGGTCGTGGACGCCGGGATCGGCCATTGCAGATCCCAGTGCTTGCCGCCGACTTGGGCGGAAATCGCGGCCTTGGCCAGCGAGGGCGCAATCGACGCCGCCACCTCGGCCGGGGTCACGCCCGCCGGATAATCGCGCGAATTGCCATCAGGAAATGTCAGGGAAATCTGGCTCATGGCCGTCTCCTCGTCGGTTTGGCGCCCACGGAACGCCCGGTTGCGGGTATGGTGCGCGTTTCCTGCCCGCGCCGGCGGGGGCCGTCAAGTGGGGGCGCCAAGAAACTTGCCGGCCGTGGCGCGATCTGCCAGCTTCACCCGGCATCAGGGGAGGGGACGATGCGCACATTCGCCGAAATCACCGCCATCGCGGCCGAACGCAAGGGCGGCGCCGACCGGCTGCTTGACGGCCTGGCACCGCCGCTGACGGCCGATGCGCTGGCTGCCATTCCCGACGACCGCTGGCTGGCGGCCATGGCCCGCGGCATCTTTCAGGCCGGGATCAGCTGGAAGGTGGTCGATGCCAAATGGCCGGGCATCGAAGAGGCCTTCCACCGCTTCGACCCCGGCCGGGTGCAGATGATGTCCGAGGATGAGATCGAGGCGCTTCTGTCCGATACCCGGGTCATCCGCAGCGGGCCGAAGATCATCTCGATCCGCGAAAACGCCGCCTTCCTGTGCCGCAACCCCGGCTTTGGGCGCCGCGTTGGCGACTGGCCGGCGGGCGACCATGTGGGTCTGCTGGCCTGGCTGGGGGCCGAGGGCAGCCGGCTGGGCGGCACCACCGGGCAATACCTGCTCCGCCACATGGGCAAGGACAGCTTCATCCTGACGCAGGATGTGGTGGCGCGGCTGGTGGCCGAGGGGGTGATCGCCGGCCCGCCGGGATCGAAAAAGGCGATGGCGGCGGTGCAGGCGGCCTTCAACACCTGGGCGGCGGAAAGCGGCCAAAGCCTGTCGGCGATCAGCCGCATCCTTGCGCAAAGCATCTGAGGCGCCGCCGCGCACTGGCCGCGCCCTGCGGCCTCTGCTAGCGTGACGCCCATGACGACGCATCCCGCCACGCCCGCCCACCTTGAAACCCCGCAGGGGCGCCGGATTGCCTATCACCGCACCGATGGCCGGGGGCCGGGGGTGGTGTTTCTGGGCGGCTTCAAGTCGGACATGGAGGGGACGAAGGCTCTTTTCCTGCAGGACTGGGCGGTGCGGACCGGCCGGCCCTTCCTGCGGTTCGATTATTCCGGGCACGGGCAATCTTCGGGCGCGTTTCTGGACGGCGCCATCGGCGACTGGTTCGAGGATGCGCTGGCGGCGATTTCGGCGCTGACCACCGGGCCGCAGGTTCTGGTGGGCTCGTCCATGGGCGGCTGGATTTCGCTGCTGGTGGCCCGCGCGATGCCCGGGCGCGTGGCGGGGCTGGTGGGCATCGCCGCAGCGCCCGATTTCACCGAAGACAGCATGTGGGCGGGCTTCACGCCTGAACAGCGCGCGGCGCTGGCCCATGACGGGCGGGTCGTGCTGCCGTCGGATTATGATCCGGCGGGCTATGTCATCACCCGCCGCCTGATTGAGGAGGGGCGGGGGCGGCTGGTGCTGCGCGCGCCGCTGAACCTGCCGTTTCCGGTGCGGCTCTTGCAGGGCACGGCCGATACCGACGTGCCGCCGGCGGTGGCGCTGCGGCTTCTGGCCCATGCCACAGGCCCCGATATCCGGCTGCTGCTGGTAAAGGGGGCGGACCACCGGTTTTCGTCGCCTGACTGCCTGTCGCTGATCGAAGCCACGGTCGAGGAGGTGCTGGATGCGCAAGGCCGGCCATAACTTCGGGCGGGTGATTGTTGTCCTTTTCCTGTTCGGGCTTGCCGCCTGGTGGCTGGCGCCCGAGGAACCGGTGGACCGGGAAATCAGTTTCGATTCATCGGCTTTGCCGCAGAACCTGACAGATCTGCCGGAATGGATCGCCGCGCAGGAATTGCAGTTTTCCGACATTCGCCCCGGTGAGGAGAAACGCATCCTCTGGGCTGGCGAGCCCGGGGTGAAGACGCCCCTGGCGGTGGTTTACCTGCACGGCTTCTCGGCCAGTTCCGAGGAAATCCGCCCGGTTCCCGATGATGTGGCGGCGGCTCTGGGGGCGAACCTGTTCTTCACCCGGCTGGCCGGGCACGGGCGGACCAGTGCCGCCATGGCCGAGCCCGTCGCCGGCGACTGGATTGAGGATACGGCCGAGGCGATGGAGATCGGCCGCCGGCTGGGTGACCGGGTTCTGGTGATCGCCACCTCGACCGGCGGCACGCTGGCGGCGATTGCCGCGACCGATCCCGCCCTGTCGCGCGACATGGCGGGGATCGTGATGGTCTCGCCCAATTTCGGCCTGCGGCCGCTGGCGACGCGTATTCTTGACCTGCCCTTCGCGCGGGTCTGGGGGCCATGGGTGGCCGGGCGCACCCGCAGCTTTGAGGCGACGAACGCGGGCCATGCCGCGCACTGGACCTCGACCTACCCGTCGGTCGCGCTGTTTCCGATGGCGGCGCTGGTGCGCCATGCCCGCGCGCTGGACTTTGGGGCGGCGCAGGTGCCGCTTCTGGTGCTGTACAACCCCGGCGATCAGGTGGTGGACCCCGCCCGCACGCTGGCCGCCGCCGCGCGCTGGGGGGGCCCGGTGCGGCTGGAGCAGGTGGTGCCCGGCCCCGGCGACGACCCCTATGGCCATGTGATCGCGGGCGACATCCTGTCGCCCGGCCAGACCGGAACGGCGGTGGGCCTGATCCTTGACTGGGCGGCCGGGCTTTGATGCCGGAGCCGCTGGTCATCATTCCCGGCATGATGGCCGACGCGCGGATGTTCCTGCCGCAGATGGTGCAACTGGGCACCGAACGGGCGATGCAGGTCTGCCTGCCGGTCAAGGGGGACACGGTCGAACAGATGTCCGAGGCGATGCTGCCCGGCCTGCCGCCGCGGTTTGCGCTTCTGGGTCATGGTCTTGGCGGCGATGTGGTGCTGGACCTGATCCGCCGGGTGCCGGAACGGGTGACGCGGGCGGTGCTGATGGCGACCGATCCGCTGGCCGAACCGCCGCGCGCTGCCGCCGAACGTGAGGCGCGGATGGTCGCCGCCCGCGCCGGCCGTCTGGCCGAGGCGATGCGGACCGAGATTCCGGCCGCCGCGCTGGCCGACACACCGTGGCGCGACGACATTCTTGCGCTGGTGCAGGACATGGCGCTGGGTCTGGGCGAGGGGGTCTTTTTGCGCCAGAGCCGCGCCCTGCAGCGCCGCCCCGACCAGCAGAAGACCATGCGGCGGGTCAAGCTGCCGGTGCTGGTGATCGCCGGTGAGGCCGACACGCTTGTGCCGGTGCGGCGGCAGGAGTTCACGGCGAACCTTGTGCCCTATGGCCGGCTTGAGGTGATTGCCGAGGCCGGCCATCTGGCCATGCTGGAACAGCCCGAAGCGGTCAGCTATGCGCTGGCCGCCTTTCTGGGCGAACCGATGATGTTGCGCTAGGGGGCTGTGCGGGGCGTCTTCGGCGCTGGCCGGGGTTTGGCGCAACGCCGGTTGTAGGGTGCGTGCTTGCACGCACCGCGCGGTCGGGGCAGGTGCGTGTGAACACGCACCCTACGGGGCTCACCGACTTGGGGCGTCGCAACCCCGGTGCAGCAGCGCGTCGGGAGCGTCAGACCGCCTGAAGCTTGGGTTTGGCGGCGGGGGCGGGGGCCGGGGCGGCCGAATTGGCGTCGATGAAGCTCAGCACCAGCGGGCGGATGTTCAGGCGCCAGCTTTTCCCGGCGAAGATGCCGTAGTGGCCGGCGTCGGGTTCAAGATGGCTGGCCTTCTTCGACTCCGGCAGCCCGGTACACAGCTTCAGCGCCGCAACGCATTGGCCGGGGGCCGAGATATCGTCCTTCTCGCCCTCGACGGTCTTCACCGCGACCTGGGTGATGGCGCCGATATCAACCTTCTTGCCGGCGACGGTGAATTCGTTCGTCGCGATTTCACGCCGCTTGAAGATGCGGTCCACGGTGGACAGGTAGAACTCGGCCGTCATGTCCATGACGGCAAGGTATTCATCATAGAAGCGGTTGTGCGCGTCATGGTCGGTCGCCTCGCCGCGCGCGGCGCGCATGATCTGTTCGGCAAAGGCCTTGGAATGCCGCTCGGCATTCATCGACATGAAGCTTTGCAGCTGCAACAGCCCCGGATAGACCAGCCGCCCCGCGCCCTTGTACTTGAAGCCGACGCGCTGGATGGCGATCTGCTCAAGCTGGCCCATGGTGATGCGGCGGCCGAAATCGGTCACCTCGGTCGCGGCGGCATCGGGGTCGATCGGGCCGCCGATCAGCGTCAGGCTGCGCGGCTGTTCGTCGGGGTGTTCGCCGGCCAGATAGGCGGTGGCGGCAAGCGTCAGCGGCGCGGGCTGGCAGATGGCGATGACATGGGTGTCAGGCCCCAGCGCGCGCATGAAATCGACCAGATAGAGCGTATAGTCCTCGACATCGAACTTGCCGGCGGAAACCGGGATGTCGCGGGCATTGTGCCAGTCGGTCACATAGATGTCGGCATCGGGCAGAAGGCTGGCCACGGTGGACCGCAGCAGCGTAGCGTAATGGCCCGACATCGGCGCGACCAGCAGGATCTTGCGGGCCATCGGCGCGCGGCGGCGCACGAAGAACTGGATCAGGTTGCCGAAGGGCTTTTCGACCACGGTCTTCACATCGACAAGGTGATCCTGCCCGTCGGGCCCGGGAATGGAACGGATGCCCCAGTCGGGCTTGGCGACCATGCGGGCAAAGCTGCGCTCGGTCACTTCGCCCCAGGCGGCGATCAGCGGCAGCAGCGGGTTGGGCGACAGTGCGAACAGCGGGTACGAAGCCATGGCGCGTGCGGTAGCGCCCAGCCACTCATTCGTGTTGCGGGCGCTTTCCATAAGGTCGTAGGTGGCCATATACTTCACGCGCGTCTCCATCGGCCGATGCGTCGCATCGCCTGTCGGGGCGGGACGCGGTATGCTGCACAGCAGCGAGATTAGGGGCTAAAAGATAACATGGCAACTGAGGAATATGACGCAGGACAAAAGTTGGAGAAGCTCCAGGAAAATCTTGCGAAGGTCGAAACCCTCAGCGAACGCCTGATTGCGGCCCTGTCCCGGCACAGGAACCATGACCCGGCGCTGAATGCGCCCTCGAACGAGTTGTTCATGAAGGCGGCGCAGGCCTATCTGGCCGCGATGATGCAGAACCCCGCCCGCGTGCTGGAACACCAGGTGGGCTACTGGACCAAAAGCCTGAAGCATTACATCGAGGCGCAGCAGGCGCTGGCCAAGGGCGAATTCAAGGCGCCGGCCGATCCGGGCCCCAAGGACCGGCGCTTTTCAAACCCGCTGTGGGAAACCCATCCGGCCTTCAACTATCTGAAGCAGCAATACCTGATCAACTCCGAGGCCATCCAGACCGCCGTGGGCGATCTGGAAGGGATCGAGGACAATGACCGCAAGCGGGTGGAATATTTCACCCGCCAGATCGTCGACATGCTGTCGCCGACGAATTTCCTGGGCACCAACCCCGACGCGCTGGAGAAGGCCATCGCCACCGACGGCGAAAGCCTGGTGAAGGGGCTAGAAAACCTGGTGGCCGACATCGAGGCCAATGACGGTGAACTTCTGGTGACACTGGCCGACCGCGAGGCGTTCGAGGTGGGCCGCAACATCGCGGCGACGCCGGGCAAGGTGATCTTCCGCAACCGCATGCTGGAACTGATCCAGTACAGCCCCACCACCGAAACCGTGCATCAGACGCCGCTGCTGATCTTTCCGCCGTGGATCAACAAGTTCTACGTCATGGACCTGAAGCCGCAGAACAGCCTGATCAAGTGGATCGTCGATCAGGGCTTTACGCTGTTCGTGGTCAGCTGGGTCAACCCCGACGCCGGTTATGCCGATGTGGGGATGGACGATTATATCCGCGAGGGTTTCCTGACCGCCATGGCCGAGGTGCGCCGCATCACCGGCGAAAAGCAGATCAACTGCGTCGGCTACTGCATCGCCGGCACCACCCTTGGCCTGACGCTGGCCCATCTGGAGCGGGCGGGCGACAAATCGGTGAAATCGGCCACCTTCTTTACCACGCTGGCCGATTTCTCGGACCCCGGCGAAGTGGGCGTGTTCCTGACCGACGATTTCGTCGACGGGATTGAACGGCAGTCGGCCAGTGACGGCATCCTGTCGAAGTTCTTCATGAGCCGGACCTTCAGCTTTCTGCGATCGAACGACCTGATCTATCAGCCGGCGATCCGCAGCTATATGATGGGCGATGCGCCGCCGGCCTTTGATCTGCTCTACTGGAACGGCGACGGCACCAACCTGCCGGCGCGGATGGCGGTGGAATATCTGCGGGGCCTGTGCCAGCGGGACGGGTTTGCCAAGGGCGATTTTCCGGTCTTCGGCAATCCGGTGCGGCTGGACGGGGTGAAGCTGCCGGTCTGCGCCATCGCCTGCGAGACCGACCACATCGCGCACTGGAAGGGCAGCTTCAACTCGATCCGCCAGATGGGTTCGAAGGACAAGACCTTCATCCTGTCGCAGTCGGGCCATATCGCCGGCATCATCAACCCGCCGTCGAAGGGCAAGTATGGCCACTATACCAACGACGGCCCGATGACCGCGCCCGAGGACTGGCTTGCCGGCGCGACCTTCCATCAGGGCAGCTGGTGGCCGCGCTGGGGGGAATGGCTGGCGGGCCATTCCGGCAAGAAGATCAAGGCGCGCGTGCCCGGTGATTCGGTGCATCCCGTGCTGTGCGATGCCCCCGGCACCTATGTGACGGCCCGGCCAAAGGCCTGATCCGGCGTCACATTTCCCCGAGGTCATCTTCGGGTCACCCGTTCATGCTGCGTTGCAGAAATTTCACTTGAAATGCTGCGGCGCAGCATCTATATACTGGTGACAGGAAACGGGCTTACCCCGGACTTCAGGAGCAATGAAATGACCAAGACCACCGACTTCACCAAAGTCATGCAGGACATGATGGCTTCCTTCCCGGTGGATGCCTCGGCGCTGCAGAACGCGTTCAAGACCCAGGCCGCCTTTGGCGAAAAGCTGACCACCGTTGCGCTGGGCGCTGCCGAGAAATCGACCGAGATTTCGTCGAAATGGGCCAAGGACACCATCGCCAAGCTGGCCGCCGCTTCGAAAGCCAAGGCTGAACCGGCCGAATACACCAAGGCCGTGTCGGACTTCGCGACCGCTGCTGCCGAGATGGCCGCCGAGAACATGGCCGCCTTCGCCGAAGTTGCGAAGAAGGTCCAGATGGAAACCGTCGAGCTGATCCTGGCTGCCGGCAAGGACGCTTCGGAAGAAGCCACCGCCGCTGTCAAGAAGGCCACCGCCGACGTGACCGCTGCCGCCAAGAAAGCCGCTGCGGCTGCGAAGTAAGTCAGGAAAAGCGCGCGCCTCCTCCTCCCGGGTGCAGCGCAGGGCGGGCCATGTGCCCGCCCTTTCTTTTTTTCTGCGCCTCCCCTAAGCTTCTCTGCATAAGCACAATGGGAGGGTGAAGATGGCCGATACCGCAAAGCCTCTGCTGATCAAGCGCTATGCCAGCCGCAGGCTCTACAATACCGAAACCTCCGACTATGTGACGCTTGAGGATATTGCGGGCTTCATCCGGGCCGGGCGCGAGGTGCAGATCGTCGATCTGAAGTCGGGCGATGACCTGACGCGGCAGTATCTGCTGCAGATCGTGGCCGAACATGAATCGAAGGGCGATACCGTTCTTCCGACCAATGTGCTGACCGATCTGGTGCGCAGCTATACCACCAATGTGCAGTCGGTCGTGCCGCAGTTCCTGCAGGCCAGCTTCGAGATGCTGCGCGAAGGCCAGTCGAAGATGATGGAGAACCTGCAAAGCTTCCCCAACCCCATGGCGGCGATGCCGGGGTTCGAGGCGATGCGCAAGCAGCAGGAAGCCTTCATGAAGACCATGATGGGCGGCCTGCCCGGCTGGCCGGGGGCGCCGGGCGCGGCCCCCAAGGGCGAAGACGATGCCGCCGCCGGTTCGGCCGATGACATTGCCGAACTGAAGCGCCAGTTCGCCGAGCTTCAGAAGAAGCTCTCGAAGCTTTAGGCGATGTCCGAAGGTCAGGGCCGGATCACGCTTTGGGGGATCGAGGTCTTTCTGGCCGTCGCGGAAGAGGGCACCATCTCGGCCGCCGCGCGGCGGCTGGGGGTTTCGCCCTCGGCGATCTCGCAGCAGTTGACCGGCATCGAGGCGGCGCTGGGCGCGTCGCTTCTGGACCGCTCGGCCCGGCCCATGCGGCTGACGCCGGCGGGGGCGATGTTCCGCCCCCATGCCCAGACCATCCTGAACGCCGAGGCCGAGGCGCGGGCCGAACTGGCGGTGGCCGAACTGTCCGGCCTGACGACGCTGCGGCTGGGCATCATCGAGGATTTCGACGCCGAGGTGACACCGCGCCTTCTGTCGGAACTGGCGCGCGAGTTGCGGGGCTGCCGGTTCCTTCTGGAAACCGGCGCCAGCCACCGCCTGCTGGATCAGCTTGAGGCGCGGGCGCTGGACGTTGCCGTGACCGCCGATCTGGACAGCGCCGGCAATGCCGAGGGCTGGCGCGAGGTGCATCCGCTGCTGGCAGAACCCTTCGTCGCGGTCAGCCCACGGGGGCGCGACTGGCAAAGCCTGCCGCTGATCCGCTACACCGCGCGGCACCTGATGGGGCGGCAGATCGCGGCGCATCTGGCACGGCAGAACCTGAACCTGGCGCAGCGGTATGAACTGGACAGCTATCACGCCATTCTTGCGATGGTGGTGGGGGGCGAAGGCTGGACCATCCTGCCGCCGCTGGCGCTGCACCATGTCGCGCGGTTCCGCGGCGCGGTGGACGTGGCGCCCTTGCCCTTTGCGCCTCTGGAGCGGACGCTTTCCCTGTCGGCCCGGGCCGGCGTGCTGCGCGAGATGCCGGGCCAGATCGCCGGCCGGCTGCGCGGCCTGATCCGCGAGCGGGTGGTGGTGCCGGCGCTCGCGGAGTGGCCCTGGCTGGAGGGGCGGCTGCGCGTCTTGTAAGGGTGACCTGCGGGCGACCGGGCGAAGGCGGGGTGGCTGGCAGTCAAAGGGGGCGCGCGGGCTGGGGTGACCTGGCTGGCTTGCTTCCTGCCCATGACATAGGGCGCCGGGCGGGCGGGTTCAAGGAAAATCTTTGCAGATCAAATAGTTGACGCTTGTTGTCGGGAATTGCCGGCCGCCGGCAAAGAAAAGGCCGCACCCGAAGGCGCGGCCTGATCTGTTTCGCGGATGCCGGTTTACTCCAGTTCGATCAGAAGATCTTTCGCCTCGATCTGACTGCCCGGCTGGGCGTGGATTGCCTTGACGGTGGCCGCGCGGTCGGCGTGAAGGCCGGTTTCCATCTTCATCGCCTCGATGGTCAGCAAGAGATCGCCCGCGTTCACCTTCTGGCCGACGGTCACGGCCACGCTGGCCACCGCGCCCGGCATCGGGGCGCCGACGTGGTTGGCGTTGCCTTCGGCCGCCTTGGGGCGGGCGGCGGTCTTGGCCTTGACCGCGCGGTTCGGCACGCGGATCACGCGCGGCTGGCCGTTCAGTTCGAAGAACACCTTGACCTCGCCGTCCTCGGTGGTTTCGCCCACGGCCTGCAGGCGGATTTCCAGCGTCTTGCCGGGGTCGATCTCGGCGGTGATCTCATCGCCCGGCTGCATGCCGTAGAAGAAGGTCCGCGTCGGCAGCACCCGCACCGGCCCATAGGCGCGGTGGCGGCCCATGTAGTCGAGGAAGACCTTGGGATACATCAGGTAGCCGTTCAGGTCCTCATCATCCACGGCAAAGCCGTTCAGTTCGCCCGAAAGCTTTGCCCGCGTCGCTTCCAGATCGACGGGGGCCAGCGACTTGCCGGGCCGGTCGGTCAGCGGCGCCTCGCCCTTCAGCACCTTGGTCAGGATGCCGGCCGGCCAGCCGCCGGGGGGCTGGCCAAGGTTGCCCTTCAGCATGTCCACCACCGAATCCGGGAACGCCATATCGACCTTGGGGTCTTCGACCTGTGCGCGGGTCAGCCCCTGCGCCACCATCATCAGCGCCATGTCGCCCACCACTTTGGACGAGGGCGTGACCTTGACGATGTCGCCGAACATCTGGTTGGCGTCGGCATAGGCCTGCGCCACCTCGTGCCAGCGTTCTTCAAGCCCCAGGCTGCGCGCCTGCGCCTTGAGGTTGGTGAACTGGCCGCCGGGCATTTCATGCAGATAGACCTCGGAGGCCGGGGCGGGCAGACCGGATTCGAAGGCGGCATACTGGCCGCGCACGCCTTCCCAGTAGTTCGAGATCTGGCGGATCGCGCCGATATCCAGGCCGGTGTCGCGTTCGGTATGGCGCAGCGCCTCGACGATCGAGCCAAGGCAGGGCTGCGAGGTGCCGCCCGAGAAGGCATCCATCGCCGCATCCACCGCATCGACGCCCGCATCGCAGGCGGCAAGGATGGTGGCCGCCGCCGCTCCGCTGGTGTCATGAGTATGGAAGTGAATCGGCAGGCCCACCTCCTGCTTCAGCGCCCTGATCAGGATGCGGGCCGAGGCGGGTTTCAGAAGACCCGCCATGTCCTTCAGCCCCAGCACATGGGCGCCGGCGGACTTCAGTTCCTTGCCCATGGCGACGTAGTATTTCAGGTCATACTTCGGCCGCGCCGGGTCCAGAAGGTCGCCGGTGTAGCAGATCGTGCCTTCGCAGACCTTGTTCGCCGCGATCACCGCATCCATGGCGACGCGCATGTTTTCAACCCAGTTCAGGCTGTCGAACACGCGGAACACATCGACCCCGGTCGATGCCGCCTGCTTGACGAAGGCCTGCACCACGTTGTCGGGATAGTTGGTGTAGCCCACCCCGTTCGAGGCGCGCAGCAGCATCTGCGTCATCAGGTTCGGCATGGCCGCGCGCAGGTCGCGCAGGCGCTGCCAGGGGCATTCCTGCAGGAAGCGGTAGGCCACGTCAAAGGTGGCGCCCCCCCAGCATTCCACGCTGAAGAGCTGCGGCAGGTTGGCGGCATAGGTCGGCGCCACGCGGATCATGTCGATCGACCGCATCCGGGTGGCCAGAAGCGACTGGTGGCCATCGCGCATGGTGGTGTCGGTGATCAGCACCTTGGTCTGCGCCTTCATCCAGTCGGCAACCGCCTGCGGGCCCTTCTGTTCCAGAAGGTTCCGCGTGCCCATGGCGGGTTCGGCCTTGGGCGCGGGCGGCTTTGGTGCCTTGGCCTCGGCATGGGGCAGGGGGCGGCCGGCGGTCTCGGGATGCCCGTTCACAGTGATATCGGCGATATAGGTCAGGATCTTGGTCGCCCGGTCGCGCCGCTTCTTGAACTGGAAAAGGTCGGGCGTCGTGTCGATGAACTTCGTCGTATAGCTGTAGTCCAGGAAGGTCGGGTGCTTCAGCAGGTTGATGACGAACTCGATATTCGTCGCCACGCCGCGGATGCGGAATTCACGCAGCGCCCGGTCCATCCGCGCAATCGCCTTTTCCGGCGTCTGAGCATGGGCGGTGACCTTGACCAGCAGCGAGTCGTAATAGCGGGTGATCACCCCGCCGGCATAGGCCGTGCCGCCATCCAGACGGATGCCGTTGCCGGTCGCGCTGCGATAGGCGGTCAGGCGGCCATAGTCGGGGATGAAGTTGTTCAGCGGGTCTTCGGTCGTCACCCGGCATTGCAGGGCATGGCCGTTCAGCGGCACCTCGGCCTGGCTGGCGATGCCGGTGGCCTCGGCCAGCGACTTGCCTTCCTCGATCAGGATTTGCGCCTGAACGATGTCGATGCCGGTCACCTCTTCGGTGACGGTATGTTCCACCTGCACGCGGGGGTTCACCTCGATGAAGTAGAACTTGCCCGAATCCATATCCATCAGGAATTCGACGGTGCCGGCGCATTCGTAGTTCACATGGGCGCAGATGCGGCGGCCCATCTCGCAGACTTCGGCGCGCTGCGCGTCGGTCAGATAGGGGGCGGGCGCGCGTTCGACGACCTTCTGGTTGCGGCGCTGCACGGTGCAGTCGCGTTCCCACAGGTGATAGATGTTGCCCTGCTTGTCGCCCAGGATCTGCACCTCGACGTGGCGGGCGCGCAGGATCATCTTTTCCAGATAGCCCTCGCCGTTGCCAAAAGCCGCCTCAGCTTCGCGCCGGCCCTCACGCACCTTGGCTTCAAGTTCATCCTCGGACAGGATCGGCCGCATGCCCCGGCCGCCGCCGCCCCAGGACGCCTTGAGCATCAGCGGATAGCCCACTTCGGCGGCCTGTTTCTTGACCAGCGCCATGTCGTCGCCCAGCACCTCGGTCGCCGGGATCACCGGAACGCCGGCCTCTATCGCCACCCGGCGGGCCGAAGCCTTGTCGCCAAGCGCGCGCATCGTTTCGGCGGTCGGGCCGATGAAGGTGATGCCGGCGGTTTCGCAGGCATCGACGAAATCGGGGTTTTCCGACAGCAGGCCATAGCCGGGGTGGATCGCATCGGCGCCGGCCATCTTGGCGACGCGGATGATTTCGGGGATCGACAGGTAGGCGCCCACCGGCGACAGGCCCTGACCGATCAGATAGGCCTCATCCGCCTTGAAGCGGTGCAGCGAGAGCTTGTCTTCTTCGGCATAGACCGCGACCGTCTTCTTGCCCATCTCGTTGGCGGCGCGCATCACGCGGATGGCGATTTCGCCCCGGTTGGCGACAAGGATCTTGCGGAATTCGGGCATGGACGGCTCTCCGGGCTGGCAGCAGGGGGGGCGTGACGGCGGTCACTCTACGTTTGCTGCAATGCGGCGCAAGTGCGTCCCTTCATAATTCTGCAAAGTTTGCGAAATATGCTGGCCGGGTTTTGCAGTTGCAAATCCCGGCCAGTGGAGTCATTCGCCGCGCGGCACCTGCCGGCTGACCAGCGGGATTTCCTGTAACCGGAACGACACCAGGAACCCCAGCACCGCCAGCCCCAGAACCGACCAGTAGATCGGGTGGACGGCGGCCGAAATTGCCTCGCCCAGGGCGGCGCGCTTTTCGGCTGTCATATGGGCCAGCGCGGCCGGACCCAGTTCGGCGACCGAACCGACCAGCCCGCCCGTCACATGGGCGATGCCGGCGGCAAAGACCGCGCCGAAGACCGCCACGCCCAGCGACCCGCCGATCTGGCGGAACATCACCCCGGCGGCAGTGGCGGTGCCCAGCATTTCCCGCGCGACGGCGTTCTGGACGGCGGTGGTCACCACCGGGAAGATGCAGCCCATCCCCATGCCCAGCAGCCCGACCGACAGCGCGAACTGTGCGGTCCCCGTCTGCGCCGTCAGCTGTGTCAGCAGAAGGGCGGCGGCGCCGATCAGCGCCATGCCGATGCGTGGCAGCATCCGGTAACGCCCGGTGCGTCCCATGTAACGGCCCGACAGGGTCGAGGAAATCAGGATCCCCGCCGTCATCGGCACCAGCATCAGACCCGAAACCATGGGTGAGGTGCCCTTGGCCAGCTGCAGATAGATCGGCAGGAAGGTGGTGGCGCCAAACAGCCCCGCCCCGGTGATGAATCCGATGGCCGAGGTCATGACGAAGACGTTCGACCGCCAAAGGGACGGCGGCAGGATCGGCTCGGCCGCCCGCGTCTCGATCAGCAGGAAGCCCACGCCGGCCGCCAGCGCCAGCACCGCCAGCGCGATGCCCATGGGCGAGGCGTAGGAAATCGTGTGGCCGCCCAGGCTGGTCAGCAGCGTCAGCGCGCCAAGGGCCGCCGTCAGCGCGGCGGCGCCCGCCCAGTCGATCCGGTGTTTCACCCGCACGCCGCGCGGGGCAAAGCCGATGGCGAACCCCGCCACCGCCAGCGCGCCGAAGGGCAGGTTGACCAGAAAGATCCAGTGCCAGCTGGCAATCTGCACGAAACCGCCGCCGATCAGCGGCCCGACCACCGAGGAAACCGAGAAGACCGCCGCAAAGACGCCCTGAATCTTGCCGCGGTCCTTGGGCGGGATCACGTCGCCGATCACCGCTAGCGCCAACACGAACAGCCCGCCGCCCCCCAGCCCCTGCACGGCACGGGCGACGATCAGCGCCTCCATCGACCAGGCGACACCGCACATCAGCGAGCCGATCAGGAACAGCCCGACCGAGACAAAGACCATCCGCCGCCGCCCGTAAAGATCGCCCAGTTTGCCGTAAAGCGGCGCGACGATGGTCGAGGCCAGGATATAGGCGGTGACCACCCAGCTGAGTTTCTCGACCCCGCCCAGATCGGCGACGATGGTGGGCAGCGCGGTCGAAACGATGGTCTGGTCCAGCGAGGCCAGCAGCAGCAGCAGCGCGACCGAGCCGACAACCAGCCCGATCGAACCGCGCGCCGCCTGTGCCGGGGCGGCATGCTCCGGCGTGGCGGAATGGGGGGCCGGCTGGGCCGGGGAATCAGAGGAAGACATGGATCACCTGTTGCGCAAGACGCGTGGGGTCTAGGCCGGTCGGAATTATGTGTCAATAGCACATGATTTACTTTGGCATGTTATTGACAGCCGCATGCAGCTGTGCGATGCCGCCGCAATGAGCCGCCCCGCATCGTCCTATGCCGAAGCCATGACCGCCACGCTGATCGCCGGCGGGCTGTCGCCCGCTGCCGCCGCGGCGCTGCTGAATTTTGAGGGCGAGAATTTTCAGTATGTCCGGCGCGTGCGCAAAGGCGACATTCCGCAAAGCCTGATGGATGAGCTTGGCGCGGGGATCGAGGCGGCGCAGTTCGGCGCGCTGGCCGCTGTCCTGCGCATCGAAAGCGGCTATGGCCGCGCCGCGCCGCAAGAGGTGACGGTGGGCCTTCTGGCCGAAGAGATGGTGGTCGATGCCTCACGCGCCAGCCGCATCGCCGCCGATCTGGTGGAGCGGGGGCTGGTTGCGCGCGCCGTCAGCCAGTCGGACGGGCGCCGCTCGGTTCTGGTGCCGACGGCCAAGGGGCGCGACCTGCTGGAGGCCTTCCTGCGCGCAAAGTGGCGGCGCACGCTGCAGGTCTTCGCCGGCTGGCCGGAAGAGGACATTCTCGCCTTCACCCGGCTTTTCGCCCGCTTCGGCGCCGACATGCGGCGGGAATATCCCGAGAAGGGCTGACCGCGCGCCGCCGGCCGGCCCGGACCCCCGGGGAAATTTGCCGGGGCAGGATGAGAACAATGAAAGAACTGTTCTTTCCCTTGCCGGCGCTTCGCGCTAGGCTGGCCGCATGATGCCGCCCGACGAGCCCCCTGTTTCCGATGTCCCGCTGTCACAGCGCGCGCTGGCCGCCCGGCCGGGCGGGGGCGGCGCGGCCTATCTGGATGAACTGAACCCCGCGCAGCGCGAGGCGGCAGAAACGCTGGACGGGCCGCTTCTGATGCTGGCCGGCGCCGGCACCGGCAAGACCAAGGCCCTGACCGCGCGGATCGTGCATCTCTTGCGGATGGGCAAGGCCCGGCCGAACGAGATACTGGCGGTCACCTTCACCAACAAGGCCGCGCGCGAGATGAAGCTGCGCGTCGGCCGGATGCTGGGCGAGGTGGTCGAAGGCATGCCCTGGCTTGGCACCTTCCATTCGCTTTCGGTCAAGATCCTGCGCCGCCACGCCGAACTGGTGGGGCTGAAGTCGAGTTTCACCATCCTCGACACCGACGACCAGCTGCGGTTGATGAAACAGCTGATCACGGCCGCCAACATCGACGAAAAGCGCTGGCCGGCGCGGCTTCTGGCCGGGATCATCGACGGCTGGAAGAACCGCGCGCTGACGCCGGACCGGGTGCCTTCGTCCGAAGCCTCGGCCTTCAACAACCGCGGCACCGAGCTTTATGAGCAGTATCAGGAGCGTCTGCGCAGCCTGAACGCCACCGATTTCGGCGACCTGCTGCTGCATTGCGTGGTGATCTTCCAGAAATACCCCGACGTGCTGGAGCAGTATCAGCGCTGGTTCCGCTATATCCTTGTGGACGAATATCAGGATACCAACGTCTGCCAGTATCTGTGGCTGCGGCTGCTGGCACAGGCGCACCGCAACATCTGCTGCGTCGGCGATGACGACCAGTCGATCTATGGCTGGCGCGGCGCCGAGGTGGGCAATATCCTGCGGTTCGAAAAGGATTTTCCCGGCGCGAAAGTGATCCGGCTGGAACAGAACTACCGCTCGACCCCACATATCCTGGCCGCGGCCTCGGGCATCATCGCGCGCAATGCCGAACGTCTGGGCAAGACGCTGTGGACCGATGCGGAAGAGGGCGAGAAGGTCCGCCTGATCGGCCATTGGGACGGCGAGGAAGAGGCGCGCTGGATCGGCGAAGAGGTCGAGGGGCTGCAGCGGGGCAGGGGCGGGCGCGACCCGAAAAGTCTCGATGACATGGCGATCCTTGTCCGCGCCAGCCACCAGATGCGCGCTTTCGAAGACCGGTTCCTGACCATCGGCCTGCCTTACCGGGTGATCGGCGGCCCGCGCTTCTATGAACGGCAGGAAATCCGCGACGCCATGGCCTATTTCCGGCTGGCGGTCAGCCCCGACGACGATCTGGCCTTCGAGCGGGTGGTGAACACGCCCAAACGCGGCCTGGGCGACAAGGCGGTGCAAAGCATCCAGCTTGAGGCGCGGGCCGTGGGGATGAGCCTGCTGGAAGGCGCCCGCAGCCTGCTGGTACGCGGGGGTCTGGGCGGCAAGGGCGCGGCGCAACTGCGCAACTTCGTCGAAGGGGTGGACCGCTGGCATGCCGCCGTGACCGGCCTGCGCCCGCAGCTGTCCGATGCCCTGATCGAGCCGATCCTGCCCGATACGCCGCCCGCCCATGATGAGGGCCATGTGCGGCTGGCCGAGGTGATCCTTGAAGAATCCGGCTACACCTCGATGTGGCAGAACGACAAGACGCCCGAGGCGCCGGGGCGGCTGGAGAACCTGAAGGAACTGGTGAAGGCGCTGGAAGGTTTCGACAGTCTGCAGGGCTTTCTGGAACATGTCGCGCTGATCATGGACAATGACAGCGAGGCGGCGGAAGAGAAGGTCACCATCATGACGCTTCACGCCGCCAAGGGGCTGGAGTTTCCGGTGGTCTTCCTGCCCGGATGGGAGGACGGCCTGTTCCCCAGCCAGCGCAGCATGGACGAAAGCGGCACCAAGGGGCTCGAGGAAGAGCGGCGGCTGGCCTATGTCGGCATCACCCGGGCCGAAGAGCTTTGCACGATTTCCTTCGCCTCGAACCGCCGGGTCTATGGGCAGTGGCAAAGCCAGCTGCCCAGCCGCTTCATTGATGAAATGCCGCCCGGCGATGTCGAAATCCTTACGCCGCCCGGATTGCAGGGCGGCGGCTACGGCGCGGCGGCGCCGGCGTTCGGCGGCGGGCTGGAAGACCGGGTGGCCAAGGCCGATGTCTACAACTCGCCCGGCTGGCGGCGGATGGCCGAACGCTCGGCTGCGCGGCCGGTCAGCCAGCCGCGCGAGGCGCGCGACATGGTGATCGACGCGCAGGCGGTCAGCGCCTATGTCACCGGTGAGCGGGTCTTCCACCAGAAATTCGGCTATGGCGAGATCGTCGGGATCGAGGGCGACAAGCTTGAGATCGACTTCGAACACAGCGGCCTGAAGCGGATCGTGGCGCGCTGGGTCGTGCCCGCCCATCAGGTCAGCGATGTGCCCTTCTGACGGGCTTAGCAGATTGTTAACGCCCCGCCCCTAGGCTTGCGCGGGAATCTGTTGTGAGAAGCCCCATGCACGGTCTGTTCAACCGGGCCATTCAGTGCTTTCTGCGAGATACCTACGGGCCCGGTCTGTGGCAGACCGTGGCACGCCGGTCGCATGTGGGGATCGAGGGGTTCGAGACGATGCTGACCTATGATCCGGCGCTGACCGAAACCGTTCTGGCCGCCGCGGTGGGCGAGCTGGACCGCCCGCGCGAAACGGTGCTGGAGGATCTGGGCACCTATCTGGTCTCACACCCCAATGTCGAGGCGCTGCGCCGCCTTCTGCGCTTTGGCGGCGCGGGCTATGTCGAATTCCTGCATTCGCTGGAAGACCTGCCCGACCGCGCCCGCCTTGCCCTGCCCGATCTGGACATGCCGGCGATCGAACTGACCGATCAGGGCGGCGGCCGCTTCCGCCTGCGGGTGCATGGCATGATCGCGGGCATCGGTCACGTTGTTGTGGGCTTGCTGCGGGCGATGGCAGACGATTACGGTGCGCTCGTGCTGCTGGACTATCTGGGCGAAGATGGAGGGGCCGAAATCATCGCGATCGAACTTCTGGATGGCCGTTTCACCGCGGGGCGCCGGTTCGAACTGGCGCTGAAGGCGGGCTGAGATGGGCGCGCGGCAAGAGGGCGGCGGCGTCAGCTTCGGCCCCCGGTCGCTTGCGCGCCTGATGCCGATGCATGTCGCCGTAGGCCCCGACGGGCGGGTGGCCTCGGCCGGGCCGACCTTTCTGAAACTGCTGGACGGCATCTCGGTGCAGGGCATGCCGGTGTCGGATCTTCTGGCGCGGCGGCGTCCGCCCGGGCCGGTCACGCTGACGGGGCTGCGGGCGCATCCGGAACTGGCGCTGCCCTTGGTGCTGGCGGCGGACCCCAGCGTGACCTTCCGCGCGCTGGTCGTGCCCACCGAAGAGGGCGGGGTATTCCTGAACCTGTCCTTCGGCATCGGCGTGACCGAGGCGGTGCGCCGCCACAGCCTGACGGTTGAGGATTTCGCGGCAACCGACCTGACGGTCGAGATGCTGTATCTGGTCGAAGCGAAATCGGCCGTGATGGACGAATTGCGCAGCCTGAACCGGCGGTTGCAGGGCGCAAAGCTGCGGGCCGAGGAACAGGCCCTGACCGATCAGCTGACCGGCCTGCGCAACCGCCGCGCGCTTGACCTGCATATGAAGGCGCTGGCGCGGATGGGGCCGCCCTTCGGGCTGATGCACATCGACCTCGATTTCTTCAAGCAGGTGAATGACAGCCTGGGCCATGCCGCGGGCGACCATGTGCTGCAGACGGTCGCGCAGATCCTGACCGATGAAACCCGGGCCACCGATACGGCTGCGCGGGTGGGGGGCGATGAGTTCGTGCTGCTGTTCCCCGGCCTGACCGACCCGGCGCAGCTGATGCGGATAGCCGGGCGGATCATCGACCGGATGGGCCAGCCCATCCTGTTTGAAGGCCAGCCCTGCCGGATTGCCGCCTCGATCGGGGTCACGGTGTCGGAATGGTATGATCCGCCGATCCCCGACCGCATGCTGAGCGATGCCGATGCGGCGCTTTACGAAAGCAAGCGCGCCGGCCGCAGCCGCGCCACGCTGTGCCCCCGGCCGGCCCCCGGGCGGCGCCCGGCCGACTGAACCTGTCACTCGCCCGTCATCTGGCGCTGCTAGGCTGCACTCGCCCCTGCCTGCGGATTGCGCGCGATGACAGACCTGCTGACGGCCGAAGACCTTGCCATTCCCGACCTGCCCGTTCACGGATCCGTTCCCGGAGAGGTCAGCTTCACCTATTCCCACCCCGGGCAATCGGCCTTCCGCCGCGCGCTGATCCGCGCGGTCGAGGGCGCCAACGGCCAGCCGATGCTGCGGCGCCTGTATCTGGACTGGCGGGCCAACCCGCGTGAGGGTGAGACGGTCTTTGCCGCCGCCCTGCGGCTTTTGCGGCTGGAACTGCGCCTGCAGGGTGCGGCCATCGCCGGGGTGCCGCGCGAGGGCGGGCTTCTTCTGGTGGCCAACCATCCTTTCGGCATCGTGGACGGGCTGATGATCGGCCATCTGGGCATGCAGTTGCGCCGCAATGTCCGCATCCTGACCAACAGCCTTCTGTGCCGGCCGCCCGAGCTGGCGCGGCATCTTCTGCCCGTCGATTTTTCCGGCACGGCCGAGGCGCGGCGCCTGTCGGGCGAAACCCGCCGCCGGGCGGCGCAGGCGCTGGCGATGGGCGAGGCGGTGGCGATATTCCCTGGCGGCGGCGTGGCCACGGCCAACCGGCCGGTCACCGGCAGGGCGGTGGACAGTGCCTGGCATCCCTTCGCGGGACGGCTGGCCGTGCTGCCCGGCGTCACCACCCTGCCGCTGCATTTTTCCGGCCAGAATTCCCGCCTGTTCCAGATCGCCAGCCATCTGTCCTATGCGATGCGCGTGGCCCTGATCTTTCACGAGACGCGCCGCCTGATGGGCCGGCGGGTCGCGGTGACGGTGGGGGAGCCGCTGTCGGCGGCAGCGCTGGCCACCCTGCCGCGGGCCGAGGTGACGGATGTCCTGCGGCGGCGCACCATGGAACTTGCCGGCGGGGGTGGCGACCCCGATGAGGTCTTTGTCTGGCCCGCCCATATCCGCTGGTAGCGCGCTTGCCTTCGCCCGGCGGCCCGGCCAAGGTGGCGGCAGGGGGGCAAGATGTCGAAGATCATCATCAGCTGCGCCATCACCGGGTCGATCCACACCCCGTCGATGTCGCCCTATCTGCCGGTGACGGCAGAGGAAATCGCCGCCAGCGCCATCGGTGCCGCCGAAGCCGGCGCAGCGATCCTGCATCTGCACGCGCGCGACCCGGCGAACGGCCGCCCCTCGGCGGCGCCCGAACACTGGATGGGCTTTCTGCCGCGCATCAGGGCCGCGACCGATGCCGTCATCAACATGACAACCGGCGGCAGCGCGGTAATGACGCTGGAGCAGCGGCTGGCCGCGCCCCTGATGGCCGCACCCGAGATGTGCAGCCTGAACATGGGCTCGATGAATTTCGCGCTTTATCCGATGCTGGGCAAGGACCGCGTCTGGAAGCATGACTGGGAAGAACCCTTCCTGCGCAATTCCGACGATCTGGTCTTCAAGAACACCCCGCGCGACATCGAGGGCGTGCTGCGCCTGATGGGGGCCGAGCGCGGCGCGCGGTTCGAGTTCGAATGCTATGACGTGAGCCACCTCTACATGCTGGCGCATTTCCGCGACCGCGGGCTGGTGGCGGGCCGGGTCTTCCTGCAGTTCGTCATGGGGGTTCTGGGCGGCATTGCCGCCGATCCGGCGCATCTGATCCATCTGAAGGAAACCGCCGACCGGCTGTTCGGGGCCGACTATGCCTTTTCGGTGTTGGCGGCCGGGCGCAGCCAGATGGCTTTGGCCGCGATGTCGGCCGGGATGGGCGGCCATGTGCGGGTGGGGCTGGAGGACAACCTTTACATCGCCAAGGGTGAGCTTGCGGTGTCGAACGCGCAGCAGGTGGCAAAGGTGCGCGGCATCGTCGAGGCTTTGGGCCGCAGCATCGCCACTCCGGCCGAGGCGCGGGCGATGCTGGGGCTGAAAGGCGCGGCGGCGGTCGGCTTCTGATGCCCCGGGGGGCTTTGCGCCCCCCGGACCCCCCGCAGGATATTTGCAGAGAGAGGATGAACATGCGGGCCTATCTTGATCCGCGCCAGCGCGTGCATGATCCGAAGCACTTCATGGCGAACGGGCGCATCCTGCCCAACCCCGAAGTGCCCGAGCGGGTGGCGCGGCTGACGGCAGGGGCCGAGGCGGCGGGCTGCGTTTTCGAGGTGCCGGCGGATTTCGGCATGGGGCCGCTCGGGGCCATCCATTCGCCCGAATATCTGACCTTCCTGCGGACGGCCCATGCGCGCTGGTCACGCATTCCCGATGCGGCGCCCGAGATCATCCCGAATGTCCATCCCGCCGGTCGGGGCGACAGCTATCCGAAATCGGTGCTGGGGCAGGCGGGCTGGCATCAGGCCGACATATCCTGCCCGATCTCGGCCGGAACCTGGGAGGCGGCCTATTGGTCGGCGCAGACGGCGCTGAGCGCGGCGGCGGTGGTGGCCGAAGGGGCGGGGGCGGCCTATGCGCTGTGCCGGCCGCCGGGGCACCATGCCTTTGCCGATCTGGCGGGGGGCTTCTGCTTTCTGAACAACTCCGCCATTGCCGCCGAAGAACTGCGCCGCCGGGGGCTGCGGCCGGCCATTCTGGATGTGGACGTGCATCACGGCAACGGAACGCAGGGCATCTTCTATGCCCGCAAGGATGTGCTGACGGTTTCGGTCCACGCCGATCCGGCGCGGTTCTATCCGTTCTACTGGGGCCATGCGCATGAGCGGGGAACGGGTGAGGGGCAGGGCTACAACCTGAACCTGCCCCTGCCGCGCGGCACCGATGACGCCGGCTATCTGGAGGCGCTGGCCACGGGTCTGCAGGCCATCGACAGTTTCGGGGCGGATGTGATCGTGGTGGCGCTGGGTCTGGATGCGCATGAGAATGACCCGTTTCAGGGTTTTCGCGTGACGACGCCCGGTTTCGCCCGGATCGCCGGGGCGATTGCCGCGACGGGGCGGCGGCTTCTGGTGGTGCAGGAGGGTGGCTATCTGTCGGAGGATCTGGAGCCGAACCTGACGGCCTTCCTGTCGGGGCTGCAGGGCTAGCCGGTCGGCGGATCGCCTCCGACACCGGAACGTGAGCGGCGGGGCGGCCGCGCGATGCTTGCAATCGCGGCCCGCTTGCCGCATCTGTGAAGCGTATCAGACCGAGGTTGCCATGCGCCGTCTTGCCCTTCTTGCCGCCCTTGCCGCCGCCGCGCCCGCTGCGGCCTATACCACCTCTGAGGGTTACCGGGTCGAAGACCGGGGTGCCGGGCGGTTTGAGGTTCTGGCCTCGGCCGGGCAGTCGGCCACCGAAAGCTGGTGCGCGGCCGGCGAACATGCGGCGCGGCATCTGGGCCTTGGCCCGACCGAACGGCTGTGGCGCATCTCGGCGCCGCCGCGCCGGTCGGGTGAGGGGGTGATCTTTTCAACCTCGCCCGAGGGGGCTTCGGTCAAGACCGGCCTTGCCCTGCTGGGCGGCGATACCGACGGCGTGGCGGTCGGCTTTGCCGAGGCGCTGTGCGACAGCCTTGGCCCGTTCAGGGCCGAAATCACCGGCTGATCCGGCGCGGCAGCGCCGGGCAATGGTGCTGACCAACTGGACCTATGGATTGGCCGCTTCTGGCCTCACAGCATTTTGTTGACTCCTCTC
>Ga0268299_1000543_pt1 | contig 111072 bp, 91 predicted proteins | sample NOBtaG_FD_193484 | JGI IMG/M metagenome (GOLD analysis project Ga0268299, IMG submission 193484) | Activated sludge microbial communities from bioreactor in Nijmegen, Gelderland, Netherland - NOB reactor | ecosystem: Engineered > Bioreactor > Aerobic > Activated sludge | place: Netherlands...
CGTTCTTCTCCTTGTCCAGCGCGTCGCGCCGCTTGCGCGCGGCGTCGACGTTGCCGCCCGCCTCGATGGCGTGGTCGTACTCGTACCACGCCTCCTCGAGCTCGCTCTTGACGAAGCGGACCTGGAGGTCGGCGTCCTGCTCCTCCATCTGGGCCGCGGCGAGCTTCTTCTCCGCGGCCGCGAGCTGCTTCGCGCTCTCGCCGGATGCGAGCGTCGCCTGGGCTTCATCGCGCTGCTTGACGAGCTCGAGGTACTCCTCCTGCTCGTTGAGCTTCTGGTGCTCGGCCTCCAGCGCCGCGCGCTCGCGCTCCTCTTCGACCTGGAAGAACTCGCGCTGATACATCTTCCACGGACGGCGGAAGAACGTGTCGTCGAGCAGCGCCCACACGGCACCGACCATCAGGAGGACGGCCGCCACGAGCCAGACGCCCGCGTAGCTGCGCTTCTCTTCGTCGAGATTGAGGTCTCGTCTTGCCATGTGTCCCCGCGCGGCCGGCTCGAATCAGGCCGGACCGCGGCCCTCGATGACGCGCCCCAGAAGAAAGATGACCGAGCCGACGATCAGCATCTTCAGCTCGAAACGCAGCCCACCCTCGTGCGTCAAGCCATAGACGAGGCCGAAGCCCACGCTCGTGATGCCGATCAGCTGCAACAGCTTGGCGGAGTAGAACTTCACGGGGCTAGATGTTGATCCAAGGAGTTTCCATCACGTACTTGATGTTGAACATGTGCCGCATCAGCATCTTGATGAGCACGGCGAGCATGTTCAGGAACAGGAACGACGTGATGAGAAACCGCGTCATCCCCCACCGCACCATGAACTCCCGGCCCTTCAACCAGATCACCCACGCGTACATCGCGATCGTGCCGACGACGAAGAACACGACGACCAGCGCGCCGCCGAACACCGCGGACCAGAAGTAGTCGCGCATCCCGAGCAGGTACGGGAGGTTGATGCTGGTGAGCGCCTCGACGCGGTGGGGATCCCACTTCTCCCACGGCCAGAACCAGTTCCACCCCGGTCCGCGGAGCAGCGTCCCGATGATGATCAGCGACACCCAGAGGACGTGGAAGCCGAAGTAGAAGGTGAGCAGCTCCCACTTCCGGTCGCGGAAGCAGTAGTACCCGTTCCCCTTCGGGTTGATGTCGATGTACGGGATCACCATCAGCCCGACGATGATGAGGCTCGGCAGCACGACGCCCGCGTGCCAGGGGTCGAAGAAGACGAGCATCTCCTGCAGGCCGAGGAAGTACCACGGCGCCTTCGACGGGTTCGGCGTCCGCGACGGATTGGCCGGCTCCTCGAGCGGGGCGTCGAGCATCAGAGCCCACACGATCATTCCGACCATCACCAGGACCGCGCAGAGGAACTCCGCACGCACGAGGTGGGGCCACGTGTGGATCTTGTCGTCCCCGGGCCCGACGGCCTTCTTGATCGACACCTCGATCCGCTTGCCGGATCCGGTGGTCTTCGTCGCTGCGCTTGTCGCCATGATGCGGCTCCGTACGTCGGCGCGCTCAGAGGTCGCGCGGCTTCGCCACGACGTACAATCCCCAGATGATGATGCAGAACAGGATGGGCAGGGCCATCACGCGCATCGTCCGTCTCCTTGTCTCGCCTACAGCGCCGGGCCCGAGAACCCGTCCCGGCGGATGCGCCAGAAGTGCACCGCGAGGAAGAGGCTCGTGACGAGCGGGATGAAGACGCAGTGCAGGATGTAGAAGCGGAGCAGCGTGTGCGGTCCGACCTCGCCGCCGCCGAACAGGAAGGCGCGGACGTCGTAGAGTGCGTTCACGCCCACCATCTCGCCGAACGGCCCCTCGTGTCCGAGCAGCGGTGTCGCGCGCCCCATGTTCGACCCGACGGTCACGGCCCAGATCGCGAGCTGGTCCCACGGCAGCAGGTAGCCGGTGAAGCTCAGCAGCAGCGTGAGAACGAGCAGGATCACGCCGACCACCCAGTTGAACTCGCGCGGCGGCTTGTACGAGCCGGTGAGGAACACCCGGAACATGTGCAGCCAGACCGCGATGACCATGCCGTGCGCGGCCCAGCGGTGCATGTTCCGCATGAGCATCCCGAACGGCATGTCGAACTCGAGGTACTTCATGTCCGCGTAGGCGTACTGCGCGACCGGGCGGTAGTAGAACATGAGGTAGACACCGGTCACGACGGTGATCAGGAACATGAGGAAGGTGATCCCGCCCATGCACCAGGTGAAGCGCATCCGGGTCGCGTGGCGACGGACCTTCGACGGGTGCAGGTGCAGCCACACGTTGCCGGAGACCATCAGGATCCGGTTACGCGGCGTGTCGTCGTAGCCGTGCCGGAAGATCGACTGCCAGACCGGCGACTCGGTGATCTGCTGCTTGACGTCTGTCCACCAACTCACGGGTGCAACCCCCTAACCTGTGATCGATCCGTCAGCCGACCCCGTCCCGTCGGGCACGACGCGTGCGTCGCGCCCGGACGCGAACCGAGCCTTGCACTCAAGCCTTGACGAAGGAGCCCGGCTTGCCCCACTGCCCCTTCTCGAACAGAAACTTGACGCCCTTGTCGATCACCAGCTGGCCGTCGTCGGCCAGCGAGATCTTCAGGCGCTCGAGCGGGCGCGGTGCCGGCCCCTCGAAATTGATGCCGCTGCGGTAGAAGCCGCTGCCGTGGCACGGGCACTTGAACTTCGCCTCGGCGAGCAGCCAGCGCGGCGTGCAACCGAGGTGCGTGCACTTCGCGAACAGCGCGTAGAACCCCTCGGGCTCGCGCACGATCCAGACCCGGTAGTCCTTCTTGAACTTCTCGCTCACCTCGCCGACGGCGAAGTCCTTGGGCGAGCCCGCCTTGAAGGTGCTCGGGGGCAGAAAGAGGACGCGCGGGAACGCCGAGCGCACCGCGGCGAGAATGGTCGTCAGCGAGAAGGCGCCGAACAGGATCCAGCCGAAGCGGCCGACGACGTCGCGACGCGACCACAGCCCCCCCAGCGCCGCCTTCTCGCGCTCCCGCTTCGCCCGCTCGCGACGCTGCTCGTCCCGGCGTCGCTCCGCGATTGCCGCGCCGTCTTCCGCCGTTGCTTCTCCAGTAGCCATCGGATGTCCGTCGCCTCTTCCGAAACGGCCCCTCACGCGAGGGGCACCGGCCGAAAACGTTTGCTTCTAGACCTGCGTGATCGAGCGCTCCAATGAAAAGCCCTTTGATCGGTACATAAGCGTCGCTATTGCACATCTCCGCGAGAACGCCAGCGCTCGCGAGCGCTGCGGAACAGCGCCATGCCGATCCCCACGACGCAGATCGAGGTCCCGAGCAGCAGCAGCGCCACGCCCACCGGGGTGAAGATGAACGTCAGTACGACGCCGATCAGCAGCACGGGAATTCCGAGAGCGAACGGGTTCAGCGGCGGAGTCTCGCTGCCTGCCGCCGGAGCCGACCCCTCGGTCCCGACCTCGCTGCCGACCGATTCACGGAGCAGATCGATCGCGTAGTCCCGCATCACCACCCGCCCCTTCGCCTCGGCCTCGTTGATGGCTTCGGCGAGCTCCCGGGTCAGCTCCTCGACACGCGAGTCGACTGCGTCGGCGTCCTTGCGATCGATGACGGCTCCCCGCCCACGCCCTTTCCCGGCCGGCCCGGGACGCTTGTGGGAGTCGCCGCACTAGAGGAGCGCGTGGACCTTGTCAACGAGCGGACGGTACCGGCTGGGTCACCGACGCACCGAGTCGCGCCGCGATCGCCTCGAGATCACGGAACTGCGGCCCGCGGCGCAGCCAGCGGTCGCGATCGCCGTTGCGCCGCTCGCGCTCGAGGCAGCCGATCTCGACCAGTCGCGAGATCGCATTGCCGAACGTCACCGGCGTGGCGGCCTCGGGCTTGGTCACCTCGCCGAGCAGCAGAGCTGCCTCGAAGTGCTTCGCCATCTGGGCGACGAGCTGCGACTCGGCCCGCGCCTCGCCGTCCACCTGCAGCGCGGTGCGCGCAGCGATCCAGTAGGCCTCGCGGAAGTTCTCCAGGATCCCGACCAGCGCATGAACCAGCGGAACCGCCCGCCGGCTGCCGTCGAAGCTCGCCCCGTGGGCGCGGAAGTAGTCGAGCAGCCGGCCGGCCTCGGCCGCGACGCTCTCGCGCTCGGGCAGCGCGAACTCCCAGCGCAGCAGGTTGAGCCACCACCAGAGCTCCTCCTTCAGCTCCGCGCGCGGCACGTCGCGCACGTAGGCGTGCGCCAGCAGCGACGCGAGGAGGAAGAAGTGGATGCTGTTGTTCTTGTAGAAATCGAGCACCTTGCGCTTGCTCGGCGACACCGCGAGCACGCGCGCGCCGTTCTCCTCGCCGACCGTGATCAGCCCGGACGACGCGAGGAAGCCCGTGATCTCGCCGAAGTTCGCCGGCCCCAGGTTGCGCTCGAGCGACGGCGTGAAGGCGACGCCGCGCCAGCGCAGCAGCTCCGAGAGCGCCCGCGCCGCCACCGTGAACTCGTCGAAGCGGCTCGGTCCGGTCGGGCTCGCCAGCAGCACGGTCGCGGACAGCGAGGTTGCACCCACCACCGACGCCTCGTTCGCCTCGTGCAGGATGCGGAAGCCGAGCTTCTGTACGAAGCGCCGCTGCTCCTCCTGCACCACGGGATCGGTCGTCCCGTCGGCGAAGCGTCCCAGGCGATCGCCGAGCGTGTCGCGCAGCGACATCGGCTCGGCGAAGCTCACGTAGACCGTCCCGTGCCGTTGTTTCAGCACGCTGCGCGCCTTGAGCAACGCCGCGAACGACTCCTTCTGCTTCTTCGCGCCCGACAGCTCCGCGTCGTACGCGCTCTCCTCGGCGATGCGCCCGTAGTGGATCGACACCGGGACGAGATAGAGGTCGCGCCGTGCGCCCTGCAGGAAGGCGCGCACGATTCCACCGAGCATTCCGAGCTTCGGCGTCAGCATCTTGCCCGTCCGGCTCCGGCCACCCTCGATGAAGAACTCGAGCGTGTATCCCTGCCGGATCATCGTCATGAGGTAGCGGTGGAAGACGAGCTTGTAGACCTCGTTGTCGTCGAACGAGCGGCGGATGAAGAAGGCACCCGATCCACGCAGCAGCGAGCTCACCGGCCAGAACGACAGGTTGATCCCGGCCGCGATGTGCGGCGGCGAAAGGAAGTGCTCGCGGAAGATGTACGACAGCACCATGTAGTCGAAGTGGCTCCGGTGGCACGGAACCAGGACCACCGGATGCTGCTTGACGCACTCGACGACGCGCTCGAGGCCGCGCACCTCCACGCCGCTGAACATCCGCTTCCAGATCTGGTGGAAGATGATCTCGATGAGGCCGAAGGCGACGCCGTTGAAGTTCGCGGCGATCTCCCAGAAGTAGCCGCGCGCCTCGCGCCAGATCTTGCGCTCGGGGACGCCCTTCTCCTGCGCGATCCGCGACAGCGCGCTCGCCACCTCGCGCCCCTCGAAGACGCGCTCGGCGATCACGTGTCGCGGCAAGAGAAGCGGACCCCAGACCGCGCGCTCCTCCTGCGCGAGCTCGCGCTGCAGGGAGTTGTTGAGCCGCCGCGCGAGCCGCGACTCGCCGAGCCCGCGGTGGCTCGAGAGGAAGCTCGGCAGGTCGATGACCCGCCCGACGTTGAGCAGCAGGTCCTCGCGGTTGAACCGGTAGGTGACCAGCTTCTTCAGATCGCTGGGGGCGTCGTGCACGCTGTAGGCGAACGCCGACAGCCGGCCCTCCTGGCGGCGAAACACGCGGCCACGGAACAGGGAGATCGGCACGACGAATACCGGCCGGTCGAGAGCCGGGGCACGACGCACGATCTCCTGCAGGAACTCGGCGCCGGGTCGCGCAGCTGCGAGACGCGAGCGACGGTTCGACAGCAGACGTGGGCTGTGCGCGCGCAGGAAGACGAGCACCGGCTCGCCGGCGGCGAGCAGCTCGCCCGCCAGCGCACGGTCGCTCGCGTGCCGCGCGCGGCGCGACACCCAGCCCGCGGGCGAGAGCGCGCGAATCAGCCGCTGGACCATCTGCCCGACCGGACGGAACCACCACGTGGTCACGCCGTTGGCGAAGCGCGCGAGCGGCAGCCCCTCGCGGAGCAGCAGCCAGTTGATCAGGCAGTAGTCGAGCAGCGAGCGGTTGCGCAGCACGTAGACCACGGTGCCGCGCTCGGCGAGGCGCCGGAGCTGCGTCATGCCGCCCGCGTCCACGTGCACGTGGTCGGTGAGGCGGCGGGCGACGTAACCCTGCAGCCAGCCGAAGCGATCGGTCATCGCCGACGGGTGCTTCTGGGCGCTCACCGGGCGTGCGCCTCCGCCTCGTCGAGCCGCGCGAAGAACGCGCCGACGTCGCGGTCGTCCTGGTAGTGGTGCGGCGACAGTCGAATGCCGCCGAAGCGCACCGTGCTCGCGACGCCCCGCTCCCAGAGCTCCTGTCGCACGCGCTCGGGCGCGCGTCGCGGCACGAAGTTGACGATCCCCGCGCGGCGCGGCGAGGCCGCGCCCGGCGGACGTCCCTGCACCGCGAGCCCGCGCCGCGCCAGGCCTTCCTCGAGCAGCCCCGTGAGCTCGCCGAGGCGCGCCTCGATGGTCGCGATCCCGACCTCGAGCGCGAGGTCGACCGCGGCGCCGAGAGCGTGCAGGCCGAGCAAGCCCAGGCTCCCCGCCTCGAGCTTCGCCGCGTCGCGGCGCAGGCTCGGGTCGTAAGGGTGATACGTTCCTGCGTTCATCACGCTCTTCCAGCCAAGTTGCACCGGCCGGAGCCGAGCCAGCAAACGGTCGGAGACCGCCATGAAGCCGGCCCCCTCCGGCGCACACAGCCATTTGTGCCCGTCCGCCGCGACGCAGTCCATGCCGTCGAGCTCCAGGTCCAGCGCGATCGCGCCGACCGCCTGGATGCCGTCCACGACGAAGAGCACGCCGCGTGCGCGGCACAGCTCGCCGATCGCGGCGAGGTCCAGCCGCTCGCCGGCGCCGTACGCGACCGCCGACAGCGCGACCACGCGCACGCGCGCGTCGAGCGCGCGCGCCACGTCGTCGACCGTGATGCCGGCCGGTCCCGGCTGGAGGAGACGCGTCTCGACGCCGAGCCGCGCGAGCCCGAGCCACGGGTAGACGTTCGACGGAAACTCGCGGTCGGCGCCGACGATCACGTCGCCCGCGCGCCAGTCGAGCCCCTCGGCGACGTACGACAGCGCCTCCGAGGTATTCTTCACGAACGCGATCTGGTCCGGCGAAGCACCGACCAGTCGGCCGCAGGCGGCACGCACCTCCTCGGCGCGCTCGTTCCAGTACGGGTAGCGCAGGCGAAGCTCGCGCGTCGCCTCCGACGCGAAGCCGACGATCGCCTGCTCGACCCGCGTCGAGATCGGCGCGACGCGCGCGTGATCGAGGAACACGCACTCCTCGACGATCGGGAACAGCGCCCGCGCAGATGACTCGTCCATGGTGGGACGGACCACTTAAGCGAATCGATCCCGTCCTGTACAACCCGCACGATGTCCGACGGCTCCGCACGGGCGACCGACGTGGTCGAGCTGGTCGCCGGCGAGAGTGACGAGGGACGTCGGCTCGACGACTTCCTGGCGACGGCTCTGGCGCTCGGCCGGCGCGCCGCCGTCCGGCTCCTCGACCGTGCGCTGCTCAACGGCGGGCCCGCCCGCAAGGGACAGCGCATGCGCGCCGGCGACGTGGTCCGCGTGCCGTGCGATGCGGCGCCCGGCGCGGCGTCACACGAGGCGCCCGAGGTGGTGCGTGCGACACCCGGCGTCCTCGTGCTGGCGAAGCCCGCCGGACTGCCCAGCATCGCGCTCGCGGGCTCGGCGGGTGACAGCCTCGCGGCCCGGATCGCGGGACACTTTCCCGAGTGCGCGGGCGTCGGGCGACCCGGTGAATCCGGCCTCGCCCACCGGCTCGACACCGGCACGTCCGGCCTCCTGCTCGCCGCCCGCGACGCGCGCGCGTACCACGCGCTGCGCGCACAGTTCCGCGCGCGCACCGTCGAGAAGCAGTACCTCGCGCTGGTCGCCGGCGCGCTCGCGCGCCCGGTGCAGATCGAGACGCCGATCGGACAGCATCGCGGCTCGCGCCGCCGCATGCGCGCCGTCGCCGCGGACGCAGCACGGGAGCGTTACGCGCTGCGCCCCGCGAGCACGCACGCCGCACCCGAGCGCGTCCTCGACGGCGCGACGCTCGTCCGTGCGACCACCACCAGCGGCGCGCGCCACCAGATCCGCGTGCACCTGGCGAGCATCGGACATCCGCTGCTGGGCGACCCGCTGTACGGCGACGGGCGCACGCTGCCCGAGGCGAGCGCTGCCGCACCGGACGGCTTCCTGCTGCACGCGTGCCGCATCGCCTGGCGCGACCCGGTGACCGACGCGGCGACCGAGGACGAGATCTCTCCCCCCGAGACGTGGACCGCCGTGCTCGCATCGCTCGGCGCCGGCCCGCGCCGAGCGCGCTGATCTCCGCGATGGTATCGCGGCGGGATGCGCGTCCTGCTCGCATCTCGTCACCGCGGAGCCCCAGCGTCGGCTTCGCCCCGCATCCTCCGAAGCCGCCGTGCGCGCTGCACGGTCGCCGCCGCCTGCGCGGTGCTCGCGCTCGCCGTCGCCGGCGTGCGAGCCGAGCCTCCGGCCGCTGCGGAAGCGCAGGCCGCCCCGCCCGTGGTCGCCTTCGAGGAGGTCCTGCGCGCGAACCCGATCGACCCGGTCAAGGGCGTCGCGGTCACGGAGATCCTGCGCGGCGCGGACGCGAGCGTGAACGTCTGGCAGGTCACCGACACCATGCCCGCGCATCTGCACCGGAAGCACGAGGAGATCATCATCGTCCGCAGCGGGCGGGCCCGCGCGCGGATCGGCGACCGTGACGTCGACCTCGGGCCCGGCGACGTCTTCCTCGTGCCGCGCGACACCGTGCACGCCGCGCGCGCCATCGGCGAGGAGCCGTTCGTCGGCGTGTCGGTGTTCGCACCCGCCTTCGACGGGACGGACCGCATCCCGGTCCCGACGCCGGCCGCGCCGACACCGTGAGCATCCGGATGCGCAGGTGCTTCGCGGCCGCGCGCCAGCTAGCGTCGGGAAGCCGGAGGACCGAATGGCCGAGGATCTCCTCACCGACGACGACCGCCGCACGATCCGCACCCGCGGCCTGACGATCGACGACGTCGAGCAGCAGCTCGCGATCCTGCGCGACGCGCCGCCGTACACGCGCCTGCTGCGCGCGTGCACGCCCGGGGACGGCATTCAGGTGCTGTCCGACGCCGACGTGACCGACGCGCTGTCGCGTCACGAGGCGGCCGCTGCCGCCGGCCGCTTCCTGTGCTTCGTGCCCGCCTCGGGGGCCGCGACCCGCATGTTCCGGGCACCGCTCGCGGTTCTCGAGCGCGACCCGCACGTCGATCGCGAGTCCCTCGAGCGCGCCGCCGCGTCCGGCGACCGGGATGCTCGCGAGGTGCTCGCGCTCGTCGCGAGCCTGCCGCGCTTCGCGTTCGCGCCCGCCCTGGCTGAGGCGCTGGCGCGCCGCGGGGGAAACCTCGACGCAGCGATCCGCAGCGGCGACGTGGCCAGCGTCCTGGGCGGCTTGCTCGACGCGAGCGGCCTCGACTACGCGTCGCTGCCCAAGGGGTTGCTCGCCTTCCACCGCGCGGCGAGCGGGCCCCGTACCGCCTTCGAGGAGCACCTCGTCGACGCAGCGCGGATCGCGCGCGACGCGGGCGGCGTCGTGCGCCTGCACTTTACCGTGTCGGAGCAGCACCTCGCGGGATTCACGACCCTGCTGGCGCGCGTACGCGCCGTCCACCAGCAGGAGCTCGGAGCGCGCTTCGAGATCGGGTTCTCGCACCAGCAGCCCTCCACCGACACGGTCGCCGTCGACCTCGACGGGCGCCCCTTCCGCGACGCCAGCGGCACCCTCCTGTTCCGCCCGGGCGGCCACGGTGCCCTGCTCGAGAACCTCGCGCGCTGCGGCGCCGACATCGCCTTCGTCAAGAACATCGACAACGTCGTGCCCGATCACCTGAAGGAGCCCGTGGTGCACTGGAAGAAGGTGCTCGCTGGACTCCTCGTGCGTCTCGAGGAGCGGGTCTTCGCGGCGCTGCGCGCGCTCGAGGAGGACCCCTCGCCGGCCGCGGTCGACGCAGCGCTGACCCTGCTCTCGAGAGAGCTCGACACACCGGCGCCACCCGCGGTCGAGCGCGGCGACGCGGCTGCACGACTGGCCTGGGTGCGGCGGAAGCTCGACCGTCCGCTGCGCGTCTGCGGCATGGTGCGCTGCGAGGGCGAGACCGGCGGCGGACCGTTCTGGGTCGCCGCGAGCGACGGCGACGGCAGCGCGGGCAGCCCGCAGATCGTCGAGACCGCGCAGATCGACCCTGGCGACGCCGAGCAGAAGCGGATCCTCGCCGGCTCGACGCACTTCAACCCGGTCGACCTCGTCTGCGGCTTGCGCGACCACCGCGGACGGCCGTACGACCTCGCCCGACACGTCGACCCGCGTGCCGTGTTCATCAGCGAGAAGTCGAGCGGCGGACGGCAGCTGCGCGCGCTCGAGCGCCCGGGGCTGTGGAACGGCTCGATGGCCGACTGGAGCACCGTCTTCGTCGACGTCCCCGCGACGACCTTCAACCCGGTGAAGACCATCAACGACCTGCTCCGTCCACAGCACCAGCCATCCGGCGACCCGCGGTAAGAGTCCCGGTCGGCGCGCGTCGGTGGCCGGCGCCCAGGAACGGGCGATCGCGCTCGCTGGCAGGCGATTTCCGCCTCGGGTATGCGGGGGGACGGAGCTGAGATGACGAGCATGATCGTGACCGGCGGCGCGGGCTTCATCGGCGCCAACTTCGTGCGCCTCGCGCTCGCGCGCGGCGCGCAGCGCCTCGTCGTGCTCGACAAGCTGACCTACGCGGGCAACCTGGACAGCCTGCGCGACGTCGAGGGCGACCCTCGCTTCGTCTTCGTGCACGGCGACATCGCGGACGCGGAGCTGGTCACACGCCTGCTCGACGAGCACCGGCCGCGGTGGATCGTCAACTTCGCGGCGGAGTCGCACGTCGACCGCTCGATCGACGGACCGCGCGCCTTCGTCGAGACCAACACCGTGGGCGCCTTCGAGCTGCTCGAGGCGTCGCGGCGCCACCTCGCCGCTGCGGACGACGCGACGCGGGACGCCTTCCGCTTCCTGCACGTCTCGACCGACGAGGTCTACGGGAGTCTCGGCGCCACCGGAGCGTTCTCGGAGACCACGCCGTACGCGCCGAACTCGCCTTACTCCGCGTCGAAGGCGGCTGCCGACCACCTGGTGCGCGCCTACCACGAGACCTACGGCCTGCCCGCGCTGATCACCAACTGCTCGAACAACTACGGGCCGTTCCAGTATCCCGAGAAGCTGATCCCGCTCGTCCTGCTGAACGCCCTCGAGGGACGGCCGCTGCCCATCTACGGCGACGGGCTCAACGTGCGCGACTGGCTCTACGTCGAGGACCACTGCGACGGGATCCTGCGCGTCCTCGAGCGCGGCGTACCCGGCGAGAAGTACAACATCGGCGGGCACGGCGAGATGACCAACCTGGCACTCGTCGACCGCCTGTGCGACTTGCTCGACGAGATGCTGCCGGTGGGACGCAACGAGGCGCTCGCCGGACGCAGCGACCTCCGGCGCTACGCGGACCTGAAGACCTTCGTCGCGGATCGTCCGGGACACGACCGCCGCTACGCGATCGACGCCGGCAAGATCACGCGCGAGCTCGGCTGGAAGCCCCGTCACGACGTCGCTTCCGGCCTCGCCGCGACCGTGCGCTGGTACCTCGACAACCGCGCCTGGTGCGCAGCCGTGCAGGCGGGCAAGTACGCTCGCGAGCGGCTCGGCGGGGCGGCGAGCAGCGAGCGCGCGCGGTGAGCGGAGCACCGACCGCGCCGCGGGGCGCGACGGGGGTTTCGCTGCAAGCCCCAAAGAGCGCCTCCCCGAGCCTCTCCCCGATCAAGGGCATCCTGCTCGCCGGCGGCTCGGGAACGCGTCTCTACCCGGTGACGCGCGCCAACTCGAAGCAGCTGCTGCCGATCTACGACAAGCCGATGATCTACTACCCGCTGGCGACGCTCATGCTCGCGGGCATCCGGGACGTGCTGGTGATCACGACCCCGCACGAGCAGGACGGCTTCCGCCGCTTGCTCGGCGACGGCGGCGAGATCGGGATCAACATCGAGTACGCGGCGCAGCCGAAGCCCGAGGGGCTCGCGCAGTCGTTCATCATCGGCCGCGAGTTCGTCGGCCGGTCGCGCGTCGCGCTCGCCCTCGGCGACAACGTCTTCTACGGCCACGGCCTGACCGACTTCCTGCGCGTCGCCGCGGAGCGCGAGCACGGCGCGACCGTGTTCGGCTACTGGGTGCGCGACCCGGAGCGCTACGGCGTGGTCGAGTTCGACGCGCAAGGTCGCGCGGTGCGGCTCGAGGAGAAGCCCGCACAGCCGCGCTCCTCCTACGCCGTGACCGGCCTCTACTTCTACGACAACCGCGTGCTCGACGTGGCAGCGAGCCTCGCGCCGTCGCCGCGCGGCGAGCTCGAGATCACCGACGTCAACATCGACTACCTCGGGCGCGGCGAGCTGCACGTCGAGAAGCTCGGCCGCGGGATCGCCTGGCTCGACACCGGCACGCACGAGGCGCTGCTGCAGGCCGCGAACTTCATCCAGGCGATCGAGGAGCGGCAGGGGCTCAAGGTCGCGTGCATCGAGGAGATCGCCTGGCGCATGGGCTACATCGGCGCGGCCGACGTCGAGCGCATCGCGCACACCATGCGCAGCACCGGCTACGGCCAGTACCTGCTACGCATCCTCGAGCAGGAGACGTGACACGGTGAAGGTGTTTCCGACCGAACTCGAAGGCGTGCTGGTGATCGAGCCGCAGGTGCACCGGGACGACCGCGGATTCTTCGCCGAGACCTACCACGCCGCCCGCTACGCGGCGGCGGGTGTCGACGCGACCTTCGTGCAAGACAACCACTCGCGCTCGGTGCAGGGCACCCTGCGCGGCATGCACGCGCAGCTCGAGCGCCCGCAGGCCAAGCTGCTGCGCGTCCTGCGCGGCGCGATCTACGACGTCGTGGTCGACGTGCGGCGCGGCTCGCCGACCTTCAAGCGCTGGATCGGCGTCGAGCTGTCGGACGAGAACTTCCGCCAGATCTACGTGCCGATCGGCTTCGCACACGGCTTCTGCGTGCTGAGCGACGTCGCCGAGGTCGAGTACAAGTGCAGCGACGTCTACCAGGCCGGCGACGAGCTCGGCCTCGCGTGGGACGATCCCGAGATCGGCGTCCGCTGGCCGGTCGCGGAGCCGCTGCTGTCTGCCAAGGACCGTCAGGGCACGCGACTCGCAGGGCTGCTCGACCGCCTGCCGGTCTACGCACCGCGGCCGTGAACGTCCTCGTCGCCGGCGCCGCCGGCCAGCTCGGGCGCTCCCTTCCGGCGCTCCTCACGCGGCACGCGACCGTGGCGCTCGAACGCGGCGCGCTCGACGTCAGCAACCTCGAAGCCGTACGCGAGGCGGTGCGGACGCACCGCCCGGACGTCGTGATCAACGCCGCCGCCTACAATCGCGTCGACGACGCCGAGGCCGACGCGACCGATGCCTACCGCGGCAACGCGCTCGCGCCGCGCAACCTCGCGCTCGCGACCGCCGAGACCGGTGCCGCGCTCGTACACGTCTCGACCGACTACGTGTTCGACGGTCGCGGCGCGCGTCCCTATCACGAGTACGACCGCCCGGATCCGCAGTCGGCGTACGGGCGCAGCAAGCTCGCGGGCGAGGTCGCCGTGCGCGAGCTGAACCCGCGCCACTACGTGGTGCGCACCTCGTGGGTGTACCACGAGCAGGGGGCGAATTTTCCGCGCACCATGCTGGCGCTCGCGAGCCGTCCCGAGGTGCGCGTGGTCGACGACCAGACGGGGTCGCCGACCTACGCGCCGCACCTGGCGCGCGCCATCGCGACGCTGGTCGAGACCGGCGCGTTCGGCACCTACCACATGGCCGGGGCCGGGGCGGTCACCTGGTGCGGGCTCACCCGCGAGCTGTTCCGGCTGCGCGGGATCCGGACGCCGATCGTGCCGGTGACCACCGAGGAGTTCCCGCGCCCGGCGCCACGTCCGCGCTACTCGGTCCTGACGACGATCCAGGAGCCGCGCATCGTGCTGCCGCCGTGGCAAGACGCGCTCGCCGAGTTCTGTCGCGCCCTCGACGTCTGACGCCCGCCCGGGCGTGCACGGTTTGGCCTGCCGGGCGGCTTGATGTATGCGCGGACGCAACTGGAAAGGAGCTGTTCCCGATGCGTCTCGCCCCCCGTTCGTGCCGCCCCGGTGCGCTTCTCGCGCTACCGCTCGCGCTCGCCACGGCCTCGCTCGCGACGTCGGCCTGGTCCGCCGACCCGCCCACCGCCGACCAGATCGTCGAGCAGATGAAGGCCGCGCTCGAGCCACCGAAGCCGAGCATCCGCACCATGACGCTGACGTTCGACGACCAGGGCACGAAGTCGACCTTCAGCCTCGTCCAGGCGCGCAAGAAGCTCGCGGACGGCGATCGCTCGCTCACCGTCCTGCTCGAGCCGGACGGCGCGCGCGGCATTGCCTACCTGGTGTCGGCCGCGGGCAGCGGCGACCCGACCGAGTGGCTCTACGTTCCCTACGTGCAGCGCACGCGGAAGCTCGTGTCGGCAGAGAACTATCGCAGCTTCATGGACACCGACTTCACCTACGCCGACCTGGGTCTCCTGCCGACCGACACCAGGAACAAGCTGCTCGGCACCGAGCAGCTCGACGGCAAGAAGACCTACAAGATCGAGTCGATCCCGGGCTCGACCGTCAAGCAGTGGTACTACTCGCGCTCGGTCACGTGGGTCGACGCCGAGAGCCTTCTGCCGGTCCGGCGCGAGTTCTTCTCGCCTGCGGGGGACGTCTTCAAGACCCAGACCTTCGGCTCCGTCACTCGGGTCGACGGAATCCCGACGCCGCTGCAGACGACGATCACCGACGTCGGCGCCAACACCAGCTCCACGCTGCTGGTCACCTCGGTCAGCTACGACGCCAACGTCCCCGACTCGCTGTTCGCGCCCGAAGGCCTGCGCAGCATCGCCGACGCCGACGCGTGGAAGACGGCCAAGAGCGCCGGCGGTAGTTGAATCAGCCGCGCAGCGCGGGCGGCGGCGGAGCGAGCTCTTCCTTGACCGCGACGCCGCTCGTCCGCGCCGCGCGCATCCGCTCGGCGAGCGCGACGACGCGCGCCACGGCGTCGCCGGCGTGCACGCCACCCGCGTGGATGTTGCAGACGAGGTTGCGCTCGGCGTCGGTGTGGCCGGGCCGCGGGCGGTACGCGAGGTAGGCCGACAGACTCTGCGCGGTTCGCAACCCCGGGCGCTCGCCGATCAGCAGCACCAGGACGCGCGGCTCGAGCAGCGCGCCGACGTCGTTCATGACGCCGACGCGGCAGTAGCGGACGGCGAACGTCTGTCCGAAGCTCCAACCGCGGTCGGCAGCCGCGGCCGCAAGCGGCTCGAGCAGCCCGGCAGCCTGCGTCGCGACCGCGGCGACCGACAGCCCATCGCCGATCACCACCTGGAGGTCGGCGCCGCGCGGGCACGTCGCCGCCACGCGGGCGCGCGCGTCGTCCGAGAGGCGACGACCGAGGTCCGGCCGCAGCAGGTACTCGTCCTTGTCGCGACAGGCGGTCGTCACCAGGAAGAGCTTCCAGCGCTCGACCGTGTCGGCACCGAGATCCGCCAGCAGGTCGATCTCGCGGCGTACCGCGTCGCGCGCGGCGGCGTGGTCGCGACGCAGCTCGAGCTGGGTCGTCGTCCGGTACGAGGCGCCCGCCGCGCCTACCAGGATGCGTGCCGGCGTGCGCTCGAGCAGCATGTCTTCGAGCGTGCGGTCCTCGTCGCGCTCGCCCGCCGCGAGAGCCCGCTCCTCGCCGCCCGCGGCGTCGGTCACGCGAGCGCCCCGGGCAGCGCGAGGCGACGCGCGGCGCGCAGCAGGTCGGCACGCAGCGCGCCGCTCCTGCCGGAGAGGCGGCCGTCCGCCGCCACGATGCCGTGCTCGTCCAGCCAGCGCTGGAACTCCGGCGCCGGACGCAGACCGAACAGCCGCCGCACCGCGAGGGCGTCGTGAAAGCTCGTCGACTGGTAGCCGAGCATCACGTCGTCGGCGCAGGGCACGCCCATGAAGTAGTTGCAGCCCGCAGCTGCCAGCAGCACGAGCAGGTTGTCGCACGAGCCCTGATCGGCGGCGACGTGGTTCGTGTAGCAGACGTCCACTCCCATGGGCAGGCCGAGCAGCTTGCCCATGAAGTGGTCCTCGAGACCGGCGCGCACGATCTGTCGCTCGTCGTACAGGTACTCGGGCCCGATGAAACCGACCACCGAGTTCACCAGCAGCGGATCGAACGCACGCGCGACGCCGTACGCGCGCGCCTCGAGCGTGAGCTGGTCGACGCCATGGTGCGCGTCGGCGGAGAGCGCGCTGCCCTGACCGGTCTCGAAGTACATCACCTGCTCGCCGACGAAGCCGCCACGCGCGCGGTGGTGCTCGAGCACCCGCTCGCGTCCCTCGCGCAGCATCGCGAGCGTGACCCCGAAGCTCGCGTTCGCCGCCTCGGTGCCGGCGACCGACTGGAAGAGCAGGTCGATCGGCGCGCCGCGCTCGAGCGCCGCCAGCTGCGTGCTGACGTGCGCGAGGCAGCAGGTCTGGGTGGGGATCGCGTAGCGCTCGACCAGCCGCCCGAGCGTCGCGAGGATGGCGCCGACGCTGTCCACCGACTCGCTCGCCGGATTGACGCCGATCACGGCGTCGCCGCAGCCGAACAGCAGCCCGTCCACGGTCGAGAGCAGGATCGCCTCGAGATCGTCGGCGGGGTGGTTGGGCTGCACGCGGATGCCGAGCACACCCTCCTCGCCGAGCGTGTTCCGGCAGCGCGTCACGCGCCGCACGCCGCGCGACGCGACCACCAGGTCCATGTTGCTCATGAGCTTCGCGACCGCGGCCGCGATCTCCGGCGTGATCGCGCGGGCCGCCACCGCTTCCCCGGGTGCGTCGTGACGCAGCAGCAGCTCGCGAAGCTCGCCGACGGTGAGCCCCGCGTACGGCCGGAAGGCCTCGTGGTCGTGCGTCTCGACGATCAGGCGGCTCACCTCGTCGCCGTCGGGATCGACGACCGGTGACGCGACGATCTCCCGCAGCGTCACGTCGGCCAGCGCGTGCTTCGCGGCGACGCGCTCGGTCTCCGAGCGTGCCGCGATGCCCGCGAGGCGGTCACCGGACTTCTCCTCGTTCGCCTTGGCGAGCACCTCGCGCAGGTCCGCGAACACGAAGCGCTCGCCGCGCAGCTGCGCCGCGTAAGGCATGGCTCGTTGTGGGCCGCGGGACGAGCAGCGTCAATCGCGCCGTGCGGCGGCCCGCACGACGCGATCTCGACGCCGCATCACGGCAGGAAGAACGACCCCGGCAGCGTGACGTCGCCGATGAACGTCCACTGCTCTGGCGTGCACGGCTCCGCCGTGCAGCGATCCGCGCCCGCGCACGCGAAGTCGATCAGCACCTGGGACGGATCCGGGTTGCCGTCGTCGCCGGTGCGCTCGCAGAAGACGAACTTCGGATCGCCGCCGCTCGCCGAGAACACGTTGCCGGTCACCGAGTCGTCCGGGTTGAGCGTGATCGCCCAGCGCTCGCTGCCGACGTCCTTGCTGATGAGCGTCCGCCGCGCCGCGTCCGGCGTGATCTGCAGCCCCGACTCCTCGATGCCCGACGGCGTGCCCGGCTCCGACGCGCCGCCGGTGCTCGACGCGGTGCCGCCCCGCGGCGGCAGAAAGAACGAGCCCGGGAGCGTGACCTGGGCGATCTGCGACCACTCCCCGGTCGGGCACGACGGCGACTCGCACGCGTCGGCGCCCGAGCAGGTGAAGCCGATCTGCAGCGCGTACGGATCCGGATTGCCGTCGTCGCCGGTGCGCTGGCACCAGACGAACTGCGGCGCCCCGCCGCCCGGCGAGAAGACGTTTCCGGTGACGGTCTGGTCGTCGGGGTTGTAGGTGATTGCCCAGCGCTCGCCACCGACGTCCTTGCTGATCAGCGTGCGGCGGGCGTCGTCGGGGGTGACCTGCAGGCCCGACGGCTGGCCGGGACTCGGCAGCGCGTCGAGTGCGTCGAGCACGCGAATGCGCGGCTTGAGCAGCCCGTTGCGCGGGTCCTGGATCGGAACGCCGGTCTGCCGCAGCGCGTTCAGCACGGTGTCGACGTCGCCGCGGCCGAGCTTCTGGTTGAGGATCGCGAACGCGCCCGCGACGTGCGGCGTCGCCTCCGACGTACCGGACAGCTCCTGGAAGGCGTCGAGCGGCACCGACGAGCGGATGGAGCGCCCGGGCGCGAGCAGGGTCAGAAACGACGCCGAGTTCGAGAAGCTCGCGATCTGGTCGCTCTTGGTGACCGCGCCGACGCTGATCACGGAGCTGATGCAGCCCGGTGCCGACAGGGCGTTGGGTGTCGACTCGTTGCCCGACGCGGCGACCGTCGCGATGCCGACCGAGCGCAGCGTGTCGATGATCGCCTTGCGTGCCCCGTCCGCCGCGTCGCACGCGGCCTGCGACGAGTAGCTGCCGCCGCCCAGGCTCATGTTGGCAGCCGCGATCTTGTAGGTGTCGCGCAGCTGGTAGAGACGCTCGAGCGCCGCGATGGTGTCGGACGTGTACGACTTCGCGCACGGATCCTCGATGTCGTCGTCGCAGTCGCCGCCGCTGAAGCGCGAGAACACCTGCATCGAGATGATGCTCGCACCGCGGGCGACCCCGGAGAACGCGTCGCCGAGCCCGGCCGCGATCCCTGCGACGTGCGTGCCGTGCGGGCACGAGCGCGACGCATAGCTGCAGGGCTCGCCGGCGCCCGGCCCGATCTGCTCGCGCTGGCCGTTCGGGCAGGAGCCGGTCGCCGAGTAGCAGGCCTGGGCCACCACCTTGCCGGCGAGAAACGGGTGCGCGGAGTACACTCCGGTGTCGAGCACGGCCACCACCCAGTCGGACCCTTCGTAGCCCTCGGCCCAAGCCTGGTCCCCCTGGATCTGCGGTACGCTCTCCGGGAGCATGATCTTCTCGAGGCGGTCCTCCTCGAGCTCGAGCACCGTTCCGGACAGGGTCAGCGCGGTGAGCGCCTCGGGCGAAAGCTCGAGGGCGACGTACGGGATGGCCGAGAACTCGCGCTCCAGGCTCCAGGCGGTGCCGTCCAGGTCGCGCGCCATCGCCGCCCGGGTGCGGCGGATCGCGGTGAGGCGCGCTTCCTCGCGTGCCGTGCCGCTCAACGTCTTCGGGACGGCCGGGACGTCGAGGCGTGCGAGAACGCGCACGCGACCGCGCGCGCTGGCACGCGACACCAGCTCGCCGATGTCACCGGCAGCCGAAACTGCTCCCGGCAGGACGACCAGTCCCAGCAGCGACGCGAGCAGGACGACCGATGGCGGAGCCTGGCGGCGGCCGGCGCGCCGAGTTCTGATGTTCCACCTAGCCACGCGTTCTCCTCCGGCGTCAGGTCGCCACTGTCGCCGGCGACGCGGCTGCGGCGCAAGGCGCTTTCTCGCGACGCTCCTCAGGATCCTAGAATCGGCGACTCCAAGCAAAATCCGTAGCCCGGCTGGCGCGCGCTCGCCGCATCGCCTGCAACGGACGCCGGGTGCGCACGCGGCATTCAACTGCGTCTCGCGGTCTCATCCGTCGCTCGACGTCGCCCGAGGCGCGTCCGCCTTGCGCTCCGCCGGAGCAAGCCGGCGCCGACGGCGGCCGTCGCGGACCGGACGGACCGCCCCACGCGACCTGGCTCGCTAGCGCAGCAGCGCGAGGATCTCGTCTCGCAGCGCCCGCGGCGCTCCGATGCCGGAGCCGCCGTCGATGCGCGTCACGCCGCTCCAGTCGAAGAACGTCCCTCCCGCTTCCTCGAGGATCGGGATCAGCGCGGCGATGTCCCAGGGATTCAGCTTCGGGTCGACCATCACGTCGGCGGCGCCGCGGGCGACGAGCGCGTAGCCGTAGCAGTCGCCCCAGCCGCGCTGCCGCGCGCTGCACCGCAGGAGACGCTCGTAGCCCGCGTAGAGGTCGTCGTAGTGCTCGGGCTTCGCGTCGCTCGTGAGGAGCGTCGCGTCGGCGACCCGGCTCACTTCGGAGACACGGATCGGCGCGCCGCCGAGGAACGCGCCCGCGCCCTGCGCCGCCCAGTAGGTCTCGCCGAGCGCCGGAAAGGCGACCGCGCCGACCACGCAACGCCCTTGGTCCTCGAGGCCGAGCAGAACTCCGTAGAGCGGCACGCCGCGGATGAACGACTGGGTACCGTCGATCGGGTCGATGATCCAGCGCCGGCCGCTCCGTCCGGGCTGCGTGCCGAACTCCTCGCCGAGGATGGCGTCGTCGGGAAAGGTTTCGGCGATCGTCTTGCGCAGGCTCTCCTCGGCCCGCCGGTCGGCGATCGTCACCGGCGAGGCGTCGGCCTTGCGCTCGACCTCGAGGTCGCCGCGGAAGTACTCGAGGGTGATGCGACCGGCGGCCTCGACGGCCCCGATCGCGACGTCGAGCTCGCGCTGATACGACGGCATCGGAGCAGTTCCGCACGCGCCCCGCTCGCCGTCAAGCGCCGCGGCTCACCAGGCGGCCCCATCAGTCGTAGCAGCCGTCGACGAACCAGGTGCTCTCGGTGCAGCCAGCGTCGAGGTCGCGGTAGAGACGATAGACGCCGCCGTCGGAGAGCTGGACGTCGTAGTAGTCGCGCCGGCAGGGCGACGCGCTCCACCACTCGGCGTCGATGCGCCAGGGACCGCTGCTCACCACCGCGCGCCCGCCGAACCCGTCGGCTCGCACGTAGGCGATGCGCCCCGCCTCGACGAACACCTGCGCGACGCGCGGCGGACGCAGCGCGCGCAGCGCGAGGGCCGCGCACGAGCCGACCAGCGGCAGCTCGCTGCGCTCCGCCGCCGGCGTGACGGCGCCGCACTTTCCCTCGAACGGCAGCAGACCGAAAGCGTCGGGCCGGTGACCGGCGGGCGGGACGGCACGCCCGACGCGGTCGGCGCCGCAGAGCGCGGCGAGGCGTGCGAGCGTCGTCGCGAGCCGCGCCGGCGCCGGTCCCGCGGGACGGAACAGATCGAGCTGGTTCGCGCGCGGCCGGTCGGGTGTCGCCACGACGTGCACCGCTTCGACCCCGGCGTGCGGCGGCGCCGTCTCGAGCGCACTGCGCACCAGCAGGGTCAGCGTCTTCACGTCGCGCGTCGGCGCGAGGACGCCGATCGCGCGCTCGACCCGACTGCCGTCCTCGAGCTCGAGCGCGAGTGTGAGGCCACCGCAGGCGAGGCTCGCGGTCATGAGCCTCGCGACCACGCGATCGAGTAGCCCGCGCACGACGAACAGCAGCGCCTCGAGCGAGCCGACGCCGTACTCGAGGCGCGTCCCCTCGACGTGCTCGTGCGGCACGACGCACGGCCGGAGCGGCGAGCGGTCGCGGCCCGCCGCGACGTACCACATCTGCGTCGCGCCCTTGCCGAGGCGGCTCGCGACCTCGTCGACCGGCATCCCCGCGAGCTCGCCGCAGCGCGTGACGCCGAGCCGCGCGAGGCGCTCCACCGCGGCCGCCCAGCCGCGCCGCTCGCGCGCAGCCAGATCCGCCTCGCAGACGCGGCTCAGCATCGCGAGCGGCTGCGTCGCGAGCCAGGCCGCGTCCTCGCCCGGCGCAACCAGCATCGCCTCGCGACGCGCGACCGCGGCTGCGGCGGCGATGCGTGCGGTGGCGCGACCGTCCGCGATCCCGACCCCCGCCGCGAGCCCGACACGTTCCGCACGACGCGCGAGGGCCGCAGCGATCCCGGCCGGCGAGCCGAAGAGCCGCTCGAGACCGCCGACGTCGAGCACCACCTCGCCGCCACGAGCGTCGTCCTCCGCCGGCCCGTCCGCCCCCTCGCCGGCCCCTACCTCCTCCACCAGCGGCGAGACCGAGCGCGCGACCTCGAGCAGCGCCGCGCGTGCCGCGGCGAGCGCCGCCGCGTCGAGCGGACGGACGATCAGATCGGCGTGACGGATCAGCGCCTGCGCGACGGTGAGCCCGGGACGCGCGCCGACGCGATGCGCTTCGGGCGAGACGTCGAGCACGCTCGCACGCGAGTCGGCGTCGCACACCACCAGGGGGACGCCGCGCAGCTCGGGCTCGGCGCGCAGGAGGGAGGCGACGAGGAAACGGGGCACGCGCAGGCAAGCGAAGCGACCGGGCATCGACGGCTCCGTCAGAGGATCTCGAGAACGACCCGGCTCGGTGCGCTGCTGCCGATCCGGTTGCGCGCCACCACCACCTGCGCGACCAGACCATCGAGCAACGTCGGTGCGCCGCCGGTGCGGTCCCACACCACGCGCAGCGGCTCGAGCTCGAGGCGCACCGCGGCCGAGGAGCCCGCGCTCACCGACGCCGCGGCGAGCGCGCCGCGTGCGCGCCCGCCGCGCGGCTGGCGCTGCAGGACGACGAGCGCGCTGCGCGAGCGTGCCGCAGCGCGCGCGAGGCGCAGCCAGACGTGCAGCGCTCCCGCCATGCGCCGGTCGCGACCGGCGCGCCACCGCTCCCCGCTCGGCGGAGCGACCGTGGAGCGGTGTCCCCTGCTGCACGCCGCCAGGCGCGCGTCGAGCAGGACGAGCGGAAAGCCCCCCAGGGCGAGCAACGCCTCGGTCGCCACGAAGGCGGTGGCGAGGTCGGGCGGGCGGACCCAGAGCAGGCGCTCGAGATCCACGCCGGCAGCGACCGCGCTCGCGGGATCGAAGGCGTCCGGCGCGTCGACCCAGGCGGCGACGTTCGCCTGCCCGGTGACGTGCCCGAGGAAGCGCTGCACGAGGGTCGTCAGCCCCGCCGTCGCGGGGCCGACGATCTCGCTCAGGTGTCCGCGCGGCAGCCCACCGCCGAGAGCCGCGTCGAGCGACTCGAAGCCGGTGGGAAGGCGCTCCCGGCCGCCGCGATCCTGCGGCACGTCGCCGCGCCGGACGGCGCCGGGGAGATGGGCGTTGAGCTCGGCGACCAGGCGTGGTGCGATCGGCACCGCGCCATATTCGCCTTTCGTTCGCCCTCAGACAAGAGCATCTTTGCGCAGCGCGGAACGGGCGTCCATGCGGCCCGTCCCGCGCCCGCGGCTCACGTCACTTGGTGGCGATCACGCCGCAGCCGATGCGATCGTGCTTCGTCCGCTTCGGCGTGACGAACACCACGAGCTGCCCCGCGATCTGCTCCAGGGTCACCTTGTCGGTCGATCCCATCAGGATGCCCGAGCCATCGTCCTTCACGCGCAGCTGCGGCAGCTCCGCGAGCACCGTCGCGTCCTTGCTCACCGTCGCGCAGTCCGATCCCTTCAGGACGTAGACGTCGAAGCCGATCGTCGCCGGGCCACCGTCCGTCGTGACCTCCGCCTCGCGTCCGCCGAGAGGGATTCCCGACGCCTGGACGAGGACGTCCACCTTGCCGCTGCCCTGGGTGAACTTCGCCGTGCCGTACGAGGTCTGGCTCACACGGTCGAGCTGCGGGTCCACCGCGTGGATCGTCGCCATCAGGGTCTGCCCACCTTGATCGGCCGACGCCGCCGGCGCCAGAAGCAGAACTCCAGCCGTGCCGAGCACGGCGAGCTTGATCGAGGACACCTTTGCCATCTTCGTCGTCGCGGTTCGTCGCATTAGCCAGCCCTCCTCATCGCGCACCCGTTACACCAAAACGAAATCAAAGCCCATCGATCGCGCCTCCGAATTGCGCGCTCCGAGATCAGATGGTACCGACGCCAGTCGTTCCCCGGTAGCTCAGTTGGTAGAGCGCTCGACTGTTAATCGAGTGGTCGCTGGTTCGAAGCCGGCCCGGGGAGCCTTTTTCTTTCCCCTGTCGTGCGCCGCTCAGGCGCACGACTTGGTGAACTTCCCCGTCAGCGTCAGATCGACGTCCGTCCACGTCTTCGACACCCCGTCCGCGCCCTTGTGCAGCTCCTCGCAGGTCTGGTGGATGCTGTCGTGCGCGTCCTTCAGGGCGAAGTCGAGCATGTCGATCGAGCCCTTGGCGGTCACCTCGCCCTCGGGCGTCACCGTGTAGGCGAAGGGCACGACGCGCGACACCTCGTTCATGGTGATCTTCATGTCGATCGTGCCCTTCCGATCGTCGCCCTTCACGTCCGCGACCGACGCCCGGATCTGCGCCGACGGCTTGAGCTTGCCGAAGAAGAACTCGCCGATGGTCGCGTTGCGCGCCGGGTTGTCGGTCTCGACCGAGGCGCCGTCGATCTCCATCGACAGGCCCCGCGCCAGCTCCACCGGCGACGACGCCGACGTCGGACCCGAGACGGTACGCGTGTTGAACTTGCCATTGACCGCCGTCTTCTCGGTGAACTTGAACGCGGTCCAGACGAGTGAGACGCCGTTCGGGTCGACGCTGTAGGTACAGGTCTCGGCCGCGGCCGGGCCCGAGCCCAGCAAGAGTCCGAGGGAGAAGGCGACGGTCGCCGCGCGCCACGCTTTCCTCATTCAGCGATCCTCCTTTGCTGCCGTGGTGGGCCCCCTTCATGCGGCGGAACGCGCACGGAAGCAAATCCGCCGCGACGTGACGGTCGCCAGCGAGAACGGCCGCGGCGGCGTCCTGCGCCGGCCGCGGCCGTTCTCGTCGATGCGAGGCGCCGCCTTCAGGACGGCAGGACGACGCCGATCGCCGCGCTCAGGGCAGGAAGCCCATGTCGAGGTCGATGCCGTTGGTCAGGTTCCAGTACTCCCCGGCGGCGGCGTCGGGGATCAGGATGTTCGAGAGGATCTGGGGCTGCGTCATGTTCAGCCAGTGCTTGAGGATCGTGCCGAAGACGTCGCGGAAGTCGGTCGAGCGGAACGCGTGCGCCGTCTGCCGGTAGCGCGTGTTGCCGTCGTTCTCGAGGTCCGCACCGGCGATGTTCGGATGGTTGCCGTACACGCCTCCGTTGAGCGCGCCGGGGCCGCCGATCACGAACATCGGCCCCTGCGATCCGTGGTCGGTGCCGCTGCCATTCTGCTGGATGCGACGGCTGAACTCGCTCCACACGACGGTCAGCACCTTGTCGGCGGCTCCCATGTCGGCGAGGTCGTCGTAGAAGACCTTGAGCGAGTCGCCGAGCTCGCGGTGCAGGTCGTACTGCTGACCGGTCGCGCCGCCCTGGTCCGAGTGCGTGTCGTAGCCGCCGTTGTCGAGGTGGAAGAAACGCGCCGAGACGCCGGGCGCGCCCGCGTTCACGCCGTAGATGATCTTCGCGACCTCGCGCAGATCGTACGCGACGCTCCGATCGATGTCCGCGTACAGAGCGCTGAATGCCCCGCGGTCGTTCTCGTAGTCCGAGTGCAGCGCGGGATAGTTGCTGGTGCTGTTCAGCGTCGCGGTGCCGGCGTTGCCGATGAACACCTGCGCCGCCTGCGAGCCGGCGGCCGCGTTCGCGTGCAGCGCGCCGAACGCTGCCGACTTCGCGGCCTCGTCGTCGCCGTATCCGTCCCAGGGGAAGCCGAAGTTCTCGAGCTCCTGGATCGCGAGCACGCTGGTCGTGCTCTGACGGAACTCCGCGGCGATCGAGTCCGAGATGCACACGCCGGGGATCTGGCTGGCGCCGTAGGTCGCGGCGAGGTGACGCCCCACCCACCCCGTGCCCGAGAGCGGCGTGATGCGCAGCGGGTTGCCCGACTGCCAGATGAGGCGCGCCTCCTCGTGCGACAGGCTGTACTCCGGATAGCCGCAGCCCTGGATCACCGCGAGCTGCCCGGCATCGTAGAGCTGCTTGAGCCCGAACAGCCCGGGGTGCAGCGCGAGCGCGGCGCCGGTGTTCGGATCGTTGCCGATCGTCGTCGGGCCGAGCTGCGCGGGTGTGAGCCGGAGGCCACCGCCGCCCGCACGCCGGTACACCTCGTAGTCGCTGCGCAGCGAGCCGCCGCCGTTGCTCACCGGCACCACGGTGTTCTGGCCGTCGTTGCCGCCGTCGAGGAAGATCACGACCAGGTAGCGATCGCCGAGGTCGGCGAACGCACGACGCACGAACGGGCTGCCGAAGAGGCTCGGACCGAGCACGGTGCCGGCGGTCGCGAGACCGGTCCTGCGGATGAACTGTCTTCTGGTGATGGCCATCGCTCTTCCCCTCCCCGCTCAGAAGACCTGGTAGCCGGGCGACTTCATCACCAGCTCGAACAAGCCATGGATTTTCTTGTTTACATACTGATAGTTGCCGAGATCCGGCGTGATCGAGCCGTCGTCGGTCAGGTAGCTCTCGCAGACCAGGCGATCGGCCGCGCTGAAGTTGTGGCCCACGTCGAGCGCGTCGAGCACCTGATCGACGATCTGCGCCGGATCCGTCAGCGAGAAGTCGATGAGCTTCTCGGGGCGAAAACGCCCGCCGCCGCGAGATCCGACGATGTCGCGCGCGAAGTTGTAGCGCGCGAGCAGCGTCGAGCTCGAGAGCCACGCCGTCTCCCAGTCCCAGCCGAACACGCTGGGCGGATCGAGCAGGATCTGGCCCATGTTCTCCATGTGGGTGAACGCGCCGGAGTAGCTGCCGCCCGGGACGTACTTGTTGCTGCCGGCGAACTTCATCCCGAGCAGGCGCATCGAGCCGATCGCGAAGTCGACCGGCCACTTGACCGACTTGGTCACGCCCGGACCGAACGGCAGCCCGGTCTCGTAGAACGCGTCCTGGCAGAAGATCGCACGCACCAGCGCCCGGATGTCGAAGCTCGTGTCGAAGCCGGAGTCGTCCACCACGGCGTCGATGAGCGCGAGGTCGGGGTCGGGACCGACGTAGAACTCGAGGAGCCGGCGCGCGGTGCGTCGCGCCACGGTGTTCCGACCGTCGGTGTCGCGGTGGGTGAAGATGATGTCGACGACGGTGTCGATCTCGGCCGCGCCCTCGCCGTTCGCGTCGAAGTCGGCGCCTCCGGGGATCTGCCCCCTGGTCTCGAAGATCCGCTTGGGACCGCGCTCGGCCAGGTACTCGGAGGCGTAGTCGTGCTGCCCCTCGTCGAGGTAGGGCTTCCCGCTGCGCGAGTAGCGCCAGCCGGTGAATGCGCGGGCGATCTGGACGATGTCGGCCTGCGTGTAGTTCTCGTTCCCGGCGCTGTCGTAGACGCCGAGGGTGAACAGCTCGAGCAGCTCGCGAGCATAGTTCTCGTTGGGGATGAACTTGTCGTTCCGGACCGTGTCCAGGAACTCCAGCATCGCCGCGTCCTTGCCCATCGCCTTCACGAAGGCCCTCATGTCGCCCTTGGCGAAGGTCCGCAGGAGCTTGCTCTGGCTCGCCATCAGCTTCGTGGCGAGGCCGAAGTTGCTCGCGAGCAGCTTGGCGATGCCGGTCGCGAAGTGGTCGTGCCAGAAGAGCACCAGCTTCTCCTGAACGGGGATCTTGGTGACCAGCAGGTTGCGCAGCAGGTTGTCGTGCTGCTTGCGCTGGTTGTTCCCCGGCGGCTTGAACGGCTTCACCTTGTAGCCGAGCAACCGGTCGGCAGCCGCACCGCGCGTCGAGCCGATGATGCCGGCCTGCTGCAGCTCCTTCCGCGTGGCCGAGAAGCCGGCACGTCGCAGCAGGTGTCGCGCGTCCCCCTCGGACAGAATCGAGCTCTCGTCTCCCATCGCTCCCCCACTCTCGTCGCCGCGGCGCGCGCCGGCGCTCGTTGTCGAAGGTTCAGGAATCGGTACCCGGTACCCAGCCCGTCTCGGGCGCGCCGGCGAGGATCCACAGCCGGATGATCTCGATCAGGTTCGCGGAGAGCGGCGGACGCCCGAGCGGCATGCGCGAGCCGAGACCGACGCCGAGGTCGCCCGTGACCTTGTGAAAGAGCAAGCTCAGAGCGGGATCGCCGGGGGTGATGCGGTCCCAGCCGAGGCCCTGCGCGGTCACGTTGGTCGGCGTCGTGCCGACGGTCTGCGTGTACGACGCGCCGATCTCCAGCAGCATCCCGCCTGCCTGGCTCTGCGAGTCGTGACAGCCGCTGAGCGCGCAGCTGGTGTTGAAGATCTGCTTCTGGACCCGGTCGAAGGTGCCGTCGAAGAGGCTCAGCGGGTCGCAGCTTTCGGCGGCAGGCCGACAGGTGAGCCGCATCGTGTCGCTGTCGGTGTAGAAGCGGTTCACCTGGAACGTCGAGGTCGTGGTGAGCTTCAGCACCTTGGTGTTCTGGCGACAGCGGTTCCCCGGATACGGCCCCTTCAGCCGCACGACGATGTTGCTCGGGCTGGTGCACGAGTCCGCGTCGCTGGTCGGGGGGTCGATCTGGTTCTCGATGCGCGACTGCAGCGCCTGGAAGTCGGGGTCGAACTTCGGATCGCCGTTGTCGTCCGAGTGCGCGACGAACATGCTCTGCACGCCCTGCAGCGCGCACTTCGGCTCGCCGGAGAAGTTGGCGCAGGCGGTGATCGGGAAGCGGCACTCGCCGTTCACCTCACCGTCGGCGTCGCACGCCGGATCGCCGTCGACGCAGCGGATCTGCCGCACGTTGTTCGGCAGCGCGACCGGTGTCTCGAACACGGCGAGGCAATCGACCGCGCGCGAGCCACCGCCGGCAACGACGGTTGCGCTGGCGTCGCTCGCGACGAGCACCAGCACGAGAACGAAGACCGAGCCGGCCAACCGGCCGGCGACCCATTCCTGAGCGAACATTCCGTACCCCCTACGCCACCGACGAGACCACCACCCGCGCGGCCCGGAGGACGGGCCACGCGCGGATATAGGCCGCTCGCGCGAACTGCGGCAAGTGGCTTTCCCGCCGTGGATGCGCCCTGTGCCGGCTGCACCGCACGGCGCGTGCGCGGCTCTCGGGCGAAGGCGACGGCACGTGCGCGGCGCGTTCACACGACCGCGCGTCGGCCGGATCGCGCCTCGACGTGGTCGAGCGAGCACTCGTCAGGCGAGCATCGTGATCAGGCCGCCGAGGATGGTGCCACCCACGGCGACGAGCATCAGGAGATCGCTGACTCGAATCTGGTTGTTCCGCTTCGCAGATGTCATGGGTCGAGTTCCGTCGGGAGTAGGGAGTGGGGGGCATCGGCGCCCGCGAGTGGCGCCGTCGAGGCGCGAGCTATAGCAGCATGCGCAGCGGATGAGAACAGATTTTTCGGGGGTGGCTTCTCGGGGGCGAGTGGATTCACCGGGGGTGAGCGGATGGGTGAGATTCGAGAGATCGCAAGCGGGCTCCAGTTCCCGGAGGGGCCGGTCTGGCTGCCCGACGGCAGCATCGTCCTGACCGAGATCCGTCGCGGAACCATCACACGCGTGACGCCCGGCGGCCGCGCGACGGTCGTCGCGACGACGGGAGGCGGTCCGAACGGCGCCGCGCTCGGACCCGACGGCAAGCTCTACGTGTGCAACAACGGCGGCTTCGAGTGGCACGAGCAGTCCGGGCTGCTGATGCCCGGCAACCAGCCGGCGGACTACATCGGCGGGCGCATCCAGCGCGTCGACCTCGACAGCGGCAAGGTCGAGGATCTGTACGTCGAGTGCGACGGCCGGCCGCTGCGCGGGCCGAACGACATCGTCTTCGACACGAGCGGCGGCTTCTGGTTCTCCGATCTCGGCAAGATGCGCGCCCGCGAGCGCGATCGGACGGGAGTCTACTACGCGCGCCCCGACGGCTCCTTCATCCGCGAGGTCCTCTTTCCACTCGACGGCGGCGCGAACGGAGTCGGGCTGTCGCCCGACGGCACGCGGCTCTACGTCGCGGAGACGTTCACCGGGCGCCTCTGGTGCTGGGACGTGCCTGCTCCCGGCGAGGTCGTCACCGTTCCCGGACTCGGCGCCGGCGGCACGTTGCTCGCGGGCGTGCCCGGCATGCAGCTCTTCGACTCGCTGGCCGTCGACGCGGCGGGCAACGTCTGCGTCGCGACGCTGATCAACGGCGGCATCACGATCGTCCCGCCGTCGGGCGAGCCCGTCCGTCACGTGCCGATGCCCGATCCGATGACGACCAACATCTGCTTCGGCGGACCGGGTCTCACCACCGCCTACGTCACCCTGTCCGCGACCGGCCGGCTGGTGGCGACCGAGTGGGAAGGCCCGGGCCTGCGGCTCGCATGGTGACGCCCCGCGGGACGATGCGCGCAGCGACGCGTCAAGTACCTTCGGGCCGGAGCGGCGCCACTCGCACGGTGCTGAAGCGCCGCAGGCTCACCTTGCCGGACGGCAGGCCACGCGGCTTCGACACGTCCGCGCACGTCGCCAGGTGCACCGCGACCTGTCCGCCGTGGCGTGCCTTCGAGAAGCCCGCGGCGAGAGCCGCCGCGAAGCGCACGGTCTCGCGCGGCGGGCGATCGAGGCCCTGCGGGTTCCGCACCACGACGTGCGAGCCGGACTCGCCCGACACGTGCAGCCAGAAATCTCGCGGCGCGCCGAGCTTCAGCGACAGCACGTCGTTGTCCTCGGCGGTGCGCCCGACGAGCACGACCCAGCCGTCGGGCGAGACGAAGCGACGCGCCACCGAGCGCCCGCGCCAGAGCCCCGCGTCGGCGTCGGTCTCACCCACCTCCTCGCGTTGCCGTGCCGCCATCGACCCGGAGGATGGAGGCTCGCGCGCCTCCTGTCCAGATCGCGAGTCGACGCGGCGACGCACCGCCCACCACGGCTTCGACGGCGATCGCCTGGCCGGTGCGACGGCAAGGCTCTGAGATGGCCGCGCCGCAGCTCGCAGCAGACCGCCTCGGCGAGAGCGGGCTCGTGGTCTCGCCGCTCGGCCTCGGCCTCGCTGCGATCGCGCGTCCCGGCTACATCACGCTCGGTCGCGCGGACGACCTGCCCGATCGCTCCGTCGACGCGCTCTACGCGCGCTGCGCGGCGATGCTCGACGCCGCGCGCAGCGCCGGCGTGCTCTACCTCGACGTCGCGCGTAGCTACGGTCGCGCCGAGGAGTTCCTCGCCCGCTGGCTCGACGAGCGCGGTGTCACGCCCGACGCGTGCACCGTCGGCAGCAAGTGGGGCTACCGCTACACCGCGGGCTGGCGCGTGGACGCAGCGGTGCACGAGGAGAAGGAGCTGTCGCTCGAGCGCTTCGACACGCAGCTCGCGGAGAGCGGCGCGCTGCTCGGTGAGCACCTCGCGCTCTACCAGATCCACAGCGCGACGCTGGAGTCGGGCGTGCTCGACGACGAGCGCCTGCTCGCCGCGCTGGTCGCGGCACGACGGCGCCACCGCTTCCGGGCCCTCGGCTTGACGCTCACCGGAGCGGGCGCGCGCGCCACGCTCGAGCGCGCCCTCGCGCTCCGCGTCGACGGCGTGCGTGTGTTCGACGTCGTGCAGGCGACCTGCAACGTCCTCGAGCCGTCGCTCGCCGGCGCGCTCGTCGCGGCCCGCGCGACGGGTGTCGGCGTGATCGTCAAGGAGGTGCACGCGAACGGCCGACTGACGCCGGCCAACCACCGCCCCGAGGATGCCGCGCTCAGGGCCGAGCTGGCGGCGCTGGCCGCGAGCTCGGGCCTCGCGGTCGACCAGCTGGCGATCGCCTACGTCCGCGCGCTCGGCGTGGCCGGCGTCGTCCTCTCCGGCGCGGCGACCCCGGCGCAGCTCGGCTCGCACGTGGCCGCGGCCAGCGCGGCGCTCGATCCGGCGACGCTGTCCTCCCTGCGGCGGCTGGCCGAGGATCCACAGACCTACTGGCGAACGCGCTCCTCCCTGCCCTGGACCTGACCGGCGCCGCCCGCGCCAAGACGGCGGCCGAGCCGACACCGGCACGCCGGCACGACGTCCCGTCCGCCCGGCACACGCACCGCCGGCCCGACGACGGCGTTCGGCAACCGCCCGAGCCCGTGCCGAGCCTCGACCTTCTTCCCCGTGCCGTGCCATAGGTGCAGCGTGACCCGCATCGCCGACGAAGCCAGCCCGCCGGCCGGCGTCGTCGAGCTCGCCCGGCTCGACGAGGACGCGCGCCGCGTGCGGAACTGGAAGCGCTGGGGGCCGTACCTGAGCGAACGCCAGTGGGGCACCGTGCGGGAAGACTACAGCCCGCACGGCACGGCCTGGAGCTTCTTCACGCACGATCACGCGCGCTCGCGAACCTATCGCTGGGGCGAGGACGGCCTCGCCGGCATCTGCGACCGCCACCAGTACGTCTGCTTCGCGCTCGCCCTTTGGAACGAGCGCGACCCGATCCTGAAGGAGCGTCTCTTCGGGCTGTCGTCCGAGGAGGGAAATCACGGCGAGGACGTGAAGGAGCTCTACTTCTACCTCGACTCGACGCCGACGCACTCCTACCTGCGCTTCCTCTACAAGTACCCGCAGCGCGCCTTCCCCTACGGCGAGCTCGTCGCGGAGAACCGGCGGCGCGGTCGCGACCTGCCGGAGTACGAGCTGCACGAGACCGGCGTGTTCGACGACGGGCGCTACTTCGACGTCGCGGTCGAGTACGCGAAGCGTACCCCCGAGGACATCTTGGTGCGCATCGTCGCCACCAACCGCGGCCCGGAGCCGGCCCCGCTGCACGTGCTGCCAACCGTCTGGTTCCGCAACACGTGGTCGTGGGGGCTCGACGCGCGGCGCCCGGTCATCCGCGCACTGCGCTCGGAGGACGCGGCCGACGCGCTGGAGATCGACCACTGGTACTACGGCCCGCGCTGGCTCGTCGACGACACGCTGGGCGAGATGCTGTTCACCAACAACGAGAGCAACTGGCGGCGCCTCTTCGGCGGCGAGAACGCGGCGTCCTGGGTCAAGGACGGCTTTCACGACTACCTGGTGCACGGAGCCCGCGACGCGGTGAGCCCGCTCGAGCGCGGCACCAAGGCGGCGTTCCACCACGCGCTGGTCCTCGCTCCGGGCGAGTCGCGCGAGATCCGGCTCCGGCTCTGCGACGACGCGGAGCGCGTCCGTGGAGCGGCTGCGCTCCGCGAGGACTACGACGCGGTGTTCGCCGTGCGGCGTACGGAGGCCGACGAGTTCTACGCCGCGCTCGCACCGCAGGGCCTTTCCGAGGACGCCACCGCCGTCATGCGACAGGCGTTCGCCGGTCTCCTGTGGAGCAAGCAGTTCTACGCGTACGAGGTGAGCCGCTGGCTGCAGGGCGACCCCGACGGCCCGGAGCCGCCCGCGTCCCGCCTGCACGGCCGCAACGGCGACTGGACGCACCTGTTCAACGCCGATGTGATCTCGATGCCCGACAAGTGGGAGTACCCCTGGTACGCCGCCTGGGATCTCGCCTTCCACTGCATCCCGCTCTCCCTGGTCGACCCCGACCTCGCGAAGCAGCAGCTCCTGCTGCTGCTTCGCGAGTGGTACATGCACCCGAACGGGCAGCTCCCGGCCTACGAGTGGAACTTCGCCGACGTGAACCCGCCGGTGCACGCCTGGGCGGCGTGGCGCGTCTACAAGATCGAGGCGAAGCGGCGCGGCGGCGTCGGCGACCGCGGCTTCCTCGAGCGCGTGTTCCACAAGCTGCTGTTGAACTTCACGTGGTGGGTCAATCGCAAGGATGCCGCCGGTCGCAACGTCTTCCAGGGCGGCTTCCTCGGCCTCGACAACATCGGCGTGTTCGACCGCTCGGCTCCCCTGCCCACCGGCGGCCACATCGAGCAGAGCGACGCGACGAGCTGGATGGGCATGTACTGCCTCAACATGCTCGCGATCGCGCTCGAGCTGGCGCGCGACAACCGCGCCTACGAGGACGTCGCGAGCAAGTTCTTCGAGCACTTCGTCTACATCTGCGACGCGATGAACGACCTCGGCGGCGGCATCGAGCTGTGGGACAAGCACGACGGCTTCTACTACGACGTGCTCTCGCTGCCCGACGGCCGCAAGAAGCCGCTCAAGGTGCGCTCGCTGGTCGGGCTGATCCCGCTCTACGCCGTCGAGACGCTCGACTCCGAGGTGATCGACCGCCTGCCCGGCTTCAAGCGCCGCATGCAGTGGTTCATCGAGAACCGTCCCGAGCTGAGCGACCACGTCGAGGCGCTCACCACGCCCGACCTCCGCGTGCTGCGCCTGCTGGCGCTGGTCGGCCGCGAGCGGCTGCGCCAGGTGCTGCGCTACATGCTCGACGAGAACGAGTTCCTGTCGCCCTACGGGATCCGCGCGCTGTCGCGCCACCACCTCGAGCACCCGTATCTGCTCGACGTCGACGGCACGACCCATCGCGTCGACTACGAGCCCGGCGAGTCGCGCAGCCACCTCTTCGGCGGCAACTCGAACTGGCGAGGCCCGGTCTGGTTCCCGGTCAACTTCCTGCTCATCGAGTCGCTGCAGCGCTACCACTTCTTCTTCGGCGACGACTTCAAGGTCGAGTTCCCGACCGGGTCGGGCGTGCGCATGAACCTCTGGCAGGTCGCGTCCGAGCTGTCCCGGCGCCTGCTGCGGATCTTCCTCCCGGACCAGGACGGTGTGCGCCCGTGCCTGCGGGAGATGAAGCTCTTCCGCGACGACCCGCACTTCCGCGGGCTTCTCCTCTTCCACGAGTACTTCCACGGCGAGACCGGCGCCGGCGTCGGCGCCAACCACCAGACCGGCTGGACCGCGCTGATCGCGAAGCTGATCCAGCAGAGCGGCGAGTAGGCGCGCGCGACGCGCCGCCTCGCCTCGCGGAGGGAACATGGCAGCACGTCGTTCGTCGATCCTCGGCCTCACGCTGGCAGCAGCGCTGCTCGTGCCCGCGCCTGCCGGCGCGGGCACGGTTCAGGGCGTGACCTTTCCCGACAGCGCGGACGTCGGCGGCAAGCCCGTCGTGCTGAACGGCATGGGCGTGCGCGTCGCGTACGTGTTCGTGAAGGTCTACGTGGCCGGGCTCTACCTCGAGCAGAAGACCACGGACGGTTCGACCGCGGTGCAGACGGACGAGGCGAAGCGCATGCTCCTGCAGTTCCTGCGCGACGTGACGCACGACGAGATGGTCGACGCCATGAAGGAGGGCTTCGCGCACACGGCGTCCGCCGCGCTCGCACCGCAGGTGGACGAGTTCTCCGGCTACTTCACGAAGCCGCTCCCGGAGGGTTCGCAGGCGACCTTCGACTACGTCCCGGGTACCGGCACGACCGTCACCATCGGCGGCGAGACCAAGGGCACGATCCCCGGTCCGGACTTCATGCGCGCGCTGTGGGGCATCTGGCTCGGCGCGCAGCCCGCCGACGCGTCGCTGAAGACGGGCCTTCTCGGCGGCGGCTGATGCGGCCCGCGCTCCGGCTTCGGCGCCGCGGCTACAGCCGCGCCGCGAAGTGGGCCGCGCCCAGCAGGGCCGTGCGCGGCTCCAGCGAGACGTGTACCGGGATCTCGCCGACGAGCTGCGCGAAGCGGCCCTTGTCGAGGTAGCCGCGCGCGAAGCTCTTCTGCAGGGCCGGCAGGATCTTCGGCGCGATGCCGCCGCCGAGGTAGACGCCGCCCACCGTCAAGCAGCGCAGCGCCATGTTCCCGGCCTCGGCGCCGTAGAGCTCACAGAACACCTCGAGCGCCTTCACCGCCAGCGGCTCGGCGCGCTCGAGCGCGGCGTGCGAGACCGCAGCACTCGGGTCGCCGGCGGTGAGCTCCGCTGCGAGCCAGTCGGGCTCGGGTGCGAAGCCGTCGGTGCGCAGGAAGTCGTAGATCGTGAACAGCCCCGGGCCCGACAGCACGCGCTCGTAGCTCACGTGGCCGCCGAGCTTCCTCTGCAGGTGGCGCAGGAGGCCGATCTCGAGGTCGGTGCGCGGGGCGAAGTCCGCGTGCCCGCCTTCGGAGGCGACCGGCTGGTGCTGCGTGCCGTCGAAGAACAGATAGGCCTCACCGAGCCCGGTACCCGCGGCGATCACCGCGATGTGCCCCTGCCGCGCCGGCGACCGCCCCGGGTGGAGGCAGACGAGATCCGCCGCCGGCAGGTGAAGCATGCCGAACGCGGTCGCCTCGAGGTCGTTCAAGAGCTTGACGCGCGGCGTGCCGAGCTTCGCCGCGAGGTCGCGCTCGTCGAGCAGCCACGGCAGGTTGGTGGTCTGCACGCGGCCTTGCGCGACCGGTCCCGCGACGTCGAAGCACGCCGCATCGATCGTCTCCGCCGGCCCCTGGGCGAGGAAGGCCGCGAGGATCTCCTCGAAGGTCGCGTGCTGGCGGCTCGCGAACGTCGCGTCGCGCAGCAGCGCGAGACGGTCCTTGTGCTCGCGGAACAGCGCCAGCACGGTCTTCGTGCCTCCGAGGTCGCCCGCGATGATCGTCTCGGTGCCGTCCGCCTTCACGCGCTCACAGCTCGCGCCACCGGCGGCCGTCGCTCTGGATCATGCGATCCGCCTCGACCGGTCCCGCCGAGCCCGCGGGGTACTCGGGCAGCCAGCGCTGGCCGCTCTTGCCCCAGGCATCGAGGATCCCCGTGACCCACGCCCACGACGCCTCCACCGCGTCGCGCCGCATGAAGAGGGTCGCGTCGCCGGCCATGACGTCCAGCAGCAGGCGCTCGTACGCCTCCGGCGACTCGTCACCGAACGCCTCGCCGTACTGGAAGTCCATCTGCACCGGGGAGATCTTGACCCGCGGCCCCGGCGCCTTGGTCGCGATCTGCAGCGACAGGCCCTCGTCGGGCTGGATGCGCAGCACGAGCCAGTTCGGCTCGAGCGCGCCGCTCGGCTCGGCGTTGAACAGGATCGACGGTACCGGCTTGAACTGGATCGCGATCTCGCTCGCTCGCTTCGGCAGTGCCTTGCCCGTGCGCAGGTAGAACGGCACGCCCGCCCAGCGCCAGTTGTCGATCCAAGCCTTGATCGCGACGTAGGTCTCGGTGGTCGAGTCCGGCTTGACGCGGTCCTCCCGGCGGTAGCCCGGCACCTCGGTGCCACGGTGCTTGCCGGCGCCGTACTGCGCACGGATCACGTGCTTGTCCACCTCGTCCGGCGGGATCGGCCGCAGGCAGTTCAGCACGTTCATCTTCTGGTCGCGCACCACGTCGGCCGCCATCGAAAACGGCGGCTCCATCGCCATCAGGCAGAGGAGCTGGAGGATGTGGTTCTGCACCATGTCGCGCAGCGCGCCCGCCTCCTCGTAGTAGCCGGCGCGCGTGCCGACGCCCTCCTCCTCCGAGACGGTGATCTGCACGTGGTCGATGTACTTCTGGTTCCACAGCGGCTCGAAGATCGAGTTCGCGAAGCGGAGCACCAGGATGCTCTGCACCGTCTCCTTGCCGAGGTAGTGGTCGATGCGGAAGACCTGCTTCTCGTCGAACACGCGCGCGACGTCGTCGTTGATCTTCTTCGCGCTCTCGAGGTCGTGGCCGATCGGCTTCTCGACGATGATGCGCGTGAACGGGCGGTCCGGACCCAGGCTCTCGACCAGCCCCACGCGCTGCAGCTGCTCGACGCAGGTGGCGATCGCGCTCGGCGGGATCGAGAGATAGTAGACGCGATTTCCAGGGATGCCGCGGATCTGGTCGATCTCCTCGAGCTTGCGCTTCAGCTCGACGTAGGCGCCGGGATCGTCGAAGGCGCCGTTCGAGTGGAACAGCCCCTGCTCGAAGGTCGGCCACTTCGCCTCGTCGAGCTTGCGGCGCGAGTACTTGCCGATCGCCTCGCGCGCGCCGGCGCGAAACGTCGCGTCGTCCCAGTCGCGACGGGTGAAGCCCACGACCGCGAAGCTCTCCGGCAGGAGGCCGTCGACGTCGAGGTTGTAGACCGCCGGCAGGAGCTTCCTCCTGGTCAGGTCGCCGGCGGCGCCGAAGATCACCAGGGTGTTGGGTGCGGGCGTGCTGCGCCCGAGGATCGGCGTGCGCAGGTTCTGGTCGTCGGCTTCGGCCATCGCGATCTCCTCATCCCCCCGACGGGCGCTCGAGGTGCCCTCCGAACTGGTAGCGCATCGCCGAGCAGACCTTCTCGGCGAAGGTGTGATCTTGACGCGACCGGAAGCGCGAGTACAGCGCCGAGGTCAGCACCTCGCACGGCACCGCCTCCTCGATCGCCGCCATGATCGTCCAGCGCCCCTCGCCCGAGTCCGACACCCGGCCGCTGAACTCGCTCAGGTCCGGGCTCTTCGCGAGCGCGATCGCGGCCAGGTCGAGCAGCCACGAGCCGACCACGCTGCCGCGCCGCCACACCTCGGCGACGTCGGCCACGTTGATCGTGTAGTCCAGGTCGTGGTTCATGCGCGGCGCCGTCTCCGCGTCCACCGTGGTCGGGCGGGTGTCGATGTCGGCGTTCTTCAGGATGTCGAAACCCTCGGCGAACGCGGCCATGATCCCGTACTCGATGCCGTTGTGGACCATCTTGACGAAGTGCCCCGCTCCGGCCGCGCCGCAGTGCAGGTAGCCGTGCTCGGACGTGCCACCGAGCTTCTCGCGCCCGGGGGTGCGCTCGATGTCGCCGCGGCCGGGAGCGATCGTCGCGAAGATCGGATCGAGGTGCTGCACGATCTCCTTCTCGCCGCCGATCATCAGGCAGTAGCCGCGGTCGAGGCCCCAGACGCCGCCGCTGGTGCCGCAGTCCACGTAGTGGATGCCCTTCGGCCTGAGCTCGACGGCACGCCGGCGATCGTCGCGGAAGTAGGAGTTGCCGCCGTCGATCACGATGTCGCCGCTCTCCATGCGACCGGCGAGGTCCGCGATCACCGAGTCGGTGACCGCGGCGGGTACCATGATCCACGCAGCGCGCGGCTTCTCGAGCTTCTGGACGAACTCGTCGAGCGACGCCGCGCCGCTAGCCCCCTCCTTCACCAGATCCGCCACCGCCTTCGCGTTCTGGTCGTAGACGACGCAGGTGTGTCCCGCGCGCAGCAGGCGCTTGACGATGTTGAACCCCATCCGACCGAGACCGATCATCCCCAGCTGCACCGCTGCCTCCTTCTTCCGCTTCGCCTCAGCTCGTCGCTTCAGCGCCGCTTGCCGCGTCCGCGCACCGCCGCCGCACGCGCCGGACGCCTCGTCCGGTCGGGCGTCGCGACCTGCTTCGCCTTGCTCGCGGCGGGACGCGCGCCGCCCACGAGCTTCAGTGCCGTTCCGACCACGTTGTCGACCGTGAAGCCGAACTTCTTCATCAGGTCTTTGATCGGCGCCGAGGCGCCGAACGTGGTCATGCCGATCGCGCGCCCGGCGAGGCCGACGTAGCGCTCCCAGCCGAAGGTCGAGGCCTGCTCGACAGACACGCGCGCCGTCACCGCCGCCGGCAGGACGCTCTCCCGGTACCTCGGCGTCTGGCGCTCGAAGAGCTCCCACGACGGCATGCTGACGACGCGCGCCTTCACACCCTTCGCGACCAGCTGCTCGTACGCCTCGACGCACAGCGAGACCTCGCTGCCGGTGCCGATCAGGATCACGTCGGGCACCCCACTGCCTGCGTCGGCGAGCACGTAGGCACCCTTTGCGAGCCCGCTCGCCGGCGCGTAGCGCCTGCGATCGAGCGTCGGCAGCGCCTGGCGACTCAGGACGAGCAGCGCCGGATCGTGCCGCAGCCCGGCGATCAGGCGCCACGCCTCGACGACCTCGTTCGCGTCACCGGGGCGGATCGTGATCAGGCCCGGGATCGCGCGCAGCGACGCGAGCTGCTCGACCGGCTGGTGCGTCGGGCCGTCCTCGCCGAGCCCGATCGAGTCGTGCGTGAAGACGTACACGACCGGGATCTCCATCAGCGCCGCCAGCCGGATCGGCGCGCGCCCGTAGTCCGAGAAGATCAGGAAGCCCGAGCCGAACGGACGCACCTTCGAGAGCGACATGCCGTTCAGGATCGCGCCCATCGCGTGCTCGCGGATGCCGAAGTGGAAGTTCCGCCCGCCGTACGCGCCCGCCTCGAAGTCGCCGGCGCCGTCGAAGGTGAGGCGCGTCTTGGTCGACGGTGCAAGATCCGCCGCACCACCGATCAGCCACGGCAGGCGCTGCGCGAGCGCATTCAGCACCTTGCCCGAGGAGTCGCGGCTCGCGAGACCCTTCGGGTCGGGCGGGAAGGTCGGCAGGTCCGCGTCCCAGCCGGACGGCAGCTCGCGATGCTGCATCTTGTAGAGCTGGTCTGCGAGCTCCGGGTGGTCCTTCTGGTAGCCCTTGAACGACCTCATCCACGCGCCGCGCAGCTCGCGCCCGCGCTTGCCGACGCCGGCGGCGAAGGTCTCCTTCACGCCCGGTGGGACGAGGAACTTCGCGTCCTCCGGCCAGCCGTAGTTGCGCTTCGTGGCGCGGATCTCGTCCTCGCCGAGCGGCTCGCCGTGCGCCGCCGAGGTGTCCTGCTTGGTGGGCGCGCCCCAGCCGATGTGGCTGTCGACGATGATGAGCGTCGGGCGGTCGCTGGTCGCCTTGAAGACGTCGAGCGCGCGCGACAGCATCTCGAGGTCGTTCGCGTCGCCGACCCGCGTCACGTTCCAGCCGAGCCCGACGAAGCGCGTCGCGACGTCGTCGCTGAACGCGAGGGCGGTGTGGCCCTCGATCGTGATGTGGTTGTTGTCGTAGATCCAGCAGAGGTTCGCGAGGCGCAGGTGCCCGGCGAGCGACGCGGCCTCGTTCGAGATCCCCTCCATGAAGCAGCCGTCGCCGCAGACGGCGTACACGTCGTAGTCGAACATCGTGTAGCCGGGACGGTTGAAGTACCGGGCCATCCACTGCCCGGCGATCGCCATGCCGACGCTCGTCGCCACCCCCTGTCCGAGCGGGCCGGTCGTGGTCTCGACGCCGGACGTCCAGCGATATTCCGGATGTCCGGGGCACTTCGAGTCGAGCTGCCGGAAGCGCTTGATGTCGTCGAGCGTGACCGACGGCTTGCCGACGCTCTCGTACTGCGCGTTGACCGCCTTCACTCCCGTCAGGTGCAGCAGGGAGTAGAGCAGCATCGACGCGTGGCCGTTCGAAAGCACGAAGCGGTCGCGATTCGGCCAGATCGGATCGCTCGGGTCGAAGCGCAGGTAGCGCTGCCACAGCGCGTACGCGACCGGCGCCAGCGCCATCGGCGTGCCCGGGTGGCCCGAGCTCGCCGCCTGCACCGCGTCCATGGCGAGCGTCCGGATCGTGTCGATGCAGGTCCGGTCGGACGCGGAGCCGCCGCTCGCGGGTTCCGCGGACGCCGCGAGCCTCTTCGCCGGGGGCTTCTCGCGACCGCCGGCCTTGCGTGCCGGGACCGCAGCGCGCGACCGCGCACGCGCGACCGTCCTCTGCGCCATGCTCTCGCCCCTCTCCCCCCGCCTCGCAGCGCCTCGACGGACGCCCCTGGCGAGACGTCCGCTTCAGGCCGCCTGGAGCAGGCGGCGCTTCTTGTCGATCGACTCGATCAGCGTGTCGAACGGATCGATGAACTTCTTGATCCCCTCGCGCAGCAGCTGATCGGTGACCTCGCGCATCGAGATTCCGGCGGCCTCGAGCGCAGCCATGGTCTTCTTCGCTCGCTCGAGCGTGCCCGGCCAGTCGGACACCAGCGCGGCGTGCGGCTTGCCGCTCTTGCGGTACTCGACGAACGTCTCCTCGGGGATGGTATTGACGGTTTCCGGCGCGATCAGGTCGTCGACGTACTTGGTCTTCGGGTAGGCGGGATTCTTGGTGCTGGTGCTCGCCCAGAGCACGCGCTGCGTCTGGGCGCCCTTGGCTGCGAGCGCCTTCCAGCGATCGGTCGCGACGATGCGGCGGTAGCTCTCGTAGGCGATCACACCGTTCGCGACGGCGACCTCGCCGTAGAGGCTTTCGATCTCCTTCTTCTTCGCCGCGTCGCTCTCCTTCTCGGCGAGCTTCGTCAGCTTCTCGTCGACCAGGCTGTCGATGCGGCTGATGAAGAAGCTCGCGACGCTCGCCACCTTGCCCGGGTTGCGACCGCTCGCGGCGTACTTCTCGAGCCCCTCGATGTAGGCGGCCGCGCACGCCTCGTAGGCGTCGACCGAGAACAGGAGGGTCACGTTGATGCTGATGCCCTCGCCGATCAGCGTGGCGATCGCCGACATGCCCTCGGGTGTTCCCGGCACCTTGATCAGCACGTTGTCGCGGCCGATCTGCGCGTGCGCACGCCGCGCGTACTCCACGGTGCCCTTGGCGTCGTTCGCGAGCGAGGGCGCGACCTCGAAGCTCACCCAGCCGTCACGGCCCGCGGTGCGCTCGTAGACCGGGTGCATCACGTCGGCCGCCCACTGGATGTCCTCCATGGCGAGCCGCTCGTAGACCTCGACGGCGGATCCGACGCCCTGCGAGACCAGCGCCTTGATGGCCTGGTCGTAGTCGTTGCTGCCGACCACCGCCTTCTCGAAGATCGCCGGGTTCGACGTGATGCCGAGCAGCCCGTCGTCGTCGACCATCGACTGCAGCTGGCCCGAGGTGATGATCCCGCGCCGGATGTTGTCGTACCAGATGCTCTGGCCGAACTTCTGAACCTCAACCAACGGATTGCCCATGACGATCTCCCGTACGTCGTGACGCCGACGATGGTTTCATCGGCATCACCCCCCCGATCCTGCAGCGGCTCGCGACCCCTCTCAGCGGATCCCTTGCTCTCGTGGGCGAAACCGCGGAGGAAACGCTGCATCGAGCGTGCGGCGATGGGCCGCAGGCTTCATGGTACGCTTCGGCGTTCGCGGCGAGGGCCGAGGGACACTTACTGAACTGTCAGGGATGGCGATCTCTTTCAAGGTTGTACCGCGGAGTTCCGCGGTCGGATGAACGAACGGGGAGCAAGCGCAGTGCCGACAGCAGACAGACGGTCGGGGTCCTCGGGCTCGCGCGCGGCGGGGCCGCAGGTCCTCGCCGGCGACCCGCACGACGATGCGCTGGTTGCGAACGTCCACCCGCCGGACTGGACCAATCCCGAGCCCGCCGGGCGCTACAACCTGGTGGTCCTCGGCGCGGGCACGGCGGGGCTCGTCACGGCCGCCGGAGCCGCGGGGCTCGGCGCCAAGGTGGCCCTGGTCGAGCGCCACCTGATGGGCGGGGACTGCCTGAACGTCGGCTGCGTGCCGTCGAAGTGCCTGATCCGCTCGTCGCGCGTCGCCGGCGACCTGGGGGCGGCGAGCGCGCTCGGCTTCACCGTTCCGCCCGGCGCCCGCGCCGACTTCGGCGCGGTGATGGAGCGCCTGCGCGGGATCCGCGCCCGCATCAGCCGCCACGACTCCGCGCGGCGCTTCCGCGACGAGCTCGGCGTCGACGTCTTCCTCGGTGCCGCGGAGTTCGCCGGCGGCGACGTCGTCCGCGTCGGCGACCGGACGCTGCGCTTCAAGCGCGCGGTGATCGCCACCGGCGCGCGCGCCGCCGCACCCGGGATCCCCGGCCTCGCCGAGGCCGGCCACCTCACCAACGAGAGCGTGTTCACGCTCACCTCGCTTCCCTCGCGGCTCGCCGTGATCGGCGGCGGACCGATCGGCTGCGAGCTCGCGCAGGCGTTTGCGCGCCTCGGCAGCGAGGTCGTCCTGCTGCACGACTCGCCGCACCTGCTGAACCGCGAGGACGAGGACGCCGCGGCGATCGTGCAGTCGGTGTTCGTGCGCGAGAAGATCCGCCTGGTGCTCGACGCCAGCATCACCGGCGTCGAGCACCGCGGCGGGGTCCGACACGTCGCCTACCGCACCCGCCACGGCGATGCGGGCGAGATCGTGGTCGACGAGATCCTGGTCGGCGCGGGGCGTGCGCCGAACGTCGAGGGCCTCGGGCTCGAGCGCGTCGGCGTCGCCTGCGATCCACGCGAGGGCGTCGTGGTGGACGACCACCTGCGCACCACGAACCCGCGGATCTTCGCCGCGGGGGACGTCTGCATGACCCACAAGTTCACGCACGCCGCCGATTTCGCGGCGCGTACCGTGATCCAGAACGCGCTCTTCTTCGGCCGCAAGAAGCTGTCCGCGCTCACGATCCCCTGGTGCACCTACACCGATCCGGAGGTCGCACACGTCGGCCTGCACGCGCACGAGGCCGAGCGTCGCGGCATCGCGCTCGACACGTTCACCGTTCGCCTCGCCGACGTCGACCGCGCGATCGTCGACGGCGAGGAGGAGGGCTTCGTCAAGATCCACGTGAAGAAGGGCGGCGACGAGATCCTCGGCGCCACCATCGTCGCGCGCCACGCCGGCGAGATGATCGGCGAGGCGACGCTCGCGATGGTCGCCAAGGTCGGGCTCGGCCGGCTGGCGAGCGTGATCCACCCGTACCCGACCCAGGCGGAGGCGATCCGCAAGGCCGGCGACGCCTACAACCGGACGCGCCTCACGCCGACCGTCAAGCGTCTGTTCGCGGGCTTCCTGCGCCTCACCCGCTGAGAGTCGCGCCGGGCCTCACTCGCGCTCGCGCATCAGGCGCAGGCGCTTGTGCAGCATGGCGCGCGACAGGCCGAGCGCCTTCGCGGTGTGCGAGACGTTTCCCCCGTGCGCGCGCAGCATGTCGCGGATGTACTCCTCCTCGAACGCGGCGCGCGCCGCGCGCAGCGGCAGGCGAACCGCGCCCGGTTCGACCGCCACCACGCGGACGTCGGTCGCGCCGTCCCGGACGCGCCGCGCCGGTACGACCGGGGGTGGCGAGGCGGCCGGCACGTTCCCCTCGATCCGCCACTCGCCGCCGAGCTTCGCGGACAGGTGCTCGCGCCGGATGCGCGGCCCCGTCCCCAGCAGCGCCACCGCGCGCTCGATCTCGTTCTGTAGCTCGCGCACGTTTCCCGGCCAGTCGAAGCGCGTCAGCAGATCGAGCGCGGCCGGTTCGATGCCGATCGGCGGACGCTGGAGGCGGTTGCCGATGCCGTTCAGAATGAACGTCGCGAGCGCCGAGACGTCCTCGCGACGCTCGCGCAGCGGCGGCAGGTGGATCGGGAACACGGCGAGTCGGAAGTACAGGTCGCGACGGAAGCTCGCGCGCTCGACCTCGGCCATCAGGTCGCGGTTGGTCGCCGCCACCACGCGCACGTCCACCTTGCGCGGTCGGGTATCGCCGACCGGGGTCACCTCCTTCTGCTCCAGCACGCGCAGCAGCTTGACCTGCATCGCCGGCGGCATCTCGCCGACCTCGTCGAGCAAGATCGTGCCGCCCTCCGCGGCCTCGAAGAGGCCGCGACGATCCTGCAGCGCACCGGTGAACGAGCCGCGCCGGTGCCCGAAGAGCTCGCTCTCGAGCAACGTCTCGCTGAGCGCGCCGCAATTCACCGCGACGAACGGGCGCTTCACCCGCGGGCTCGCCTCGTGGATGCCGCGCGCGACCAGCTCCTTGCCGGTGCCGGTCTCGCCGTCGATCAGCACCGCGATCGGCGAGCTCGCGGCGCGCTCCATGAGGCGCACCACCTCCTGCATCGCCTTGCTCGAGCCGATCAGCTCGCGAAACGGGTCGGTGCGCGCGCGGTCCTGGCGCAGCGCCTCGACCTGCTCGCGCAGATCCGCCTGCGAGGCGCGCATGTGAGCGTAGAGCCGCGCGTTCTCGATCGAGACCGCGACGCTCGCCGCGAGCGTTTCGAGGAAGGTGAGCTCGGCGGGGGTGAAGCGGCGGCCGCCACGCTGGTTCACCACCTGGATGACGCCGATCCGTCCCTGCCGGGTCGACAGCGGCACGGTGAGCATCGGGCCGGTGCGCGAGTTCGTGTTGCGATCGATCTGCCCGTAGAACTGCGGCGCCGTCGACGCGTCGTCGAGGCGCGACGCGATGCCCGACTGGAGCACCGCGCCGGCATGTCCGAGGTGCGACGGGAAGCGCGTGCGCAGCAGCTCGGCGGCGACCGCGGGCCGTTCCTGTGCGACGTACGGGAAGTAGAGCTCGTCGGTCTTCGGATCGAGCAGCAGCACCGCGGCGCCGTGCGCTCGCAGCACCTCGCGACACTTCGCGACCACCAGCGGGATGAGCTCGTCGAGGTCGGTGCGCTCGGCGAACGCGCAGCCGAGCTCGTAGAGAAGACGCAGCCGGCTCTCGTCGGCGTCGGCGCCCTCGAGCGTGCGGATCTCTCCGCCCATCATGCGGCCGCCTCCCCGCGCAGCCGCGCGTCCACCCGCTCCACCCATCCCGTCGCCCCCATCGCCACGAAGCTCGTGCGCGCCAGCGCGAGCTCGCGGTCGCGGCGCACGCGCGCCCCCTGCAGGTTCGCCAGCGACGCGAGGTGGAAGCGGGCGATCGCGGCGAAGCTCGACGCCCCCTCGCTCTCGGCGATCGACAGGACGCGGCCGAGGCACGTGCTGATCTCCGGCTCGGCCGCGACACCCGACGTTTCGAGCAGCACCCACGCGCGCGCGAGCAGCGCGATCGCCTCGTAGAGCGGTACGCGACGCCGGCGGGCGATCTGAACCGCCTCCTCGGCGATCGAGAGCGCGACGGCGCCGTCGCCGCGGAGCAGGGTCGCGCACGCGAGCTCGGCCAGCATCCCGGCCTCGCCCTGCAGCCCGACGCCGTGGTCGCGAGCCAGCAGCACCACGCGGTTCAGGATGCGCGTCGCGGTGCGCCCGTCGCCCGCCAGCAGGTGAGCGCTTCCGAGACCCCAGTACGCGAACACGCGCCCGAACGGGTTGCCGAGGTACTCGGCGAGCTCGACCGCTCGCTGTGCGCGCTCCATGCAGTCCGACCCCGGCAATCCGAGCATGCGCGTCACCACCGGCGCGAAGCCGTAGATCTGCGCGAGCAGCTCGACGTCGGCGTGCATCCAGGCGATCTCCGCAGCGCGCTCGAGATCGATCCGGGCCTCGGCCGGCCGCCCGAGATCCACGCAGACCATCGCGTGAAAGAAGAGCACGAATCCGCGTTGCCGCCGGGGCCGATCGCCCATCTCCTCGAGCAGCGCCTCGGACAGCCCGAGGGCATCGCGGAAGCGGCCCGCCGTGACCAGCGCGTAGGTGAGCGCCACGCGCGCGCGCAGGCGGACGCGCGGATCGGCGTCGAAGCTCGCGAGCCGCACCGCCTCGCGCGTGAGCGCGAGGCCCTCCTCCACCTCACCGACGAAGCCGCGCGCCTCGCCGTACGAGAGGTAGAGCATCGCGAGCTGCCCCTCGCCGCCGTCCCGCTCGGCGAGCGCGCGCGCTTCCTCGAACAGCCGCCGCGCCTCGTCGCTCGACATGCCGAGCCGCGCTCCGAGCGCGAGCAGACGCGAGCGCGCGACGATGGCGGTCGCGTCCACCGCCGGCGACGACGGCGCGCGCTCGATCAGGCTGCAGACCTTCCGCCAGCCGCGCAGCGCCTCGCCGAGATTCCGCTGTCCGATCCAGGTCGCCGCGCGCTGCCCCCAGAGCGCGGCCTGCACGAAGTCACCCGCCTGCTCCCAGTGGTGGGCGATGAGCGACGCGCGCTCGTCGAGCCGGTCGCGGTAGATCTCGATGCACGCACGCGCCACGTCGGCGTGCTCGTGCACGAGGTCTTCCTTGAGGAGCGCGCGGTACGCCTGCTCCTGCATCATCGGGTGGCGGAAGGTGTAGTGCACCTCGTCGTCCGGCGCGCAGCCGGCGATGAAGTCGGCGTCGAGCAGCGCGTCGATCACCTCGGCGCAGTCGCGCTCGTCGAGCTCCGTCACGCGACGCAGCAGCGGCAGGGAGAACGTCTTGCCGATCACCGCAGCGGTCTGCAGCACCTGCTTCTGCGCCGGTGGCAAGAGGTCGATGCGCGACTCGAGCAGCGCCTGCAGCGACGAGGGCAAGCTCGCCTGGTCGCTGTTCGGGCCCGGCGCGTACGCGCCGCGGGAGCCGGTCAGCACGCCGGTATCGGCGAGCATCGTCACCAGCTCCTCCATGAAGAAGGGGTTGCCCGCGGTGCGCTCGCGGATGCGCGCCGACAGATCGTCGAGCGCGCGGTCCTCGCCCAGGAGATGACGGAGCAGCTTGTCGGTCGCGCGCCGCCCGAGCGGGCCGAGCGTGAGCTCGCGGTAGGTCGGAACCCGTGGCGCGCGGTAGCCGGGCCTGAAGTTGAGGATGACCAGCACGCGCGTCCCGGCGACCGCCTCGAGCAGAACGTCGAGCACGCGTGCGCTCGCGGGGTCGATCCAGTGCAGGTCCTCGACGAGCAGCACGGCCGGACGCTTGCGGCCGAGCGAGGCGAGAAACGCGCTCGCGAGCAGGCGGAGCTGATCGGCGTCCCCGGGCTCGGAGGCGACGTGACGGTCGCCGACCCCGAGCAAGCGCTCGAAGAAGGAGCGCAGCGTCGGCGTGTCGCTGCCGAGCACCTGCAGACGCTCCTCGATGCGTCGCCGAACCTCCTCGCGACGGTCGTCCGGGGCGATACGGAACAGACGGCGGAGCTCCATGATCAAGTTGAGAAACGGCGTCGCGCGCAGGTGCGACAGGATCCGCCAGTCGTACACCGCGACGTCCTCGTCGGCGCAGCGGCCGAGGAACTCGCGGCAGAGCCGGCTCTTTCCCACGCCCACGTCGCCGCGGATCCCGATCACCACGCCGCGTCCGGCGGCCGCCTCCTCGAGCCCCTCCTGGAGCGCCGCCATCTCGCCCACGCGCCCGACGAAGCGCACGAGCCCGTGCAGGCGCGAGCGCTCGAGCCGCGTGTGGAAGGCGCCGACGCCGGCGAGCTCGTAGGCGCGCAGCGCCGGACCGCGCGAGCGTGGCGCCAGGAGCCCGCGATCGCGCAGCCGGAAGTATCCCTCGACGAGCGCCGCGGTACGCTCGGAGACCAGGATGCGGCCGGGGTCGGCGAGCCGCTCCATCTCGCCGGCGAGGTAGACCGTGTGCCCGAGCGCGGTGTAGGTCGTCGGACCGTCGCCGCCGAGCGTCGCCGCGACGACGTCTCCCGAGTTGAGGCCCATGCGTACCGCGAGGTCGATGCCGCTCGACGCGCGCAGGTCGTGCGCGTAGCCCTCCAGCGAACGTCTCAGCCGGAGCGCCGCCCAGCAGGCGCGCTGCGCGTGGTCCTCCTGAGCGACCGGCGCGCCGAAGAGCGCCATGATGCCGTCGCCGGTGAAGCGGTTGACGACGCCCCCGACGCGCTGCACGCCTTCGGCAAGGATCGCGAAGAAGCGCGCCAGGATGCGGTACCAATCCTCGGGGTCGAGCCGCTCGGAGAGCGTCATCGAGCCCTGCACGTCGGCGAACAGCACCGTCACCTGCTTGTGCTCGCGCCGCCGGCCCTCGGCGTCGCGCGAGCTCCCCGGGACCGCCATGACCGGGGCCACCATGGGCTGCCCACAGCGCCGGCAGAAGCGCGCTCCCGAAGGGCTCTCCGTGCCGCACCCGAGGCAATGGTCGAGTGGGTCGAGCAGAGATTCGAGGCTGCGGTCGTGGTTCGCCATGCCGTGCGCCGCCCGAGCGGCCGCCACAGAGTAGCACTTCCCGCGCGACAAGACGCCAAATTCCTCGCTTGCGCCCCGGCTGGTGAGAGCCGGCCCCGAGGAGGGTCGGGCGCTCACCCGACCGGCGGCCTCGGTGGTGCCGCCGGCGCCGGGCCACCGACCGCAGCCGCAAGTCGCGAGCGGATCTGGTCCGGACGCAGGCCGCGGACCTCGGCGATCTTGTCCCGCCCGCCGTGGCCCGCGATCAGCACGACCCCGTCCCCGCCGAGGCCGAGCACGTCGGCGAGGAGGCGGACCACCGCCGCGTTGGCACGGCCCTTCTCCGCGACCGCACGCACGGCAAGCCGCACGGCGTCGCCGTAGGACCCGAGCACCGCGTCGCGCCGGGCGCCGGGCACGACCCGCAATCGCAGGCGCACCCCGCTGCCGCCCGGCGTGAGCACGAGCTCAGACAGGTCCACGGCCGACAGCGGCGGGAGGCGGCTCGGATCCTCCGGAGCCGCTCTCGCCGAGCTTCGCCCGGACGGCGGCGACCGGCTCGCGCCCGCCCGGCGCGACGAGCAGCGGTCGCTGCGCCGCACCGCTCCCGCGGTAGAGCTCCGACTCCTTGTACTGACCGATCGCGAAGCGCATCAGGACGCCGATCGCGGCGCACACCGGCATGGCGAGCAGGATGCCGACGAAGCCGAACAGCGCGCCGCCCGCGAACAGCCCGAAGATCACCCACAGCGGGTGCAGACCGATGCGATCGCCGACCAGGCGCGGGGTCAGGACGTAGTCCGTCAGCACCTGGCCCGCCATGAAGACACCGAGCACCACGGCGACCATGATCTGGTCCGGCCAGAACTGCAGCGCCGCCACGCCGACCGACGTCACGAGCCCGACGAACGTCCCGACGTACGGGATGAACGAGATCGCCCCCGCGATCAGCCCGATGGTCAGGCCGAAGTTGAGCCCGACGATCGACAGCGTGACGGCGTAGAACGCCGCCAGCGTCAGGCACACGGTCGCCACGCCGCGCACGTACCCCGCGAGCACGCGATCGATCTCGCGCGCCTGCGCGCGGATCGTGTCGGCGTGCTCGAGCGGCAGCCAGCCGTCAACCGTCTCGACCACCTTCGGCCAGTCGCGCAGCAGGTAATACGCCACGAGCGGCGTGATCGAGAGCAAGGTGAGCACGTTGACGATCTTCAGGCTGCGGTCGAAGACACCGTTCAGGAACGACGCCATCAGCTCCGCCACCCGCTGCACGGCCGAGGCGAGCGGTGCCTTGAGCTGGTTCACCTCGATCGGGTCGAGCACCGACAGCGCCCGCTCCCACAGCGAGCGACCGAGATCGAACAGCGCCGAGAAGTACTCCGGCATGCGCGCGACGAGCCCGACCACCTGCTCGATCACCGTCGGCAGCAGGAGCACGAAGCCGAGCGTCACGATGATGAAGAAGCCGACGATGATCACCGCCGCCGACACCGTGCGCGACAGCCCCCAGCGCTCCATCCGGTCGGCGACCGGATCGAGGAAGTAGCCGATCGCCATGCCGAGGACGAAGGGCAGCAGGATGGTGCTCAGCAGCCACAGGACGAGCAGGCTGACCGCGAGGAGGATCAGCCAGAGCTTCGCCTGTCGTTGCACCGTCATCCGCGCCGCTCCCCGGCCGAGGATCACGGCTCCCGTCGCGTAAAGCAAGCGCGCCGCCCTTTCCTCGCGGGCGCGAAAGCGGCACACTTCGCGCCGGACCGAGGGGAGGCCGCATGGACGTCTCGAAGCTGATCACGGCGCTGCTCGCCGGCATGAAGGAGATCTCGGTCTCCGAGACGGTCGTCGGAGCCCCGATCCGCTCCGGCGGCTCCACCATCATCCCGGTGAACAAGGTCACGCTCGGCTTCGGCACCGGCGCCGCCGGGACACGCGAGGGCGCAAGCGCCACGGCGAGCGGACTCGAGTCGAGCGCCGTCGGCGGCGGCCTGACGGTGGATCCGCAGGCCTTCATCGTCGTCAATGCCGAGGGACAGGCGCAGATGCTGTCGCTGAAGGACTCGCGCGGCGCGACGGTGCTGCGCGCCTTCGAGCTGCTGCCGAGCGTGCTCGGACAGCTCGGGCTGCCGGTCGGCGACGGCGCACGCGCCGCGGCCCCGGCGCTGCCGGCCGGCGAGGCGCCGCCCGTGAAGGACGGCGAGAAGCGCCGCTGAGCCCCGCGCTCGGCATCGCCGCAGCCGCGCTGCTCCTGCTGCTCGGCGCCGCGATGCTGCCGCTGCGTCTCGCGCTGGCGGTGGCGGGCGATCTCGCGCGCGGCTTCACGATCGTCCTGCGCCTGCGCGCGCTCTGGCTGCTGCGCGTGACGCGCGTCCTGCGTATGCCGCAGGCGAGCGCGGCACCCGCCGCCGGCACGACGACGACGACGACGACGACCAGCACCACCCCGGAGGCGAATGCCGCCCCACCGCCCGCGGCGGCCAGCGCACCCGTACCGCCCGCAGCGCCGCGGGAAGCGCCCGAGCAGCACTCGCGGGCGCGCGCACGGCTGCCTGCGCTCGCCGCCCGCCTGCGCCTCGCCGAGCGGCTGCTGCGCAGCGGCGCCGTGCGCATCGAGCGACCGCGCGGCTGGCTCGCATTCGCGCTCGCCGACCCGGGCGAGACCGGTCGCGCGTTCGGCCTCGCGTGCGCCCTCGCGCCGCTCGCGGACCCGCACGGCGCGATCGAGGTCCGGCCGCTCTGGACCGAGACCGACGAGCTCCGCGCGGACCTCTCCGTCGAGGCGCGAGTCGTGCCGCTGCGCGTGCTGATCGAGCTCGCCCGCGCGCGGCTCGCCGAGCGCCGCACGAGCGGCAGCGCGCCACCCGCCGCCACGGCACAGATGACCGATGCCGCATGACGAGACGCTCGCGGCCGGCGCCGCGCTCCACTGCGGTGCCCTCGTCCTGGTGCCCGTCGTGCGCGTCGCCGCGCGATCGTTCGCCGGCGTCGCGCACCACGCCGAGGCGGAGATCGTCGGCTTCGTCGCTTGCGCGGGCGACATGACCGCCCACTTCCTCGCGACCACGGCGGATCCACCGCCGGACGCGGCCTCGTGGAGCGACTGGCTCGATGACCGCCCCGCTCTCCTCGCCGCGATCCGCGAGCGGCTCGCCGGCGTCCGCTGACCACCGGTCGCTTTCCGCTGCTCCCGCGGTGAGACAACCTCTCTGTCGGCAACGGGCGGCGCGACGCCGACCCGCACAGGAGGAACTTCGACGTGAAGACGCATCACAAGCCACTGCGGCTCGCCGCCATCCTGCTGGTCGTGAGCGCAGGCTGCTCGTTCTCGACCAGCTCGAAGAGCATCTCGGACTCGATCTCGGGCAGCAGCGGAAGCATCTCCGACTCGAGCACCAGCAGCTCGCCGAGCGACGGCAAGGCCACGAGCGAGCCGGAGACGCTCTACCGGGAGGACGTCCGCAACCTGACGACCGCCTGGGTGCAGCGCGGCGGTGACCTTCCGAGCTTCCAGCGCGACCTCGGCGCGCTCGCGCGCCGGCACGGCATCGGCGACTGGGAGTCCGCACCCGCCACCTGGAGCGGCATCGAGGACGGGCTGCACGCCGCGAACGCGAGCCGTGCGCAGCGCACCGCCCTCGAGGGCGCGCTGCGCGCCGACCGCCCGCCGGGCGCGCCCGGCGACGTCGCCGGCGAAGCGGCCTGAGCACGTGCGGCACGCTCTGCTGACCGTCGCCGCACTGCTCGCGTCGCTCGTCGCCGGGGCCGCCAGCGCGGCGAACGAGCCCGCCGGCACGGCGTGGTTCGAGTTCCTGCACGTCGAGGCCAACGAGGGTGGCTCGAGCGGTGGACACGCGGCAATTCGCTTCGGCGATCGGGTGTTCCACTTCCAGCACCATCCGGGCGGCCTCATGCGCCTCCACCGCGAGAGCGCGTCCGCGTTCCTGCACACCTACGCCCGGCTGCAGAACCGTGCCGTCCACGTGCAACGCGTGCACGTCCGTCCGGAGACGCTGGAGCGCCTGCGCGGACGCTTCGGCGCACGCCTGGTCGACGAGGAGGGTCGCTTCGCCCGCCTCGCGGCGCTCGAGGCCGAGGAGGCGCTGCTGGCGGCGCGCGACGCGGGCACGACGCCGCTCGTGCCGGTGCGCGGCGCCGGATTCTTCGCCGAAACACGCGCCGGTGCGGGGCCGGCCGCGCCGCAACCAGGCGCGTCCCCACCCTTCGGCGGCGATGCCGCGCCGCTCGCGGAGCAGGCGGCGGAGCGGCTCGCGGCCGAGGTCGTGCTGCGCGTCCTCGCGGACGCCCCGCCGCTTCGCCCGGATGTGGTGCGCGACGAGCCGCTCGACGAGCTGACCCTCGCGCCCGACGAGCGCGTCGCGCTCGCCCGCCATGCCGAGGCGCTCGACGCGCGCGCGGCGTCGCTGCGCACGTCGCGCAGGCCGGACTTCGGCAGCGCGCTCCTGCTGACGCTCGCGCGGCGCGCCACGGTCGCGCGCAGCCTCGAAGCCGGTCGTCTGATCCTGCTCGACGCGTACCCGTCCGACGCGCAGGCGCTCACCCCCGGCGAGGTCCGTGCGCAGGCCGAGCACCTGCCCGCCCTGCTCGCCGAAGCTCGTGCCGAGCTGACGCGCGCGCGCCGCGCGCTCGCGACCGCAGCCGCCGTGCGCGAGCTCGACCTGACGACGATCGAGGCGGCCACCAACCGGTACCTGGAGCTGCGCGGGGCCATCGAGGACGGCCGTCCCCTGCGCATCGCACGCGGCCCCTTGCTGCCGGACGGCGAGGCGATGCTTCCCGTGCCGGCCGACCTCGCCGCCCCCGGCGCCGACACGCACTTCGCCGCCACGCGCGCCGCGCAGCACGCCGGACTCTACCGGGCGGAGCTGCGCGCCCGGCTCGGCTACGACCTCCTGCAGCGCAACTGCGTGTCGGAGATCTTCCGCGAGATCGCCGTCGCCCTCGGAGACGACGTGCCCGGCGGCAGCGATCCGCTCGCCGTCGAGACGCTCGACTGTGCCGGATCGACGCAGGCGCTCGGCGGCTGCGTCGATCCGGCCGAGCGCCTGCGCTTCATCCCGTTCGTCGCGGCCGGTGCGGTCGCCGGCGAGTATCGCGTCGCGACGACGCGCACCGTTCCCTCGCTCCGCGCGAGCCGCCTGGCGGAGATGTACGCCCGCGAGAGCGACCTGCTGGTCTTCCTGCGCGAGGGCAACGTGCTCACGTCGTCGCTCTACCGCGCACGCGACGAGGACTCGGCGTTCCTCTTCTTCACCGAGGACGCACCGCTCGCACGTCCGCTGCTCGGTGCCGTCAATCTCGCGGTCGGGCTCGGCGCGAGTGCGGCGGGCGTCCTGGCCCTGCCCGCGGACGGCGGCGCGCTCCTGCTGCGCGGCGTGCGCGGCGCGCTCTTCAGCCTGCCCGAGCTCGCCTTCGTGACGATCCGCAAGGGGTCGTTCGCCTACGCGCCGCGGGAGCCGCTCGCCGGTGCGCGCGAAGCCGGAGGCGTCGGCGCCTCAGCGCCCGCCCAGGCGGCCGGCGCCGCGCCGTCGCCCGCCCGGGGATGACGGGCCGGGCGAGCGCGCGGCGAAGGCTCCCTCCACCGCGAGCGCGAGCGAGCCCACGACCCGTGGCGCCGACACCGGCGGCGCGCCGGCCGCATCGGCGCGCACCGCTGCGGCGAGCCCGCCGACGAAGTAGTCGACCAGGTCGTCGCCCAGGATCTCCAGCGCATCCCACGAGCGCGGCCCGCCGTCACGCCGCAGCAGGCGATCGATCTCCGCGACCGAGATCACCGTCTGCTGGATCAGGAAGCCGAGCCGCACCGCCAGCACGCGCCGGGGAAGATACGGCAGAGCGCGTCGCAGGACGGCGAGGAAACGGCTGAAGAGCTGCCAGAACTCGGGCGGTGCGAGCTGTCCCATCTGCACGCTCGGCTCACCGGCGGCACGCGCGAGGAAAGCGACGAAGTGTGCGCCGGTCGGGTGCACCAGCATGCGGAGCAACGGGCGGACCATCACCTCGACGGTCGCGCGCAGGTCCGGCGGACCGCCGGCCGCCGCATGCTCGATCGCGTCGAGACCGGCCGTGCGCTCGATCGCGAGCGCACCCATGCGGCGCGCGACCAGCGCCGCGATCACGCCGTCCTTGGAGCCGAAGTGGTAGTGCGCCGCCGAGACGTTCCGCGCGCCGCTCTCGGCGTTGATCATGCGCAGCGAGACCGCCGCGATGCCGTGCGCCGCGAACAGCCGCTCGGCCGCGTCGAGCAGCTGCTCGCGCGTGCGGGCGCTGTCGGAGCGCATGCGGGACACCGCCATGCACCGCGTCTACGGTGGCCCGGTGATTTAAGTCAACCGCTTTATCCCCGTCCCGACGCAGCCGCGGCCCCGGGGCAGTCACCCCGGGGCCGCGCTCTGCGATCGTCGTGCGGCGGGCCTATTGCTCGAGGATGAGGGCCGGTGCGTGGGTCGGGTTGCCCGACGCGATCGCACCCTCGCGGGAGTAATAGGCGACCGAGCCTGCGCCCTTCACCTGGATGAACCAGGACATGAACTGGACGTCCTTCGGGCCGAGCCCCGCGAGCACGTCCGCCGTGACGTCGAACGACACCTTGGTGCCGTCGAGCATGCCGTCGGTGTGCAGCGCCGGGCCGCGCAGCGGGCCCTGCTGCTTCTTTCCGCCGGTCTTCCAGCGGTTGATCGCCACGCAGTCCGGCTTCTCGTTCGCGATGTTGGTGTCCGTCGAGCAGTTCCAGGTGACGCCCGATCCGGTGCCTCGCGGGTTGTTCGGCGTCGGGTAGTTGTTGCCGTTGCCCTCGGCCCACGCCTCGAAGCCGTCGTTCAGCCGCGCGACGTAGGTCTGCCCGCCGCCCGGCGGCCAGCCCGCGCTCGGCGAGAACGGCGGCACGTCGAAGCCGTTGTCGGCCACGGTGAACACGAGCCGCGCGCTCTTCACGGTCGAGAAATCGACCTGCGAGACGTCGAAGGCGACCAGCGACCGCGTCTGGTTCTGCACGCGCAGCGTGAGCGCGGCGCCGTTGTTCTGGTTCTTCCGGTTGTGCAGCAGCGTCGCGTCCTTGTTGGTGCGGAACTCCTGCTCGGGGATCGGCGGCGGGCCCTCGCAGTTCACCGAGCCCCCGGCGATCGAGTGCTCGATGTCGACGACGTTGCTGAAGAAGCGACCGATGAAGCTGCCCACCGACCCGCCCGAGCCGATGTGGATCTCGCCGTTGGGCGCGAACACGTCGCCGATCCAGTTCGAGTTGCCGCCCGCCAGGAAGGCGTTGTCGCCCGAGGCGCGCGTCTCGAGGTAGAAGTCGCACGGCGACTGCTGCGACGTCGTCACGTTCACCGAGCCCCAGCGTGCGGGACCGCACACGAAGACCTTGGTGCCGGGGTGCGTGACGGTGATCGTCGAGCCGTTGCCGGCGTTGATCGAGTCGAAGTAGTAGTTGCCCGTGCCGCTCAGCGTGAGCGCGAAGCCGCCGCCGTAGCTGACCGCGCCGTAGCTCCCCGGCCCGAGGACGAGCGCCTGGTTGTTCCCGCCCGAGAGCGGCGCCCCGCCCGTCGGGCACGCGTACGCGGTCGGGGGCGGCAGGACCGGCAGCATGGGGTCGACCGGGAAGGCGTTGGTGCCGACGCTGGCGCCGAAGTTCAGCACCAGGGTCGTCCCCGCGGGCCGGAACACGGTGCCGGACACCGACGCTTGATTCTGAAGATTGACGTTGCCGCCGCTGCGCACGTCGCCGTTGACGGTGGCGCGGCCATTGAGCCGCACGGCGGTGTTGCCCGCCGCGGGGTCGTTGTTGCGGCCGCCGACGAGGCCGACGATGTCGGAGTCGAAGCCGATGACGACGCCGTTCTCGCCGAAGATCGTGTAGTCGCCGAGCGGCGGCCCGGCGGCCACGGCCGGAGCCGCGAGACAGGCCAAAAATGCGCCGAGAAGGGGCGCCAGGACCCACTGAAACCGGGTCATGCTGGTTCCTTTCCTTGGGGCCGCCTTGCGGCACGCCCTGGTGTCCGACCGAGATGCTGCCATGTCCTCGATAGCAGGACACCGCACGGAGCGGAACCTCCATTTCGCGCCGCGCGGTGCCGATTCGCTTGCGAGCAGCGTTATCGGTCGGCCGGCGGCGGGACGTGAAGCGGCACGTGAAATTGATAGGTTCCCGACCCGACGCGGTACGCGACGCGGCCTTCTCGCGCACCGACGCGCGCGACGGCGGGCGCGTTCTCGGCAGGAACGAATGCGCCGCCGCCACCCGACTCCGACACGCGCGTCGCGTCCGTGGCAGAAAGCCACACCAGCGCGCTCGTGCCCGCCGGCACCGTGACGTCGAGCGTGACCCCGCGCGCGTCGCGACGCCACGCGGACTCGACGGTGCCGCGCACCGTCTCGAGCGTCGCCGCGACGCGATCGAGCCCGCTCGGCGGGATCTCCGGCCGAATCTCGATCTCGCCATAGCCCGGACTCCGCGCCTCGATCCCCGCGAGGTCCTCGAGCATCCACTGCCCGATCGAGCCGAACATGTGGTGGTTCTGCGAGCGCACCACGGGTCCCCACGCCTCGAGCAGCGACGTGTAGCCGAGCTCGAGCCACTCGCCCCAGCTCGGACGGTCCGTCTGCGTCGCGATGCCGAGCGCGACGTCGACGCGCCCGGCACGGGTGAGCTCCTTCAAGAGATGGCGCGTACCGACGATGCCGGTCGCGAGGTTTCCGCCGCGCGCGGCGACGTCGCGAACCACGGCGTCCACCAGCTGCTGGCGGCGCCCTTCCGGGACCAGCCCGAAGGCGAGCGGCAGCACCTGGGCCGTCTGCGCGAGCTCGTCCGCCTCGTCCTGCCGGTAGACGCCGCGCGCGTGATCGTAGAACGCCGCGTCGAACGCGGCCGAGATCCGGCGGTGCAGCCGCTCGTAACGCTTGCGATCGCCGGGGCGCCCGACGAGGTCTGCGCACAGCGCGAGGCGGCGCACGAGCTCCGCGTAGTACGCGCTCGGCACGAGCCTTGTGAGCTGCGCGGTCGGAGTGAGCCAGTCGCCGAGATCGGACTCGACGAGGTCGGTGAACGCCGGAAGGAACGCGTCGACGTAGGCCTGCATCGCGCGGTACGACGCGCGCAGCGGCCGGTCGTCCCCGTAGGCCGCGTACACCTCCCACGGGATCAGGAAGAGTGCCGCGTCCCAGGCCGGCGTCGGCCCCCACACCGACTCCCAGCCGACGCCGGTGTAGCCGTACTGCCCGCCGGTGGGGACGATCACCGGCAGCTCGCCGTCGGGACGCTGCGCGTCGCGGAGGTCGCGCAGCCACTTGGTGTAGAGGCGCCGCAGGTCGAACAGCCCCGCCGCGGTCGGCGCGGTGAGCTGCGCGTCGCCGGTCCAGCCGTTCTTCTCGTAGACGGGCGTGTCGGTGACGATGCCGTGCAGGTTGTTGGCGATCGTCCGCGCGACCATCGCGTGGATGCCGTTCAGGAGCGCGCTGTCGGACGCGAAGGTCGCGGTCGGACGCACCGCCGAGCGCACCACCTCGATCGTCAAGCCGGCGACGCTGCCGGCGAGCGGCGTCTCGCGCGCGCCCGAGACCTGCACGTAGCGGAAGCCCTTGTACGTGAAGCGGGGGCGCCAGCGCGTGCGCCCCGACGCGCCGACGACGAGGAAGTCGGTCTGCAGGCGATCGGCGACGTGCAGGTTGCGCGTCAGGTCGGCGGTGCCGTCGGGCAGCAGCGCCTCGGCGTAGCGGATCTCCGCGATCACCCCCGGGGCGGCCGCGATCTCGAGCTCGGCCCAGCCGGTGAGCTGCTCGCCCGCGTCGTACACGTGGATCCCGGGACGCGGCTCGCTCGACGCGACCGGCGCGCGTCGCGCGACCACGGCGATCGGCTCGTGCGCCTGCGCGACGAGACGCCCGCCCGGTGCCGCGACCACCCGTGCGACCTGCCACGTCGCGTCGTCGAAGCCCGGCTCGCTCCAGCCGTCGACGGCGCGGCGCGCGTCGTGCGTCTCGCCGATGTTCGCATTGTCGTAGCGCGTCGGGCCGTCGATCGTCCGCCAGCTCGCGTCGCTGCGCACCACCTGGGTGCGGCCGTCGCGCAGCTCGACGTGCAGCTCGAGGCGTAGCCGCGGGTCGCCGCGCCACGACGCGCGGTCCCACGCCCACTCGCTCAGGACGTCGTAGTCGTAGAAGCCGGAGCCGAGCTCGACGCCGATCGCGTTGCGCCCGCGCCGGAGCTGGCCCGTGACGTCGTGCGTCGCGTAGAGCACCGTCTTGCCGTAGTCGGTGTAGCCGGGGTCGAGCACGACGTCGCCGCCGACGCGCGCGCCGTTCACGTGCACCTCCGCGTAGGCGAGCCCGCTCACGTAGAGCCGCGCGCGCGCCACCTCGCCCGTGAGCGTGAACGCGCGACGCAGGAGCGGCGCGGGACGCGGCCGCCGGCAGCTCGACGCCCAGCGCGCGATGTACTCGTCACGCCGCGGCTCCGCGGCGAGCGCCAGCGGACCCGGCGGGCCGATCGGGCGGCAGGCCTCGCCGCGCGCCGCGAGCTCCTCCGGCGTGACGAAGGCGTCGATCCCGTCGCGGCGCTCGCGCTCGGGCCCGGCGATCCAGTCCGCGCGCCAGCGGCGCTCGTCGACGAAGCCGGTCTCGAACCACGCCGGCTCGGCGAACGCGCTCACGCGGCCGCGCTCGTCCCACACGCGGACCGTCCAGTAGTAGCGGGTGTGCGGTGCGAGCGGCTTGCCCGCGTACTCGACCCAGGGATCGGCCGAGCGCGCGAGCCCACCGATGCCGCCCGGGGCGCGCAGCGACGCAGCGCCGATCGCCGCCACGGTCGCGGCGGCGCCGCCCGCGAGGGTGCGCGGCGCGATGCGCCCGGAGTCCCAGACGTCGGCGCGGCCCGGACGCAGGCGCCCGGGCGTCGTCGCGACCAGCACCTGCTGCGCCGTCTGCAGCACGCCGCGGCGCGCGGACTCGAGCCGCCACTCGAGGCGCGGCCGCGGCTCGTCGGTCCCGAGCAGCTCCAGCGCACCGTCGGTGCGGAGCCCGACGACCCGAACATCGTCGTCACGCGCGTGTGCGCTCTGCGAGCGCTGCACGAGCGCGAGGACGCAGGCGAGTGCCACGGCGAGCGCCGCCCGCGACCAGGCCGTACGATGGTCCACGCCGATCCCTCCACACGCGCCGCGCGCGCCGACGCCGGTGCTAGCGTCGCGTCACGCGGGCAGTCAAGACGATTCCCGACGCGGCCGTGCTACGGGCGTGCGGGCGGGCGAGCCGCGTCACGACGCTGCGGCGCCGGCGACGCCCGCCGCGAGCGCGCGCGCCGTGCGCTCGAGCCCCGAGGCAGCCTCCTCAGCCCACGCCGTCGCGCGGCGCTCGAGAGCCGCGCCATCGAGCCGCGCGACCTCGTCACGCACCCTGGCGAAGCGCGTCGCGAGATCGTGCTCGAACGCGGCCAGCTCTTCCCCGACGCGGCTCGCGACGGCGGGCGAGCCCTCGACCGCGGTTGCAAGGCGCTCGAAGACCCACCACAGCCCTTCGCTCGACGCGTCGCCCTCACGCCCCGCACCGGCGAGAGCCGCGGGCAGCGTCCCGGCCAGCAGCAGCGGGAAGTACGCCGACGCGCACGGCCTGCCGAACGCGAGCCACGCGGTGCGCGTACCGCGCGCCGCCGGGTCGAGCGCCGCGACCATGCTCATCGCGGTGCGGCTCGGGCCCTCGTGCATGCAGAGCGTGTAGAACGCTTCCTGGTCGGGCGTCGCGCCGCGCGCGAAGGTCGGACCGCTCGCATCGTGGTCGCGCAGCACGCGGCGCAGCGTCGCGAGCGTGTGCCGGCCGCTCGCGTCGTGCAGCAGCTCGCGCGAGCGCCGCAGCCGCCCCGACGACAGCACCGGCGGGATCATCGCGACGTCGCGATAAGCGCGCGCGAAGTCGAACGGCTCGGCGACCTCGAGCCCCGCCTCGCGCGCGCGCGCGACCGTCGTCGCGCCGAGGCGCTCCCAGTCGCAGGCGATCGAGACGTGGTTCGAGATCGAGTCGACCGGCGTGCAGCGGCGCGACGCCCACTGGCGCCCGGCCGCCTCGAGGACGAACGCCTCGCGCGGGTCGGCGATCAGGAACGAGTTGTTGTACGGCCAGTGCACGTCGCGAAAGCCGGAGCCGCCCTGCCCGTGCGTCTCGATCAGCGCGATCACCACGTCGAGCGCGTGCGCCGCGGTCGTCCCGCGCTCGAGGCCGAGCCGCACCAGGTCCATGCCGAGAAGCCCGACGGCGGCCGGCGCCTCGTGCGCGAAGACGGTCTCGTTGCCGATCGCGACGCCGTGCTCGTTGAGCCCCATCTCGAAGCCCCAGAGCCACGTCGGCTGCGAGCCGAGCACGCGGAAGGTCTCGCGCGCCTGCGGGATCTCGACGTACTGGCAGCGCACGGTCGCGTCCGCCGGATGCGTCGCGCGCTCGACGAGGACGGGCGCCTGCGCCTCGCCGGGCGGCCGGTCGCTGTTCTTGCCGAACAGCGTGACACCCGCCGCCGCCGCGGCCGGGAGCGCGACGACGGTGTCGCAGCCGAGGAGCGCCGGCGGCGCGTCGCCTTCGTGCGGGCGAGACATCTGCGGGCGCGGTAGCACATCCGTCCCCGTCGCCGGAAGCGGCGCGGCGCGAGGCTCGCGGCGCGCTCTCGGCTCGGTGGACGAGGTGTCGCACCGTTCTCGCGCGTTCGAGCGCTCGACGCTCGAGCGACGCCGCTCCGACGCCCGCAGGACCTCGGCCGCGGGCTATCCCTTGACGCAGACGACGGCGCGCAGCGTGTGCACGACCTCGATCAGCTCCGACTGCGCCGCGATCACCGCGTCGACGTCCTTGTACGCGCCCGGCGTCTCGTCGAGGACGTCGGCGTCCTTGCGGCACTCGAGGCCCGCGGTCGCGGCGACGTGCTCTTCGACGGTGAAGCGCCGCCGCGCCTCGCCGCGCGACATCGCCCGACCGGCGCCGTGCGAGCAGGAGTGGAACGACTCGCGGTTGCCCTTGCCGCGCACGACGTAGCTCCGCCGTCCCATCGCGCCCGGGATGATACCCAGCTCGCCGGCGCGCGCCGACACGGCGCCCTTGCGCGTCACCCAGAGGTCCGCGCCGAAGTGGCTCTCGCGCGCGACGTAGTTGTGGTGGCAGTTCACCGCGACCTCGCCCGCGTCGAGGCTCGTGCGCGCGCGGCCGAGCGCGTGCGCGAGCGCACCGAGGGTCGCCTCGAGCATCAGCGCGCGGTTCGCGCGCGCGTAGGCCTGCGCCCAGCCGACGGCCTCGACGTAGTCGTCGAAGCCCGGCGAGCCCTCGCGCAGGTACGCGAGGTCGCGGTCGGGCAGCGCGACGCCGCGGCGCTCCATCTCCTCGCGCGCCTGCTCGATGAAGTAGCTGCCGATCCGGTTGCCGGCGCCGCGCGAGCCCGAGTGCAGCATCACCCAGACGCGATCGGCCTCATCGAGGCAGACCTCGACGAAGTGGTTGCCGGTGCCGAGCGTGCCGAGCTGCGCGAACGGCCGCCGGTGCTCGGCCTTCGGGTTGCGCGCGCAGATGCGCTCGTAGTCGCTCGCGAGCCGGCCGCGCCACGCCGCGCGCACGGGCTCGGGCGGCTCCTGCCATGCGCCGCGGTCGCTCGCGCGCCCGTGGTCGGTGCGACCATGCGGCACCGCACGCTCGATCGCACGGCGCACGCGCGCCAGGTCGTCCGGCAAGTCGTTCGCGCCGAGCGCGGTGCGCGCCGCGACCATGCCGCAGCCGATGTCGACACCGACGGCTGCGGGCACGATCGCACCGGTGGTGGGAATCACGCTGCCGATCGTCGAGCCCTTGCCGAGGTGCGCGTCGGGCATCAGCGCCACGTGCCGGAAGACGAACGGCAAGTTGCAGACGTTGCGCGCCTGCGCGAGCGCCTCGGGCTCGATGCGCACCGCGCCGTCGCCGTCCCAGACCTTGAGCGCTGCCGCGGCGCGCGGCGTGCGGTGCACCGTCGGGCGCATGGTTCGAGTGCAGCGGGTCGAGCGAGGCGCGTCAACCGATCGGACCCACCGCGCCCGTACCGTCGCGCCGCTACGGCTCCGGCCCGGCTGCAAGCCCCGGCCCGCACACGGCGGGATCAGCGCTCTCGGCGGTGGCCGCGGCGAGCCGTCGCCGTGGAGCGCCGGTGTCGGTCGCCAGACGCAGAAAAGCCCCGGGGGCACCGGGGCTTTTCATCACGCGCCCTGAGAGATTCGAACTCCCGACCTGCTGATCCGTAGTCAGCCGCTCTATCCAGCTGAGCTAAGGGCGCACAGCGATGCGAGCGGTCTAGGTAGCCGTCGCGACCGCACGTGTCCAGTCACCTGCGCCACGCGATCGTCGACCGCCTCGTCACCACGTTTCCACGTGCTCGGATCGCGCAGCCTTGCGACCCAGGGTGGAGCGCAGTACGTAGAGGGCGTCCGACCCGCTGTGGTGGACGGCGTGCTGGGAGAGATGGCCGAGTGGTCGAAGGCGCGCGCCTGCTAAGCGCGTATACGGGTAACACCGTATCGAGGGTTCGAATCCCTCTCTCTCCGCTCGCGCGCGCCCTCCTTCGAGGCGCGCGGTCGGGCAGCTCGGCAGCGTCCCGGAAGGGTACGCTGGCGTCGCGCAGGCGACATGGCGTCCCTGCAATGCTGCACGCTGGTGGGACGCTCGCGCGAGATTGATCGATTCACGCAGGCGCGCGGGCGGCAACGCGCTCGGCTCGGCCGCGTCGCGCAGAAGCCAGCGTTCTCGCGGCTTCGCGGGGCTTCCGTTGCACGGAGCGAGACTCGCGCCGCGCGGTCGCCGTAGCGGCTGCGGGCGCACCGCGCGTGGCGTGCCGCGGCCGCCGGTGGCACGAGGCTTGATAATGGCCCCCGCCATGAACGAGACCACCTCGACGACCGACACCGACACCTTCCTCCTGGTCCTGAACGATCCCGACTTCGTCCGCGTGGGTGCGCTCCTCGGCCTCCGGGCGCGAGCCACCCAGCAAGCCGATTCCCACCTGGTCGACTCGTTCATCGACAGCGACGTCCAGTTCAGCGGTGCTCGGCGCAAGCTGCTGGTCACCTCGGTCCCCAACATCCTCCCGCAGTAGCTCCCCCGACCGCGATCATCCCCTCCCTCTCCCAGGGGACCTCGATCGCGCGGGGCACGCTCGCTGCTGCGCTCGCACCGGCCATCACGCCAGGCCGGCGCTGGCCCGCTTCTCCCGCCCCCCCACCCCAGGCGAAGCGGCACACCCCCAGCGCCCGGCCCCCGGCGGCCGGTGCGGGCGCAGCAGTGCAAGCGACGACAGGTCGACCCCGACCGCCCAGGCCAATCCCGAGCGCGGCATCGTGCCGCGATTCTCACCACGCGCGCGGCGACCTGCGCGACGCGTGGGCAGACGCCCGCCGCAGCACCACGAAAACCCTCGGCTCGACGCGGACGCGCGCGCTGGTCGGGAACGTGCTTGGACGCTTGCGGCATGAGCGCGGGGAAGCATCTGGTGCACGTCGTCTCGGCGTGGCTCTCCCGTCACCGCCGTCGCTGGCGCCGGCGACGGCTGCGCGTCGTTCCCGGCGGGGCTCCGCGACGACCGCTCGGCGACGACGCCGGTCGCGCGGCGCGCCAGTCGCGCGACGCGGGCCTTCTCCGTCCGGTCGCGCGAGCGCAACGCGTCAGCGCGGAGCGGGCGCCTTGACCGGTTCCGCCGAAGGCTCGACGAGCACCTGCCAGATCTGAGCGCGCCCGTCGTCGTAGGCGAGGCGCACGCCCTTGCTGCGCTCGAGCAACGCACGGAACGGTTGGTCGCGCGGCTGCGTGGTCACGTACACCCAGCGCGCGCGGAACTCGTCCGCGAGGATCCGTGCAGCCGCGCCGTGGCCGAGCCCGCGCGACAGGTCGAGGTTGCGCGCGAACAGCGCGGGATCGTGCTGGTAGAGGAAGATCGGGTCGAGGCCCGAGATGTAGCGCCCGTCGGGACGGAACGCGTACAGCACGGCGAAGTCCATCCACGACGCGTGGTAGACGACGTCCTCGGGCGCGGCGAGCTGATCGAGCGCCGTGACGGCGGGCGCGAACACGTCGCCCATGGCCTGGCGCTGGAAGCCCTCGCGCACGCCGCTCGCGCGCCAGGTCGCGAAGCCCGCGAGGACGATCAGCGCGAGCACGCACGGCAGCACGACCAGCGGCCGCGCACGCAGCAGCTCGCCGAGCGAGCGCCCGGCGGCGAGCCGCGTCCAGAGCGCCGCCGCCAGCAGGACCGCCGCCGCGACGAACACGTCGACGAAGCGCCGCGAGCGCGACGCGAGCGCGAGCATGACGAGCGTCACGAGCGCGAGATAGGTGTCCGGTACCGGCCAGCCGCGCAGACGGCCCGCGACGAGCGCCAGCACGAGCCCCGCGGCAGCCGGTGCCCAGCCGGGCGTCTGGGCGAGGAACGATTGCCACGTCATCGGCCCGAGCTCGCTGCCGAACGCCTCGCGCGGGATGCTCGCGTCGCGCAGCCACACGTTGCTCGCGACGCCGAAGAGCTGGTCCCACGCGACCGACAGGTTGTTCGGGAAGTACGGGTGGACGACCGTCGCGAGGAGCATCCCGGCAGCGATCGCGCCCGCCGAGCGCAGCGGCCACGGCAGCCCGGCCAGCGACGCGAGCCCGCGCGCCACCAGCAGGATCGGCAGCAGCACGAACGACGAGTGCGCGATCACGTGCAGCCAGGCGACGACGAACAGCGCCTTCCAGCGGTCGCGGTAGAGGAGCGCGATCTCCACCAGCACGAACGCGAGCCCGAGCACGTGCGGGCGGACCGACGAGAGGCGCGTCACGTAGTAGGAGCTGGTCGCCGCGAGCAGGACGATCCACAGCGCACCGAAGCGCAGGTCGAGGCTGCGCAGCGCCCACGCGAACGCCAGCAGCACGACGAGCTGCATCGCGACCACGAACCACTTCCCCCCCGCGATCAGGTCGCCCCCGGCGACGAACGGGATCAGCAGGACGTGGAACAGGAAGTCCTTGTCCGAGTACGCGTCGCGCCAGGTGCTCTGCGTCGCCTGCGGGAAGGTCTTCTCGACGCCGTTCGCGGCGAGCTGCTCGGCGGCGCGGACGTGGAAGTAGCTGTCGAGGTCGTAGAGCCCGGCGAACGACGTCTGGATCCAGCCGAGCCACGCCGTCGCCACGAGCACCGCGGCCCAGGTGAGCGTCCGGTCTGCCCTCCCCGCTCCGCTTCGTCCTGCCATCCACTCGGTCATCGCGAGGTAGGTTGCCTGGCGCTCCGCCGCCCGTCCAGAAGCGGCGCGGGGCGCGCGCGCTCTCTCGACGAGCTCAGCGCGGATCGCCGGGACCGAGTGCGCGCCAGAACGCGCAGGCGTCCGCGAGGGGACCCGGAGCCGCGCTCGTCGGCGCGTCGAGCGCCAGGTAACGCTCGTCGTCCGGACGGAAGCGCGGCCAGCCGAGCGCACCGTCGGGATCGGGATCTCCCGTGCGCGCGAAGCTCGCCCACGCGCGCCGCAGATCGCGCGACAGCGCGTCGAGCGGCGGCGTGAACGGCTCCGTCTCGGCCACACCGAAGACGAGCGGGATCTCCGCGCTGTGGAACGCGCCTGGATCGAGCAGCCGCGGCGGCCCGAGCACGTACGGCACGGCGCGCGTCTCGAGGCGATACGTCCACACGTCGCGCGAGCGCGCGAGGATGCGCGCGGCCTCGTACGTCGGGCAAGCCAGCAGGCCGTCGCCGACGGCAGCCGACAGCGCGTCGGCCGGGCTCGCGTACGCATCGAGCGGGTAGCGCGCCGCCACCGCGTCCGCGCGCGCGCCGCCGAAGGCGACGCGCAGGCGCTCGGGATGGACCTCGGCCGACAGCGGCAGGCCACGGTACTCGTGCGCCGCGAGCACGAAGAACGTCCCCTCGTCGGCGTTCGCGCCGACGACCACGGGCGGCCCGCCGTCGCCGCGTGCGAGCGCGTCCGCGACCTGCTCGTGCAGGACGACGCCGTCGACCACCGGACGCCACAGGCCGTACTCCCCGTCGAGGAGGAAGATCGTCGGATCGGCCGGCAGCGCGCGCAGCAAGACCGACGGCGGCAGCGCGCGCAGGCACGCGGCGACGTCCGGCGCGGTGCCGCAGCCGACCGCGTCCGCCAAGCGCTCGCCCTGCTCCTCGGCCGCGGCGAGCGCCGGCAGCGGCAGCGTGCACACGCCGCTCTGCACGATCGCGCGCTCGAACAGCTCGCGGCTCGCCGGCGACGCGAGGTGGACGCAGGTGCTCCAGCCGCCCGCCGACTGTCCGAACAGCGTGACGTTCTCCGGGTCGCCGCCGAACGACGCGACGTTGCGCCGCACCCAGGCGAGCGCTGCCGCCTGGTCCTCGATGCCGTAGTTGCCCGACGTGGGGTGGGACGGGTCCTCGGCGCTCAGCGCCGGATGCGCGAGAAAGCCGAGCTGGCCGAGCCGGTAGTGCAGGCTCACGACGATCACCCCCTCCTCGGCCGCGAGCCGGTCGCCGAGGGTGACGCGCGCGAACAGCGAGTCGCGCGAGATGAAGCCGCCGCCGTGCAGCCACACCAGGACCGGCGCACCTCGCGGCGCCGGATCGGGCGTGACGACGTTCAGCGTGAGGCAGTCCTCGTCGTCGCCGACCACGGCATCGACCACGGGGATGGTCTGCGGACACGCGGTGCCGAGCGCGGTCGCGTCGCGCACCCCGTCCCACGATGCCGCCGGCCGCGGCGGACGCCAGCGCAGCGGCCCGACCGGAGGTGCCGCGTACGGGATGCCGAGGAAGCGCCGCGCGCCCGCGGCGGCGACGCCCCGCACAGCTCCCGACTCGGTCGCGACCACCAGCGGATCGACGGCCGGTGTCGCCCGGTCGCCGCACGCGGCCAGCGACGTCGCCAGCGCAGCCACGATCGCGAGCACGCGCACGCGCCGCGCCTGGCGGCGGACCGTGCCGGGGGGGTATGGCTGTCCGCCGTGCCGCGTGCCGTGAAGAAGAAGCCTCGCCGCCGTCGCGCCGCGAACCGCCGCGGCGAGTCGCGCGAGGCCGTGCTGCAAGCGGCCCTCGGGGTGTTCTCGCGACGCGGCTTCAAGGGCGCCACGGTGCGCGAGATCGCGCGCGTCGCGAAGGTCAACCACGGCACGATCCGCTACCACTTCGGCTCCAAGGACAAGCTCTGGCGGGCGGCCGTGTCCTACCTCTTCGCGCGCCAGGCGGAGGAGCTCGACCTCGGCACGCTCGCGGCCCAGGGCCTCGGCGACGCGGCCTTCCTGCACGAGGCCGTCGCGCGCTACGTGCGCTACTGCGCGCGGCATCCCGAGCACGCGCGCATCGCCGTGCTCGAGAGCGTGGTCGGCGGCGAGCGGCTGCGCTGGATGTCGCGCGAGCACATCCGCGCGGTACACGCGGTGATGGGACCGTTCCTGCGCCACAACATGAAGAAGGGTCTCATCCGTCCCGCGAGCGAGATCTCGCTCACCTACATCCTGGCGCTCGCGTCGCAGTCGGTCTTCCTGCTCGAGCAGGAGGCGCGCGCGGTGCACGGGGTGGACGTGTTCGCGGACGATTTCGTCGAGCAGCACGTGGCGACCGTTCTCGGGCTGCTGACCGCCTGACGCGCGCCGCACTCGCGGCGGCAGCATCCCGGCAGATCGGCGTTGACCCTTCTTATCCGCCTGGATAATAGCCGCGCATGTCGTCGGGCAAGAGGGATTCCGCGCTCGGTCGCACGCTCCTCGTCACGACCGCGCTCACCGCGGGCCTCGTCGCGAGCCACGTCGTCACACGCGAGGCGCACGCGCAGGACGGTCGTACGGAGACGACCGAGGGCACGGTCCAGGGCGTGTACGACGCGAGCGCCGGCGTGTGGGAGTTCCGCGGCCTGCGCTACGCGGCACCGGCCGGCGGCGCGCGACGCTTCGCTCGCCCCGAGCCGCCGGCTCCGCACGACGGCGTGCTGCTCGCGGACGACTTCGCGCCGGTCTGCCCGCAGGTCGCGGGCGGGCTGCCCGACGCCTGCACCGCCGGTGCGGCGCCGGGTGCCGTCGTCGGCGACGAGGACTGCCTGGCGCTGAACGTCGTCACCCCCGCGCGCGACTGGCCGCCACGTCCGACGCGTCCGGTGATGGTCTACATCCACGGCGGCGCCTTCGAGTCGGGATGCGAGGTGCGCACCACGCCCGCGCTCGCCGCGCGCGGCGACGTCGTGCTGGTGCGCATCCAGTACCGCGTCGGCCTGCTCGGCTTCCTCGGCACCGAGGAGATGGCGGCCGACGACGCGCACGGCTCGGCCGGCAACTGGGGCATCCTCGACGCGATCCGGGCGCTCGAGTGGGTGCGCGACAACGCGGCCGCGTTCGGCGGCGACCCGCGCAACGTCACCGTGTTCGGCGAGTCCGCGGGCGGCGTCGCGGTCTGCACGCTGCTCGCCTCGCCGCTCGCCGACGGGCTCTTCCGGCGCGCGATCGTCCAGAGCGGCCACTGCCAGATCGCGCGCCCGCTGCGTACCTCGCCCGGCAGCGCACTCGACGGGGCGACGCAGGCGCAGATCGGCTCGGCGATCGTCGCCGAGATCGGCTGTCCGCTCTCCGGCCCGGGTCAGCTCGAGTGCCTGCGCGCGCTGCCCGTCGCCGCGGTCACCGGCGTGCAGCCGCGGCTCGCAGGGCTCGGGCTCGGCTCGCTGCAGGCGACGATCGACGGCCACGTGCTCGACGAGCGGCCGCTCTCGGTGCTGCGCGCGCGCGGCGGCGACGGACGCGCACTGCTGATCGGCAGCAACCGCGACGAGTACAGCGCGGTCGCGCTGCTCGACCCCACCCTCGGCGCGCGCATCCGCACCGACTACGACGGCGCCGTGCGCGACGGCCTCGACGGCATCGCGGCCATCCTCCGTCCCATCCCGCTCGCGGCGCTCGCGCGCGACGTGCTCGCGCTCTACCCGGACCCGGGCGATCCCGACGCGCGCGTCGCACGCTACGCCGAGCTGTTCGGCGACCTGTACGGCAACTGCCCGGTGCTCGACGCGGCGGCGGCAGCCGCGCGCGACGGCACCGCCGTGCGCGTCTACCACTTCAGCGAGAGTGTGCCGTCGCCGGTGCCGCAGATCGCGGACCTCGGCGCCTTCCACTCGCTCGACGTGTTCTTCGTCTTCGGCGATCTGCCGGGGCTCGCAGCCGCCCTGCCTTTCACGCCCGGCGCCGAGGAGCAGAGGGTCGCCGATCGCATGATGGACGCGTGGGCCGGCTTCGCGGCGCGCGGTGTGCCGCGCACGGCGCCGGCGTGGCCGCTCTGGACGCGCGCCACCGAGCGCTTCTACGAGTGGAGCGCCGAGAGCGCGTCCGCGCCGGTGCGCAGCCGCTACCGCGACGGGCGCTGTGTCGCGCTCGGACGCCTCCTCGCGTCGCTCGACCGCGACGGCGACCTGGTCGCCGACGCCGACGACAACTGCCCCGGCGTCGCCAACGCGAGCCAGCTCGACGCCGACGGCGACGGCATCGGCGATCGCTGCGAGCCCTGCGGCAGCGCGCCGCGCGTCGCGGCACCGGCGGAGCGCGCACCGGGGCGCACAGCCCTGCCGCTCGGCAAGGTACGCGCACCGTGCGCGCCACGCGTGCCCACGAAGCCCTGAGCGGCGAAGCGCGGCCGCGGCTCCCTCACGGCAAGCCTTCGATCGTCAGCTGACCGGGCTTCGGCTCGCCGCACGTGTCGTCGTTCTCGCCCTCGGTACCGTCGACCAGCACGATGGCGCGCTTCTCCGCGGACTGCACGACGAGCCCTTCGGCGCTCGGTGGCAGCTCCACCCCGTCGACGATCCCCGCGTCGCTGGCCGCGATCCTCGCTCCGCTGGTGAGCTTCGCGGCGGGAGTCCGCCACAGGCGGCTCTCGACGGTGCAGTCGGGGACACAGCCGGCGATGCCCCAGATCGTGTCGCCGGCGAGCGTCAGCTCGCGGATGCCGCGCTCGCCGAGGTCGACGGTGGCGATGCCGTCGAAGCGCATGCGCCGCTTCTTCTTCGGCGCCGGCGGGTCGGCGACGCGCAGCAGCACCGCGCGGCCGTCGACCAGCGGGCCGCGCAGCCCGACCCACGTCCGCAAGGCGCCGCCCTGCTCGACGCTCACCGCGCCCTCGATGTTGAACGCGGTCCCGGGGCAGCTCTTCTTGTCGCCCTCGAACACGTTGGCGATGCGCTCCTCGGCGCGCATGACGGTGCAGAAGCGGTCGCGCAGCGCCGTCGCCTCGGGCGACGCTCCCGCGTCGAGCGCCAGCCAGCTCGTGCAATCGACGAAGCGGTCCTCGAACCCCTTCCGGCCGGCGAGTGACTCGGCCTTCTTCCCGTCGGCGCCCACCAGCGCGAGTGCTGCGCGCCCGTGATCGTCGGTGCAGTCGCTCTTGCGGCTGTGCGAGCCGAACACGAGGACGCCGTCCTTGCCCTGCGCGAGCGCCTCGACGTCGCCGACCTCGAGCCCCTTCGGCTCGAGCGCGAACGTCGCTGCCGGCTCGAGCTCGCCGCCGGCGCCGATCCGGTACTGGAAGATCTCCTCGTCGCGCTCGTTGTCGCCGACCCACACGCAGGTCGCGCTCGCATCGTCGGTACAGCGGACCGCGAGCGCCGCCGACGGCTCGCACACCGGCGGCCGGTCGAGCTTCTGCTGCTCCCCGGCCGCGGGTGCCGCCGCGGCGGGATCGGACGTCGCCCCCGCGAGCAGACTCCCCATCATCGCCGCCACGAGTACGTGTTGCCGCCGCATCGACCTCGCCATCGTTCACCCTCCTCGCTGCCACGCGACGCACGCGCGCCGCAGGGAGAGGCGACGTAGCAAGCGACGCTCCGCCGCGCGCATCGGCACGACGCCGTCGTCGCTTCGAGCGCTCAGGCGATCTGGCGGAGCGCGAGACGCCGCACGAGCCGCAGCACGATCGGCAGCGACGCCTCGGGACGGAAGACCGGCGCCCGCATCGTCCGCAGCACGCTCTCGAAGACGTCCTCGAGGCGGATCGCGCGCACGTCGCCGGTGCGCAGGAAGCGCATCGACCAGCCGGGGAACAGCCGCACGCCGCGTTCGCCGAGGTCGAGGCGGTTCACCAGGCGGTGACGCGGGTCGGCGGCGATCTCGTCCATCAGCGCGAGGACGGTCTCGCGCTCGCCCTCGATGTACTGGAAGAAGGTGCGCCGCTCGGCGTGGTAGTGCAGGTAGCCGGTGACGCCGAGACGCGCGTTGCGGACGGCCGCCTGCTCCGCGAGCGCGTCGAGGTCGTCCTCGTCGAACGGACGCACCGCCTCGCTCGCGTACACCAGGGCGAACACTCTCCGAGTGTACGCGCGTCCGCGCCGGGCGGGAACGGGCCTCCCTGCACGGAGGCGTCCCGTCACGGCGCGAACGCGCGAGTCGCCTCAGGGCAGGCTGCGGACGCGCTTCGCCTCGCCGGCGATGAAGGTGCCGGGGTCGATCTGGATCAGGAGCACGCTGTTGCGCTCCTCCACCCACACGGCGTCCACCGTCACCGGGTTGGTGCTGGTCGGCGCGTTCGGTGGCAGCGTGACGACCGCGCGCCCGGTGCAGTCGGGGTTCACCTCGACCGTGCCCTCGTAGTGGCGCTGGATCACCAGCCCGCCGAAGCTCGCGGTGTCGTCGAGGATCGCGTGCCCCTCGCCGTCGGGGCCGGCCTCGATGCGCACCACGCCGCCGCCCGAGAACGGCGCCTCGGCGATGAACGTGCCCTGCACGGTGATGTTCTGCACGCGCGCGTTGAACGCGTAGCCGTAGGTCGAGTCGACGTTCGACAGGAAGCAGCCGCGCGCGACCTTCTTCGCCTCGCCGGTGACGATCGCGTCGAGGTCGGTGCGGATGATCTCGAGCTGCTGTCCCTCGCGCACGGCGACGAAGTTGAAGTACGGCTGTCCGCCGGCGAAGGCGACGCCGCGGCAGCTGACGTCGAGCGTGTACGTGCCCGAGTCGGGCGCGATCGGCGACACGACGCCGCCCTGCGTCTGGGTTCCCGTCATCGAGAAGGTCCCGTCACCGTTGAGCGTCAGGACGCCGCCGGCCGCGTAGAACTCGGGCTCGCCGAAGTTCATGATCGTGCCGGTGATCAGGTAGCCGTAGCGCCCCTGGGTGCGCGGCACGTCGCAGCCGTTCGCCGGCAGGACCGGGAGCCGGCCGCCGGGCACCGGGACGGCCCCGGCCGGGACCGCGGCGGACGCTGCCGCGGCCAGCAGCAGGGCGCCGAAGAGCGTCTTCGGCAGCGAAAGGGTGGGCTTGCTGCGTTCCATCGTCGCCTCCTGGGCAGGTCAAAGGTTCGACCGTGACCTAGGGGGCGCCGGACCTGCCAGTCCGAAACGATCGGTAACGTTTCGGTAAGATCGCGCGCAGCGGCGTCATCCGATCGAACGTGCTGCCGGCTCGGTCGACGCAGCCGATGCGAGCGTCAATCCCCGAGCTCGGCCAGACGGCGCTCGAGGAAGCGGCGCTCGCGCTCCTGGCCCGTCAGCTCGAGGGCGCGCGCGTATGCGCTGCGCGCCTCGGCGGCGCGTCCGAGCCGCCGGCAGAGATCGGCGCGAGTCGCGTGCGCGAAGCGGTAGTCCGTCAGCTCGCCGCGGGAGAGGATCGCGTCCACCAGCGCGAGCCCTGCCTCGGGTCCGTCGCGCATCGCCACGGCGACCGCGCGGTTGAGCTCGACGACGGGCGACGGCTCGACCCGGACGAGCACGTCGTACAGGGCCACGATCTCGCCCCAGCGCGTCGCCGCGGGCGACGGTGCCGCCGCGTGCACCGCGGCGATCGCCGCCTGCAGCGTGTACGGCCCGACGCGCCGGCTGGCGATCGCCCGCTCGACGAGCGCGAGTCCCTCCGCGATCTGCTCGCCGTTCCACAGCGTCCGGTCCTGCTCGTCGAGCAGCACCACCTCGCCCGCGGCCGTGGTCCGCGCCGCGCGCCGCGAGTCGTGCAGCAGCATCAGCGCCAGCAGCCCGAAGACCTCGGGCTCGGGCAGCAGCTCGACCAGCAGACGACCGAGCCGGATCGCCTCCCCGGAGACGTCCGCCCGGGTGAGCGAGTCGCCCGACGACGCGGAGTAGCCCTCGTTGAATACGAGGTAGATCACGTGCAGCACGGCGTCGAGACGCTCCGGAAGCTCGCCGCGCGCCGGCACCTGGTAGGGAATGCGCGCGTCGCGGATCTTCGCCTTGGCGCGCACGATGCGCTGCGCGACCGTGCTCGCCCGGGTGAGGAACGCGCGCGCGATCTCCTCGGTCGTCAACCCGCACACCTCGCGCAGGGTGAGGGCGAGCTGGGCGTCGGGCGGCAGCGCCGGATGGCAGCAGGTGAAGACCAGGCGCAGGCGGTCGTCCTCGAGGTCGCCCAGCGCGGCGCGCTCGGCGTCGTCGGCCGCGTCGGACGCGATGCGCTCCGCGACCTCGCCTTGCGACGCGTCGAAGCGCGCCCGACGCCGCAGCGCGTCGATCGCCTTGAACCGGCCCGTCGACACCAGCCAGGCGCGCGGGTTCGCCGGCTCGCCGTCGCGCGCCCAGCTCTCGGCCGCCGCGGTGAAGGCGTCGTGCAGCGCCTCCTCGGCGAGGTCGAAGTCGCCGAGGAGGCGAATCAGGGTCGCGAGCACGCGGCGCGACTCGGACCGGTAGACCTCCTCGACCCGCGCGCGCACCGCCGTCGTGCGCCCGTCGCTCATCGTGCTCCGCACCGTGGCTTCATCGTCACGCGATCCGCCCTCCGCTCCCCGGCAGGATGCGCACCGGACGGACCTCGACGCCACCCAGGCGCACGGGCGGAATCCGCGCGGCGAGCTGGATGGCCTCGTTCAGGTCGCGCGCCTCCAGGACGACGAAGCCGGCGATCTGCTCCTTCGTCTCGGCGAACGGCCCGTCGTGCGCCGTGAGCTTGCCCGAGCGAACGCGGACCGTGGTCGCCGCCTCGACGCCCTCGAGGGCCTGCGCGAACACCAGGTGCCCGCCGCCGCGCAGCTCGTCCACGTAGGCCGCAGCCTCGGCGAGGAGCGCCGCGTGCTCCCCGGCACCGAGCGACGCGAGCTTCGTCTCGTCGAAGAAGATCATGCACAGGTATCTCATCACGCCTCCGCTCCGCGCGCGTGCTCGTGGTCTGTCGTCCGCTAGTCGGCGGACGCGGCCGCCGATCGACATCGGGTTTCGAATCCGCGACCTTGCGATCGTCGAGGCGTCGAATCCGCGACCGTCCGATCGACCATGCTTCGAGAGCGCCCGCACCGCGGGCGAGAGGACGCACGGTGCGGAGCACCGACGAGAGCTCCGGGAGGGTGACGAGATGAGCGGCGTACGGGTGCTGGTGGGAACGCGCAAGGGCGCGTTCATCCTGACGGCGGACGGCAAGCGCGAGCGCTGGGACGTGAGCGGCCCGCACTTCGCGGGCTGGGAGATCTATCACGTGAAGGGATCGCCGGTGGATCCGAACCGCATCTGGGCGTCGCAGACCAGCGGCTGGTTCGGCCAGCAGGTCCAGCGCTCCGACGACGGCGGCACGACGTGGGAGCCGGTCGGAAACGAGTTCGCGTACGACGGCGTGCCCGGCACCCACCAGTGGTACGACGGCACCGCGCACCCGTGGGAGTTCGCCCGCGTCTGGCACCTCGAGCCGTCGCTCACCGACCCCGAGACCGTCTACGCGGGCGTCGAGGACGCGGCCCTGTTTCGCTCGCGGGACGGCGGCAAGAGCTGGCACGAGCTGTCGGGGCTCAGGAAGCACGGCTCCGGTCCGAACTGGCAGCCAGGTGCGGGCGGCATGTGCCTGCACACGATCCTGCTCGATCCGAAGAACCCGCGGCGTATCTTCATCGCCATCTCGGCGGCCGGCGCCTTCCGCAGCGACGACGCGGGCGAGACCTGGCAGCCGATCAACCGTGGGCTCAAGTCGGAAGGCATCCCCGATCCGGACGCCGAGGTCGGCCACTGCGTGCACCGCATCGCGCAGCACCCGGCGCGGCCCGAGGTGCTCTACATGCAGAAGCACTGGGACGTGATGCGCAGCGACGACGGCGGCGACTCGTGGCGCGAGGTGAGCGGCAACCTGCCGAGCGACTTCGGCTTCCCGATCGACGTCCACGCGCACGAGCCCGAGACGGTCTACGTGGTGCCGATCAAGAGCGATTCCGAGCACTTCCCGCCCGACGGCCGGCTGCGCGTCTACCGCAGCAGGAGCGGCGGCAACGAGTGGCAGGCGCTCACCGAGGGCCTGCCGCAGCGCGATTGCTACGTGAACGTCTTGCGCGACGCGATGGCGGTGGACAGGCTCGACTCGTGCGGGATCTACTTCGGCACCACGGGTGGGCAGGTGTATGCGTCCCCCGACGGCGGCGACCACTGGACCGCGATCGTTCGCGACCTGCCGCCCGTCCTGTCGGTCGAGGTGCAGACGCTGCCATGACGTACGCGGTGCGCATCGTGCTGCCCGCCCACCTGAAGAAGCTGGCACGCGTGAGCGGCGAGGTGACGGTCGAGGTCGCGCCGCCGGTCACGCACCGCTCGCTGCTCGACGCGCTCGAGGCGCGCCATCCGACGCTGCGCGGCACGATCCGCGACCACCGCACGCTGAAGCGCCGTCCCTTCGTGCGCTTCTTCGCCTGCGAGCAGGATCTGTCGCACGATCCGCCCGACACACCGCTCCCCGACGCCGTCGTCGACGGCGCGGAGCCCTACCTCGTGGTCGGCGCGATGGCGGGCGGCTGACCCGACGCCCCACGGAGACACGATGAAGTACATCCTGCTGATCTACGGTGACGAGAACGCGCTCGACGACGCCGAGCGCGAGTCCTGCTACCGCGAGTCGTCCGAGCTCGCACACGACCTCGCGAGCGCGGGCAAGTTCCTCGCCTCCTCGCCCCTCGAGCCGACGTCGCTCGCCACCAGCCTGCGCGTCCGCGACGGCAAGCGCTTCGTGACCGACGGGCCGTTCGCGGAGACGCGCGAGCAGCTCGGCGGCTTCTTCATGGTCGAGGCGCGCGACCTCGACGAGGCGCTCGCGATCGCCGAGCGCATCCCGATGGCGAGGAAGGGCACCATCGAGGTGCGGCCGGTGATCGAGCTCGCGGGCCTGCCGGCGAGCCGGCTCTGACGCGCCCGCACGCCACGAACATCCGCATCCTGGCGGTTCTCGGCCGGCTTGCCCGAGGCCACCCGATCACCGTACCTCGTGACCGATGGAGAACCGGCGCCCTTCGCCGTGGAAGACCTACCGCCGCGGGTACGGCCCGCCGATGCGCGTGGCGCTCTACCTCGAGTGGCTGAGCGAGTGGGCGCTGTTCGGCCTGCGGCGGCTCGCGATCTTCGAGGTGCTGGCGATCCTCGCCAACATCAGCGTGCTCGCCGCGGTGGTCTTCTGGGGCATCGACTGGTGGAGCGCCGACGAGCGCGCGCTCGAGCAGGAGAAGCAGAAGCACCTCGCCGCGTGGCAGGTGATCAGCCTCGCGCGCGGCGCCCCCGGCAGCGGCGGGCGGATCCTCGCGCTGCAGGACCTGAACGAGGACGGCGTGTCGCTCGCCGGCGTCGACCTCACCAATGCGTATCTGCTGAACGTCTCGCTGCCGGGCGCACATCTGACCGACGCCGTGCTCAACAACGCGTACCTGCGCGGCGCCGACCTCTCCGGTGCGATCCTCGCCTCGGCCCGCATGATGAGCGCCCGCGCCTCGGCGGCGAACCTCGCCGACGCCGACCTCGAGTCCGCCGATCTGTCGGACGCCGTCCTCGACGGCACCGTGCTGCGCCGGGCCGATCTCGAGGGGGCGGTCCTGCGGCGGACGATCCTCGCCGACACCGACCTGCGCGACGTCGCCAGCCTGACCGCGGAGCAGCTCGACGAGGCGTGCCTGTACGCGACGCAGCCACCCCTCCTGCCGTCCCACCTCTCGGGCTACGCCGTCGGGCGGCCCAATCCCGACGCGTGTCCGCGCGTCCCGCGGCGCGCCACGCTCGGACCGCGCTGAGCGGTCGATCTCGCGCGCTGCCGATCGACCAGGGACGGACGAAAGGAGAGCAACCCCGTGAAGTACCTCTGCCTCGCCTACTACGACGAGAAGAAGCTCGAGACCCTGAGCGAAGCCGAGATGGAGGCGATCGGCCGCGACTGCCAGCCGCTCGACGCGCAGCTGCAGCGCAGCGGCCACCTGCTCGAGGTCGGCTCGCTCGCCGCGACCAGGGAGTCCGTGAGCCTGCGGCCGCGCGGCGGCAAGCCGGTCGTCACCGACGGCCCGTACGCCGAGACCAAGGAGCAGCTCGGAAGCTACTTCCTCATCGAGGCCCGCGACCTGAAAGAGGCCATCGCGATCGCCTCGCTGCATCCCGCCGCGCGTCTGAACGAGCATCTGGGCTGGGGCATCGAGATCCGTCCGATCGAGACCTGCCGGATCGTGGCCGCGGCGGGGGACTGAACCCGTCGCGGCCCGCGTGCACGACGCGCGAGCGACAGGCATAACCCTCCGTGGGACGCTAAGGTCCGGGACCACGGAGGGGTGGCCGAGTGGTTGAAGGCACCGGTCTTGAAAGGCTGGGACGTTGGTGGCACCTGGTACCTCGTAGTGGTTCCCACTGGGTTTCCGGGTTCTTCGGCCCCTGTGCGTCACGGTGAGTCGAGAGGAACCACGCCCCAACCGTCACCCGAACCGTCACCTGGAACGGGCCGTGGGCCTAGAGCCGGGCGACCGCCCCTCACCGACGTCGGGCGGGTGCAACGGAGGTTCGATTCCGCGGGGGGACGCGCTCGCAACCAATTCGAACCGCCGCCCGGCTGCCGGTGACGTTCCCCGTGCTCATCACCGAGGATCCTTTCCCGCACCAGGTCCTCGGCCCGAAGATCCGCGAACTCGCTCGTCTGGGTCTCAGCAAGAACGCCATCGCGCGCGCGCTCGGAGTCGACTGGAAGACGGTTCGGAAGGCTCTCGATCGCGGATGAGCGCGAACACCGGATGGTGCGTCGCGTCAAATGGGTTCGTTTCGAAACCGCGCTAATGCCCCTTCCCTTCCCGCCGCTCCTCCTGCTCGATCAACTTGTCGATGCCGAGGGTGGTTTCCCACATCATGCTGTTCAACGCGCTTGATGTCCGGATGAGGCCCGACGCCGACATGCGCTCGACCCACTGCCGGTCGAACAGCACCTCGTCGATGATCTGGTTGGCCGCGAGGACGCGGTTCTGGTTGCGGACCGCGAAGAGGATTCGCTCGTCCTCTGAGAGGTCCAGCCACCGCTGCGGGCTGGACGGATCACGTCGGGCCTCATCTCGAGGCGCGCGGGGATCGACTTCGGGTCGTGCAGTCGAGCACTCGGCGCGCGTCATCCCGTCCGGGCCGCGCACGAACTCGCTCACTTGAGCCACCGCAACGGATTCCGACGCCGGTGCGCCGCTCGAGCCTCCGGTGGGGTCATCCTCGGGGCCGTCATCCTCGCCTTCGACGTCCGCTTCGTGATCGTCCTCTTCGACCTCCGCCTGGTCGGCCTCGACGTCCGCCCAGTCGGCGGCGTCCGCCTCCTCTCGACGCGCCTCCTGCGCCTCCCGGAGCATCTGGAACGCGCGCCGGAACTCCCCGCTGTACGCCATCGTGTACCGCGTCAGCTTCTGCAGAGACTGGTCGTGCTGCGAGTCCATGAAGAACACGTTCGCGAGCGTGCTCTTTCCACTCGAGACGGAACCTCGCCAGTCCCAGAGGCCGATCTCGACTCGGTCACTGCGGCGCGTCCGCCAGGTCGCCGCCACCATCCGTTCGACCAGCTCCTCCTCGAACTCGCCGACGGGACGGAGGCTCTGCCGCATCCCGTGTCTGAGCGCCCTCAGCTCGTCCTCGCTTTCACATTCGAGCAGCATGCGCCCCGAGAGCAGGCCGTGCCGGGTGGCGTTCCTCGAGGAGCGCGCCTTGCCGGCCGCCGTTCGCGGCCCGGTGCTGTTCTGTGCGTTTCGCTTGTTGGCCTCTCGCCTGCGATCGTCTTCCACGTCGAACTCCTCCCGAGTTGCATGTCGGAGGACCGCCGCGCGCACGACCTCCGACCCTTTCGGATCGAAGGTAGCCCGACTCGCGAGAATCTGTGCTCAACGAAAAGCCTCGCTTTTCGTTGAGTGCAGGGTCAGCTCGCGGTTCCCTTCCGTGAACGTGCGCGACGACCGCGGGAGATCACCGTCGCGATGCTGTCCGCATCCATACCTGCGATCCCTGCGAGAAGTTCCTGCGCCATTCGTTCAGCGGTCTGGGCGCGCGCCTTCCGCTCGAGCCGGTCGGAGAAGAAGAGCCAGTCGCGGATCCACTCCTCCGGGAGTCCGCTCTCCCGCGCCACGTCGTCGAGCGAGCTCCGCGGCACTTGGCCCTCCAGAGCCGCCTCGTCCAGCAGCTGACGTGCTCGGTTCAATCGAAAAAGGAGCTGACGGTAGCCGAGCTGAAGGATCTCCGGCGGCGGTCCGAGCTGCCTTCGCCTGCCTCTCGTGTCGGGGACGAGCAGACCCGTGAACTTCCGCAGCCGGTCGAGAGCCTGCTGGCGCCCTTCGAGCGACGGAGCCCAGATCGCGGCTTTCTGCCAGGCTTCGACCGCGCTCCACACCAACCGGCGCAGTCCGTGGAGATCGCGGAGGATCTCGTCGATCGGGCTCTTGCTCCCGGGCCGAGGCTGCCATGGTGGCAGGTCCTCGAATCGGTCCGGCCGCAACGCGATCAACCCGAGTTGACGAACCGCCTCGAGTGGCGCGTCCTCGAACGTCTCGCGCTCGTCGAACTTCCCAAGCGCGGCCTGCACCTTCTCGCGGACGTCGGCCCACGTCCGCTCCTGTCGGGGGAAGCCCGCAAGCCCTTCGGACATGAAGCGCTGTTCTTCCAGAGCCCGCTCGACCGTGGGCAGCTTCGGCAAGTTCAGCCCGAAGATCGGCACGATCGGTTCCCCCCGATCCTGAGCTTCGGAGGCGGAGTCGGCCGCCGCCTCGGCAGCGGCCTGATCCCCAGATGACGGTTTCTCTACCATTTGCCTCCATCCTTCCCCGCAAGCACTGGGCGCGCCAAGAGACAGCGGTTGGCCACCCGGACTTGATACACAAGGATTGGCGTCAACGACAGGAGGTGCACTTGCCGAAGATCGAAGAAGAGCTCAGCCCCGCACAGCGGATCGTCCGGGAGGCTGCCGCGCTGCGCGCCCACCGCGCCCGCCCCTGCCTCGTCCTCGTCGATCCGGGCATCCAGCGCTGCGATGCGATCACGCTGCGCGAAACCCTCGGAGACGCGCGCGGCGGTGCCCTCGACGTGCTGCTCTACAGCAACGGCGGCGACATCGACGCAGCGTACGTCATGGCGCGCGAGCTGCGGAAGCGCTTCGAGCACCTGGCCGTGTTCGTGCCGCTGATGGCCAAGAGCGCGGCGACGCTTGTATGCCTCGTCGCCGACGAGCTCGTCCTCGGCGACCTCGGTGAGCTCGGCCCGCTCGACGCGTAGTGCGACGAGCGCCAGCAGGCCGACTTTCCGCTCAACACCTCGCGCCTCGCGCTGTTCAAGGCGCTCGAGCAGCTCCAGGCGATGGCGCTCGACGCCTACGAAGACGCGGTGCAACGGGTCGTGAAGGGCAGCCGCATGAGCCCGTTCGACGCGGGAACCAAGGCCGCCGAGGTCACCGCGAGCCTCTATGGCCCGATCTACGCCAAGATCGACCCGATTCGCGTCGCGGAAGGTGCGCGCGGGCTCGAGGTCGGCTCCAGCTACGCCCTGCGGATCCTCGCACGCCACCGCCCGGACATTCCTGCCGAACGACATAGCGAGCTCGTGCACCGCCTCATCCACACCTACCCGTCGCACGGCTTCGTGATCGACGCCGACGAGCTCCACGACCTCGGCATTCCCACGCGGGCGCCCGATGCAGCCGAGCGGTCCATCCTCGACGAGACGGCACTCGCGCTCGCGCTGCACCGCGATCAGGGAGACGTCTTCGAGCTCATCGAAGGAACCGACATGCCGGATGCACGGACGCGGTCGCATCCGACGCCTCCTCCGCAGCCAAGCAACGACGGCGACGGGGGCGGCGCCTTGACGCACAGCACGCGAGCGGCTCGGCCGCGGCACGGCTCCCGGCCGGGAACCCGCGCGTGACGGCCAGGTTGCTCAGCGTCGCCTCGGCCCTGGTGCTGCTGACGGTGTCATCGCCACTCCTCGCAGCGACGACGACCGTCCGCGACGCGCAGCAGAGGGTGATCGGCTACCTCAAAACGCGACCGGACGACCAGGTCTTCGTCCGTGACTGCCAGCAGAGATTGCTCGGCTGGAGCGACGCCCGCGGGACGTACGACGCGTCCGGCACAAAGCTCTACACCTCGCCTGTCCCGGATCTGCTCCTGTCGCGATCGCGCTGCGTCGCGAAGCCCACGCCGACGCCAGCACGTAGCTTCCAGGCCCAATGATCCAATGACCCGCACGAGCCACATGGTGCGCCTCGATACCCGGCCGGAGCGCGCTCTTCACGAGCGCGTCCTCGCACGCCGGACGCCGGCACCGGATCGTTTCCTTCGCGAGCACGCCCGTATGCCTCCCCGCGGTGACGCTTGCCGAGATCTCGGCGCGCGCGGATCGCGGCGCAGCCGTGTAGCGCCTCGCAGACCTCGGCAACGGTTGTCACGCCTCCGTGTAGTTTGACTTGAACAGCTTTCGAGCAGCCTCGGCGGCCGCCTACTTCGGGCACCTCGGGTGCAAAGAAGCGCCAACGTCGGATGACAAACCACGGACCAACGTCTCTCGATCACCTCACACGAAGCTCGCTCGTGAGACTCTGGTGCGGTCTTCACTGTCGCTCGATCTCGATCCCTGGGAGGGCTCCCCGCCGGGTCGAGGCTGCATCCGGGAGGAGGACGGCCGGGCGATCACCGCTAGCCATCGAAACCTGGCGATCGTGCCGTCGGCACGCAGTCCGAGAATTTTTGCCGCACGGGCCTTCACACGTGGACGAAGGCTTCTCGATCATGGTTGATGCAACCATCGCGCTTCTCCGTCATACGCCACAAGCACTCCCAAACCGATGACATCCGCGCTGCCGCTCCACATTGCCTGGTCGACGAGGGACTGGGCGCATGCGATCTCTGCCCTTCCCACCGAAGGCCCGCTCCCGGTGCGCACCGTCCTGGTGCCGACCGGCCGCGTCGCGCACGCCCTGCGCCGCGAGCTGTTCCGTGCTGGACAATCCGACGCACTCGCCGGAACGCTGTTCCGTCCGCTCCACCTCGCCGCGGAAGACGTGCTTCGCGAGGCCGGCGTACGCTTCACGTCCGGCGAGCAGGCGCTGCGCGCCACGCGGCTCGCAGGACTGTTCCGCGAACCGCTCGACCTCGACTACTTCGACCTCTCGCTCCTGCGCACTGCACGCGGGTGGGAGGATGCGTTCGCCAGCACGATAGCGGACCTCGAGAGTGCCGGCCTGCGACCCGCTGATCTTCGTGCCCGCCTTGCGGACGAGGCACGCGCACGCGACGTGACGAGGATCTGGCAGCAAATCGACGAGGGCGCGGGAGCTTCGTGGACCGCCGCGCGGATTGTCGCCGAGGCAGCACTCCGGCTCGAGGAGCACCCTCGCCTCTGGCCACACCCGGGCATCGTACTCGCACCGGTGGCGACCGACCTCTCGCAGGCGGCCGCGCGGTTCCTGCGCGCGATCCCCGGAGTTGAGCTGATGCTCCTCACCGCGCGCCCGCTGCGGTCGCGATACCTCGAGCGCGTCGAGCTCCTGGTCGGCCCCGACGCCCGCCGCATGCTCGAATGCTCCGCCGTCAACCGGCGCGATGACAGAGAGAAAGCGATTCTCGTCTCGTACCTCTTCGAGCCCGGTGACGTTCTCAGCGACCTGTCGAGACCGCGCAGCAACGGACCCGACGGAACGGTCCACCTCGAGGAACACGCCGGTCTGGACGAGGAGATCGACGCCGCCGTGCGATGGGTCGTCCGCGAGGTGATGGAGCACGGAACACCGCTCGAGGACATCGCCGTGCTGGTGCCCACGCGGGACCACATCGTCGATCTCGTCGCGGCACGTCTCGCCGCGCTGCCGTCGAAGGACGACCAGCCGTTTCCGGTCTTCGTCGCCGGAGGTGCGCCGCTCGTGTCATGGGCTGGCGGCGCACGCGCGCTCGCCGTGGTCCGCGCGCTACGGCGTCATTTACCAGCGGACGGCCTCGTCCCCGTCTTGACGGCCCTCGACCTCACCCGCGCGGACGGTGCCAAGGAGCGCCTCTCCCACGAGCGCGCGATGGAGCTCGCCTACGGCCTCGGTACGCTGGGTGGCAACGCAGCAAACCCGCTCGGGGCGCTCGACTGGGCGGCGCGGCTCGACGCTCATCAGCGGCGGCTGGAGTCACTCCCGCCACCAGCCGCCGATGACCAGCCTGGCGCGCCGCGCGACCGGGACGCAGCGAACCTGCTCGCGACGATCCGCGCCGCGCGACCGGCGCTCGATGCCCTGGTGAACGTCGCCCGCCTCGTCTGCGCCGGCGCCCCACTCGGCGACGTATGGACGGCGCTACGCGCCTTCCTCGCCGAGCACGTCGTGCTCGACGTCGGCCGCTTCGACGTCGTCGCACGATTCGATGAAGCGGTTGCCCCCCTCTGTGCCGATCCGCACTGCACGTCGCTGGCCGGACAGGACGCGCTCGCCGTCGTCGACGACGTGCTCCGCAGTCTCCGCATCGGGAACGGCCGCTTCGGCGACCCCGCCGTCTACGTCGGGACGATCGACGGAGCGCTCGGGCTCCGTTTCGCGGCCGTGCGCGTGATGGGCCTCCTCGAAGGCGTTCTGCCGGCGCAGGCACGCGAGGATCCGGTGCTGCCGGACTCGGTGCGCTCGGCGATACCGGAGCTGCCACGCGCCGAGGACCGAGCGCTCGCGCAGCTGCACGGACTGGACCGCGTCGTGCGCGACGCAGATTGCATCGTGCTGTCGACACCGCGCCTCGACGCACGCCGTGTCGAGCGTGAGCCATCGTCCGTCTTCATCGAGGCCGCGGCGGCCCTCGGACGTCCGAACGCGGCAACAGGCGAGAGCGGCAACGCGAGTCCAGTACCCGATGGAAGAGCTCTGCGGCGCGATGCTTTCGCCCCGGCTCGCCGCGAGGCGGACGCCTTCCGGGCGGCGAACCCGGTCCGCCCGGCCGACTGGCTCGACCTCGTCGCTCGGGGCGACGCGTCGATCCCGTCGTCGTGGCGTGCCACCGGAGCGCTCGACCTCGGGCGCATCCGGGCCCTGCGCTCCCCGGAATCATCGGCGGGTCCGCTCGACGGCTTGCTCGGTCCCGACCCGGACGTTCTCGCGCTCCTTCCGGGCTTGACGGGTGAGCGCCCAACGTCGGCGTCCGCGCTGAAGACCCTCCTCGAGTGCCCGCACCACTTCCTGCTAGAACGCGTCCTGGGATACCGGGCACCGCGCGAGCCTGTCGCTGCAGGCGAACTCGACGCACTCACCTACGGCGGGCTGTTCCACGAGGTCGTGGAAGAGCTCTACCGGGAGCAAGGAGCGTTGCTGTGCGCGCGCGAGCGTGACCTCGAACACTGGCACGGTGTCGCGCGCGCGATCGCGGCGACGCGGCTCGACGAGCTGCTCGGAGCCTACCCACTCACCGGCAAGCAGGTGCGCGCACAGCAGCTGTCACGGTTGCTCCGCGACCTCGAGTGCTTCGTCGAGTACGAGTGGCGCGGCGCAGCGCGCGAGTTCCGCCACGTGGAGCTGCCGTTCGGCTACGCTGAGCCCTTGAGCATCGACCTGGAGGATGGGCCGCTGTTCGTGCGCGGGTCCATCGACCGAGTCGACGTCGAAGACGGGCGAACGCTGCTGCGCGACCTGAAGACCGGCAAGGCGCATCCGCGCTCGGGCGACGAAGCCGGGCCGACGCACATGCGCGACCTCCAGCTCGGGATCTACGGGCTCGTGCTCCGCAAGCTGGCCGGCTCGCAGGGTTTGCCGGATCGCATCGCGGCCGCCTACGTCCACATGGACCCGCACGAGCCCGAGCGCGCCTTCCGCGAGGACTTCGACGCGCTCGAGGTGGAGGCGCGCGCGTGGCTCTCCGCTGCGCGGCGGCTGCTCGCGAGCGCGGCCTTCCCGCGTACGCCCCGAGGCAAGGACTGCAGCTACTGCGCCATGACGCCGGTCTGCGGCAGCGATCCCTATCCGCGCGCGCTGGCCGTGCTCGAGGAGACCGCGTCGGTCACGGCGGCGTTCCACCGGATCAAGGTCGGGTCCAGCGCCGCTGCCGGCGAGGGAAGCGAGGAATGAGCGCCTCCGTGCGCAGAGCAGCGCCCGACCAGGCCGAGCGCGACGCCGCGATCGCCGAGCGCGCACGGAACGTCGTGATCGACGCCGGCGCAGGCACCGGGAAGACGACGATCCTCGTCGAGCGTGTCGTGCGCATGGTTGCACCGCCGGATGGCTCGCAGGCGCCGGCGATCCCCATTGCCCGAATCGCTGCGGTGACGTTCACGAGGCGCGCCGCGGGCGAGCTGCGTCTGCGCATCCGCGAGCGGCTTCTCGGTGAGCTCGCGACCGCGAGCACCAGCCCGGCTCGTCAGTCATTGATACGAGAGGCGCTCGGCGGCCTCGACACCGCTCACGTCGGCACGATCCACAGCTTCGCGGACCAGCTGCTCCGCCTGCGGCCGGTCGAGGCCCGCCTCAGCCCGTCTTACGAGATCGTCGAGGACAACGCCGATCTCGTGCACGAGACCTTCGAGATCCTGCTGGACGCGGCGCAGACCGGGACGCTCGCCGGCGAGCTGCTCGGCACCGACGCGAATGACCTTGCCGGCGAGGCCGAGCGCACCATCGTCGATGCGCTGCAGGCCGGGCTTCTGACGTACTCCCGTGAGGTCAGCGAGTACTACACGGAGGTCGGACTCGACACGCTGGTCGCCGAGTTCATCAACCACCGCGACGTCGAGCCGTTGCTGCCCGAAGCCACGGACTTCGATCGCGAGGCATTCGTCGCTGCCGCGCAGGAGCTCGTCGCCCTGGCCAAGCCACTCGCGGACGACTCGATCGGTGCCCGCTGGCTGCGCGGCACCGCGCGCCTGCTCGAGGGGCTCCTGCGGGAAAGCGATCCCGTCGCCATCCTGCGCGCGACACAGCGGCGTCTCCGGAAACCGCACGACCCCAGCAAGGGAGTGGGCTTTGGTGGAGACGATGCCGCCTGTCGCGTCTGGAAGCTCTACGATGCCGGCTCCTACAAGCGGGAAGCGCGTGAGCGCCCGCTGCGCGAGGACATTCGCGACCCACTGCTCGCATGGGTCGCCCCACGACTGGTGCGGCTCTTCCCGGTCGTGATCGCGCTCTACGGGAAGGTGAAGGAGCGCCACCGCCAGATCGATCAGATCGACCTGCTGCTCGAGCTGCGCAAGCTCCTGCGCGACGACGTCGAGTCTCGCACCTTCTATCAGTCGCTCTTCGATCATGTCCTCGTCGACGAGTTCCAGGACACCGATCCGCTCCAGGCCGAGATCGTCGTGTTCCTCTGCGAGGGGGGCGCGCGGGCCGCGTGCTGGCGCGACGCACGCCTTCATCCCGGCAAGCTCACCATCGTCGGCGACCCGAAGCAGTCGATCTACCGGTTCCGCCGTGCCGACATCGGCATGTACAACGAGGTGCGCCGTCTCGTGACGGCGCAGGATCACCTTGCGGCGCGACTCTCGGCAAACTTCAGAAGCGTCGAGCCGCTGATCCGGTTCTTCAACGACCGCTTCGCGAAGCTCCTCGGCGCCACAGACGACGCCGCAGGCGCGTTCGACCCTCGGACCGGCGAGGTGTTCCACCAGGATCTCGACGTTGGTCGGGCCGATCGCTCGCTCGCGCCCGCCGTCGAGATCCTTCGCTTCGAGCACGCCGCGGGCGGCGACGAGAAGACCGACGCTTACCGTGACCTGGAAGGCGAGATGCTCGCCCACTATCTGCGGCGCCTCGTCGACGGCAGCGGTCGTACCATCGAGGACCCGATTACAGGGGAGACACGCGGCCTGCGCTACGGCGACGTCGCGCTGCTGACCCTGTCCACGTTCACGCTGCCGCGCCTGTTCAAGTCGCTCGACCGCCTTTCGGTACCCTACTCGGCACGCGGGGGCCGTCTGTTCCTCGAGGACGATCTCCAGCGCCGCTTCATCCTGGCACTGCGCGCGCTCGCAAACCGCGACGACGGTCCGGCGCTCGCGGCACTCCTCCGACCGCCATTCTTTGCGGTGGACCCCCTGGACCTCGTGCGCGAGCGCGCGCACCATCGCAATGGCCTCGATGAGCCGCCCGAGGAGGACGCAGGCGCCAGCCGCGCGCACGAGGCGCGCCAGATCGTCCGCGAGCTCCGCCGACGGCGGTTCGAGCTCCCGCCCGGCGCAACAGCGCGAGCCTTGCTGGAGAGGACGGCGCTCGCTCGCACGGTCGCGCTCGAGCCGAACGGCGAGCAGCGGCTGCGCCATCTCCGCGAGGTTTGCCTCGTGCTCGAAACCATCGCCGCGACGGACGGACTCGACTTCGACGCCGCAACGGCACGGATGCGTCAGTGGATCGACAAGCCGACGCAGCTCGACCCGCCCCACCCCGTCACCGGCGACGCCGTGCACGTCCTCACCGTCCACCAGGCGAAGGGGCTCGAGTTTCCCGTGGTCGTGCCATGGGACAGCTGCGCGCTCCTGCGCAGCCCGAACGAGGTGATCGCGTGGCGCTGCACGAACGACGGACGCGGCTGGTCGATCGCGCTGCACGACTTCGCGTGGGAGGAGCCGCGCGGCGCCGGCCTCAAGGCTGCCGAGAAGTCCTTTCGCGACGCCGAGCGCAAGCGCCTCGTGTACGTCGCCGCGACGCGCGCGCGCGACCTGCTGGTCCTGCCCCGGGCGGCGCTGGTGAAGCCGCAGCACGTCGCGGCGGCACTCACGGATGATCCGCCTGACGGGCTGACGGCCAGCCCGGACGCTTACGTCGCCGGCGTCGGCGCCACCTGGAGCAGAGGCATCGAGATTCCGCCACCCCGCCCGCTCGACAGGTGCACGGACGGAGACCGCGACGCGGCGCCGCGCTGGCGGTCCGCGGCGCATCCCTCCGCCCTTCCCCGCTTCCAGCCGGTTGGTGTCACGGCGCTCGCCCTCGACGACGACGATGCCGTCGGGGCTGATACGGGACACGGATCCGCCGAGGGCGTTGCTGCGGCAGACGATGCGCTCGCACTTCCGTGCAAGCCGCGCGCGGGCAGGTACGGGGCGCTCTTTGGTCAGACCGTGCACCTTGCAATCGCACGAGCGGTTCGCGAGCCGCAGCGCGAAGCCGCGGAGCTCGTGCGCGAGGTCGCGGCCATCACCGGGCTCCCGGGGCTGCTCGCCGAGACGGTCGCCGACGTCGCGCGCGCCCTAGCTGCGCTCCGCGCGGCCGGGCTGCTCGGTGACGACGTCGCATGGCGGTTCGAGTACCCCGTGTGCGGCACACGCGACGGCCGGATGCTGGTCGGCTACGTGGACTTCCTCGCGGTCACGACCGGCGGCGTGCACTTGGTCGACTTCAAGACCGACGCGCCTCCGGCCGGGCCGTCGGACGTTCCGCGCAAGTACGCGCGGCAGGTCGGCGCCTACGCGAGGCTGCTGCGCGAGGCGGGAGTCACCGGTGAGCGGCCGCTCCGCGCGGGGCTTCTCTTCACCGCGGCGCAGTCGATCGTGTGGCTCGCGGACGAGGAGCTCGCGTGATCGATTTCGTCGAGACTCCGGGCGGGGGAGCGATCGGCATGGTGCCGTGTCCGGGAGCGCCCGCGCACGATCAGAGCGCCCTGCGACGGGACCTCGAGACGATTCGCGCTTGGGGCGCGTCCGCTCTCGTCACGCTGATCACCGCGCGCGAGCGTACTCCGCGCGGACCGGCCGAGATCGGCGAGCTCGCGGGATCGCTCGGCCTCGAGTGGCACCGGCTGCCGATCGACGACATGCACTCGCCCGACCGGAGCTTCGAGGAGAGGTGGCGCGAGTCCGGGCCCGCGCTGCGACGACGTCTTCGATCGGGGGAGCGGATCGTCGTGCACTGCAGAGGGGGTCTCGGTCGGACCGGAACGATTGCCGGGCGGCTGCTCGTCGAGCTCGGCATCGACGCCGCGGTCGCGGTCCAGCGAGTGCGCGCGGCACGGCCGGGCACCATCGAGACGAGCTCCCAGGAGCTTCACGTCGAACGGTCCACAAAGATTCTGGGATCTGAACGACGCGCAGAGGAGACGACGATGCTTCCCACCCTCCACCGCTCGAATGGCAGCGCCGATCGCGCAGTCGCTCTCGTCCGGGATGACGTGAGCCGAGGAAGGTTCTCCTGACATGCCGCCTTTCTCCTTCGTTCATGCGGCCGACCTCCACCTCGACAGTCCGTTCACCGGGCTCACCGCCACGACCCCGGACCTCGCTCGACGCCTTCAGAGCGCGACCTTCGACGCCTTCGACAGGATCGTGTCGCTCTGCATCGAGCGACGCGCCCGGTTCCTCCTTGTCGCGGGCGACGTCTACGACGGGGCCGATCGAAGCCTGCGCGCCCAGCTCCGCTTTCGCGATGGGCTCGCCCGGCTCGCGTCCGAGGGAATCGGCTCCTTCGTCGCACACGGAAACCATGACGCTCTCGACGGGTGGTCCTCGGCGATCGAGTGGCCCGACGGCACGACAATCTTCGGCGCCGCGCTGAGCACGGTGCCGGTTCGCCACGACGGCGCACCGGTCGCGACGGTCTCGGGCATCAGCTACCCGAGCAGGCACGAGCAGCGGAACCTCGCGGAGCTCTTTCCGCGTGCCGAGCGCGGAATGGCTCGCCACGATCTCCCGTTTCGTATCGGGGTCCTTCACACGAACTGCGGCGGCAATCTCGAGCACTACGCCTACGCGCCGTGCGACGTCGACGACCTCTTGGAAGGTGCCGTCGACTACTGGGCCCTCGGGCACGTCCACACTCACAAGGTGCTTCACGAAGCACCCCACGTCATGTACCCGGGGAACCCTCAGGGCCGTCACTTCGGCGAGTCCGGACCGCGCGGTTGCCTGCTCGTGGCGGTGGACGGACCGCGTATCGCAACCGACTTCGTGCCAGTCGATGCCGTCCGGTGGGAGGTGCTCGACCTGGACATCGCCCCCCTGGAGACGATCGACGCGCTCGATACTGCGATCCTGCGCGCGATCGAGGACGCGGTGGAAGCAGCCGATCGTCGCGACCTGATCTGCCGGATCGGCCTCGTCGGTCGCGGCCCGCTCTACCGCGACCTGCGCCGCACGAATCACGTCGAGCAGCTGCGCGATCGCGCCCGCGAGATGTTCGCGGAACGATCGCACATGGTCTGGGTGGACGAGATCGTCCTCGACTGCCAGCCGGAGATCGACGTCGCGACGCGCCGGCGAAGCCAGGACCTCGGAGGGGAGATCCTTCGCGCCGCCGACGAGTGGCGCGCGGGCGATCTCCGTGCCGCGATTCAACCTGCGCTGGAGCCTCTGCTCTCGTCGCGGCGCCTCGAGAAGCTACTGACCGATCCGGATGCGGCCGAGCTCGAGCGTCTGCTCGGCGAGGCCGAGCTCGTCTGCCTCGACAAGCTCGAGACGGGTGAGTGAGCGGCATGCGCATCGACGAGCTCGACATCGATGGGTTCGGACTCTTCGCGGCGCAGCGGGTCGGCGGGCTCGGAGCTGGACTCAACGTGTTTCTCGGCGACAACGAAGCCGGGAAGTCCACCCTGCTCGCGTACATTCGGACGATGCTCTTCGGTTTCCCCGACGGGCGATCGCGGGAGAACACGTACCCACCGCTGAATGGAGGTTCGCACGGCGGTCGATTGCTCGTCGTGACGGAGGATGGCGCGCGCCACCTGATCGAACGCTCCCCCGGCCCGCGCGGCGGTACCGTGACCGTGAGCGGAACCGATGGGCTGGGCGGGCCGGAGCGCCTCCGGGAGCTGCTCGGCACGCTGACCCGCGATCTCTTCCGGAACGTCTATGCGTTCAGTCTCTCCGAGCTGCAGAGCTTCGAGACGCTGCAGAACGACGATGTACGCGCAGCGCTCTACGGGGCGAGCGCGGGCGCCTCGATCCTCGCCCTCCCGCGCGTGCAGAAGGAGATCGGTCGGCGTCTCGACGACATCTTTAAGCCGCAGGGAATCAACCCGGCCCTGAATCAGCGCCTCGCCGAGTACGAGCGAGTGAGCCGTCAGCTCGAGAACGCGTGGGGAACGCTCGATCGCTACAACGCCATCGCGTCCCGCGTGGTCCTCATCGATCTACGATTGACCGCCCTGAAAGGCGAGATCGACGCGGCCACGAGCACGCTCGCCCAGCGGCGAACGATCCTGCGGATCTGGCCGACGTGGCAGGACCTTCTGTCCGCCGAGCAGCGCCTGCTCGACGTGCCACCTCCCCCGGTCACGTTTCCGGAAGACGGGTTGGCCAGGATGCAGGCTCTCACCACGCGACGCGACACGCTCCACGAGCGGCGCATCAGCGATCGCGAGGCGGTGGCTCACTCCGAGGAGGCGGTCCAGCGCATCCGCGTCGATGAGCGGCTGCTAGCGGCCGGAGAGGCGATCGAGCGACTGGCCAGCCGTCCCGCTTCCCGGCCCGAGCACCAGAAGCAGATCGAACGAATCCGGGCCGAGCTCGCCGACGCCGGCAATCGGCTCGCCGGTACCCTTGCCGAGCTGGGAGACGGCTGGCACGCCGAGCGTCTCCGTCGCATCGAGCGCTCCCTGTTCACGCGTGAGTCCATTCGCAAGCACGAGTCTGCACTCGGCGTCGCCGCCGATCGCGTGAAGAATGTCACGGCGCAGCTTGGAGCGCTCGAGCAAACGCGAGCAAAGGTCGCTCGGGAATCAGCCGACCGGCTCGTCGAGCTCGAACGCCTCCCCGATCCAGGCCCAGGCCCCACGTCCGAAGCTCGCGCGCTCCTCGCGCGGGCGAAGGACGATCTGCACCGCCTCGATTCGCAGATCGACGACGCTAAGCGCCGGAACGACGACGAGCGCGCTGGATTCGAACGGATCCTGAAGTCGCTCGGACCGGGATGGAACGAGCAACGGATCCGGTCCATCGACCTCTCATCCGCCACGCAGGCGAGCCTCGACGAGCTCGAGGGGAGGATCGACGGCGCCGAGCGCGAGGTGTCCGAAGCACGTCGCCTTCTGGCCGCCGCCGAAGCTCGCGCTGCATCCGAGCGCGACGCACATGCCGAAGCCCAGCGCGCGCTCGAGCGAGCACCCGAACCGCCGTCCGACCCGCGCGAGGTGCTCGACGGACGAAGGGAACGGCTGGCTCCGCTCCGCCGTCTGCTGCAGCGCCGGCTCCAGACTCGCTCCGCCATCGACGGCACCCGCGCTCGCGTGCAGGAGGTGCGCGATCGACTCACGAACGGCGAGTCGGAGTGCAACGCGGCCAAGGCAGCGGCCGAGGCTGCCGCCACGCGCGCGCTCGCAGCCGAGCGCGCACATCGCGAGGCGATCGAGGAACTCGACCGGCTTCCCGCCGTCCCGGACCGGTCGCGCGTGGACCTCGAGCGGTACGCTGCGAAGCTGCGGGAGCGTCGCCGGCTGCTCGAAGATTTCTCGCGAGTCGAGGAATCGCATCGGCAGCAGCGCGAGCGACTCGATGATCTGGATCGCGGGATCGCCGGACTGGCTGACGTCGCACCTGCGGCCGGCTCGGCGTGGATCGCGGGCATCGGAGCGGCGTTGGCCTTCCTCGCGACCGGCACCCTGGCAATGACCCTTGCGATCGATCACGGACTGCTCCATCTGCCATGGGAGCTTCCCGCCGAGACCCGGAGCATCGTCCTCTTCTCGGCTCCCTCGCTGTTGCTCCTGGGCGTGGGACTGATCTTCTTTCGCTACGCCTCGACGCGTCGGGTCGCTGCCAGCCACAGCCTAGCTCGACCGAACCGCGAATCGCTCGAGGCTCAGCGCTCCTCGGTCGCCGCCCGTGCGTCCGGGCTGGCGGCGGAGAGGCAGACGCTGGTCGCAGGGCTGCGGGCTGCTGGAGTCGAGATCGAGGGGAAGCTGCGCGTCGCGGACGTCGACGGGGAGATCGACCGGACACAGAACGCGCTCGCCCTGCACGCAGCACACGGCACTGGCGTCGCCGCCGAGCGAGCTGCACGCATTCGCCTCGAAGACGTCCGGGCCACCCTCGTGCCACTCGATGCGAGGGCCGAGGAAGCAGCCCGCGCCATCGAGCGACTGCGCCAGCTGCTCGGCGACGACGCTGGCCACGCCGGGGCAGCGCCGCCGTCGATCTCTGGCGCACCGGCAAAGCCTCTCCACGAAGAGCTGGCGCGACTCGAGGCCGAGCTGGCAGCCCTCGATCGCGAGATCGAGCGCGTCGCTCGCGACGCGGGCCTCAAGCCGCCGGTGACACCGGAAGACGTGGATGCGCAGGAAGCGAGCCTCCAGGCAGCACTCAGCCGTCTGGATCGGCATTCGATGCTCGCCGCGCAGGTCGGCGCAGCGGAGAGGCGCCTCGCGGAGGCCTCGGCTCCGCTGTCGGATATTCGAGAACGAGCCGCGCTTGCCGACCGGGAGCTGGCGAGGACACGCGGTGGGTGGGGCGAACGCGTCGCGGCCATGGGCTTCCCCCGTGAGGTCGGAGCGAAGACTCTGCGCTCGTTTCTTCTTCCAGAGCTCCGCTCCGCCCAGGAGCATCTCGCGCGTCTCGCCGGGACCGAGCTGACTCGCAGCGACCTTCGAAACGAGCGCATGACGATCGAGCGCCAGATCCAGCCCCTTCTCGTGCAGACCGTCGGTAAGGCGGCGGGCGAGCTGCAGGCCGCCGTGGAGCGCCAGCTTGAGGAGTGGCGACGCGGCGACGAGGCACGTTCCGAACGTGCCACCGCGCTTCGACGGGGCGAAGAGGCCATGAAGCGCGAGCGTGAAGCGAAAGCGTCGCTCGACGAGGCAACGGCGACGCTGAACGTTGCCCGAACGGCGCACGCCGATGCGCTCGGAGAATGGCAGGGCTGGCTTGCGAGCAACCTGCTGCCCGCCGATCTCTCGCCCGACACCGCTCTCGACGCCCTGCAGCGCATCACCACCGGGATCGAGGCCAGCAGCCGAGCCGAACGGGCGTCCCAGAGTCTCGCCAGCCTTGAAGCCGAGCTCTCCGCTGCTGACCGCGAGTGCGCCGCAGTCCTCGACGCGATCGCAGCGACCTCTGAGGGACCGCTGCCCTCGACGATCGACCGCCTGATGAGCCGGTTGATCGCAGCACGCAACGACGCCGCGCAGCGCTCGCAGGCGGAGGACGCCCTCGCTACGGCGCGCAGTGGGCTGACAACGTCCACACAGCTCGTCGAGTCGGTCGAGGCAGAGATTCGACGGCTGCTCGACCAAGCCGGGGTGGAGGATAAAGAGGAGTTCCGTCGTCGCGGGCGTCTGGTCGGCGAGCGCAGCGCGCTGCGTGAGGAGGCTCGCCAGCTGGAACGGACGCTCCTGCAGGGAACAGGAGCGATCGATCTGGGCGAGCTGCGGGGTCAGCTGTCGCCGCTTCAACGCGACGACGTCGCCGTCGAGGTGGAACGTCTCGAAGCTGAGATCGCGGAACGCGAGACGGAACGCGACTCTCTCTTCGGGGAGCGCGCGGAGCTCGTCGCCGAGAAGGCACGCCTGGCGTCATCCTCCGAGATCGCCGAGTTGCGCGCCAGACAGGAGGTGCTCCGAGCGGAGATCGGCACGCTGGCTCGCGAGTGGAGCCGCTTCGCGATCGCCCAGCACCTGCTCGAGGAGGCGAAGAGACGGTTCGAGCGCGAGCGGCAACCGCGCGTCCTCAAGGATGCGGGTGAGTACCTGACGTTGATGACGGCAGGTCGGTACCCGTCCGTTCGCGCGACGCTCGATGAAGGAGGAGAGCTCGAGGTGCTCACCGCAGAAGGATCATCGGTCTCGCCCACGGTCCTCAGCCGCGGAACGCAGGAGCAGCTCTACCTGGCCCTTCGATTCGGGTACATCGCCAACCACCAGCTGAACGACGAGACGATGCCCGTGGTGATGGACGAGGTGCTGGTCAACTTCGATCCTGTCCGCGCGACGCGCGCGGCGGCGACCATTAGGCGCTTCGCCGAAACACGCCAGATCCTGTTCTTCACTTGCCACCCGTGGGTCGCGCAGCTCCTGCGCGGAGAGGACTCACGGGTACCAATCTGGGAGGTCGACAAGGGAGCCGTCGCGAGAGACGCCGTCGTGAAGTCCACGCCCGGCGCGCTCCTACCCTCCTCCGGGGACGGACCAATGGGAGCATGATGGTGCACGCGCGGTCGGAGGACTGAATTCGCTGCGGCCCTGACGATCCACCGATCCTTGCCGAGAGGGACTCCAATGGCCCAATGTCATGCGGACCCATCACGACTCGCGAGCGCCCCTCCGGGAGAGCGGCTCGCCTGCGCTGGCTCTCCAGCGAACTGCCTGGCTCGTACTCCGTGTGGCACGAGCCCTGCGTCGACGGCCGGAAGCCCGACCTCGTGCTTTTCGGTCCACAGATCGGGCTAATGGTTCTCGAGGTGAAGGACTGGTCGCGAGACGCGATCCTCGAGGTCGACGGCAGCGGTCGCGTCGGGGTCCGACACTCCGACGGAGAGAAGCTCGAGACGCATCCGATCGTCCAGGCGCGAGACGCCGTGTATGTCGTCGCCAACCGGCTCGAGAAGGAGGCTCCTTGCCGGCAGAACACGGGTGCGCACGAGGGCAAGCTCGCCTTCCCCTGGAACGTAGGCGCCATCTTCCCGAACCTCACCAGGAACGAAGCGGTCGAGCTCGGTCTGGAGAGGGGGCATCCCGAGGGATCGATCATCACGGGGGACGACATCGGCGGGCGCCTCGCCTGGGCACTTGCCGGCGACAAGGTCGCGAAGCGGGCTCGAATCCCTCTGCGTCACACGCTTCTCGTGGCAGAACGACGGCGCGAAGCGTGCCGCGATCGATCGCACGCTCGCGCCCCCGACGGTGATCGCCGGGAGCTTTGCCGGGCGCGCGCGTGAACGGGAAGACCCGCAACTGTTTCTGCTGCTTCCAGGGACTGATCGCTTCACCACCGAGCAGGAGCAGATGGCCCGCGATCTCCGGCCGGGGCGCGAAGTGCTGCAGGGCGTGGCGGGAAGCGGGAAGAGCGAGGTGATCGCGTCGCAAGCACGGCTCCTGACCGAGGCTCACCGCGGCTGGCGGATCCTGGTGCTCTGCTACAACGTGAGCCTCGCCGGCTGGCTCCGTACGCGCGTCTTCGCGAACGGCGCCCTACAGCAGCACGACGTGACCGTGTCCCACTTCCACGGCTGGTGCCGCGAGCAGCTCGACCGAGCCGGAATCCCGTTCGACGCCGACGCGTACGCGTCCGGTGGAAACTCGTCGGAACGTTTCGTCGAGATCACCCGCGACGCGTTCCGCGATGGAAGGATCCTGCACATCTACGCCGTCCCAGCGGGCCCGCCCCTTTCGGCTCTCGGGATCAAGACAAGCACGACCAAGGTCCTGAAGGACAATCTTCGCTCCTCCCGGGAGATCAACTGCTTCTCGCGTCGCTTCCTCTTCGGCGAGGTCGCCGAAGGCGACAGCATCCGGGTCGGAGACCGGCGCGCCTATGTGCCGCGCTCGTCCGCGCGGTCCGGCCTGCCCGTACACGTAGAACGGTCCGCCGATCCCGAGGCCGAGATCGAGTGGGCCGCGCTGTGGTGCCAGGACCTGCTCGAGAAGGGCTACCGGCCCGACGAGATCGCGGTCCTGTACGCTCGGCGATCCACGGCCTGGTCGAGCCGTGCCGCCGCCCGCTCCAGCTCCGCGGCCGGAACGTTCGCCCCGACGAGCGCGACGGCGCGCGCCTCGAGGCCCGTGAAACTCAGCCGAGCTGTTGCGACGACCGGTTGAGGCCGCCGGGCTAATCAGGACAGCACCCGGGCAAGCAGCCTGGTTGACTTGTCTACCTGCGCGCAGGTAGACACTGGAACCATGGTTGCTGTACCCGTACTGGGGACTCGAGCCGAGAAGACCCGGGGCACCATCCTCGACGCGGCCGAGGCCGTGTTCGCTGAGAAGGGCTTCGCCGCAACTCGGCTCGAAGACGTAGCAGCGATAGTCGGGATCCGGCGCGCCTCGATCGTCTACTACTTCCGCGATAAGCGGGATCTTTATGAAGCCGTTCTCGAGCGCCTATTTTCGAACCTGCACGCTCGTTTTCGCGAGGTGATGAGCCCTCACCTCGCCCTCGCAACGCAGGTCGAAACGGCGGTCAGCGCGTGGGTGGACTACATCGGCGAGCACCCCACACTCGCCCGTTTGCTCCTGCGTGAGATCGCGGACGCGTCCGGGGCCGTTCCCGAACCCGCGGTGGTCCGGCACGTTCGGCCGCTCCTCGGCGCAATCGAGCACGTCGTGAGAGCGGGACAGCGACAGGGAATCTTCGAGCCGGTCGATCCGGTCCACCTAGCCAGCACCATCGCTGGTGCAACCGTGTTCTTCGTCGCCGCGACCCCACTGCTCGGGAAGGATTGGCCCTTCGATCCGCTCAGCAAGGATCAGCTCGCTACGCACCGCTCCGAGGTGCTTCGCATCACCCGCCGCCTGCTGGGTGCGGCGCGGCTGCGACAAGCCAAACGACCATCGACGGGGAGGTAGAATCATGAAGAGTTTCGTCACTCACGAGGAACTGGCTCGCGACAGCCGGTTCGTCCGTCAGGACAACGTTCTCGCCACCATGCTCTCACAGCTTCCCGACGACGCCGAGGCAGTCGTCCAGTGCTTCGAGCAGCTCGACCCCATGGTCGCGCGGGCGGTGAGCGGAACTGCCGCAGAACCGTTGTACGACGAGTACGGTGCCGCGTTCATGCTGATCGTGCTGAACGAGGCACTCGATCCGGAGGATCCCGCGATCGCGACGCGGCTTCTCATGCGCATGCACGGCATCTTCATCGGAGAGCTTCAGGCGCTCGAGGGCGCGGGCCGCTCGCTGTGGGACTTTCCCGACGCGCCCTGGGAATTCAAGATGAACATGGCGCGCCAGTGCTGGGACGAGGCGCGCCACGTCCAGATCTACGAGAAGCTGCTGGAGCGCCTGGGGGGCAGCCCCGGAATGTTTCCGGAGACCACCTTCCTCTTCGAATGCGCCTGCAACGACGATCCGGCAATGCGTGTGGCTGGCGTGAACCGGGGCCTCGAAGGACTCGCCTGCGATGTCTTTCGCGACATGATCCGCTATGCGGACAAGGTTGGCGACGAGGTCATGCGGCAAGCTGTGGACTACGTGCTCGCCGACGAGCTCACCCACGTGCGCTTCGGGAGCGAGTGGGTGCGCGAGTTCACCAAGGGCGACCCTGAGCGGTACGAGCGAGTGCAGGATTTCCGACGTCAAGTCGACAAGCAGTTCAGCTTCGGTGGGTCACGCTCGGAGCGCGACGACGCGGCGATTCCGATCGCACGGGCGGAGCGCAGGGAGGCGGGCTTCAGTGACGAGGAGATCGACGAGCTGGCGACGCTGTCCGCGAGCGGGCCGTCCCGGGAGACGATGCGGGAGGCCGCGCGCATCATCCGCGAGCGGCACAGCGCGCGGCGCCTGGCGGCGAGCCAGCAGATGGAGCCCCGAGCATGAGCACCGCCACGCGGCTGTATCCCGGACACGGTCCGGATGAACGCACTAGCTTCGAGCCCTATTCCGCGTTCGACATCCCCGAGGACCTTCGCGAGCTCCACGGCAGATACGACGTCGAGGCCACCGCGCGGCGGATCCGCAACTTCCGCTACACGCACGAGTGGATGACGATGGTCATGGGAGGTTGGATCGCCACCATCCCGGAGATCCCGGTGAAAACAGGGCTCGGAAAGATCATCTGGGAAACCGCGCAGGCAGCCGACGTTCTCGGAAGGCGCCTGCCCGAACTTCGCGCCGGGCGAAACGTGGCAACCGCTTCGCAGCCCCCCAACGACCGCTACGCCGCGTTGATCCAGGAGATCGCCGCGCCCGATTCACCCGAACAGACCATCGAGAAGCTCGCCGGGATCTTCGACGTCCTGGCGCCGCACCTGATCGAAATCTACGAGCAGACGATGCGCGCGACCGACCAGATCTGCGACGCACCCACCATAGAGCTTCTGGATGAGATCGTCCGGCGGCTGAGGCACCACGTTGCGTGGTCCAAGGATGTGCTCGACCGTCTGGCCGATACGGATGCGCGGCGCGAACGCCGACGCGCACGGATCGAGCAAGTACGAGGTCTGCTCCTCGAATCACGTGGCGTGACCGGCGAGCTCGATGGCTCGCCGGCACACCACTGACGATCGGGTCCGATCAGTACGCGGAGGCTAGCCTGGCAGAATCCGCGGTCCCCGGCATGGGCCCGCAAATGCCGAATTCCGCGAGGATTCGTTCCCCGTCGGGGCGCTGTGTGAGTTCGTTCCGAATCTGGCCCATGCGATAGACCATCATCCGGTCCCAGCGACCGCCCATCTGATTGGTCACCATCTTGTCGCAGATGGCGTCGATGAAGCCAGCTCCCGGAATCTCCGAGCCGTCCTTCGCGACGATGGTTCGTGACCGAGCCTCGGCGAGCGCGCACTGCAGGTAGCCGACGTGGATACTCTCGTCGGCTTGGATGTAGTCCACCATCTGCGGGGCGAAGTCCGGAGCGGACGAGCAGCTCGGATCGGCGAGCACTTCCCGAGCCCACGCGAACGTCGAGAAGGCGACGAGCTCGATGACGAGGATCTGGGCCATCGCGGTGAGCATCATCTCCAAGAGCGGATCGACGCTGGGGTTGAGCTGCTTCATGAAATCGCCAACGCTGAGTGCCTCCGGTGCAGGCTTCGCCGGCCCGTTGTATCCGGGAGGCGGGGCGATGGGCAGGTTCTCGAACATGTCTGGCGTCACGGGCGGGCGGTCGAGAGCGGCGTCGCGGATCGTGTACCACATCACGTCGTGACCCGCTTCGTCGCCGCGCCCGGCCTCATCGTTGCCGTGCGCCTCGAAGATGCCACGATGCAGATGGGCGAGGCAGGTCCCGTCGATCGACTCCTTGAAGAAGTCCTGCAGGTTCAGGGGCGGCATCAGCTTGATGCCATCGTTGCCGAAGCCTTCGGTAATGCCGATCAGGGTGAGGATTCGCGTCATCGCCCCCTTGGCGCCGTTGCGCAGAAGGACCGCGCTCTGCCCGACCGTGGGAAAGAACTCGCGCTTCACCCGTTCCAGCGATATCGCCTCCGTCGGATGCCCCTGCGACGCGAGCCGCTCCGTCCAGGCACGAATCGCCAGCGTCCGAAAGCGCGACCGCGGAGGCAAGTAGCCGCCGTTCCGATCGAGGCCGCCATGGAACAGCACTCCGTCCCTTCGGATTCGCGAGGCGTACTCCGGGTCCGCCATGATCTCGTCGTGCGAGTAGTCGAGCCGGGTCTTCATCGTTCATCTCCCTATCTACTGGTTCGCGCTCGGGACGATGGCGGCTTCTTCGGCCGGGACCGGGACGTATCGTGCGCGAACTCCTGCGCAAAGTTGCGCCAGATTTCGGGCCGCATGGCGCCGAAGAGCAGCAGGCGCTTGAGCTCGCGAACGAAGCGCCGTGTCGCGGCCCGAGCCGCCGCGACACTGCCGGCCTCGGTGCGGACGCGGAGTGGCCACACCAAGACCGCAGCGAGCAGAATCGTCGCGAGCATCTCGGGGTCGATGCCCGGCGCAGCCCCGTCCGAGGCTGCGAACGTGCTCAGCGCCCCGACGTACCGATTCCACCCATCCCGATTCTGCAGCTGCACCTCGCCCAGCAACTGGAACATCCAGAGCCGCGCGATCTCCGGGTGCGTGTAGAAGTACTCCACCATGTAGTCGATCCGCTCGCCGACGGGCATCTCAGATTCGAGCGTCCTGCTGATCTCGTCCGCCAAGCGTTCGATCACGGCGGCGACCAGATCTTCCCGGGTGCGAAAGTGCTGGTACGCGGTCGTCCGATTGACGTGCGCCCGGTGGGCGACCTCGCCGACGGTCAGCGCGGCGGGACCTCGCTCAGCCATCATCGCTCGCGCCGCGGCGAGAATCGCCTCGTAGTTGGCCTCCGCATCGCGCCGCCGCCGCGGCGCGAGCGATGAAACCTGTTGGGCCATAGCGTTCCCTTTTTATCCGATGGGCGGGCGATATTCAACAACGATGTTGTGTTTTTGGCGGACTCGCGTGCTCCCGACGGCCGGGTCCTGCTCGTGAGTTTGCGGTTGCCAGCTCGGATTTTCCGATGATACGTACGCGAAGTACGATGCGAAATGCCTTCGTTACCTAGCGAGGCTACGAAAGGGGCGTCGAATGCCGGGATGGAGGGAGATCTACGAGCAGCGCCTGACCACCGCCGACCAGGCGGTGCATTGCATCCAAAGCGGCGATACGGTCAACGTCCCGATCTTTCCTCCCCCCGCGGTCCTCGCCGCTCTCTACACCCGCAAGGACGAGTTGCACGACGTCCAGCTTCGCCTCAATGCGCCGGCGACGGATCCGGGGTGGTTCAAGAGCGAGAGCACGACCGCGTTCCCGATCGAGTTCGAGATCTTCATTGGGGACTTTGCGCGACACGCGCACCGCGAGCAGCGAGGTCCCTACCTGCCGAACCTGTTTTCGACTGCCTTCAAGGCGTTCGACGAGCGACGGCCCGGCGTGCGTCACGCCAACGTCGCCATCGTCACGTGCTCGCCACCGAACGAAGCGGGATTCGTCCACTTCGGACCGCATCACTGGACCAAACGGAGCCTCGTCCGTCGCGTGGACGTTTCGATCGCCGAGGTCGATCCGACCACGATCCAGGTCCACGGTGACGTGTACGCCCACGTGTCCGAGATCACGCACTTCGTCGAGCAGCAGAACTCCGAGATCACTGCGGAACAGATCGAGGCAGTGCTCGCTCAGATGCCTGAGGAGCGTCGGGATCCGATGCGCAAGCTCGTGGCGCGACTCCCGCAGGACCGGCTACGGCTGGTGTTCCCGATCCTGAGCGTGCTCGAGCCCGGCGCTCTGGCGCGCTTCCTCGGCCTTGCCGAGCCGCCGGATTCACACCGCGCAATCGCGGGGTACCTCTCGGAGGTGATCGAGGACGGCGACTGCATCCAGATCGGCGTCGGCGAGCCTTCGAGCCAGATGGTCCGCCTCGGGGCGTTCGATCGGAAACGCGATCTCGGTATGCATACCGAGCTGATTGCGCCGGGAACCGCCCAGCTGGTGGAAGAGGGCATCATCAACGGACGCCGCAAGAACCAGTTCCCGGGCAAGGTCGTCGCGGCTGCCTGGACGGGCGGCACCGCGAGCGACTTCAAGACCATTCACGACAACCCGACCTTCCAGCTCTTCGACCCCGAGTACATCCTCGCCGTTCCACTGATCGCGGCAAACGAATGCCAAGTGTCCATCAACAGCGCGATCGGCGTGGACCTGATCGGGCAGATCAACTCCGAATCGATCTTCGGTCCGCTCATGGTCAACGGAACGGGTGGACAGCCCGAGACCCACATTGGAGCCTTCCTGTCCCGCGGGGGAAAGGCCATCACGGTGCTGCCCTCGACCGCGGTCGAGGGTTCGGTGTCGCGAATCGTGGCGATGCAAGCGGAGGGTTCGATCATCACCGTACCTCGCTACTACGCCGACATCGTCATCACCGAGTACGGCGTGGCGCGCTTGCTCGGCAAGAACCACAGGCAGCGCGCCGACGAGCTAATCGCGATCGCGCACCCCGATCACCGCGCCGAGCTACGCGACGCCGCCAGGCGCATGTTCTAGCGCGCGGCGTCGCGCGCGACACTGCTCACTGGAGCCCGTACAGCTCCGCTACGTTGTCGTGCAGGATGAGCGGCTTCTCTTCCTCCGAGAGTGCTGCCGTGTGCGTCTGCAACATCTCCTGCGACCACAGGCCACGTCGAGTCGCTGTGCGGGAAGTCGTTGGCCACATGCACCGCCGTACGTTGCCGAGTTTGGCCGTGCGGAACGCTTCCCAGTCATCCAGGAAAGTCCCGTAGCGCCGTGCTCGATTTTCCACGCGCTGGACGAGATCGAACGTGAGGCCGCGCTTGTTGCCGTGACCGCACACGGGGGCATCGTCCCCATGAAACGGCTGCCGGCGAGCTACGCACCCGAGGAGGTGCTCGACGATCGCACTTCCGGTCAGAGGCTCACTCCGCGAGCGGGCGGGCCTCGCGTGCGATCGACCGGCAGGGGTGTATTCGAGCTTCTCGGGCACGTTCGGTTGGGCTTACGCGGGGCGAGCGGCCTCGGCGCCACCGCCGCGGCTTCGAAACTCGAGATGGCCAAAGCACTCTCGAGCCTCCTTGAGCACGCTCTGGACCTCGCTCTTTAGAGCCGAGCGGCCGGTCCAGAGGTATCGCTCGGGTTCGACTTCCTCGAGGTCGCCGACGGCAAGAAGATCCTCGACGTAGGACGTAGCCTCGTCGTGTGCCATGAAGAGTCGATACTTGCTGCGCTGGAGCTTCCAGATGGGAAATCTCGAAGAACCGCCCCAGGTGAGATCGAGAACTCGCATCGCTTTCTCGCGGTGCTCTGCCAAGACGGCGTAGGCCATTTCGACGCGCGCTGCGAAGGATTCGAGGTCGCGCATGGCCATGCGCTTTGGGTTTCTGAAGATGCTCTCGTGGCTTGGGTACGAGAGGTAGTCATCGACGGGAAGGTCGAGTAGGTGCGCGCTCGACTCGACGTAGCGCCGAACACCGCATCGCTCACCCGGAACGCCCGCCCGACGGGCCCGTCTACCGGGTGTGACTGTGGAAGTGGTGGCAGGAAGCCACATGTCTCCGCTGATCAGGTGCTCATCATCGACGAAGACGCAGAGATGACCGGGAATGTGACCGTCAAAACGGAGGACCCGCGCGCGTCCGTCCAGAAGAAGGACTCCCTCGGCATCATCCGGCTCGAGGTGGAGCTCGAGATCGACACGAAGCGGTTCATCGGCCTCGCCTCGAAAGAGAGTGAGGTCGACATCGGACGGGAGGGTATCGAGGAGGCGCTCCCGCATGAGCTGAAACTCGGCGGTGAGACTTTCAAAGTTCTGGGTGATGCCGCAATCGCGAAGGAAGTGTCCATCGGAGCGGAACATGAGGTCCGGGCGGCTGAGAAGCGGAAAAAGGGATGCCGTGTAGGGATGCGCCAAGGTCTTAACGTCTCCGCCCATCGCCTCGACCGCGGCTCTCCCACCCGCGTGGTCAAAGTGGGCGTGCGTGTAGAGAACCTCGATGGGACGACAGCCGAGGCTCCTCCCCTCTCCCTGGCTCAGCGCCTCGAGCACGCGGGGGAAGACCTCGGGAGCCGTCTTCGGAAAGGTGGAGTCCACGACCAGGAGACCCTCTGGTGTGGAGACGACGTGGCAGGCCACCCGCAGTGAGCTCGCAGAAACGGGAGCGCCCGCCTCGTTGAACTCGGAGAGCAGTTGTCGGGTAGTGTCGGTCGAAACGCTCTCGAAGAGCAGTCCCAGCGGGTCAAGGGAGTGCCCTGGTGTGGCTACGCCTTTGGGTTCCACTTCGATTCGGTAGAGGCGCAGGCCGTCGGGACCGGCTCCAACCTGATCCCAAGAGATCATGGCCTCTGAAGCCGTCCTGCCTCGTTGGTCGAGGCTCGCGTGGTAGGAATCGCGATGCTGGAGGTCTCGTCGAAGACAACGGGTAAGTTCTTCGGTCCGCGCAGAATTCCACTCTCCAAGTAGTCAATCTGCCTGGTCCCCCGGCGGAGGTTTGGCAGACGCGAGAAGAGTTCCTCGAGTGCGACTCGCCCCTCTAGCCGAGCAAGTGCAGCGCCGAGGCAGTAGTGAATGCCGAACCCGAAGGCGACGTGGTCCTTGGGGTTTCGGTGCAGATTGAACTCGTCCCCGCGGGGAAACTGACGCGAGTCGCGGTTGGCTGAGGCAAACAGGACGAGAATGGTCTGCCCCTTCTCGATGTGCTGCCCGGCGACCTCGCTGTCTTGAAGCGCCAGGCGCGGTAGCATCTGGATCGGCGACACGAAGCGTAGTGCCTCCTCGACTAGGCCAGGGACCAAGGACGGGTCCATGGCCACTTCGGCCAGGTCCCGCGGACGGTCAAGCAGCAGGTTAACCGCATTCCCGAGCAAGTTCGTGGTCGTCTCGTTGCCCGCTACGAGCAGCACGATGGCGAACAGCATCAACTCCTCGAAGCTGAGCGCCCCGCCCTCCTCCTTCTGGACTAGGACGCTGATGAGGTCATCCGCGGGTGTGCTCTTTCGGGTTTCCACGAGTTCGCTGAGAAAGACGACGAACTCGGCCATCTCCGTGAGCAGCTCGGGTGAAGGCGCGCGCGCCCGCCCAAGGCTGACTCCCTGCACGATCGCATCGGACCAGCGCTTGAAGTCGGTAAGACGCTCCGCCGGAACGCCGAGGAGTTCAGCGATGACGGTTACCGGAATGGGGACAGCGAAGTCGGCCATGAGATCCAGCTCGCCGCGGGCGGTCACGGCGTCCAGACACTGGCTCGTGATCTCGCGGATGCGGGGTTCGAGTTCCTTGATGCGCTGAGGGGTGAAGCCACGGTTCACGAGATGACGGAGTCTCGTGTGGTCCGGCGGGTCGGCGCTGATGAGAGCTCGACTCTCCATGAGGGAGCCGAAACGGCGAGCTGAGTCGTCGGTCCGATTCTTGAGAATCCCCCCTCCGAGGAAATCTTGCATGGCACGCGAGGAGAAGATCTCCGGTGCCTTTACGATCTGCGAGACGTCCGCGAACCGGGAGACCGCCCACGCGTCGGCGGCCTCGACGTAGTAGACCGGGGCGCTCTCCCGCAGCTCGGCGTAGTACGGGTAGGGGTCTTTCTGCACCTCGGAAGAGAAGGGGTCGTACTCGAGTCTCATGTTCACCGTCCCTCTTCGACACGCGCCACAGCATCCCGTCTCTTTGACGGCATGAATTCAGATTCAGTTTTTAAGTGGCTGTTGCCACTGAGTCAACATCGGGGTAGAAAACTCCAGAATGTCCCTCTTGGAGCGACACGCCCGCGTCGTCGTACGGTACCGCTGGGCCGTGGTCTTGGTGGTGCTCATGCTGAGCGCCGGTCTGGGCGCCTTCGCACGCGACGTACACGTCGAGATGGACCCCGACCGAACGCTGCCGGCGCACCATCCGTTCATCGTCGCCGACAAGACCATCGCCAAGGATTTCGGCGGCCGGCGAACGGTGGTCGTTGCGATGGTGCCCAAGGCGGGAACGATCTGGTCCGTTCCCGTTCTTCAGAAACTCGCGGCCCTGTCGCTCGAGCTCTACCGCGCGGACCGTGTTCGAGCGACGAACGTGCTCAGCCTTGCCTCGCCAAATGCCCGTGACATCCGCTCAAGTGCTGAAGAGGGGCTCTCGGTCGAGTACCTCATGCCCGAGCCTCCGCAGAGCGAGGAGGACTTGGCCACGATTCGCGCGGCCTACGAGCGTAACCCCTCCTACCACGGGCTCCTCGTTTCGGAGGACTCGCAAGCGGCGATGATCTTCGTCGACTTCTGGGAGGACGTCGACCCAGAACACGCCTTCGCCGTAGTCTCCGAGATCGTCCGACCCTATCGCACCCCGGAAATCGACCTTCACATCACGGGGTTGCCCGTCTTCGGGCACTACTTCCAGCAGTATGCGAGCTCAGTCGGTCGGTACTTCGCGCTGGCCATCGTTGCGTTGCTCGCCGTCCTCTACGCTGCGTTTGGAAGCATCCAGGGGATGCTGATTCCGATCTCGACCGGCATCCTCGCAACCGTCTGGGCACTCGGGCTTGTACGCATCTTCGGCGCGCAGCTTGACGGCTACAACGTGATGACGCCGATCCTCATCCTCGCGGTCGGAGCGGGCCACTCGGTGCAGATGCTCAAGCGCTACTACGAGGAGTTTGCGCGAGAGCGCGACAGCGAGCGCGCGGTCATCAGCTCGGTCGCCAAGATCGGCACCGTCATGATCGCAGCCGGCCTGACCGCTGCGCTTGGATTCCTCTCGCTTCTGACGTTCGATGCGCCGAGCATGCGCGCCTTCGGTTTCTTCACCGCGATGGGGATCGCGAGCACGGTGGTGATCGAGCTCACATTCGTCCCCGCGCTCCGTGCGCTGCTCCCCGCCCCTCACCCGCGCGAGGTGCGTGCGGAGCGGCGCGGCGGCCTCGTGACGGCTCTGGCACTGCATGCCCGGAGCCTCGTCCTTGGCCCACGAGCCTGGCTGGTTCCGGTGGGGGTCCTGGTACTGCTTGCCTTCGCAGCCATCGGCATCAGCCGGGTGGAGGTGAACAACACCATCAAGAGTTTGCTTCCGCGCGACAGTGCCCCGCGCCGCGACCTCGAGGCCATCGAGCGCCACTTCCAAGGCAACTCCAACATGACGGTTCTCTTTCGCCAGCGTGATGGCAGCGAGTTCACGGGTCCCGAGGCCTTCTCCTTGCTCGATCGCTTCCAGCGCGACCTCGAAGCCGATCCGCTCGTCTACCGAACGGCGTCCATCGTCGATGCGATGAAGCGGATGAACATGGTGCTGAACGACAACGATCCTTCGTTCGACGTTCTGCCCACCGAGCGGCCGTTGCTCGCCCAGTACCTCTTCCTCGGTTACTCGGCCGCTTTCGAGCGATTCCTCGACACGGGCCACCGCAAGGCTGTGGTCTGGATCTACCTGCGAGACGACGATGCGAAGGCCATCCATCGGCTCATCGAGCGGGCCCGCTCCTTCGTCGCTCGTGAAGCGCCCGAGACCGTCGAGGTTCTCATTGCCGGGGGTGGTGGTCCGATCGTCGTCGCCTTGAACGACGAGGTCGTGGGCGGCAAGATTCGAAACGTCATCGTTGTCGGTCTGGTCATTTACTCCATCGCAAGCCTGCTGTTTCGCTCGCTCGTTGCTGGCCTCCTGGTGGTGCTGCCGCTTGCCGTAACCGTTATCGTGGACCTCGGTACGCTCGGTCTTTTTGGTCTGAATCTGAACATGATCACCGCCTCTGTCGTTGGCATGGCGGTCGGCATCGGCGCCGACTACGCCATCTATTTGTTGTACCGAACGCGCGAAGAGTACCTGCGCTTGGGCGATGTCGAGGAGGCAATCGGCGAGGCGCTCCGCACCTCAGGTGCGGCGGTTACGTTCGTCGCGCTCGCCGTAAGCGTCGGCTACGCCGCACTTCTTCTCTCGCCGTTTGCCGTCTACTGGATGCTCGGGCTAACCGTGCCTCTTACGATGGTCGTGAGCTGCGGGGTGACCATCACGCTGCTGCCCTACGTGCTCGCTCGTTGGCAGCCGCGCTTCGTCTTTCCGCGAGGGGTGCTCGAGGTACCCGACACCGTGCCGGCGGCGTAGATATGAACCAGGCCAAGCAGCCCTCTCGGAACGAGCGCGCTCTCCAGTGGCGGCGCGACCAGGTACTTGATGCCGCTGAAGCAGTCTTCGCCTCGAAGGGCTTTCACGAGGCGACCATGCAGGAGATCGCCCGCAAGGCGGAGTATGCAACAGGAACGCTCTACACGCTCTTCGAGAGCAAGGACGCTCTCTTTGCCGCGGTGGTGGAGCGCCGCCTGCCCCAAATTTCAGAACACCTTCGCGGGGCGATGGTGGAGGGGACTTCTCCACGGGAGCAAGTCGAGCGCTTTGTGGGGGCGTTTTTCGACTTCTTCGGTGCACGGAGAGAGCTCTTCCAGATTTACCTTCATGTCACCGGCGGCTTTTTGTGGAACGTCAAGGCCGAGCTTGGCGAGCAGGTTCACGAGAATCACGTTGCCCTTCTTGCCTTCCTCGAGGACATCTTTCGCAAGGGAATTCGAAGTGGTGGCTTCCGCAGCACTCTCGAGCCCAGAGTCGCTGCGGTCTCGCTCATCGGAGTGCTGACGGCGAGCGTAACTGATTGGATCACCCGTTCCCCTGAGAAACCCTTTGACGTTCTGCGTCCTGGGGCCGAGGAGATTCTCGCAGCGCTCTACCTGCCACGTTCCGGGCGAACCACGATCTCCGCCCGCTCGCGACGGTGATGCGTCTCGGTGACGTGCTCGCCGGCCTGGAGCGAGGTCGTCATGGCAAGTGACTCCCTCTCGGTGGTCGTTCGCCGGCGCTACGACGCGCCGCCCGAGCTGGTGTTCCGGGCGTTCACCGACCCCTTGCTGCTGCCGCGCTGGTTCTCACTCGGCGCCGACATCGCTGTGGACGTTCTCGCACACGTTCTCCGCCCCGAGGGCCGCTTCCGCTTCCGCTACCGTGAGCCCAACGGGACAGTGAGCATCGTCACCGGACAGTTCCGTGAAATCCTGCCACCGGGGCGCCTGGTCTTCACCTGGACCTGGGAGGAGCCGCACCCGCACGCGGGAATCGAGACCCTCGTGACGGTGGAGATCGTCGCAGACCGATCCGGCACGAAAGTCACCGTCAAGCAAGAGCGCTTCCCGGACGAGTCCAGCCGCGCCCGAAACGCCGAAGGTGGCGCACATGCTGGCCCGGATGGTGACGCGGTGAGACCGGGGCTGGTTCGCGAGCTGGCCCGACGCGGGCGCACAGCGAGGGGATCTTCTCGTGGCGTACGATGAGATGCTCGTCGAGCGGGTCCGCGCCCGACTCGGTCGCCGCAAAGGAATCAGCGAGCGGCGGATGTTCGCCGGCGTGGCCTTCCTGATCGACGGCCACATGAGCTGCGGCGTGCAGGACGACAGGCTCGTCCTTCGCCTCGGAACGGGCTGGGCAGCTGCCGCATTAAGGGTTAGCTACTTACCTACGCATCGGTGAATGTGGCGCCCCGTTCGCATCGACTCCGCCCCGGTCGTCGCCGCACCCCACCCCAGCCAGCAGCACGAAGCACCTCGCGAGCCGCGCGACTTGACCCGCCGGTGGGTGCCTCACGCTACACGCTCGAACGACGGGCCGGAGAAGCCTGTCGGCATCTGCAGCCCCTCTCGCCGAACCAGATTGCCTCCACCCGCAGTGAGGCCCCCGTCGACGACCATCGAGGTGCCCGTCACGAAGCTCGACTCGTCGCTCGCGAGGTACAGCGCCATACCGGCGATGTCTTCCGGCCGGCCGGCCCGGACGATCGGCTGCAGCTGGGCCAGGACCTGATCGGTGACGTCCGTGCCGCCAAGACGGTTGGAGATGAGCGGCGTGTTGATGCCGCCCGGACAGATGCAGTTCACCCGGATGTTGTCCGCCGCCACCTCGAGCGCCACCGACCGCGTCAGGTTGACCA
>Ga0268299_1000544_pt1 | contig 111054 bp, 98 predicted proteins | sample NOBtaG_FD_193484 | JGI IMG/M metagenome (GOLD analysis project Ga0268299, IMG submission 193484) | Activated sludge microbial communities from bioreactor in Nijmegen, Gelderland, Netherland - NOB reactor | ecosystem: Engineered > Bioreactor > Aerobic > Activated sludge | place: Netherlands...
CATATTGGTGCCATAGAACAGGAAATCGGTACCGAATTGCTTCGATACCGATCTACCGCCTACGTTTGGCCATCTCAAATTGCCTGCTTTTTTGTCTGGCTCAAAATTCGGGATGACTCATGTTTTTTTGTGCGTTGTGGTTTTTGTTTTACACCGCGGAGACGCGGTGAATAGACATGAGTCATCCCCAATTTTTCGATAAAGAAACCAACCAGAATGTGTCTTACGAAATATTAATTTGACAGGATGAACAAGATTTACAGGATTGTTTGGTCGGCTCTACACTCGAGCGTTGATAACTCATAATGCAAAACCAAAAACCCCGAAGGGGTTGCATGTTTATAGATGTAACGAGACGAGTGGCAACCCTGAAGGGGTTGTATGTCAGAACGTTACCCTAACATAAAACCCCTTCGGGGTTCTCCGACTTACCATGTTTGAATGCTATAAACATATAGCCCTTTCAGGGCTTAGTCTGTAAATTATGCGTAATCAATACTCGAGTGTACCGCCGACCAAACCTCGGAAGGCGGTGAAACCGCCTTTATTAAATCCTGTAAATCCTGTTCATCCTGTCAAAAATTCGCCTTAGGCACTTCATTTATTCAAAATGTCATCGACTAATCACAAAATTCGGGATGATACATGTTTATTCACCGGGTGACTTGAAGTCACCCGGTGAATAGAGGTAGCATCGTCCATTCATCATACCTATCGAGAGCCGGGCGGGGGCAAGCCCCGCCCCTACCCAACATAAACTATAATTGTATTCTCCCCAGACGTTTAAACATGTAGGGGCGGGGCTTGCCCCCGCCCGACTCGCAATGGGTATATATAGGTAGTTTCCTACATGCGGATAGGCAGTTTAAGAAGTATCCGTAGCGTACACCACGACATTTAGCCAAGTGAAAAGCGGTCAACTCCACGACCTTCAACAATCTTAAATCATGTAATCTGCAATCATGTAATTTTTTCATTTTGACTTTGCAGGTGTTTACGCCTCAATTTAATGCGCCTGCCCTGCCCACCCCACCCCCCGGCAGGCCACAAAAAACCGCCGCAGGCCCGCACCGCGTGTGCCGCCAAACGCACACCTTTGTCTGCAACTCCGATCTTAACAGATTGCCCGCCCATCATGCCCAACCCGCGCTTGCTCAACGCCGCCGTAGTCGTATCCGCGCTCGGCTATTTTGTAGATGTATTTGACCTGCTGCTGTTCGGCGCCGTTCGGGTCAAAAGCCTGAGCACGCTCGGCCTGTCCGGGCAGGCGCTGACGGATGCCGGGCTTTTTTTACAAAACTGTCAGATGCTCGGGTTATTCGTCGGCGGCGTCGGGGCGGGTATTCTGGGCGACCGGCTGGGCCGGGTGCGGGCTTTGTACCTGTCTATTGCGCTGTATGCCGTCGGTACGCTGCTCAACGGGTTCGTGCAGTCGGTGGACGCCTACGCGCTCTGCCGGTTTGTAGCGGGCATCGGGCTGGCCGGCGAACTGGGCACGGGTATCACACTTGTGGCGGAAAGCCTGCCCAAAGAGCGCCGGGGACTCGGCACCACCATCGTAGCGGCTTTCGGCATGTCGGGCGCCATTGCGGCAGGCAGCATGGGCTGGTTTGTGGATGACTGGCGCACGGTGTATCTCATCGGCGGCGGACTGGGACTAAGCCTGCTGGCACTGCGGTTAAGCGTATCGGAAAGTCCGGTATTTCAAAAAATGAACCAAGCAAGCGGCGTGGCCAAAGGCAAAATCAGCCTCTTTTTCAGCGATGCCGAACGCTTCCGGCGGCTGCTGTACAGCACCTTGCTGGGCGTGACGACGTGGTTTGTTGTAGGCATCCTGATGCTGCTGGCGCCGGAGTTTGGCCGGGCCAGGGGACTGTCGCAGCCGGTGGATGCGGCGTCGGCGGTCGTGTGGTTCCACGTCGGCATGTCGCTGGGCGACCTCGGCAGCGGCCTGCTGAGCCAACGCCTGCGCAGCCGCCTGCGGGCCATGCGCCTGTTTCTGGGCGCACAGGCGCTGATGGTGGCGGCTTACCTGTTCCTGCCGTTTCATTCCGTAGCCATGCTCTACCTGCTGCTGGCATTGCTCGGCTTTGCAGGCGGATTCTGGGCGGTTTTTATGACCAATGCCGCCGAGCAGTTCGGCACAAACCTGCGGGCGACGGCAGCCTGTCTCGTGCCGAGCTTCGTGCGGCTGGCTTTTGTGCCGATCGCCCTGTCGTTTCAGTTTCTGAAACAACCGGACTACGCGGGCAGTCCCGTGTGGGCGGCGGCGGCTGTCGGCATGGTGGTGTTTGCGCTCTCCTTCTGGGCCTCGTTTCGCCTGCAGGATTCGTTTTCGGCGGATCTGGAGTTTGTGGAGCAGTGAGACTCAAGCGTTTTTGATTTTCATAAAACGGCTGTCGGGAAATTATCTATGCCGTCAAAAAACACCTCGAAGTTGTCGGGCGTGACCACTTCGGTGGCCACCGGACGGTAGCCATCCAGAAATGTATTCGGGAACCGATAGTTTGTCCGTGAACGATTTTACACCACCGTCACCAACACCGCCTGCTGCTCAATCATAAAACCAAGCGGTTTGAGGTCAAAACCTTCTTCACGGGCGGCCTGCTCAAAATCTGCTTCATGACCCGGCGCCACGGCCACCAGCAGACCACCACTGGTTTGCGGGTCGGCAAGGATGTGGCGCTGGCGCTCGGTGGGGCCGGCGATCTTGTGGCCGTAACTGTCCCAGTTGCGGTGGGTGCCGCCGGGCACGCATTTTTGGTCGAGGTAGTGGTCGAGTATGGCCCGGTCAATGGTCGGCACTAAGTCGAACTGCACCACAGCGCTTGCCTCGCTGGCCTCGCACATTTCCGACAAGTGGCCCAGCAGCCCGAAGCCGGTCACGTCGGTCATGGCCTGCACGTAGGGCAATTGCCCGAAGCGGGCGCCCGCCTTGTTCAGGGTTTTCATACTCGTGGGGGCGATGTGCGCGTGCTCGGGCAGCAGCAGGGCTTTCTTTTGGGCGGTGGTCAGAATGCCCACGCCGAGGGGCTTGGTCAGGTACAGTTGGGCGCCGGGCGTGGCGCCACCGTTTTTTTTCAAATGTTCGATGCGCACGCGCCCGCTCACGGCAAGGCCGAAAATCGGTTCGGGGCTGTCAATGCTGTGGCCGCCGGCGAGCGGGATGCCCGCTTCCGCGCAGGCCTTGCGCCCACCCTCGATCACGCGGTTGGCCACCTCGGGCGGCAGGGTGTTGATGGGCCAGCCGAGAATGGCAATGGCTAAAAGCGGGGTGCCGCCCATGGCGTACACGTCGCTGATGGCGTTGACGGCAGCGATGCGGCCAAAGTCCTCGGGGTCGTCCACGATGGGCATGAAAAAATCGGTGGTGCTGACCAGCGCGGTGCCGTCGCCGAGGTCGAACACGGCGGCATCGTCGCGCTCCTCGTTGCCGACCAGCAATTGGGGAAAAGCCGCCGGAGCTGTGGCCGTGTTTTTCAGGATATGGTCCAGCACGGCGGGCGCGATCTTGCAGCCGCAGCCGGCGCCGTGGGAATACTGGGTGAGTTTGTACTCGGTCATGGTCAAAATTGTACCGTCATGCTCAGGCTCGGAATGATGGGCAACTGGTTGACGCGCTGGTACCGCACGCGGTCGAAGTAGAAGATGTTGGCGCGGTCGTACACGTTGGTGGCCGAAGCCGTGACCTCGATCCTGCCGGTCTTGGAAAACGAAAACGTGCGTTTCACCGACACGTCGAGGCGGTGGTAGTACGGCAGACGGCCGCCGTTTCGCGCATCGGAATACACGATCCCGAGGTCGCCGTTTCCACCGAGCACGTCGGTGTTGATGCCGTCGTTGAAGTTGTAGGACGTGTAAAAGCCCTGCGTCTGGGTGAACGGGAAGCCGGAGCCGAAGTTCCAGCGCGCGCCGATCTCCCATTCCTTTTTCGAGCCGGCCTGGTAGGTGGTGACGAGGTTGAGGTTGTGGCGGCGGTCGAACACCGGCGGGTACTCCTGCTGGCCGTCGTTGCGGGTCACAAAACCGAGGGAGTAGGCGCCCCACACGTAAAACCGCCGGGCTTCCCACTTCAGCGACACATCAATGCCGGAGGCTTGGCCGGTCTCTACCACATAGTTGGGCACGGGCACGAGCAGGGAATCGAGCAGGGATTCCTTGTTCCGGTTCAGGGCGATCAACTGGGTGAAGTCTTTGAAGTAGCCCTCCACGTTCAGTTCGAAGTTATCAGTGAGATCCACTTCCACCCCAAACACGCCGTGCACGGCCTTTTGGAGCCTGTGGTCCACCGACTCCCGGGTGCCTGGCTTGTACACATTTTCCTCGGGGCCGGACAGGAAGCCGACGAACAGGTTTACCACGTCCCGTTCGTTGACGGTGGAGAGCAGGTTTTGGGAATACAGGCCACCGGCGGCTTTAAGGCGAAGGAAGTCGGTGAGGTTGTACTTGAGTCCAATACGGGGTTCCGGGACAACCTCGCTGAGCGATTGGTAGTACTGCAAGCGGAAGCCCGGCTCGATCACCAGCGGTCCGAACTTGTATTTCATGCGCACATAAGCACTGATCTCCGTGGTGTTCTCGTCCTGCTCGATCTCCAGGCCGCGGAAGTTGATGAAGGCAAACTTGGTGTTGAACCCCGTCAGTTCGATGCCGTACTTGACTTCATTGTTGCGGTCGAAATTGGTAAAATTCAGGGCGCCGTAAAATCCGTTGATACTGCTGGTACGGGGGCTGCGGTCGGCTTCCACGATCCGCGAATCGTAGGAGGAATATGTGAGCGTGCCGCCGACAATCGTGTTCGAGTTGTTGGGAATCAGGCTGAAGTCGAAGCCGCCGCCCGAACTGCTCCAGTCGAATTTGGCGATGTCGAACGCCACGCTGTCGGTATAATTGAAGCCGAACAGATTCAGTTTGTTGCCGTTGCCGGACATCAGGGACAACTTTCCGTACAGGTCCTGGTAGTTGAACGGTATGCCCGTAGAGTCGTTGACATAGCTGTAAAACGTCGGAGCGGTTTGGTCAATCAGGGCTTTTTTCCCGGCCAGCACGAACGACACGCTCGAGCCGCCTTCCTCGCGCAGCGGCACGATGGGGCCTTCGATGATGGCCCGCGCCTGAAACGGGCTTGCCGACACGAGGCCGGAAAGCCGCCTGCGGTTGCCCTCCCGGGTTTTCACGTCCACAATGGCGGAAATGCGCCCGCCGTAGTCGGCGTTGAAGCCGCCCGTGAGCACGTCCACGTTGCGGATCAGTTCGGTTTCGAACACGGAAAAGAAGCCGATGCTGTGGAAGGGGTTGTAAATGGTCATGCCGTCGAGCAGGATGCGGTTTTGCACGGGCGAGCCGCCGCGGATGTACAACTGGCCGCCCTGGTCGCCGGTAAACACTACCCCGGGAAGCACGGTCAGGTACTGGGCGATGTCCGCCTGCCCGCCCGTGGACGGCAGGGAACGGATCTGTTTGGGCGTGACGGTCAGTTTGGACACCTGCACCTGCGTTTTGGCCTGTTCTTTTTTCCCGCTGATGACGACCTCGTCGAGATTGGTGCCGCTTTCCATCAAGTAGAAGGTTTTGGACACGATTTCGCTCTTGGCGATACTGATTTCAATCGTTTGTGCCTCATACCCGAGGTAGCTCACTTGGAGGCGATACTGGCCGGGCGGTATGTTTCCGATAGTAAAAAAGCCGTTTATGTCGGTCGAGGTGCCCAAAGAGGCTTCTTCGATTTGAACGGTCGCGAATGCGAGCGGCTGGGCTGTCTCTTTATCGAATACACTGCCCCGCACGGTACCTTTGTCCGTTTTTTGGGCCATCATCAGGACTGGAAGACACAGCAATGTCAAGAACAAGAAGGAATTTTTCATCAATACCACGTTTGAGGGCGGCAAAGATAGGTGTGCCCGGCGAATCCTTGCAGGTTGAAAAAGATTGTTGCGGACAAACGTCATTTTCCGAGAGGCAAACGGCCGCAAAGGCCGCACTCGGCTGGGTGCGCCGCAGCATCGAAACCACCGGTGGCAATGGCTCTTCGCACAGTTTTTCCCCGTTTTTCGGCTGGGCAAAGGCCTACCCGGAAACCACGGGCTACCTGATCCCTACCCTACTCCGATACGCCGACTTGTATCAGGACGATTCTCTGCGCCAATTGGCGTCGCAGTGCCGCGACTGGCTGCTGGGCATCCAGTTGCCCTGCGGCGCCTGGGCGGGCGGCCTGGCCGGCGGCACGAAACCGAGCGTGTTCAACACGGCAATGATCTTGTGGGGCGTGGCCCCACCCCCGGCCCCTCCCCCCGAGGGGAGGGGAGACGTAGAGCGTACCTTAGCAAATACTACGCCTCCAAAGGAAAGAGGTGGCGTGTCTTTTGCGACAGAACACTCTACGTCTCCCCTCCCCTCGGGGAACGGGGAAAGTACTCCGCCTCCAATGGAAAGAGGTGACGTGGCGACAGAACACTCTACGTCTCCCCTCCCCTCGGGGGGAGGGGCCGGGGGTGGGGCCTGGCTGCTCTCCGCCCTTTCCCCCGACGGCGCCTGGCGCAGCGGCGCTTACCTGCCCGGATTCGTGCCATCGTACTACACCTACGCCGTTTGGAGCATGCTGGAGGCCGGTGTAGCCCTAAACCTACCCGAAGTGCAAGACAGGATGCGCCCGGCATTGCACTACTATGCCGGGCGTTTCCGACCCGACGGCACCGTGCAGGATTGGGGCCTGAAACCGGGAAACTGGGCGTTTACGCATACCATCGCCTACACCTTGCAGGGTTTTCTGGAAAGCGCGTTGTTGCTCGGCGAGTCCAATATTCTGGAAAAAACTGTTCAGGCCGCCGACGGGCTGCTGCAGGAATTCAACAACACCCGCCGTGCTGCCGGGCGGTACGGGCTTGCTTGGCGAGGCGACTACTCGTTTACCTGCCCGGTCGGAAATGCGCAATTGAGCATTTTTTACCGCAGGCTATGGGAAACCACTAAAGACGACGAGTACGCCCGAGCAGCCGATGCGTTTTTGTCGGAAGCGCTTCGTTTTCAAAATTTTGACAAAAACCCAAACACGCACGGGGCGCTGCCCGGCTCGGCGCCGTTTTGGGGGCCGTACCTCCGGTGGCGCTACCCGAACTGGGGAGTCAAATTTTTGCTGGACGCGCTGGCGACTACGCTGCCTCCTCCAGTTCCCGCAGGCAGGCCTTGAGCTCGCGGACATGTTTGGCGTAACTGATTTTTATCGCAAACCAGACGAATAAAATCGTCATCGCCGACAAGCCGATGACCCACGATACAATGGTGAGCCAGGTTGTATGTTCGGTTATTTTGAGCAAATAACTGCCGCCAAGGCAGTTGACGAACCAGACTGCGGACAACAGAAAAGACGGTATCAGGGCCGCCCCGCCCCAAAAGTAAAGCACCAGGAGTTGGTCCCAGTAGGCAATGGTTTGCTGCAAGGCCGGGATCAGCCTGGAGTCGGAGGCCATGCCGCGCCCCAGATGCCGGAACCCGGCGTAATAGAAAAAAAACAGCGGCAGCACGGTCAGCAGGGCCATTTGCAGCGCCGCCAGATAGGCCTCCCCGTTGCCGGGCACGATCCGGCTGACAAAATATCCCCAGGCGATCATACCCAGCACGCCGAAAAGCACCTCGAAAAGCAGGTTTCGGCGCATTTTGGTAAAAACGTGCTGCGTTCGCTGCCGGATCAGGGGAAGCAAGTTCTCGCGGCCAAGGGGTTTGTCCACATCTGTGGCGGCATTCCAGACGGACTTCAGGTCGTCCAATTCTTCGTCTTTCATAACGTATTGCGTTGTTGGTGGATGATCGTGCGCAGTTTTTCGCGGATGCGAAACATTCTCACGCGCAAGTGGTCGGCGCTCAGGCCCGTGATCTGCGCCATTTCCTCGTAGGAATAATCCTCCAGCAGCAAGAGGGCAAGGGATTTTTCGACCCTGGACAACCTGTCCAGCGCGGCATAGAGCAGCGCGACCTGTTCGGGAAATTCCGATTCGGGCGCAGGTAAGCGATGTTGTTCTTCCGTGAGCGTTTCTGTGGGCAAAGCGGGACGGCGCAATCCGGAAATGGCCACATTCAGCGCGATCCGGTACATCCAGGTGCTTACTTTGCTATCGCGCCGAAAGTTGGGCCACGCCTTCCACATCTGGGCAGCGATGTCCTGAAACAGGTCGCGGCGGGCTTCCTCCGTGCGGGCGTACATCCGGCACACCTTGTGCAGGATCGCCTGATTGATTTCAAGCAGGGACAGGAACTCCGATTCGGCGGGTGTGGCTGGTTTTGACACGTCTTGCGGGTGCGTTTTCCCTATTTGTCGCAGGCTGGGGGTGGGGCGTTACGCAAGAAGGATATAATTTTTCAGATTATCCCGCGCGCCCTTCCAACCGCAACGCCCACCAGGTCCACAAGGCTCCGAGAAAATCGAAAGCGCCGAAAAGGGCGAACGGCGGCTCGGCAAAGCCCAACAGGACAAATCCGATAAAAAACACCAAGGCCGTGCTGCGTGTGTAAACCGTCAGCCGAATGAACTCGGTCATGCCTTTGCGGGCCGCCATGACGTAATAAAAGCCGAGATACCCCACCAGCATCCCGACAACACGGACCCACACCTCGGTGGTTTCGGGAAGTTCGAACAGGCGAAGCATAAAATTGGGGGACAACAGCAGCGTGATGCCGACCAAAATCAGATAAATCCCAAAGAATAAAACAGTACGAGCGCTGGAAAACATAATCGAACAGTTTTGAGTGTTGAGTTTTGAGTGTTGAGTTGGTTTTGAGTTTAACTCAAAACTCAAAACCCAAAACTCAAAACTAGAAAAGAGTTCCTGCCCGGCTTGGCGGCACGGCGCCGATGTGCCGGTAGGCTTTTTCGGTGGCCACCCGTCCGCGGGGCGTGCGCTGGAGGTAGCCTTCCATGATCAGGAACGGCTCGTGTACCTCCTCGATGGTGCCCGGTTCTTCGCCTACTGCCGTGGCGACAGTAGTCAGGCCCACGGGGCCACCCTTGAATTTGTGGATGACGGCATTGAGGATGCGGTTGTCCATCTCGTCGAGGCCGTGCTCGTCCACATCGAGGGCGGCGAGGCCGAAATGCGCGATGGCATTGTCCACCACGCCGGTGCCCTTGATCTGGGCAAAGTCGCGGATACGGCGCAGTAGCGCGTTGGCGATGCGCGGGGTACCGCGGCTTCGGCGGGCGATCTCGTGGGCGCCCTCGTCGGTGATGGGAATGCCGAGGATGGCGGCCGAGCGGTGCAGGATGCCTTCGAGGGTGGGCACATCGTAGTAGTCGAGCAGGCAATTGATGCCGAACCGGGCGCGCAGCGGCGAGGTGAGCAGGCCCATGCGCGTAGTCGCGCCCACGAGCGTAAACGGGTTCAGCGTGATCTGAATGCTGCGGGCATTGGGACCGGAGTCAATCATGATGTCAATCCGGTAGTCCTCCATCGCGGAGTACAGGTACTCCTCCACCACGGTGTTCAGGCGGTGTATTTCGTCAATGAACAGCACGTCGCCGGGGTCGAGGTTGGTGAGCAGGCCCGCGAGATCTCCGGGCTTTTCGAGCACAGGGCCGGAACTCATTTTCAGGGAGGCGCCCAATTCGTTGGCAATGATGTAGGAAAGCGTGGTCTTGCCCAAGCCCGGCGGCCCGTGCAGCAATACGTGGTCGAGCGCCTCGCCGCGCTGTTTGGCCGCCTGGATGAAAATATGCAGGTTGTCCACGATCTTACGCTGCCCGCTGAACTCGTCCAGCAGTTTCGGGCGAAGCGCCTTTTCGATGACCTTGTCTTCACCCGTGATCGGGTCGTTGGCTAATTCCTTGCTCATGGTGGACGGTGGACGTTGAACAGCGCGAAGGTCAAATTTTTTGTTTTATCAAAGGCAACTATTTGCCACTTCGGGGTTGTGTCAAAAGGGTAGCGAGAGATTTTTGCCCCAAATGTTATTTAAATTCACCGCGGAGACGCAGAGACGCAGAGAATATTCCTCCGCGTCTCCGCGTCTCTGCGGTGAAAAACTTGCGACATCTCGCGCCTCCTTACTCTTTTGACACAACCCCGAGCCTCATTGCCCCTCCCAAATCAACCTTCCCACCACTTCGCCGCCTGCGCGTACCGCGTACACCCCGTTGGCCAAGATACCGGGCGCGATGTCAAACCGGTTGGTTCCGGCATCGAAGGACAGCGTCGTTTCAAAAACAATTCGGCCTTGTACATCAATCAGTTGAAGCGGAATCTGGCCGGATGAAGCCCGTTCCAAACGCAAGGAAAATTGCCCATGAGCCGGATTTGGGCTGATTGCCGCGTCGAATGCTTGCTCCCGCTCCTTCCGTATTTCCACCGGATGAACGCCCCCTTCGGCGCTGTACACCTCGGCGCGCAGGGGCGCTTCTTCCGGGAGCAAGCAGGTCTGCGGCGAGCAGTCGCGCAGGGCCAGCACCTCGATTTCCAGAACAATGTCCCTTCCGTGTACTTCGACCGGGTCGCCCTGCGCCAACCAACTCAGTACCAGCCGCCCGTCGGACACGCGCCAAGCGTTTTCATCAAACCCGGGTAGCGCTTCGGAACGCAGGCTCAGGATTTGCAGGGCGCGGGTATCGTATTGGAATGCCGCTTGAAATCCTGTCCATTGACCACCTTTCCCGGCAAACAGCCGCACGGTATGGGCTTGTCCGGCGTTCAGGTGCCGGTTTTCGAGGTGCAGCGGCCACGGGTCGGCGTTTCGGTCATCGGTGGCGAGCAGGTTCTTGGGATCGGCGTTCGCGTTCACGTCGCCTTTTTTTATGGCCAAAAATTCGGAACACTGCTGGGGCCAAAGGCTGTCCATAGCCGGCGAAAACACCCAGGAGGGCGCCTGGGGCAGGGTGTCGTAAATGCCGAGGATGAGTTTGCGGAACTCCACGATGTCTATCGTGGACACAGAGTTGGAGTTGTTGGCATCGGCGGCCAAAAACTGCCATGGATGCTGAAACGGCTCGATGCCGAGAATTTGCCGGTTCATCAGCACGAGGTCGAAGGTGCTGACCCCGTTGAGCGGGTTGTTGTTTTTGGCCGGCACGGCCTCATAAAAAGGCAAGGCAGGAAGCCCGGGAAAGGCTTCGAGCGTGTACGCGCCATTGGTCACCGCAAATTTGGACGAAGTGCCGCCGCCGGGGACGCTCAAGGTCAACGAGTAGGTTTGCAGGGTGTCGCCGTCCGGCGTGAAAATGCGGCACACGGGCAGCAGTTCGGCAATTTTTTGACGGATGAGCTGCATGGTGCCCGCAGCGTTGTTGCCCCGGATGTCGTAAAAAACCTGGCCGGTGCCGGGCGCGATCACGACGAAGGTAGGCGTGCCGAAGTAGGGCCCGAACTGGCCGCTTTTGTAGGGCTGCACTGCCGTCACGCTGCCGCCGTCGGAGCCTACGGCCGGCATGGTGAGTGATTTGCTCGAGCGATATTGCGCTACGAGCGGATTGGTATCGGCGCTCTTGTCGCTGAACAGCAGAAATTCCACCCGGTCGCCGTATTCGGTTTTCATCTGCTGGTACAGGCCCTGGACGTGGGGTGCATGCGTGGCACAGGGCGGGCAATTGATGAAAAACACTTCCAGCACCACCACTTTGCCTTTGCTGACGTAGTCCGCATAAAGTTGGTGCGTTTTGCCGCCAGAGTCCGTCACGGTGAAATCGGGCGCTTGAGCACTTGCAAATCCGAGTGCCGAAGCGAGCGAAAGTATTACGAGTATTGATTTGCGCATGTCATCTGAATTGATTGTTAACAAAGCGGGAAATGTCAAAAAACGAGGTTTTTGGCGCTTCGTCCGACGAATTTGTCGTCGGACGAATGCAGAGCCGCGAGATGCTCGGCGAAAGTTCCGTCGGCTTCGCACTCGTCCGACGACGAACTCGTCGGACGAAGCTGCGGCTCATCTACTACCCAAACAGCCGAAACGCCAGCCAGGCGCCGCCCGCCAGCAGTACCGCCCCGAATCCCGTGAGCATGTATTTACGCATGGAAGCGTGCCCTCGAAGCGTGGCCATCGTGGCCTTGAAAAGCGTGTTGGACAGGGCGGCCACGACCACCATGTTGGCGCCGTATCCCGCGTCGGAGGTCAATTTGGCCCATTTGGCAGTACTGATCGTGATGGCATCCATGTCGGCTACACCAGAAACCATGCCGGAGAAATACGCACCGCCTTCGCCGAACCACTGGTGCGAGTAGTACATGAAGAGCGTGACGGCGATGTACAGAAATCCGAAAAAGACGGCGTTTTTCAAATCCAACGGATTTCCCAACGGGAGCTCCGCCGTTTCGCCCTTTTTTTCCCAATCGCGGTTGTAGTACCAAACGGCCAGCAGGCTTATCGCCAGCATCAGCGCACAGGGGAAGAGAAGTTGCCACGCTACCTCCGCGGAAAACAGGCTGCTGAGGAGCAACACCCGTACATACATGACCGACGACGACAGCAGGATGCCCGCACCGAGGGGCTGGCTCAGCGCAGGGGTTTCCCGGCTGCGTGCGCCGAACACCCAGGCGATCATGGTGGACGAAAACAGTCCGCCCAGCAGGGCCGTCAGCAGGATGCCGCTTTTGGAGCCGCTGAACTTCAGCAAAAGGTACCCCACGAAACTGAGGGACGACACCAGCAGGACGATCCAACCGAGTTCGCGATAGTTCAGGAGGCTTTCGGGGCCGAACTGCTCATTTGGCAAGAGCAGAAGCAACAAAAACGCCAGCACGAAAAACTTGATGAACGCCGCCAGTTCGGTGTCCGAGATTTGTTTGACAAACCATTGGAAACGTTCTTTCAGCGACAACAGCACGGTAGCGGCCACGGCTGTGGCCAAGGCTTCGGAATAGTGGTTGACCGATACCAGCACGCCGAGCGCGTACGCCAGCACCAAGGCGAACTCGGTGGTCAGGCCGATGCTTTCCCGCTGCGCCTGCATGTAGTAGGCCACCGCGATCAGGATCAGAAAACCGAGCGTGGCGGCCGGCAACAACCTGGGCATGTATTGGTCTGAAACAGTGCCCACCGCGAACCCGAGGATGGTGGCCAAGGGAAAGGTGCGCAAGCCCGCAAAGTGATGCGTGTCCGCACGCTGCTGGTGTTCGCGTTCAAGCCCCATGATGAGGCCGATGCCGAGGGCTACCAGCAGGCCCTGGAAAAAGGGGGGGAGGAAGTCAAGGTAGTTAGACATGCAGTGAACAAATTAGCCGGGCGGATGCAAATGTACTTTTTGTAAAAGGCGGCGCATTTGAAGGAGTTCTTCGCGATTTAGTTTGAGTTCTGTAACTGTTGATCTGCCTGTCGGAGTAAGGCCGATCAACGAAATTATATCCAGGCCCCAAACGAAATGCTCATCCCAAACCTGCATTCTTGGATGATACAAGGGAACCTCGATTCCTCCAATCGGGTCAAATGCAGATGTTTTCGCGTGTTTGTGATTATTGCACCCGTTGCATGCCAAAGCCAGATTGTCCAGTTGACTTGACCCACCTTTAGATAAAGGGCAAATGTGTTCAATTTGGAACCGTTGGGTAGAAAACGCCATTGGACTTTGGCAGTACTCACAGCGGTATTCAGCCCGTTCCATCACATGATGGCGTACAGATTTCGGGATTTTCCGACGAGTCATTCCTTAAAGCGTTTGTCAAGCCCCAGTTGTTTGATCACCGTTTGCGGTGAAACATTCCGCAACCTTGCCAGGTCAACAATTGCCTGCAGCCAGACAACATTTTGAGCCTCTGCGACTTTAGTCAGCGCAAGTAATTCCTGATACTCTTCGTCTGAAATCACCTCATTTGCCAATTTGGTTTGCAACATGTCGTACCGCTCCAGACCTTCAAACTTGAGTGCGTCATATATTTTGCCCACTAAAGTAATTTCGGTTTCGTCCAAAACGGCCTTGCGGCGTGCCAACAGATGATTGAGCGTATCGGCAAGTTTTTCCAAATCTGTTGTTTCCATTTTCGAGGCCCCTTGTACAATATCATCTAAGCCTACATGGACTCCTTGCCGGATTTCTATGTTTTGCATAATCGAAATTTTTGTTCAAAAGTACAGATTTTTCGAATACCTGCTATCCGGCCAGTTCCACCAGCGTCACCCCGTCGCCGCCGTTTTCCGGTTCGGGGTGGTACACGCGGGCGATGTTGCCGCCGTACTCGCGCAATTTGCTTTTGACGATTTTCCGCAACACGCCCACGCCCTTGCCGTGCAGGATGCGCAGCACGGCGGCGTTCGACAGCAGGGCGTTGTCCACGAATTTTTCCAGAACCAGCAGCGCCTCGTCGGGCGTCATGCCGCGGATGTCAATCTTCGATTCGAAGGCGGCGGCTTGCTGGATGTCGGCACTCGGTGCTGAAATCTTGGGTTTTTCCGGCGGCGCCACGGGCAGCAGATCGCTCGTATGCACCGTCACGGTAATGCCGCCCATGGCCAACTGGGCCTTTCCGCCCTTGAGCGTTTCGATGCGCCCGGTGGCGCCTCCCGCCCGCAGCCGGGCATGGTCGCCCACCTGGAAGGGCCGCTGGGCTACCGTGCCGCTTTTTTCCTCCATCTTCACCACGTCGGCGTTGATGTCGTCCACCTGCCGGGCTTTTTCGGCCCGGTCCTGTTTCAATTGCAGGGCCACCTGCTGCACGCGCTCGAGGTTTTTTTCCTCCTTGAGCTGGCGCACGAGTTTATCCACCTCGCGGCTCGTGTTGGCGCTTAGGCGCAGCTCGTGCTCCTTTTGGTCCAACTTGAGGCGCTTGCGCTTCATTTCGAGGTCCTGGTGCATGCCGTCGTAGGTTTTGATGAGGCGGTCCAGCGATTGCTGTTTTTCCTGCACGGCGCGCAGCGTTTCCTCGAGTTCCTGCTTTTCGCGCTGGAGTTCGATCAGGATATCGTCCACGGCGGTCTCGCTGCCCGTGCGTTTGCGGGCGTAGTCTATGATGCTTTTGGGCAAGCCGCTCTTGGCCGCGATCTCGAAGGCGTAGCTGCTGCCGGGGCGGCCCACCTTGAGTTCGTAGGTGGGCGAAAGGGTATCCTTGTCGAAGTGCATGTTGCCGTTCAGGATACCGGCGTTTCGGAACGCGAACACCTTGAGATTGGAATAGTGGGTGGTCAGCACGGCGAACACGCCCTTGCGGTGCAGCCCTTGGAGGATGGACTCCGCGATGGCGCCGCCCGGCTTGGGATCGGTGCCGCTGCCCATTTCGTCTATCAGCACGAGCGTTTTGGGCGTGGCCTTTTCGAGGAAAACCCGGGCGTTTTGCAGGCGCGAGGAGTAGGTGCTGAGGTCGTCGTCGAGGCTCTGCTGGTCGCCAATGTCGGCAAAGACGCGCTCGAAAATACCGAACTCGCTGAGCTCGTGCGCGGGCACCAGCAGGCCGCTTTGCACCATCAACTGGAGCAGGCCCACGGATTTCATGGCCACCGACTTGCCGCCGGCATTGGGGCCGGAAAGCACGAGGATGTGGTTTTCGGGCGTGAGGCGCAGTTCGAACGGCACCGTTTTGCGGCCTTGGGCCTTGTTTTTCAAAAACAACAGCGGGTGGTAGCCCTTGCGGATGGCGACGAGCGGTTTTTCTTTCAATACCGGCATGCCGGCGCGCATGGACATGGCCAGCCGGGCCTTTGCCTGCACCACTTCCAGCCCGACGAGGGTATCCTGGTACTGGCCGAGCGTGGGGCCGTAGGGCCGGATGGTGGCGCTCAGTTTTTTCAGGATGCGGAAAATCTCGCGGCGTTCCTCGCCCTCGAGGTCGAAGATGTCGTTGTTGATTTCGATGACCGGCTCCGGTTCGATGAACACCGTGCGGCCAGTGTCGCTCTCGTCGTGGATGATGCCCCGGATCTTGCGCTTGTGCTCGGCGGGCACGGACAACACGCGGCGTCCGTTGCGGAAGCTCTCGGGCGAGTCCGAGAGCCAGCCCTTGTTGCGGTACTCCGCGATGATCTGCCGGAAACGCTGGTCCAGTTCGCGCACCTTGTGCTGTATCTCGCGGCGGATGCGCACGAGATCGGGGGAGGCATCGGCGCGCACCTCGCCTTTTTCGTCGAAAACGGCCATGATGGCCCGGATCAGTTCCTCGTCGAAGGACAGGTTGCGAATGCGGTCGTAGAGTTTGGGGTACAGCTCTTTTTTCAGGGCAGAGAAAAACCGGAACACGTCGCGCATCACCTGCAGGATGCGCAGGATGTTCTGAAATGCCTCTGGCGGCAGCGTGTAGTCGGTAATGGCCAGCATCCGCAGGTCGGGTCGGATGTCGGAAAAGGTTTCGAGCGGGAAGCGGTCGTTTTTTTCGAGGGTCAGCTTGAACTCCCGTGTTTCGCGCAGCCAGGTATCAATTTCCTGAAAATTTGTGGAGGGCGCCGTTTCGCGGAGGCATTCGGCGGCCATCGGGGTCATGGCTTCTTTTTCGAGCAGGTCCAGCACCTTGTCGAACTCGAGTTTTTTGAACACGTCGCGCGGTTCAAAGAGCATGTCTTGCGGTTTCATCGGCGCAAAAGTACGGTGTTGCGTCGGGTTTCACGAAAAGGGAACTGGTGCAACATCTTGCCGAGACGGTTGTCGTTGGGCAATATTTGCCCGAACTCAACAAGACTCATTTTGTAAAAAACTAACATTTCAGGCCAAAACATAGACGAGAAAACCCGATTGCCTACATTTGCCGAACATTTCACATCAAATGCTTTAATTTATGTTTAAAAAACTACTTTTTGCTGTTTCCCTGGTAGCCCTTGGCGCTGCCGCTCATGCACAAGGCACCGTGCTATGGTCTGAAGATTTTGAGAGCGTTGCCGCCGGCCTGCCTGCTGGCTGGACTCAGGCTACTGCTGCTACCGACGGTGGCTGGAAAGTCCAAAGCACAACAGCCCACTCTTCAGCAGATTTCCCGATCCCTTTCCGCGAAGGCAAGGTATTGGGCACCAACGACGACAAATGCAACTGCGTCAAGGCCAACGAGATCGTCTATCTGCCTCCCATGGACTTCACAGGACAGACTGAGCTCCGGTTGCTTTTCGATTTGCTTTTTGTTCGTGGCACTTATCAAAACAAAACCGAGTCTTTGAAACTGATTGCTTCCATAGATGGAGGAACTACCTGGAACGATGTGACCACATTCACCGGTTCGGGCAGCTGGCGCAGCTATTTCCAGGTGAACATCTCCAGTTTCGCCGGCCAGTCGGATGTGCGCTTCGGGTTCCGTTACGATGACGGCACGGGTTGGTTGTTTGGAGCCATGTTGGACAATGTTCGCGTGGTCGTACCGGACAACATTGTCCGCGCACAAACGATCAATGTTTCCGCTGGAAAAACCGTCAGCGCGATTCCCGCTCTTCTGTACGGTTACACCAAGTTGCTTCCGGGGGAATTGATCACCCTTCGCGGCACGTTGTTCAACTCCGGTTTCCCAACAATCACTGCCTTTGACGCTCGAGTCATTTATGGAACTGACACGCTCGTTAAAAACTTCACGGGTCTTAATCTGGCCTTGGGTCAAACCAACACATTCACGTTTGCGGTGCCCAAACCGGTTGCTTTAGGCAATACGGACTATTCCGTTGAGATATTCAATGTCAATGGCGTTGGCGACAACGACCTGTCGGACAATGTTGTCGTTTACCCGATCGAAGGCATTGCGCCGCATCCCGGCCGCAAGGTGGTTGTGGAAGAAGGCACAGGTACCTGGTGCGGCTGGTGCCCCCGTGGCGCCGTGATGATGGACTACATCGCCGATTTGTATCCCGACAATGTCATCCCGATCGCCGTACACAACAGCTCCCAGTCAAAACCCGATCCCATGCAAAACACGGTGTACAATGCTGGCATGGTTTCCATGATTTCCGGCTTCCCAAGTGGTCTCGTGGACCGGGTAAACGACATTGATCCCACGCAATTCGAACAAGCAGCGTTGGTACAACTGGCAACCTTGCCCAAGGTGCTGGTTTCCCAAAACGTTGGGTGGGATGCCGTCACTCGAAAAGTATCCGTCACGACTTCTCTCAATTTCCAGGAAGATATGATCGGCAACTATCGTATTGCGGTAGTTTATGTGGAAGATAATGTCACCGGCACTACCACGGGCTATACCCAGACGAACTATTATGCTGGCGGTACTTACGGCCAAATGGGTGGTTATCAAAATCTTGCCGATCCAGTACCTGCCAACCTGATGGTGTACCAGCACGTTGGTCGCGAGATCGTAGGTGGATTCTCCGGCGCCGCTGGCAGCGTTCCCTCCATCAACACGGCAGGCTCGGTGATGTCGTACGAAAGTTCGTACACCGTGCCCCCCACGTACAACATTGACAACATGCACGTGGTCTCGATGGTGATTGATCAAACCACAAACCGCATCATCAACGCCGAATCCACGCCGATTCCGTTCGTGTCCACGTCGGCACCCGCACTTGCCGTGGAAAACATCCGTGTGTCCATCGCTCCGAACCCCGTTCAGGACGAGGCGATGCTGACCATCAACGTGGAAGAAACCACCGATGTGCAAATTCGCGTCGTGGATGCCTTCGGTCGCATGGTGGCCGAGCGCAACTACGGCAACATCAGCGGCAAGCAGCTCGTGCCCTTCCGCGCCGATAACCTGCCCAACGGCATGTACACCCTGGTGGCCACGGCCAAAGGCCAACTGGTCTCCAAGCCGTTCGTGGTGCAGCGGTAAAATGCCGTTGGCTATTGGCTGTTGGCCGTTGGCCACGACAAGATGCCGTTTGATTAAATAATTCGTCCGAATTTCGCGGCGGCGAGCGCTTGGCTCGCCGCCGCTTTTTTGTGCGCCGGAACTCCGTTCCGGCGTATTGACAAGTCGGTTTTCAGAGTTACTACGCGGAACAGAGTTCCGCTACACATAGATACCATGCGCGAAAGTCCACTGCTTCGCACCCTGCAAATGCTCACGGAAGAGGAGTTCGACATGCTGGAAAAGTTTGTCGAGTCTCCCATTTTCAATGAAGCCAACCGCTTCAACGACACCGTGCGTCTGTTCGAGTACCTGCGGGAACACTATCCCACATTTTCGGCTCCTGCACTGGAAAAACCAGCGGTAGGCCAGGCGCTGTTTGCCGCCCGCAGCAACCCCGAAAACGAAGTGGAGCGCACCATGGCGCAGTTGATGCACATCGTCAAACAGTTCATCAACTTCCGGTATTCGGCGGTCAAGGGCGGGCGGGCCGTGCGCAGCGGCCGCAAGTCCAACATCACCCAAGACCCCGTTGCCCTGCTCAACTTCGCCCGCCAACAACTGGCCCTCATGCGTTTTTACAGCGAGCGCATCCGCCAACTGCCCCCCGACGAGCCTTCGCCCACACCCGCGCCCACGGAAGCCGGCGGGAAAAAACGCCGGGTGAAACGCGCCGAGAATTTTTTTCAGAACCTGCACCAGGAACTGGAGGAGGTGTTTCGCGACCAGCAGCGATTCGACAATTTCGAGGAGTACGAGTTCAGTGACTTTTTTTACTTCCTGTACCTGTCGGCCCAGGAAAAAGTCATTTACGAGAGCCTAAGCGAATGGTCGGCGCAGGACGGGTTCGTCAACCTGCTCGTAGCCTCCGAAAACCTCGACCGGTTTTACCTGCTCAGCAAACTGGACCAAATGTGCAAACTCGTGCACCTGCAACAGATCGCCATGCCTTTCGCCGAGGACTCCGACGAGTTCCGCCGCCTGATGACCAACCAGAAACTGACGGTCCAGATGACGGAGCTGCTGATGCAGCACGACTACGATTACAATGACCCCAGCATCGCGCTGTACTTCACCTTGCTCCAATTGCTCACGAAAAAAAAGCCGGAAAAAACAGATGCGCTTGCCGTGCAGTTTTTTCATCTGCTGCAGCAACACCGAGCGCTCGTGCCAGCCAAACGCTTCCGCGATTTCAACGTCATCGTGCGCTCCTACTGGACCCGCCGGTACCGCCAGACTCGCGACCGGCAGTTTTTGGAACAACTCTTCCAGTCGCACCAGGAAGACCTCGAACTCACGCGCCGGAAAGGCGAAGACATTCAGAGCACGCATTTTCAGAGTATCCTGTTCAACGCCATCAAACTGGGTCACCTCGATTGGGCCACGGCCTTCCTCGATGAGTTTTCGTCAAAAATAATTGCCACACCTGAGCCGGAGATCGTTGCCGACATTGGCCGGGCCATGCTGCAGTTTGCCCAGCAACGCTACAAAGAAGCGGCCAGTACCTTGCCGCACTACTTCAACTACGGCAGCACCGACGACCCCATCCTCTACTCCCTTGCCGCCACCCTCGACGTGCGCATCCGCTACGAACTCGGTACCCTGCTCGACGACGAGGGCGTGAACATGCGGCGGGCCACCCACAAGCGCATCAAGGAAAACAAGGCCCTGCGCCCCGAGCGCCGGGCCAGCATCCTCGGGTTTTATGAGGCCTCCGTGCAATTGTTCCGGCAAAAGGAAAAACGCGAACTCCGGGGCGCCAACCTCGTCGCCATCCGGCAGGAAGTGGAACGCATTGCCCAAACCATCGAGGAAAACCCGGTGGTGGATTCGGAGTGGCTGCGGGAAAAAGCCCGGGAACTGCTAAAGTGATTTTGCCAAAGGAGCATGGATGGGACTCGGATTGTTGTACAAACATAAGTACCGCGTAGCTTCCGAAATGAGCCTCGACCTGGCCGACTTGCCTTCCGTGCCCGACATCTGCATTTTCCCAAAAATGCCGCTCGACCTGCAAAACGATGTGACGGCCATGACGCAACCGCCGCTTTGCACCGTGGAAATCATCTCGCCGTCGCAGTCGCTCACCGAACTGGTGACCAAAGCCCGCGACTATTTCCGCCACGGCGTCAAATCCTGCTGGATCGTGCTGCTCCCGCTGAGCAACATATACGTTTTCCGCTCGCCCGACGAGTACGATATTTTTCGTGCCAACGAAACCTTGCTCGACAGCGTGCTGGACATTTCCATCCCACTTAGCGAAGTGTTCGAGTAACGCCTTTTAAAACTGAAAATAAATAAACGGCTGCACGTCCGACGATTTTACCTGCATGACCAACACGATCACCAATGTGACCAACACCGCCTTGGCTGGCAACGGAAGCCCTGTCACGCGGCGCTCGGCAGCCCGCTCCCAAGTGGCGGGCAACAGGTGCAGCCCGTAGCCCAGCGCCATCCAGAATACCACGGCACCGTATCCCCGCAAAAACTCCGGCAGCACCTGCGGATTGAACGCAAACGCGATTTGCTCCAGCATGGCCTGCACGGCGGCCAAGTCCGCTGCCCGGAAAAATATCCAGCAGAAACAAACAAAGTGGAACGTCCATAAACCGCCGAGGAAGCGCCTCCACCAGCCCGGCCGCCCGGGAAAAATCTCCTTCCAGGCACGCTCGACAGCCAGCGCTGCCCCGTGCAGCCCGCCCCAGATGATGAACCGTGTGGCCGCCCCATGCCACAAGCCGCCGAGCAGCATGGTCAAAAGCAGGTTCAGGTAGGTGCGCGCCCGCCCGTGGCGGTTGCCGCCGAGCGAAATGTACAGATAGTCGCGCAGCCAAGTGGACAGCGAAATGTGCCAACGCCGCCAGAACTCGGTGATGCTGAGCGACTGGTACGGCGAGTTGAAATTGATCGGAAACGAGAACCCAAGCAACAGCCCGATGCCGATGGCCATGTCGGAGTAGCCGCTGAAATCGCAGTAAATCTGCAACGCGTAGCCGTAAACGCCGAACAGGTTTTCCAGTCCGGTGTACTGGGCAGGGGATTCGAATACGCGATCCACGAAGTTCAGGCTGATGTAGTCCGAAATGACGGCTTTTTTGAACAAGCCTACGCAAATCAGGTACACCCCCCGCCCGAATTCTTCCCTCGCGACGTGCAGCGGACGGTGAATCTGCGGCAAAAAATCTGCCGCCCGCACGATGGGGCCAGCCACCATTTGCGGGAAGAACGTGACAAAAAAAGCGTAGTCCCAGATGTCGTCCAAGGCTTTCAGGTTGCCGCGGTACACGTCAATGGTGTAGCTCAGCGACTGGAACGTGAAGAACGAGATGCCCACCGGCAGGAAAATGTCGAAGTGCAGCGGTTGCGCACCCGTCATGCCTGCCCATAGTTCGAAAAAATAATTGGTGTACTTGAAATAGGCCAACATGCCAAGGTTGGCCACCAGGCTAAGTGCGAGCAGCCAGCCCCTGGCCCGTTGCGTGGCCGCTGCGGCGATCCAGCGCGCTAGGTGGAAATCCACGAATACGCTGGCCACCAGCAGGAGGAAATAAATGCCGCTGCTTTTGTAGTAAAAATAGGTGGAGAACAGCACGCACCAGAGGATTCGCGCCCGCTCATAAGCGGTCAAGGCGCGATACACCAGCAAAAACCCGAGGAATAGAAACAAAAAAAGCCCGCTGCTGAACAGGAGCGGGGACTCGGGGTGGTACAGGAACTGATCCAGAATCCTGGCTGGGTCGAACTGGAACATGATTATGCTGCCGAATGAGCGGGCAAATGTAGGAAAACCCCGCTTACCATCCGGTCGGCACCGAACAGGTCTTTTCGCAACTCGATACTGGTGAAACCAGCCCGATCCAGCATTTCGGCCACGTCTTCAGCATTGAACTCGTTGCATTCGAAAAACAAGCACCCGCCGGATTTTAAATTTCGGGTGGCAAATTTGATAATAGCCCGGTAAAACAACAGCGGAACCGCATCCTCCACAAAAAGCGCCAGTGCCGGTTCGTGGGCCAGCACATGTTCGGGCATCAAGTGCCGCTCGGTGGTGGGAATGTACGGGGGATTGCTGACGATCACGTCGAGCGGTGGGAAAAGAGCGTCAATTCCGGTCTCAAGGATGTCGCCCAATAAAAAAGCAAACTCCGCGTCGCCAAGGATTCGACGGGCATTTTCCGTGGCTACAGCCAGCGCTTCGGGGCTTTTTTCCAGTCCGAACAACCGGATACCCGGATATTTCCGCTTCAACGCTACGGCAATGCAGCCGCTGCCGAGTCCTATATCCAGCACAGCCGGTGACGCGCCCCCTTCAATTTTTAGCCATTCCAGCACCCAGGCGACCAATTCTTCGGTTTCCTGCCGCGGGATGAGCACGGAAGGGTTCACCTGAAATTTCAGTCCAAAAAAATCGGCCTCGCCGAGGATGTACTGCACCGGCTCGCCGGCAAGCAAGCGCCGGCGTATTTCCTCAAATCGGGCAATTTCATCGGGGGAAAACACGCGAGCGGTGTCTTTCCGGTAGTCAAACACATCTTCGAAAACGATCCGGGCAATGCTGCTTGCCTCGCCCGGTCCGTAGCGTGGGAGGAGGTGTTGCACCAATTGTTCAAAGGCTGTTGCGACCGTCATGTTTTCCGGCAAAGGTACACGCCGTCGGAGCAATCAAACGCACACAGCCGGTTCCTCCCAGCCGCGCAGTTTTTTCAGCAATTTGTACAGTTTCAGGTTGAGCGACGGGTTTGCGGTGAAAAAGTGCCCGTTCACGGTGATCCAGTCCTTGCCTTTTTCCACAGTACGCAGTTCCCGGTAATGCACACGCCTGGCCTTGTCGAACGGCGCGCGCCAGTACATGCCGCGGTCGGTCATGGCAAAACCTTCCTTGCAATTTCCTTTGAACGACAAGTCGCAGATGAAAAACACCTTTTCGCGGCGCTCGGCGCTAAGAAAATATTTGCAGGCATTGGCTAAGTTCGCCTCCGGCATGGCAAGAAAGTCCAGGTAAACCACCTCTTCCTCGAGGTCGAAGTCAAGAAAATCGCGAATCATCTGCCCCAGGTCAGTCTTTCCCGGTTCGGCATGCTCGTATTTGAGCATCGCGCTTGGAAGGAGCACGCCGTTCAGATCGGGACAGTACTGGATCGTGAAATAGTCGAGCAACCCGTCGAACGCGCGATCGAGGTGGCGGTCTATGTCGGGCAGTGCTTCCGTACCGAAACGCTCCCACCGCATCATGGCATCCTCCGCGATCTGTCCGGCGCGCACCGAATAAATTTCCCGAAATCGGGACTCGTAAAAGCGCTCCACATAAAAACTGAACTTCTGCGGGTCGTGCTGCTCCTCAACCCGGTCGCGCAGGCTGCGAAAAAACTGGGCCTTGACCTGCTCCGTCAGGGTCTCTGGGTCAAAATCGAGGGGATAACGAGGCTCGTAATGCATTTTTTTATGCTGTTTCCCTTCAAAATGAAACCCGCAATGGTGGCAGAATACCGAGGCCAACGGGTTTGCCTCCTTGCAGACCGGGCACGGTTTGGTTTTTTCGAGTACGTGATCCCCGCAGCGATGGCAAAACTTCGCACCCGGGATCAGTTCGGCGGCACAATTCGGACAGCGAGACATTTTTTATTGATTCGATTGATTCGATTGATTCGATTGATTCGATTGATTCGATTGATTCGATTGCGGCGACAAAAATACAACATTTTGTTTTTAAAAAACTAAATGTTTTTTATCTACAACAATTGTATAGGTTCCCATTGTCCTTCAGATGAAATCCATCCACTCCAATAAGGCAAGAAACGCGTCACTTCGCTCGTCTCATCATATAGCGAACGGATTCCTTCGGAATGACAAAGGGCTACAACGTTCTACCTGGCCTGAAATAGGCAACCCAATCGAACCAATCGAGTCAATCGAACCAATCGAATCAATCTTTTACGCCTACTTTTGCCACGTTTTTATCCTGCCATCATTAACCACCACGACTAAACGCGTATGGACGCAAACAGCCGCATTTATGTAGATTCTGAAATAGGCCGCCTGAAAAAGGTCATTGTTCACCGCCCCGACGAAGGCATCGCGCGGATCACGCCCAAACGAGCGGGCGAACTACTCTTCGACGACATCGTGCACCTGCCCAACATGCAAGAAGAGCACGACATTTTCATCGGGGTGCTCAAGGCGTTTTTGGGGAAAGAAAACGTGCTCGAAGTACGCGACCTGCTGGCCGAAAGCACACGCGATGAAGAGAGCAAGTACGAGGTGATCAACAAAATCACCGATTTCGAGGAACTGCCCTATTCGTTCATCCCGCGTCTGGCCGGGCTGTCGTCCGAGCAATTGGCCGATACGCTCATCACCGGCTACCTCGAACCGGAGGAACGGATTCTGTTCGATCCGATCCCGAACCTGATCTTCACGCGCGACATCGCCGTGACGGTCAAGGACTATGTGCTGATCACCAAGGCAAACAAGTCGGCGCGTTTCCGTGAAAACTTCCTTACCCGCCTCATTTTCAGCAGCCACCCCGTGTTTCGTCGCCTCAAGGCCGACGGCAAGACGATCAACCTGAACCGGGTGGACAAGTACCCGCCTTCCAAAAAAGGCGAAACGATCAGTATCGAAGGCGGCGACGTGATGATGCTCAACAAGGATTATCTGCTCATCGGCTGTTCCGAACGCACCAACAACTACGCCTTCCAACAGATCAAAAACACTCTGTTCGACCGCGGGATCATCAAAAACGTGGTGCAGGTGAACATCCCCGCCGAGCGCACCTACATGCACATTGACACGATTTTTACCCAGATCAACCACAACCACCTCGTCGGCTACAAGCCTATCGTGCAGGACGGACTTGGTTCGTACGTGGACGTGCACCGCGCTACCGGCGAAGAGATCGAATACCCCAGCCTGAAGGATTTCCTGCTCGCGGAAGTCAATCCCAAGATGGAGTTCATCTGGGCCGGCCAGGGCGAAAGTCCCTACCAGGAACGCGAGCAGTGGACTGACGGCTGCAACCTCGTAGCCCTCAAGCCCGGGGTGGCCATCACCTACGACCGCAACCCTGTCACCGAAAAGGCGTTCAAGGCGTTTGGCTACAAAGTCATCGGCGCCGAAAAACTCCTGCGCGACATCGAAAACGGAAAAATATCGCCCGATAAAGTCGAAAACACCATCATCACCATTCCATCCAACGAACTCTCCCGCGCCCGGGGCGGCAGCCACTGCATGACCTGCCCGATCGAACGGGAAGAGATTTGACAGTTTTGAGTTTTGGGTTTTGGGTTTTGAGTTGTACTCGGTACCCGTAACTCAAAACTCAAAACTCAAAACTCAAAACTGTGTACACTTTCGACCTTCAACTCCGGGTGCGCTATGGCGAGACCGATCAGATGGGCTACCTCTACTACGGTCGCTACGCCGAGTATTTTGAGGTGGGACGGGTGGAGACGATCCGCTCGCTGGGACTGTCGTACAAAGAACTGGAAGACAAATACGGGATTTGGCTACCTGTGGTCAGTTTGGAAATGCGCTTTGTGCGTCCGGCTTACTATGACGACCTGCTGACCGTACATACCGAAATCCGGCGCTTGCCAGACGAGTACATCACGTTCCATACCGAAATCACCAACGAGCGGAAGAAATTGGTGAACGCCGGTACGGTTCGACTGTGTTTTTTTTCGCCGCAACAAAAAAAAGTGGTGCCGGCCCCGGAGCATCTTTTGGAAAAACTGCAGCCATTTTTTTGAAAAATCGAGATGCAAACGTTCTGGAAACGCGACTCCACGCTTTGGGCGGTCTTTTCACTGGTGGCGATCATCGTCAGCGTGCATACTTTTTTGAAAGGGCAGAACAACAGCGGGTACACCTCGTACGAGAACTATGTCATTTTTAAAAACTCGTTTGCCCACCTTGTCGGGGGCCTGAACCCATACGCCTCCTACCCTGCCGAGCAATGGGACCTGTTCAAGTACAGTCCGGCATTTTCATTGGCAATGGCTCCGTTTTCGCTGCTGCCCGATCTGCCCGGCCTTGCCTTGTGGAACCTGTTGAATTCCATTCCCTTGCTGTGGGCCATCCTGCGCATTCCAGTTCTGGAACCTCGCCAACGACGATTCGTCGCGTGGTTCATCTTGCCCGAACTGATCATTTCCCTGCAAAACAGCCAAAGCAACGGCCTTACCGCCGCGCTCATCCTCTGGGCTTGGGTCGCGCTCGAAGCCAAAAAGCCCGCTCGGGCGGCGTGGTGGGCAGCAACGGGCGGGTTTGTCAAAATTTTTGGAGCGCTCGCCGTCGTACCCGCGTGCATCTACCCGAATAGATTCCGATTCGCGGCAGCAACGGCGGCATGGGCAGCGTTCCTGGTTGCAGTACCATTGGTCGTCGTTTCTCCTGAACAACTGGTGCAGGTATATCGTTGGTGGGGCGAACTGCTGCGCGACGACCACAGCGCTTCCGTCGGCCTGTCGGTGATGGGTTGGCTGCACACCTGGTTTGGCTGGCAGGCACCCAAAACGGGCGTTCTGCTGGTGGGGGCAGCCTTGCTCCTGGCCTGTACCTGGGCGGTCTGTCGCCGTTCGGATGGCACGACCGGCATGCCGCCGGCGTACGACCGGTTCGGGCTTTGGGCGCTGCTGCTGCTGTGGGTGGTCGTGTTCAACCACAAAGCCGAATCGCCGACCTTCGTCATCACTTTATGCGGGGTTGCCCTGTGGTATCAACGGGAGAAAACGCCGGCGCTTTGGATGAAAATGCTGCTGTGGACGGCGTTCGTGCTGGCATCCGTATCGCCGACAGATATTTTCCCAAGGGCGATTCGCACCGCTTTGATTCAACCCTACGTCCTGAAAGCAGTACCGTGCATTGCGATCTGGATGATACTTACTGTTCAACTGCTACGCCCGAAAAACCGCGAGCAAACATTGACAACAGATGAATAACGACTTGTTCTGGAAGTTTCTAAAATTCGGCGTCGTGGGGTTCTCCGGCGTGTTCGTGGACTTTGGCGTGACCTGGCTCTGCCGGGAAAAACTGCGGCTGAACCAGTACGTCGCCAACAGCATCGGCTTTCTGTGCGCCGTTGTCAGCAACTATACCCTAAACCGCATCTGGACCTTTCAAAGCCAAGACCCCGCCGTGGCGACGCAGTTTTCAAAATTTCTTCTTGCCTCCCTCGTGGGCCTCGCGTTGAACAACGGCATCATTTACCTGCTCAACGAACGCCTCCGGGTCAATTTTTATGTGGCCAAACTGATTGCCACCGCCGTGGTCACCGTGTGGAATTTTTGGGCAAACTACACCTTTACGTTCACCGGCCGGTGATTGGCTATTGGCCGTTGGCTGTTGGCCATTGGCTTCCGAACGTGATATCAACCTTGAAGCGGTGTACTCGAATTCGGAAGCCAATGGCCAATAGCCAATGGCCAACAGCCTCAATGGTGATGCCCGCCGGCGCCATGCACATGACCGTGCTCCAGTTCAACCGGTTCGGCCTCGCGCACAGATTCCACGTGACCGGTGAAGAACAGGTCCACGCCGGCCATGGGATGATTGAAATCGAGTTTGACATTGTCGAGGCCGATCCATGCCACCGAACCCTGGAAGCGGTTGCCGTCCTGGTCGGTCAGCGGAATCATGTTGCCGATCTCGAGCAAGCCATCGGGAATCTTGCCGTCGGTCTCGAAAATGCTCTTGGGCACCTCCACGATGGCACTTTCGTCGTAGTCGCCATACGCGTTGGAGGCTTTGATCCCGAACGCAAACGTATCGCCGGCCTTGAGGCCGTTCAGGTTTTTTTCGAAATCAGGTATCATCATGCCCACGCCGTAAATAAAGCCGAGCGGTTCGCGGCCCTGGGTGGATTCGATCATTTCGCCTTCGGCGTTGCCTTCGGTGAGGGTATAGTGCACCAGCACTACTTTTTTTTCTGCTATGACCATTTGATGTGGAATTGCGCTGAAAAGGTGAGAAAATGAAAAAAAGCGGCGCGAAGGTAGGTCTTTTGTCGAACCTACCTGTTCTGAAGGCGCTTTTTGTAGCGGAAATAATCCCGAAAGGTTTGGCAAGCCTCCCGGTAAGGTGTCGGGCGTACCCCTCGACGCAACTGCGCCCGGTGCAAGTCGAACAGAATACGCCAGTGCCGGGCATAATCCCGATATGCCCGCCATGCGCCGTAGGCAGGGTCGTACACATGCGCCGGCTCGCCAAAAACTCCGTTGAGCTCCATTGTCACAAACTCCCCCCTGCACAAGGCATCCACGGACGTGCATTTCAGGTCGAAGCGGCCAAAATACACGCCTTCGATTTGGGAACAAACCCGTTCAAATGCCTCCAGCATGTCGGGACCTATGAGGTGGTTGGCGTTCAGGAACTTGGTGCCCCGCGCATGGTTGCCGATAGGCTCCAGCAAAACGGGCTCTCCGGCAGCCAATACCCGGCGCAACAAGTCGGGTTGTTCGCGTTCGAGGCGTTTCACTTGGAAGGCCGAGCGGGCGGACAGGGCCATCAGATCGCGCACGGTGGAGGCGCCGTCGCCGGTCACGCTCAGGAATTCCTTGGTACTGACCGAGGTGATGCCGAACCGACCGTCGTCGGGGAAACGATGAAACAGCACCGTCGCCTCCAAGGGGTGATTCAAAAATTCTTGGATCAGAAAGTTGGCGGGGAAGCGCTCGAGGTGCCGGTTCAGCGCAACGGCGTTGTCAATTTTTTGCACCAAAAACCCGCGCTCGCCCACATCTGGCTTGGCCACTACGGGGAACGACAGGCCAGCCTTTTGCATCAAACGCGTCACCGCTTCGGGCGTGGCTCCGGCCGGTATAAAAACCGTTTTGGGCTTCAGGTGCGGAGGAAGCAGTTCGAGAATGGCATACTTGGACTCGCCGACAGCGCCGCCCAAGGGTATGGCCGGATTGACATTGCTGAAAAAAAACGCGTGCCGCGCCCGCAACGCGAACCAGCCATATATGCCATACACGGGTATGTTGGCCACCCACATCGGCAGGTATTCCCAAACCGTCCATTTCTTGAGCCAATGCCAATGCCTCATGTTTGCTTGCGCTCAAAAACTGATTTCCCGCTGAAAAACCTGCCCGTTCGCCATCAACCGGTACTGGTATTTCCCGGGAGGCACATACCATTGCGACGGTCGAAAAACAAACGTGTGGCTGCCCTTCGGCACGAAATCGCTGACAAACGTACGCAGGACATGCCCGGCCTTGTCCAACAATTGCAGGCGAAACGCACTGCCGTGGGTCAGGGAATATTTGATTTCGAACGCGCCGGGCAGACTTGGATGCGGGTTGTGGCCCAGCAAAGCGGCCTTTCCGTTGTCGCCAAGAGCGGGCGGCGTGGAGGGGAGCAGCCCGCCGATGGTCGGCCGGGGTTTGCCAAGAACAAAATCCACCAGTTCGGGCGGATTGCCGAGCCAGTCCTGCAACACGCTGGCGTACACATCCCGGAAGTCCACGCTGAACGGTGGATCACCAACCGGGTCGGGGTTGCTCAGGTCCTGGTATTCCCCCACAAACCCGTTCCCGATGCCGCCGCCAAAAAGCAGGGTGTGCGTGCCGGCACCGTGGTCGGTGCCGCGAGAGCCGTTTTCGTAAATCGTGCGGCCAAATTCGGAGAAGGTCATCGTGAGCACTTTCTTTTCAAGCCCGCTGTTGCCGTGCGCGAGGTCATCGTAGAACGCCCGAACGGACGTGGACAACTGCTGGAGCAGGTTCAAGTGGTTGTTCATCTGGTTGACGTGCGTGTCAAAGTCGCCGATGTCCACCAAAAAAATACGCGTGCCCATGTTGCCCTTGATGACCCGGGCGATGATGGACATGGGCGCCGAAAGCGCGTTGGCGCCGGGGTAGGTCACATCGTTTTTGCCGGTGTTGAACGCTTGGCGAATCGTTTCGGCGTACCGGAACGCGGCATTGGCGGTCTGGCGCAAGTACGCCAGTTCGCGGTCGCGGTTGGATGCGCCGAGGGTTTCGGTTTCATAGAGTTGGCCGGTTTGAGCGATCTGGTAAAATTCCTGCGGGCTGCTGACGGCCAAGGCCATGTTGGCTTCTTCTGCGGTAAACAGCAGATTGGTCTGCACGCCGATCTGCAACGCCGGCGGAACCGAGGGTGGCGCCTCCAGGAAAGCGGCGAACTCGTGTTCGAGAAAACGCCCGACCCAGCCCGTTTCCACCACCTCGTTGCGGTCGCTGGCCGACGTGATGATGTCCGATGAGCGAAAATGGCTGTAGTTGGGGTCGGGATAGCCCACGTTGAAGATCACTTTCATCATGCCTTCCGTCCAGAGGGACTGCAAGGAGTTTGTCTCCTGCGGCATGCCGTACTCTGGGGCAAGCGCCCAGAGTTTGTTGTCCGGAATGCCGAGCGTGGGCCGCAAGTTGTAGTACTCCGAACTTCCGCGTTTGATGACGGTGTTCAGGCCGTCGTTGCCGCCGTCGAGGCGGATAAGGATGAGGATGCGGTCGTTGTCGTCCCAGTTGGCGGCCATGGCGGCCAGCAAGGGCGTAGGCTGAAAAGCACGCACGGGCAGACCCCCGAGCAACATGCTGCCTGCGCCCAACAGGCCGGAGGCGGAAAGGAAGTCGCGACGCGACCAAAGGCGGTGTTCCCGCGCGTGGGCGTCACCGTGTTCGAGCGTAGAACCAAGGCGTTTCATGAGCGTTGAGCTATACAAGTTGAAATTCCGGTTGTTTGGCCAAATACTGGAGCAGGGCAATGATCTGGTACGGCGCTTCATCCCAGTTCAGGTTCCAGGAGCCGTCGGTAAAATAGCCCTCTGGAATACCGTTTTTGAAATATTCGATGGCAGCCGAGGTGTGGATCGCATCCAGTTCCTGTCCGCAAAAAAAGTCAATCAGCGCGGGGGTGATGATGGCGGGGTCGTTGCTGTCGTTCGTCAGGGTTTTGGCGAGTGTGCGCAGGTTGTCGCGCAGAATGTCGTTTTTGGAGACAAGGTTGGCCAGCAGGCCGGCAAACTTCCAGCGGTTGGCCAAGGTGCTTTCGTTGACCCACTTGCGATGACCCGGCCAGCCGGCCACGTTGGGCGGATCGAACGGCACTTGGCCGAGTTTGTCCATCCAAAACGTGACGTCGTCCCACCAAATCGGCTCCACATGATCGGCGGAGTTGGCGCCCGACATTTTCAGGATCGGTATGAGCACCTCCATCGGGCTTTTGATACGGGCGTTGAGGAAACGATCCTCGAAAAAGTGCTCGCTTTTGAGCAGTTGCTTGACGACCGGGAGCAATTCCCAGTTGTTGTCGCGGAACGTGGCCGCCAGCCCCTGGATTATCGCCGGGTCGGTGTGCTGAAACACAAAATGCCGGTACAGTTTTCCAGTGATGAACTCGGATACTTGCACGGGGCGCTCCTGAAAGATGAGGTTGTGCGCGGCATCGGAGTCAAAATTGTCGGTCACCCCGAAAATGTTCTTGGGGTTGTTGTCAAACTTGGTCGGATCGAAAAAGTGCGGCGTGCAGTCGTTGAACGATGCCCGCCAGCCAGTAAGAGCCCGCGCCATTTCCACCACGTCGGCCTGGGTATAACCGTTGCCCTCGCCCATGGTGAACAGTTCCATGAGTTCGCGGGCGTAGTTTTCATTGGGTTCGCCAGCCTCGTTCACGTTGCCGTTCAGGAAGACGAGCATGGCAGGGTTTTTGCCCATTTCCACCACAAATTCCCGGAAATTGCCGAAAGCATACCGGTGCAGCAACACGAAATAGCTCCAAGTATAGGCGTTGCAGCCGACGATGTAGAGTTTCGTGACGAAGTGGTTGTGCCAGAAGAGCGTCATTTTGGCGCGCACGCTCTCGTCGAGCATTTCCGAAAACCAGCGGTGACGCAGGTAGCGGCGGTGTTCTTCCACCTTGCCGAAGTTGTTGGCGTATTGGGCGCTGGTCCACTGTGTCCAATCCTCCGGAGTCGGCACCGCCGGCAGGGGAAGCGCGGCTGCTTCGTCGAGCAACTGGTCCACCAGCGCGGACGGGTGCATGGCCAAGCCTTGCTGGATCTGGTCTATTGTGGCCCCAAAGCCCAAACGCCGGTACAGGTGAGCCACCCGCCGGGCATTCCAGGGCTTCGCGGCAGATGGTTCGTACGGATCAAGCGAATCTGCTAGAGCCGTCATGGCCGATGTACGGTGGTGTTGTTTTTCCAAAAAAGTAAACGTAGCGGCAGGCATGACTCTTCGATTATGGATGTTTGAAAAACCTTGTCTGATTTTTTCAAAAGCCAAAATTAGGGAAGGTTTGAGTAATACAGTTGGTGACCGGCCCCTTACCTTTACATTTGCCAAAATTAAGCCACATTTCATTCGCATAATCCCCCGGTACAAACAAGGTTGCTATGTGCATTCGGTTTCTCGTTTCCCTCTTGCTGTTGATTCCCGTGCGTCCAAGCGCTCAAACGGTCTTGCTCGACGAAGATTTCAACGGCTGCGCCCTGCCCGCCAGCTGGCAGGTACGCCTGATGGGCGACAACCTCAGCCCTCAGTGGTACGTCGGTCTCGCCCAAAACCCCTCCATTTTGGGGCAAAGCATTGACAATTCCTGTTTTTTGTTCATTGACGACGATGCAGGCGGCGCGACGGCGCCCGGATACATGCTGGAGTTTGTATCCCCTTCATTCGATGTCGTACCATACACGACGGTCCTGTGCAGCATGGACGTGTATTTCCGATCCGGGGCCAGCGATATCATGCAGATATTCAGTTCAGACGGAACCACGGAAACGCTTTTGGCCCGTTTCGACACCTACACTACAAACTACGAACCGCTCGACAAGGGCGACTACTTCAAGTTCCGGCAGGACCTGGTGTTCGTGTCCCAGTCGCCCCAAACCCATCTAATTATTCGTTATTCCAGCCCGAACGGCAGCAAGGGCAAATTCGCAGGGATTGACAATATCCGGGTGCTTGGCTCCGGCGCAGGGACCAACGTGCTGCTCGAGGATTTCGACAATTGCCAGAAACCCGCAGGCTGGACCACCGAGGTGGTCTCCGGTCAGGAGGACTGGTCATTCGGTTTCGTACCGCTGGGATCTTCCGCGTTTTACGAGGGCAACTCGATGAACGGCACCTGTTTTGCCCTTTTTGATGACAACGAGCAGGGCGACTCCGCTCCGCCCTCGACCATCCGCTTGCGCTCGCCGTGGTTTTCCGGTACGGAGTTTTTCCAATACGAACTCAGCTACGATGCGATCATGCGCTACGCAGGGTTCGAGTCGTTCGCCGTGTTTTTGGAAAACGAAAAAAACGAGACCATCTTGTTGTCAAAAACGGACGGCCATGTAGCCGGTCCGTTCTTCCCCGATTATGGGAGTTTCGTATTTGACCTTTCGCCCTATCGCTCGGAGCAATTGCGCATTGTGTTCGAGTACGCCGACGGCGGCAAACAAGGCTACTGGACGGGCATAGACAACGTGAAAGTGACCGGGATCGGCCCGGCGCTTGATTTTTGCGACAATGCCCAGCCCTTGCTTACCGCCGCACCCTGCACGTCGGCAAGCAACGCCAACGCGTTGTTCGACGGTCCGCCCGCCACCTGCTCCAACCAGGAAGTGGGCAGTCTTTGGTTCCGTTGGCAGGCCGACTTTTCGGGCATCGCCAAACTGAGCACCCGCGCGGATTTCAACGACGTGGTGAACGTGTTCACCGGCGCCTGCAATGCCCTCCAGCCCGTGCTGTGCGACAACCGCGACGAGCACGGCTTCCGGGGCGAAACCACCTATTTCCCCTGTCAGGTCGGCACCACCTATTTTCTGCGGGTTTCGGGCCAGGAGGGCGGTTTCGGGCTGTCCCGAGGCTCGGTGTGCATTGGCATCGAACTGGCTGGAACCTACCCGGAACGTCCCGTGAACGACGACTGCGCCACGGCCCACGTGCTCGCGGTGGACAACCCATGCAGCCAGGGGAACAACCGCAACGCGGCCATGTCGCCGTTTCAGCCGTCGCACAACCGGCTGGCCCGCGCCGACGTGTGGTACCAGTTTTCGGCGCCCAACCTTGCCCCAGGCCAAACGCTCGAACTGGAAGCAAACGCCGATTTTTCCCACATCCTTACGCTGTATCAGGGCACCTGCGCCGGACTGACGGAAATAGCCACAAACCCGCACGGCGGCTCGCTGACCATGCCGACCCTGACCGCCGGCCAAACGTACTTTGTGCAAGCTGCCGGTGTGTTTGCCACCGTGGAGGGAAATCTTTGTCCAAAAATTTACATCGGTCAAACGCCCGTGCCCGCCAACGACCTCTGCGCCACGGCCACTCCGGTTTCCCTCAACGCCGCGTGTTTGCAGGCCGGAAACCTCGGCGCCACATTTTCGGGCATCAAGCCCGGATGCGCCGTGTCCGTTGACCGCGACGTGTGGTTTCAGTTCACGGCGCCCGAATTCGGCTCGGTACAGGTGAACACGGGAGCCCGCTTTGAGCACACGCTCGCCGTGTGGGAAGGCGACTGCAATGACCTGCGTCCGGTATTCTGTGCCGTAAACCCGTTGCCCTGCGACGGCTACACCACTATTCCCAACCTGAACAAGAATCAAACATATTTCCTGCAAATCGCCTCTTGGAACGGTGCGGCAGGTAGCGGTGCCGGTGACATTTGCCTGAAAATTCGCGACGGCGCATTGCCGTCCGACTACGAGCCGCTCGACATAACAGCGACACAATTGTGTGTCGGGCTTGATAGCGTCAAACTCATCGCCGCCGTGAGCGGAGGAACCCCGCCTTATTCATTTTTAACCGACACGGCCGGGCAGATCGTGTCCGGCGGTACCCCCTGGAGTTTGATCGTGCAAGATGCCGTCGGGTGCCAAACCTACCAGGCAGACACGGCCAAAACCTGTTTGTCCACTGCGTGCACGGCAAACATCGAAATTACCCCTACCCCGCCCTCCTGTTTCGGCGCCTCCGACGGCGTGCTGAGCGCCGCCGTGCTGAGCGGCGGTACCGGGCCGTTTTTCTTCGAATGGTCCAACCAGATTTATACCGCCGGCAATGCAAATCTGGCGCCCGGCACTTACACCCTGACCATCTCTGAAACCACCGGCTGTACCTACACGCTGCAGGCCGTGCTGGGCGACCATGATTCACTTCAGATCGAAATCAGCCACACCCTGCCTTCGTGTTTCGGAAAAACCGACGGCGCGCTCGGCGCAGTGGTGACGAACGGCGGGATCGGTCCGCTGGCCTTCGAGTGGTCCAACCAGGTTTTCTCCGCCGACAACACCAACCTGCCGGCCGGTACATATTCCCTAACCATTACGGAAAGTACCGGCTGCACGCACACGCTGGAGACCGAGCTGGAACAGCCCGATTCTTTGTTCATCCAGTTGGAATCCATCCAGCATCCTGTGCAGGGAGCGAGCGACGGCAGCATCCACGTGACCCTCGCGGGCGGCACACCGCCCATCATGTACTCCTGGTACCTGAACAACAACGTTTTTGTGGCTGCCGCCGAAGACCTCGAAGGGGTGCCCGGCGGCACATACATTTTGTACGCGATGGACAGCAACGGCTGCTGGGACAGCCTGTCGCGCACGCTGACGGAAACCGTCGGAACCCGGTTGATAGGAGAGGAGCCTTTCGCCGTACGGGTGTTTCCCAATCCGGCAACCGAACGGGTAAGCGTGGCCGTGTCATTGACAAACCCGGTCGCGCTTGATCTATCGCTCCGGGATGTTTTGGGCCGAAATATCCAAGAACAACATGCGCAGGCCGCCGTAACAATGCAGTTCGAACTCGACGTGCAGGACTTGCCGCCGGGGGTTTACCTGCTACACCTGCAGGCAGGTGGACGCGGGGTCGTCCGACGGCTCGTAGTGGGCAGGTAACACAGCCAATTTCCAACTTTTCACGCTGACATTTTCTTTCTACCTTTGGCCCCCCAAGTGAGATTTGGGGCATCTCCAACGGAAAACCGCACCTACGGGTTGGCATGACTTTTGTCTTTCCCGAGGCGTATAATCCGAATTGGTTATCCAACTAATGAACGCTTACATAATTCGAGAACCATTTCGGCCAATTTATTGATTATTAACGAAAAACAATACCTCCACCGTGCCGACACTTTCCTACTACGCACATCCGAGCGCTATTTTGGACGACGGTTGTGACATCGGGGACGGAACCAAAATTTGGCACTTTTGCCATATCATGCCGGGCGCTCGTATCGGTCGGAATTGTTCGCTCGGACAGAACGTGTTTGTGGCCAACGGTGTCGAGTTGGGCAACAACGTCAAGGTGCAAAACAACGTCTCGATTTATACCGGCGTGGTATGCGCCGACGACGTGTTTCTGGGGCCGTCCATGGTGTTCACCAATGTGGTCAACCCGCGCAGTGCGGTAGAGCGCAAAAACGAGTACCGCAAGACGCACGTCGGGCGCGGGGCCTCCATCGGCGCCAATGCCACCATCGTATGCGGGCATGACATCGGGGCGTTTGCATTCATCGGCGCAGGCGCCGTGGTCACCAAAGATATACCGCCTTATGCACTCATCGTGGGCAACCCCGGCCGCGCCATCGGCTGGATGAGCGAGCACGGCGAGCGCCTTTTCTTCAACGAACACGACGAGGCAGTTTGCCCGCACAGTGGGGATCGTTATCAGCTCCAAAACGGCGCTGTCTCCAAAATATCCCACGGATAAATCCGTGGGCTGAAAACCCTCAAACCCGAAACCTTCCAACCCGAAACCCGAAACCCTCTTTCTAATCCACAGCAATCTTCTTCACAATGAAACGATTTGTACTCATTGGCGCCGCCGGATATGTTGCCCCCCGCCACATGCGCGCGATCCGAGACACCGGCAATACCATGGTCGCGGCGCTGGACCCCAACGACTCCGTGGGGATCATTGACAGTTATTTCCCCGAGTCCGCTTTTTTTACCGAGTTTGAACGCTTTGACCGGTACGTCAGCAAGCTCAAGCGCAACGGTGTGCCGATTGACTATGTGAGCATTTGTTCGCCCAATTACCTGCACGACGCGCACATCCGATTCGGGTTGCGAAACGGCGCCGACGTGATCTGCGAAAAGCCGCTTGTGTTGAACCCGTGGAATGTGGAAGGGCTTCGCGAGATCGAAAAGGATACGGGCAAACGGGTGTACACGATTTTGCAGTTGCGCCTGCATCCGGCCCTGCAAGAACTCAAACGACAGGTAGATGCTGCGCCACCCGGGAAAGTTTTCGACGTCAACCTGACCTATATCACCTCAAGAGGCAACTGGTATTTTGCCAGTTGGAAAGGCGACATCGAAAAGTCCGGCGGCATTGCCACCAATATCGGCATCCACTTTTTTGACATGCTGCACTGGATTTTCGGAGACGTCGTGGAGAACCATGTCTATGTGCGCACGCACGACCGGGCTTCCGGGTACCTGCGCTTAGGCAAGGCACGCGTCAACTGGTTTCTGAGCATCAATTCCAATACCATAGCCGAATCCATGCAAAAAAACGGCGCCCGCACCTTTCGCTCCATTACCGTGGAAGGCCGGGAAATTGAGTTCAGCGAAGGGTTTACCGACCTGCACACGCTCAGCTACCAGAGCGTGCTGGAAGGAAAAGGCTTCGGATTGGAAGAGGCCGCACAAGCGGTTGACCTTGCCTACGCCATTCGAAACGCGCAGCCGACTGGCTTGAACGGGCATGAGCACCATCCGTTGGCCGAACTTCCGCTCAGTCCGCACCCGTTCGAGCGGGAGTAATTGGGAACGGTTCTTGCAAGCAGGGCAAAGGGGGCCTTGCTTGCAAGACAAACATACTTTTTCGTCAAAATCAAAACCGATCATACTATGGGGGATAATCAATTCAACCTAAGACAAGTCTTTTACAAAGGCTTGGGCTACTGGTACTTTTTTGCCATCGCATTGACTGCGATGCTGACCGGGGCCTACTTTTACCTGCAATACACCATGCCGGTGTACAAGTCGGAGGGCATGATCCTGATCAAGGACGACGAAAACTCCGGCCAGCCCAGTGAAGAACTATTATTCACCGAACTGGGCATGGGCAAAAAGAACAAGACCCTCGAGAACGAGACGCTTGTGCTCACGTCCACGCCGCTCATGCTTGAGGTGGTCAAAAAACTCAGCCTGCAATACCAATATACCAGCATTGACGGGCTGAAAAAGCGTGCGCTGTACAAGGACAGTCCGGTGCAGGTTATTTCCTGGCAGCCCGAAAACAAAGACACCGAAATTTATGCCGTGATGACCGACAACGGAAGGGGCGGGTATCAACTCAAACTCGAAGACGATCGGGTGTTCAACGGCGAATTCGGCAAGGAACTCAAACTGCCGATTGGCACCATTACGCTCTCCCACAAACCCGGCGAATATGCCAACACCCAGATCGGTATCCTCATCTTGTCCGAGTACGGCACCGCACGCGGACTGGCCGATGCCCTCAAGGTTGAAATCATGGGCGAGCAGTCCAGCACCTTGAAACTTTCCATCAAGGACAATTCGGCAGATCGCGCCCACGATATCATCGCCAATTTGATGGAGGCCTACAACGCCAACAGCGTGGCAATCCGAAACAAAGCATACGAAAGCACCATCGAGATGGTGAACGAGCGGATACGTATGATCGCCGAAAACCTGACGGAGGAGGAACGCAACCTCGAAGCGTACCGCCGCAACAACGAAATCATGAATTTGGGCGCAGAAGGCACTCAACTCATGGCCGAAATGTCGTCCTATAACAAGGAAATTACCTCGGCAGAAGTACAGCTGCAAATTATGGGCGCCGTGGAGGATTTTCTGATGAAAAACCGGAACAACTTCGAGTTTGTGCCCACCAACCTCAACCTCAACAACCCCACGCTCGCCAACCAGTTGGAACGGTTTAACCAATTGCTGGGCGACCGTGCCCGAATGGAACTCAATTTCGGGCCAGAGAACCCGGAACTGCTCCTTACTCAAAAGGAAATTCAAAATCTGCGGCAAACGATCATCGAAAACATCCGGAGCATCAAGAACGACCTGATGCTCGTCAGCAACGCCTCCAAAGGCGTGCGCTCCAACCTCGAAAGCCGCATGTACAGCCTCCCCCGCCGGGAACGCGAACAACTCGAAATTGAACGGCAAAAAAACGTCACGGAAAACCTCTACCTCTACCTGCTGCAAAAACGCGAGGAGGCTGCTGTTTCCTTGGCCGTGACCGCACCGAAAGGTCGTGTCGTGGAGCCTGCCACGCTGAGCTACGCCAAACTCAGCCCAAAAGGCGCACAAATCTGGATGGTGGCCCTTTTCCTCGGCTTCGCCATCCCGATCGGACTCATTTTCTTTTTGGAAAACCTCAACGACCGCGTCCAAAAAGAAGAGGACATCACCCACGCCACGTCGGTGCCCTTGGGCGGTACGCTCGGCCTGAGCAACAGCAAGGAAAAACTCGTCGTGCGCGAAAACAGCCGTACTGCCATCGCCGAGATGTTCCGCCTGCTGCGCGCCAACCTGGCCTACATCGCGCCCGGGGTGGACCTGAAAACCCTGCTCATGACCTCCAGCACCTCCGGCGAAGGCAAGTCGTTCATCGCCCTCAACCTCGGCATGAGCCTCGCCCTGTCGGGCAAACGCGTGCTCATCGTCGAACTCGACCTGCGCAAGCCCAAGCAGGAAGCCTACATGAGCATCGAACCGGCCGAGGATGGCATCGTGAACTACCTCATTGACCACTCGATGAAGCCGTCCAAGATTCTGCGGAACACCGGCCTGCACCTCAACCTCGACTTCATCGCCAGCGGACCCGTGCCGCCCAACCCCAGCGAGCTCATCCTGTCGTCCCGCTTGCGCGACCTGCTCGCGGAAATGCGCGAACGCTACGATTTCATCATCCTCGACGCGCCCCCGGTGGGCCTCGTCGCCGACGCCCTGCAGATGAAAGACCTCGCCGATGCCACCATGTATGTCGTGCGCATGGGCTACACCCGCCGGGGACAATTGAAGATCGTGGAGGATATTGCGCAGAAGGAAAAACTGCCGCGCCCGTTTATCGTCTTCAACGGCGTACCTGTGAACAAACCCGGACAAACCGGCGCTTATGCGTACGGCTACGGCTACGGCAACAGCAAAAACGGGTATTACGAACCGGAGAAACGCTCGAAGCACAAACAGAAGGTCAAAACCAAGCCTGTACACCTGAACTGACCTGCAACCATGTCGAAAAGTTTGAGCGAACGCTCCCTTTCGGCCGTCGTCTGGGCAGTACTGGACAAGTTGAGCGGGAGCGTCGTCAGCTTTGTCGTGACGATCCTTCTGGCCCGGCTGTTGTCGCCGGAAGACTTCGGCCTGGTGGCGATGGTCATGATTTTTTTCGAGTTTTCCGCCGTGTTTGTCGAGAGCGGATTTTCCACGGCGCTCATCCGGGAAAAAACAATCTCGGAGGCCGACAAGTCCACGACGTTCATTTTCAACCTCATCGCCGCCGTGGTGCTGTACGGGGTGCTGTTTGCCGGCGCCCCGTACATCGCCGCGTTTTTCAAACAACCGCTGCTGACGCTGATCGTGCGCATCATGGGCATCAGCCTCATCGTGAACGCGCTGTCGCTCGTGCAGCACAGCGTGCTCATCCAGCAGATTGATTTCAAAACCCAGACCATCGTGCGCTCAGCCGCCGTGCTGGTATCGGGCGGTGTGGCGGTGGCATTGGCGTTAAACGGCTGGGGGGTGTGGAGCCTCGTGGCGCGTTATGCCCTGCTCGACCTGATGACCACCGTCCTGTTTTGGGCGCTGGGGCGTTGGCGCCCGACGATGCAGTTCAGCCGGGAGTCGTTCCGGCGGCTGTTCGGTTTCGGTTCCAAGATTTTGGCCGCCGCCGTGCTCGACAAGTTTTTCGTACATATTTACAAACTCCTGATCGGCAAGTTCTTCGCTGCCGCCACGCTCGGTTTTTACACCCAAGCGGGCACGTTCACCAACATGGTCATAAACACGCTGTTCCGCACCGTGCAGAGCGTGACCTACCCGGTGTTGGCCAAACTTCAGGACGACCGGGAAAAACTCAAACTCGGGTACCGGAAAATGCTCCAGTTGAGCTCGTTCATCATCGTGCCGGCCATGACCGTGCTGGGCGTGTTGGCCGAACCGGTACTGGCGACGCTGGTGGGCAAAAAATGGCTGCCTGCCGCGCCCATGCTCCAGTTGCTGTGCCTGTCGGGGGTAACGTACCATTTCAGCACGGTCAACCTCAACATGCTGCTGGTACTGGGCCGCTCCGACCTCAGCCTGAAACTGGAGGTCATCAAAAAAATAAATATCGCCATCGCCATCGTCGTCGGGCTTCAGTTCGGCATCTACGGCCTGATCATCGGCGAGGTGGTGGCCACCTACGTCAACCTTGTCATCAATGCCTATTACTCCAAAAAATTCCTGCACTACTCCCTCGGGGAGCAGGTGCGCGACATCCTGCCCACCGTGGCGTTCAGCCTGCTCGTAGGCGGATTGCTTTTTTTTCTAAAAAACCTGCCTGGCACAACGGGCGTACTGCAATTGATCCTGCTAAGCGCCGTTGGCGGCCTTGTTTACCTGGTTCTGCATGTAGTGACAAAAACAGCGGAAATGCAATTCATCCGGCATACGATCATCCCAAAAACCATGCAGTTGGTGCGCAAAAAGGCGTAGTTATTGAACACAACCCGAATATGGAACACAGCAACGAATCGCCCACCGTGGACGTCCTCATGCTCGCCTACAACGTAGCGCCCTACATCGCCCAAGCCATCGAGGGCGTGCTGGCCCAAGAAAGCGAACTTGCCGTCGATCAAGACACCAACTCAAAACTCAAAACCCAAAACTCAAAACCCAAAATCCGGTTAGTCATCGGCGAAGATTGTTCCACGGACGAGACGCCTTCGACCTGCCGTGCATACGCTGAAAAATACCCGGAACGCATCCTGTTTTTGCCCGGCGAACAAAACCTCGGAATCGCCGGAAATGCCGCACGGGCGCTTCCGCACTGCACGGCCAAATACCTCGCCATTTGCGACGGCGACGATATCTGGACCGATACCCGAAAACTGCAAAAACAGGTGGCATTTCTGGAGGCGCACCCCGAGTACGGCCTTTCCTACTCCGATGTGCATATCATTTCCGAAACCGGCGCTGCAGTACACGGCGACGAACATGAGCTGCTACGCACCGAATATGCCGGCGGCGACATTTTTCTGAAACTGCTGAGCGGCAATTTCATCAACAACTCCACGGCCGTCGTTCGCCGCAGCCTCCTGCGCGACCACGTCATTGACACCGACCGGAAATACTACATCCACGATTACCTGATGTGGCTGCATGTAGCCTTGCGCAGCAAGGTGCATTTCCTGTCCGAACAAACGACCGCCTACCGCAAACACTCCGGCGGCGTGACCAATTCGGAGGAAAAAGCCCGCTACAACGGGCAAAAACTGCAAGCAGCCCTGTTCGGTATCCTGCGCGATTTCGACCGGCTCTACAAGCAGCCGCTCACTCGGGGCGACAAATCCCGCCTTTTCCGAAAAATGCTATCGCTGCTGTACCGGAATGCCGGAACTTGGCGCCAGAAACTTGGGCTGCTGCCGCTGCTGCTCAAATATTTCCCGGGCTTTGCGGCCCTGAAAAAAACTGTTTAAATCCTCAGCCTGATCACTCAAGCGTACACCACTCCATGAAAGTATTGATCCTCGCCGGAGGCTACGGTTCCCGGCTCAGCGAAGAAACCGGCTTGCGCCCAAAACCGATGGTCGAGATCGGCGGCAGGCCCATCCTTTGGCACATTATGAAAATTTATGCCCATCACGGCTACACGGATTTCATCATCCTTTGCGGCTACAAGGCTTACGCCATCAAGGAATACTTCGCCCAGTATTTTCTCCACCATTCCGACGTCACGTTCGACCTGGCCAACAACCGCATGGAAGTACACAATAGCGTGAGCGAACCCTGGAAGGTGACCCTGCTCGACACCGGACTCGACACCATGACCGGCGGGCGCGTGCTGCGGGCCAAGCCGTTCCTCGATCCCGACGAGCCGTTCATGCTGACCTACGGTGACGGGGTGTCCAACGTGGACATCGGCGCTGTCGTCCGCTTTCACCGCAGCCACGGCAAGGCGATCACGATGACCTCCAGTCAGCCCGAGGGTCGTTTCGGCGCGCTCGATATCGGCGAGGGCGGGCAGGTGAGCAAGTTCGTGGAAAAACCAAAAGGCGAAGGCGGCTGGATCAATGCCGGTTTCTTCGTGTGCGAAAACCGCGTGTTCGACTACATCACCGAGGGCGACAGCACCATATTCGAACGCGTTCCCCTCGAACATCTCGCCGCCGACGGCGAACTGTTTACCTACAAACACAGCGGCTTCTGGCACCCCATGGATACCCTGCGCGACAAAACGACTTTGGAAAATCTTTGGAAAAGCGGCTCTGCGCCGTGGAAGGTGTGGTGAGGGTTGGATTCAATACCTTATTCACTTACATTTGTTCCAATTAAAAACCTGGAGTATGACCCAACAGGAACGCGAACAACTCGAACGTGACCTTGCCCTTTTTCTTTGGTTCCTGGATTATTATGCCAAGAATCGAAATCGGGCTAAAAGCATGTCCGATAAAGAATACACGGAGTACATTGACGCAATTCTGGATGAAATCAACCGCATCCGGGAAATTCTGGAAAAGCACAAAGACAAACCTTAATAATCGCTACTTATGGTTGCTCATCAAGAACTTCGGCAATGGATCGAACAGCACCGCGTCCTGAGTAATTCGGACGACCGGGAGTTGTTTTTCAAAATCTTGCTCCGCAAACTGGAGGCAAAAGACGAAAAAGAAATTACGGAAGGCCTGGCTGCGCTTTTAGCGGCTGCGCGTTCGGCGCGAGCACAGGCTGAAAAACAATCCGTGCCTGTTGTCAATTTCCAGGTTTTTCCAAAAACTCCTGAAGAATCGGAGCTGATTCGCCAACTTCTGGACCGTTTGGCAATACCGTTTAAAATGAGTGCTTGAAACACCGTATTTGATCCCACATGAGCCTGCATTTCCGCAACAAACGCATACTAATCACCGGCCACACCGGCTTTAAGGGCGCCTGGCTCAGCATCTGGCTCGACATGCTCGACGCCCGGCTGTCCGGCCTATCCCTCGACCCACGCACCGCACGCGACGTGTTCGTGCTAAGCGGCATCGGCGAACGCATGCACGACCACCGGGGCGATATTCGCGACCTCGATACCGTGCTGCGCGTGTTTGCCGAGGAACAGCCCGAGATCGTGTTTCACCTGGCTGCCCAGCCCTTGGTGCTGGAGGGGTACGCCGACCCCGTGGGCACGTTCGCCACCAACACCCAGGGCACCGCCCATGTCCTGGAGGCCATTCGCCGCACCCCCTCCGTGCGGGCGGCCGTGCTGGTGACCACCGACAAATGCTACGAAAACCGCGAATGGGTGTACGGCTACCGCGAAAACGACCCGATGGGCGGCCACGACCCGTACAGCGCCAGCAAGGGTGCCGCCGAACTGGTCATCTCGGCGTACCGGCGCTCTTTTTTTTCGGGTGCCGACAGCCCGGCCATCGCCTCCGCCCGTGCCGGCAACGTGATCGGCGGGGGAGACTGGTCCGATTACCGCTTGGTGCCCGACATCGTGCGCGCCATCGAGTCCGGGCAAGTGCTGGACATCCGAAGCCCCAAGGCTGTGCGCCCCTGGCAACACGTGATCGAGCCGCTGGGCGGGTACCTGTTGCTGGCGCAAAAACTGCTGGAACAACCCAGCCGCTATTCCGAGGCCTGGAATTTCGGCCCCTTGCCCCAGAGCGTGTACCCGGTCGGGAAAATCGCGGACGCATTTTTTCGGCATTTCCGGGAACACGCACCTCAGGCCCGAAACCACCCCGGCTGGCGCGACACGTCCAATCCCGATCAGCCCCATGAAGCCGGGTTGCTGATGCTCGACATCAGCAAGGCCATGCAAGTGCTCGGCTGGACGCCCGCGCTCGACTTCGATCAAACGGTATCGATCACGGCAGACTGGTACGCGCGGTACGATTCGGAGGATGTTTTGGCATTATGCCGGTCGCAAATTGCCGAGTACATGGAGAAAAACCGTCCCTCCGTATAAAATTTCCACCGGAAAAATTGGCGCTTTGAATGTGTGCGTTACTTTTACGCCTTGAAAGGCATGGCTCCGCATCGCTTTTCGGACACAAACTATCCATTCATTCACAAAATTTTTCCAAGTATGAAGAACTACACTCTCTTATTGAGTTTCCTCATTTGCTGCTTTGCAGCAACGCTCTCAGCACAAACACAGCAAGGCTCCGTAATGATCGGAGGTAACGCAGGCTTCCAGTCCAACGACGGTGGATCCTTAATATTTGTACAACCTGCGATCGGCTTCTTCGTGATTGACCAATTGGCTGTTGGTGGCCAAGTCGGCTTTTCCTCTTTTAGCCCAGAATTGGGCGACGGAACGACTAATATCGGTATTGGCCCTTTTGTTCGGTACTATTTCATGGGCGAAGGGAAAGCACGGGTATTTGCCCAAGGCAATTTTGCTTGGAACAGCTCGAAAACCGGCGATGCAGAAGCGGCAACGAGCACCACATTTGGCGGTGGTGCAGGTGTGGACATTTTTCTGAATGACCACGTCGCCATCGAAGGTTTCGCAGGCTACTCCAGCGAATCAAGAGGCGGCGCAAGCCTAGGTACGTTCGGTATCTCCTTTGGCGTTCAAGCCTTCATCGGCGGCAACTAAACAAGTAAGCCTTAACGCAAATAATCCAACCACGCCCGACCGGAACATGGAGCCACTGCTCCGAATCGGCGTGTTCTAAAAAATTAAGGCCGCAGCGGATGTTGATCCGCTGCGGCCTCTTTTTGTCATTTCGCAGAAACCCGTCCGATCTACGGGGGGCAGGGCGCCGTAGAGCGGACGGATCTCTACGAAATGAAACGCTCAATTGACGATCAACTCGTACGGCAGCCGTGCCTGTATGCCCTGATTCCGGCGGGCATCGCGCAGCATTTTGTACACCGGGTACATATCGCCCAGTTCAGAGCGGATCAGCATGGCGCGAATCTCGTCGTCGCTGTTGGAACTGCGGTCAAACTTCTCGATGAGCTGTTCGATGCCCGTTTTGGTGCGCGGGAACTCCGTCGTGCGGTATTTCTCTAGCCCGGCCAATTTGGCCGCAGCCGCCTTGGCCCGGTCGAGGCCACCCATGGCGTCCACTAACCCGATCTGGCGTGCTTTTTCGCCGGCCCACACGCGGCCCTGTGCAATGGCATCCACTTGTTCGACCGTCATCTTGCGGCCTTGGGCCACTTTTGACAGAAAATCCTGGTAAATCCATTCCACCCGTTCCTGAATCATCCGGCTTTCCTCGGGCGAAAAATCGAGGAACGGTGTGCCGAACGCCGAGTAGCGGCCCGTGCGCACGGTGTCCATCGTGATGCCGAGGTTTTCCTTCATGGTTTTTTGGAGGATGGGTATCACGCCGAACACCCCGATGGAACCGGTGATCGTATTCGGTTCGGCGAAAATGCTGTCGGCCTGGCAGGCAATGTAGTAGCCGCCCGATGCCGCCACGTCGCCCATGCTCACCACGATCGGCTTGCCCGCTTCTTTGCACAGGTTCACCTCCCGCAAAATATTCTCGCTGGCCAGCACGCTGCCGCCGGGGGAGTTGATGCGCAGCACAATTGCTTTCACGGATTTGTCCTGCCGGATGTTGCGCAAGATTTTCACGTACTTACCGTCCAGCACCTCGCCCGGTTCGCCCTTGTCGCCATCCATGATCGTGCCTTCTGCATAGACCACCGCGATTTCGTCTTTCGAGGAAAGATCGAATTTCTTGACACGGGAACCGTAGTAATCTTCCACCTTGATACGGTTGAGTTTTTCCTTTTCCCCCAGTCCGATCTTCGATTTTAGCAAGGCCAAGGCTTCGTCTTCGTAGGCAATGCGGTCCACCAGCCCGCTGCTCAAGGCAGATTTGGCACTGCGGCCATCGTAGTTGTCGGCGATGCGGCGCAAGTCGGGATCGGAAATCTTTCGGCTGGCACTGATATCGGCCACCATGTCGTCGTACAGGGCCTTCACATATTCGCGTACCTGCAGACGGTTTTCATCGCTCATTTTGTCGAGCCGTAAGGGTTCGGTCGCGCTCTTGAACTTGCCCGCGTAGAAAATGCGCATCTGCACGTCCAATTTGTCCAGCATGCCCTTGTAGAACATGATCATGCTGGACAACCCGCGAAAGTCCACGGCGCCAATGGGATTCAGCAGCACCTCGTCGGCTGCGGAAGCGACGTAGTAGCCGTTTTGGGTGTAAAAATTGGCATACGATACCACAAACTTGCCGGACGACTTGAAGTCGAGCAAGGCATCGCGCAGCGTATTTGAGCTGGCCCGGCCCGCCGGCACGTGAAGCGCACTGATGTAGATCCCCTTAATATCGGGGTCTTCCTTGGCCTGGCGGATTGTTTTCACCATGTCGGTCAGGCCCAAGGTGTTTTCCTGATCGAAGTCGAACGGGTCAAGGGGGATGTTGTTCGTTTTTTCCGGTATGGCTCGTTCAAATTTGAGTTCCAAAACGGAGTTGGCCTTGATCACCGTTTTTTCCTTCTCCATGGCACTGGAGGCAATACCGGACAAGGTTGCGAGTCCGACGAAAAAAAGTAGAACAAGTGCCAAGAACGTGCCGAGGCAAGAGGCGAAGAGGAATTTGAAAAACTGGTTCATGTTGCTGTGAATTGAATTCGAATGATCCGATTGATCCGATTGATCCGATTAGTTCAATCGTTCAAAAGCGGGACAAAGGAAGAAAGGGCCGTGCCCATGCTTTTTGAAATTAGATGAAGTGCCTGTTTTCAGGGGATATAGGCCCTTGTTCGCGGGTTATGAGCCGGGGCGCGTCAGGCGTTCCCGCTGGAGGGACGAAAATTTGGCCTCCCCAAAAGCCGTCGGATCCACTCGGCCCATTTGCGGCGCCGAACAGGCATCCTTGGCCAAGTAAACCTTGCCGCCGTGGCGCCATACCAACTCATCCAGTTTGTTTACCAGCCCGAAGACTGTTTTCGTGCGCGGAAAATCCAGCGCCAGGGAATATCCCCGGATCGGGAACGAGTGCACCGCTTCCAGTGGTCGGTCGCCGTGGCGCTTGAGCACGCTGAGGAACGGCTGATCCTTGCTGCTGCGGATGGTTTGCAGGATATGGCGGATGCCCTCCGCGCTGTTTTCCTCCGGAAGACAAAACTGATACTGAATAAAGCCGCGTCGGCCATACAGGCGGTTCCAGTTCCGGATGCGATCGAGCGGATAAAAGTAGCGGTCGAGGTCCACTAATTGCTCACCTGTCTTGGCTTTGGAAAAAAGCATGTAGTTGTGCAAGCGAATGGAAAGTGTATTCAGCAGCCAGGGCGGGGCAAAAAACGGCACGTTCCGGGTGTTGCGATGCGGATATTTCAGCGGCTCGGACGCGGGATTTCCGGTATGCTGCGCGAAATAGACCACACCCCGGCCAAACGCGCCCCCTCCGGCGAGGCAATCCACCCAGCCTGCGGCGTACGGCCAAACGGCATGATCTTCAAAGGCTCGGAAGAGTTCGTCCAGGTTTTCGGCGCGCACGGCCATCTGGCGAAGATGCACCCCGTGAATGCGCATCAAGCGAAACCGGGCAGTGAGGATGACGCCCGTCCAGCCCATGCCGCCAGAGGTTTGCCAGAAAAGGTCGGCGTGCTCGGTGCGGGAGCACCGGACAACCGAGCCGTCAGCGCGAAGCAATTCGAAATCGAGCAGTCCGCTGGAGAAGCAGCCTTTCGTCGGGTGGTTTTTGCCATGCACGTCGCAAGCGATGGCGCCGCCTACCGTGATGTTTTTGATCCCTGGGGTGACCTGAAAAAACCAGCCCGCGGGCACGATGACATCGAGCAGATCGGCCAGCAACACGCCTGCCTCGCAATGCACCTCCCCGTTCTCGGCATCGAAGTGGTGCAGACGGTTCAGGCGCAGGGTGGACAACACGTTTGGGGCCAGTGCCGCGTCGCCGTAGCACTTGCCGTTTCCGCGGGCAATGAGCCGCTCGTGGCGCAGCACCTCGGCGCGCGCGTCGTCCGCAGTTTCCGGGTAAGCGATAGTGGCTTGTGTTCTGGGGTAGTTCCCCCAGTTGGCTAGCATTGTTTTTTCAGTCGCAATCATGGCTGTGTGCTTAATCGTGATGTGCCAAGGGCGGTACCGGGCCATTGCGCAAGATGCGCACCAGAAGGGTGTCGGGCAGGGAGAAATAGTTGAGCGGGTTGGTTGATATATGCGCCACATACGTGGAAAAGAGCCGCTTGTCCCTGTCGGAAAAGTCGGTAACCGCCTCGGGCAGGTCGGGAGGGGCAAGATGAAAAATGCGCAGGGTCTGGGCGCGTTCGGCCGTCTGGAGCATTATGGCGGCACACCAGGTTTCCGATTCCCGGCTCTCGTCAAAATAGTCGGCAAACGAACTATTTTTCAAACGATCAAACAGCATGAGCCAGGTCAGAACGCTATCTGTCGAAACCATAAACGCTCCATCGGGAGATGCCCAAAGACCGGAGGCCCCTTGGTGTTCCAGTACCAGCGTCTCGGCATCCGGGCTTGCTATCGCAATGCGGCGCACGGCATCGGGTGACACCGTGATGAGCCTTCGATCCCGAAAATCATGCAGAGTACGCCTGAAAAACTGCCGAAGATGTCCGGGAACCCGGTACACGCCAGCATGGCCAGGCAACCGGATGCAGGTGTACGCTCGCCCTCCTGGCATGCTTTCCGCACCGATTTCGATTGTTTCCAGAAGTTTTTTCTGCGCAAAAAAACGCACCCGCAAGGCTTCTTCAAGTCCCAAGCCAAGCGTATCGGGCCGATCTGTTTTGACCAACTCGAAAGTCGCGATACCGGTCATCGAACCCAACAGAACCTGCACCACCTCCGTCTGCACGAACGAAGTCCGGCCCTCCTGCTCCGCGCTCCATCCGTGTTCGACACGCTCGAACAACAAATCGGGTTTCCCTGGCACCTGAATAACCATGCGGTCCACTCTGCCCGCATCCAGCCGCAACAGGTTGGTTTCAAATAGCGTCCGGTACCGTACCGGCAGCCAGCGGGAAACCAATCCGAACACCAGAACACTCAGGAAAATCAATACGAGATGTTTGTTTTTCACATCAGACGGGTTGAGCGGGTTGAGCGGGTTGAGCGGGTTGAGCGGGTTTAACGGGTTTAACGGGTTGAGCGGGTTTAACGGGTTTAACGGGTAACGGGTTTAACGCACAAATGTAAATCAACCCGTTCGACCTGCTACCCGCTCAACCCGTTAAACCCGCTCAACCCGTTAAACCCGCTCAACCCGCTCAACCCGTTAAACCCGTTCAACCCGATAAACCTTTTTCCCTACCTTCGTCGCGGACTTAAAAACAACACGTTATGGAATTAAACTGGTACATTCTTTTCGGCACGGCCCTGATTCCTTTGCTCACCGGGTTTGTCTGGTATCACCCCAAAGTTTTTGGCAATGCCTGGATGCGTACTACCGGCCTGAGCGAAGAGCAACTCCAAGGCGGCAATATGGCCGTCATCTTCGGGCTGACGTATTTACTCGGACTGATATTGTCGGCCGCCATGATCACAACGGTTATCCACCAAATGCACCTGATGTCGCTTTTGGTTGACGAACCGGGATTTGGCGACCCGCAGTCCGAAGTGGGGAGGCTGTTTGCCGGCTTGCAGGAAAAATACGGCCAAAACTTCCGCACATTTGGACACGGTGCCCTGCACGGAGTTATTGCTGCCTTGTTTGTTGCCCTGCCGGTGTTGGGCATCAATGCCCTGTTCGAGCGCAAGGGTGGCAAGTACATCGCCATCCACACCGGCTACTGGTGCCTCACACTCGCCCTGATCGGCGGGGTGATTTGTGCCTGGCTGTAAGCGGTTTGGGAATCTTGCCTACTTTTGCGGCCCACCAAACAAGGGGCAATCGGTATGCATTTTCCTCCCGGCACCAAAATTACCATCACCGGCGACCTCGGCAGCGGCAAGAGCGCCGTGTCGCGTCTGTTGTGCGAACGCACAGGGTTTCAGTATGTCTCTACTGGCCGCATCCAACGCCAGTTGGCCGAGCAGATGGGCATTGACACCTTGGAGATGAATCGTCGAGCCGATGTGGACCCGAGCATTGACGAAACCATTGACGGCATCTTTGTGGCCCTCGGCAATGACTCGGAAAACTATGTGGTGGACAGCCGCATGGCGTGGCATTTCCTGCCCCGTTCGTTCAAGGTGTACCTCCGGGCAGACGTCGCCGTGGCCGCAGCGCGTATCCTGAGCGATCCCGGACGGAACAGCGAACAATACCAGAGTCTCGACGAGGCTATCGAAAAAATCACTGCCCGCAAGGCGAGCGAAAACGCGCGTTTTTTGAAAAAATACGATGCCGACTGCACCAACATGGACAACTTCGACCTCGTGGTGGACACGACGCAACGTAGCCCCGAAGAAGTCGGGCAGATTATTCTCGATGGCCTCGCAGTCCGGTTTGGGCGGAAAAGGGAAGTACCCGAGTGAAGTGATCGGGCAAACTCAAAACTCAAAACCCAAAACTCAAACCTTTAGAAATTCCGCGGCTCCATCCAACTCCTCGTAAAACTCTTGCCCGTACTTGCGCACGATGGCTTCGCGCAGGAAGCGGTACACGGGCATTTTTTCCTTGCGGCCCAGTTCGCAGGCGGCGGAGCAGATGTCCCACTGGTGGTAATTGAGCGCCTCGAAGCCGAGTTCCTCGTTTTTTTCCACCCGGATCGGGTACAGGTGGCAGGATATGGGTTTTTGAAAATCAATGGCTCCGGCGCGGTAGGCCGCCTCGATGCCGCACTGTGCCGTGCCATTGGCGCCGAGGGTCATGTAGGCGCAGGGGCCGTTGTTCACCAGGGGAGTGCCGTACTCTTCGGCGTTGTCGAACCACAGGTATTTGCCCTGTTGCTCGATGGCCTGGATACCGGCCGGACTGAGGAAGGGTTTTACTTTTTCAAAAATGCTGTCGAGAATGAGCAGTTCCGCTTCCTCGAGGGGCGCGCCGGAGTCGCCCTCCCAGCAGCAGGCACCCTTGCAGGCGGAGAGGTTGCAAATGAAATGTTCCTCCACGAGTTCGTCGCTGACGAGTTTGTCCTGTACGATGATCATGGCAGCTTAGGTATTGAGCGCGCCGCATACCGAGAGCACTTGCCCGGAGACGTACGCGCCCATGTCGGAGGCGAGGAATACGCAGGCATTGGCCACGTCCTCGCCGCTGCCGAGGCGTTTCATCGGGATGGCGCTGAGGTAGCCCTCCTTGATTTTTTCGTCCAATATGGCGGTCATTTCGGTTTCGATAAAACCGGGCGCCACGGCGTTGCAGCGAATACCGCGCGAGCCGTACTCCTTGGCGATGGACTTGGAAAACCCGATGATGCCGGCCTTGGAAGCCGCATAGTTCGCCTGGCCTGCCTGACCGAACACGCCCACCACCGAACTCATGTTGATGATGCTGCCGCCCGCGCGAATCATGGGCTTGAGACAATGTTTGGTGAGGTTGAAGACCGATTTGAGGTTGGTCTGGATGACCTCGTCCCACTGCTGTTCGGTCATGCGCAGCAGGAGCGTATCGCGGGTGATGCCGGCGTTGTTGATGAGGATGTCAATTTTGCCAAAGTCCTTTACGACCTGTGCCACCAGCGCCTCGGCCTGAGCGTAGTCGCCAGCATCGCTTTGGTAGGCGCGGGCATTGGCGCCGAGTTCGGCGGCGAGTTTTTCGGCGCGTTCCGCCGAGCCGGCAGACACGTACGTGAAGGCGACCTGGGCGCCTTGTTCGACAAATTTGCGCACCAGCGATTCGCCGATGCCGCGCGCGCCGCCGGTGATGAGGGCTGTTTTTCCGTTGAGCAAACCCATGTTGTCAGTTTTGAGTGTTGAGTTTTGAGTTTTGGGTGGGGCAAAGGTGCGAAAAACTTCTGTTCCGAATTTGCCTGCCGGGAAAGAAGCATTGGAACAGAATGCGTGTTTTGCGGTTTCACCGGCTTCTTCGAGGAGATGAAATTCCGAAAACGCACCTTTGCGCCGACAATGAAAAACAACTCCCATGCTTACGCGGCTTTGCGCGTACCGGATTACCGGCGCTTTCTGGCCATGCGCCTGAGCACAACGTTGGCGATCCAGATCATGTCCGTATCGGTCGGGTACTTCGTGTACGATCTGACGGGCGACCCGCTCATGCTTGGGTTTGTTGGCCTGGCCGAAGCGATTCCGGCCATTTCCATCAGCCTGTGGGCGGGGCATTTGGCCGACAAGCACAACCGGCGGAATATCCTGGCCGGCTGCCTCACGGCGATGCTGTGCTGTGGGTTGGCGTTGCTGGCCTTGGCCTTGCGCGCGGAGACACTGCCCAAAGCCATGCTCCTCGGGGGCATTTACGTCGTCATCTTTGTCACGGGCATCGCGCGCGGTTTTTTTAGTCCGACCAATTTCGCGTTCCTGCCGCAGTTGGTGGACAAACAAACATTGCCTAACGCCATTTCCTGGAACAGCAGTACCTGGGAGGTGGCCAGTATTTCGGGTCTTGGGATCGGCGGCTTGTTGTACGGGTTTGCCGGCGTGCCCTGGGCGTTTGGCGCCATCGCCGTGCTCATGGCCGTTTCACTGGTTTTTTTGCTTCAAATCGCACCGCGGCCTGTGCCCCGAGTGGCGCAGATGGAGCCGGCACTGGTGCGTATCCGGGAAGGCTTGCGCTTTGTTTTTCGCGATCAGGTCATTTTGGGAGCCATCGCTTTGGATTTGTTTGCCGTTTTGTTTGGCGGAGCGGTGGCGCTGTTGCCGGTGTATGCCAAGGACATTTTGCACGTCGGCCCACAGGGGTTGGGCATTTTGCGGGCGGCCATGTCGCTGGGCGCCATTGTCATGGCGTTTTACATCGCCCACCGCCCGTTGGGCCGCAACGCGGGCCGCACCATGCTGATCTGTGTGGCCGGGTTTGGCATGTGCATTATCGGGTTCGGCCTGTCCAAGTTGTTTTGGCTGTCGTTCGCCTTTTTGTTCCTGTGCGGAGTGTTCGACGAGGTGAGCGTATTCGTGCGGGCATCGCTCATTCAGCACCGCACTCCCGACCACCTGAAAGGGCGGGTATCGTCGGTGAATTCGATGTTTATCACCTCGTCCAACGAAATCGGAGCGTTCGAAAGCGGCCTGGCGGCCAAACTCTTCGGCACCGTGCCGGCAGTTGTGCTGGGCGGTGTGCTGACAGTCGCAGTGGTGGGGATTGCGTGGTGGAAGGCTCCCAAACTGCGCAATTTGCACTTTGACGATGCAGGGGAAGCACAGGAGGAAACCTGAGTTTTTAGCCGAGGAGACAGGTTTTTCACCGCGGAGACGCGTTTTTCACCGCAGAGACGCAGAGACGCGGAGTGTTACGCGGATTTTCAAAAATAATTTTCTGCGAAACACTCCGCGTCTCTGCGTCTCCGCGGTGAAAAACGCGTCTCCGCGGTGAAAAAAACTACGCCACATGGGCCTGGTACGCCGTAGCGTCCATCAGGCTGTCGAGGTCTCCGGGATTGGCGATTTCGATTTTCACGATCCAGCCTTTGCCGTACGGGTCTTCGTTGATGAGCGCCGGGTTGCCGCCTTTGGAGTCGTCGAGTCCGGGATTGAACTCCAGCACTTTGCCGGCTATGGGCATGAACAGGTCGGAGGTAGTTTTCACGGCTTCGACGGTGCCGAAAATTGCGTGCGCGGCTACGGTTTTACCTACGGTTTCCACTTCGATGTACACTAATTCGCCCAGTTCGCTCTGGGCGTAGTCGGTGATACCTACGTAGGCGATGTTGCCGCCCTCGACACGGACCCACTCGTGATCTTCGGTGTATTTGCAGTTGCTCGGAAAATTCATGTTGAATTACGATTTATGATTTACGATTTACGATTGCGGGCCAAAAGTAGGGGTTTGTGTCAAGTCAACAAATTTGATTTCAAAAAGTACGTGCATGTTAAAGAGCGCCCTGACATGCGGGATTTGGGTTCAGGAATGTCAACAATTCGCAAATCTGTTTCTTAGCCCCGGGAAGCGGCGCTATTTTTGCCGCTCTGAACCGTTCAGAACACGCCGCAACCCAAACATTCGTTCGCCATGCAATACAACACGTTGTTTGCCTTTCTTTTCTTCATCGTTTTTTCGCACGTCCCAAGCCACGCTCAAAACACTGCTTCCCGTGCCGGCACCGAGCCTGACAGCACTCGCATCGAGGTCTTCATCGAGGGCATGCAAGCCGGAACCGTCCGCCTGATCGGAAATTACGGCGACCAGAATTACATAGCCGATACGACCGTGGCAGATGCCGGCGGGCATTTTGTGTTGAGCCGCAAACGACCGCTCCAACCTGGTTTCTACTACTTCCTGCTGCCGGGGCAGAAAAACTTTTCGATGCTGATAGACAAAGAAGACCAGTTTATGACCCTTCGGGCCAAGGTGTCGGACATTACCGGCACCATGCAGGTCAAAGGCTCGATCAATACGGAACTCTTGTACCGCAATTCCCGCTTCCAAAACGCCCAGGACGGGGAGATCAACCAACTGAGCCAGATCATCCGGAGCAACCCGGCAACATCCCCGGAATACAAGAAGGCAAAAGAGCGGCAGAACCAGTTGCTCGCCGAGCGCAAGGCGCACCTCGACACCATCTTCCGCGAGCATCCGAACGCGTTTTTCACAAAATTCAAAATCGCGGGCCAAAACCCAGACTGGCCGGAATACCGCAAGCCCAACGGCGACCTCGACACCCTGCGCAACCTCTACCATTTCCGCGAGCACTTCTGGGACGGCGTGGATTTTACCGATACCCGCATGCTGTTCACCCCGGTGATTTTCAACAAACTCAAGCGCTACATCGTCGAACTGACGCCCCAAAATCCCGACTCGATCATCAAAGTGGCGGATCCGCTCGTACAGCGCGTCAAGCCGTATCCGGAATTTTTCAAGTTCATGGTCAACTGGATCGGGTTGAACTACGAAAACGGAAAGACCAAAGTCATGGACGGCGAGGCGGTCATGGTTTACCTCATTGACAAGTACATCACGCCCGAGAACGCCTTTTGGGATACGCCCGAAAACGTGGGCAAACTGCGCAAGAAAATTGACGAGATGAAGGCCAGCCTGCTGGGCCGAAAAGGCCCCGATGTGCGGGCCAATGACATCAACGGCCAGCCGAAATCCATCTACGAAATGACCGCCCCGCTCATCGTCATTTTCATGTTCAGCCCCGACTGCGAGCACTGCCAAGAGCAGGCGCCCGAGATTCAGCGAATCTACGAAAAATGGAAAGACAAGGGTGTGGACTTTTACGGCATCGCCGTGAACACCAAGGAGGACGAGTGGCGCAAGTTTGTGAAAAAGAGCGGCTTCACGTTCACCAATGTGTACGACCCGACCAACAGGGCCATCTACGCCAAATATTTTGTGGACATCACGCCCGAGCTGTACGTCCTGAACAAAGATCGCACGATCATCGCCAAGAACTTGGTGGCAGGGCAGTTGGAAACGATTTTTGAGCGGGAGTTGAAGAAATAGGAGGGCCGGGCTTAACCAAGTATGGCGCGAACGGCAAGCCGTTTCACCAAGCCGGACTGGATTTGTTCATCTTCGCCATATTCCTGAATATCCGTATAACCATCGGAGCCGGGTTTGCGAGAAACTTCCACCGTTTGTTTGCCAAGGTCAACCAACCAGGCTTCGGGAATCCCTGCGCGTGCATAAAGGGGCATCTTCAGGTTCCGGTCTTTGTACACCGTAGAGTCGGCCACCTCAACGACCAGGAGAATATCCTCGGGCTTGGGATGCCCGTCGGCATAAAAATCGTCCCGGAACAACAGCACGGCGATGTCCGGTTGCGGCTCCGAGTTGTCGGACAAAAGGATCGGGTCTTGCACACTGAGCAACACCTTGTCGCCCAGCAACCGACTTAAGATACGGTTGAGGCGTTTGACTGCGGCGGCGTGTAGGCTGTTGATTGGGCTCATATCAAAAATTTCTCCATCCAGCAGTTCAGTAGGCGTATCGGCAGTCAGCAAACCAGTTACATCCATTTCGTGATACTCCGAAACGGTGAACCGATGTCGCCGCAGATGAAAAGCCGGATGCTGAACAGTGGTGGTCATGGTTGAAATGCCGGGTGTTTCTTTCGAGCCGCAAGTTATTGTTGTTACAATTGGCATCCAACCTTTTTTCTTAGCCATCCATGACCATCTCCAACACGTCCGGCGTGTGAATATCCGAGAAGCCGGGCACATGCAACTGGTAAAATCTCAGCAGCCCGTTCAGCAGGGCCTTGCGTTCCGCGCGATCGAGGGGAACTTCATGGCACTGTTCTAACGGCGTGTGCATCAGTTCCAGCAAGGGCATGGCCTGCTGCGGCCCGATGAACTGGGCATGCTGCGGCTGTTCGGGCAGGAAAACGCCTTCCTGCAAATCCAGGAACAGTTCGCCGCCAGGTTCTCCTTGTGGCTGAAAACCGAGGTGGCCCGACAGGTGCGCCATAAAGTGCAGGTGAACGTTGGACACCGCATGCGGCGATGCATCGAGCCAACGCAGGTTGTCCAACAGAAACTCGAACAGGGCAGGATTCTCCTCCCCGGCATGGATGCTTTTGCGGCATACTTCCGCCATGAACAACGCCACTGCCCCCCGCCGGATATCGAACGGAATTTGGCCAAACACCTCGGACGCGCGCATTTCCTTGAGCCGGTTCAGGTGCTCGTCGGCATCGCGAAAATAACACACCAGATCCACTGCCATCATCGGCTGAAACAGTCCAAACGGCATGCGCGCCTTTGCCGTGCGCACACCGCCCCCAATGAAAGAGCGAAGCCCCTTCTCCTCGGTGAAAATATCGGCGATCACACTGGTCTCGCCGTATTTTAAAGCCCTGAACACAATGCCGCGCGTGTGCAAAAGCATAAAACGGGTTTGGAGGTTTCGGGTTTGGAGGTTTCGGGTTTGGAGGTTTCGGGTTTGGAGGTTTCGGGTTTGGAGGTTTCGGGTTTGGAGGTTTCGGGTTTGGAGGTTTCGGGTTTGGAGGTTTCTTCAGAAACCTTCTAACCTTCTAACCTTCTAACCTTCTAACCTTCTAACCCGAAACCTCCAAACCCAAACAATGAAAAATCTTGTCGAGTGTTGCTGCTTTATCGGGGAGTACAGCGCGAAATGAATCGGGGAAGGTGAAATAGTGGTGGATAGCCACGGGCAAGGGGTCTTCGATGGGAAGTCCGACGACCGATTCGATGTGCTCCAGAGACATCCGGCTGGCCGCCTGCAAGTTGTCCCAAGTATCGTCAGCGGTCAGATCGGGGTACGTTTCGTGCGGGTAGGTCAGTACAAATGCCTTGGCATATTCGTGCAAGCCAATGTTGTACATCACGCCGGGTTGCATGAACGCTTGCATGAGCTGTTCGGCTGAAAAAAGCAGGCAGCCATCTTCCTGGTAGAGCTCGGACGTGTGCACCACGTCGTGCTCCGGCGAGGGAAACGGCAAGGGGTAAACCACCACTTTTTCAAACTTGTCGAACAAAAACCTCGGACGGTTGAACGTCAGGGTGACGGCCTGCGTGGCGAGCGCAAACTGCACGTCGGGAGGAACCGTCTCGTCGGGCCAACCCATGGGCGTCCATTCCGTGCCCATCATGAACAAGGCCGTCCGCTCGCGGAACCGTTTTTTCTCCGCCGCGTCCAGGCGCAGGTAAAAAACCGAGCAACGCTCCAGCAACGCCCGCAAGCCGGGCGGCAGGGCGGGCGGGTTGCGGGAGTACCACCACCAGTTGATCTGTGGCGCAAAAACCCAGATCAGGGCGGCCGCGACCACGAAAGGAATGATTTTCGGCGCGTGGTCGCTGTCCTTCCACGCGAGGTAGAGGTAAAACAGGGCGCCGCCCACAAACGGGGCGGCAAGCAGGTTGGCAAACGATTGGCGCATACAACTGCGAAAGTAAGGCGTGTTCCGGTGCCAATCTGTATTGACAAAAAAAATTGTCCCATCTGCTTTCCTTTTTGCTGAGCACGCCATTACCTTTGCCGCCGCTTTGAAAGAAAGGTACCTTAGCTCAGATGGTAGAGCAACGGACTGAAAATCCGTGTGTCCCCAGTTCGATTCTGGGAGGTACCACAAAAATTTAAACAAAAAGTCCCGCAGGAGCATTTCCTACGGGACTTTTTGATTTTCACCGCAGAGTCGCGGAGGCGCGGAGTCTTTTTCCGACTTCACAATTTCACGGGGATAAAAGAAAATAGTACTTCGCAAATCGCAATTTTCAACTCCGCGCCTCTGTGTCTCCGCGGTAAAAAAATACCGAACACAGCCATGTCCGACGACATTGTCATCCGAGTTTTACTGCTCCCGTTTTCCCTGCTGTACGGGCTGATCGTGGGCGCGCGCAACTTGGTTTACCGGATCGGCGTGCTCAAAAGCGTGCAGTTCGACCTGCCGGTCATTTCCGTGGGCAACCTGTCGGTGGGCGGCACCGGCAAGACGCCCCACATCGAATACCTGCTGCGGTGGCTGGATCAGTACATTTCGGTGGCCGTGCTCAGCCGCGGATATGGCCGCAAAACAATGGGCTACCGGCCGGTAAGCGTGGTAGATACTGCGGAGCAATCCGGCGACGAGCCACTACAATACAAGCGAAAATTTCCGAACATACCCATCAGCGTCAGCGAGAGCCGCGCCCTCGGCGTGCCCGAATTGGTCAAACGAAACCCCGAAATCCAGTGCGTCCTGCTCGACGACGCGTTCCAGCACCTTGCCGTGAAACCAGGGCTGAACATCCTTCTCACGGAATTCAGCCGCCCCTTCACCCGCGACTGGCTCCTGCCGTCCGGGCGCCTGCGCGAGGGCCGATTCGGGTACCGCCGCGCGGACATCATCATCGTCACCAAATGCCCGCTCAACCTGACCCACCGGCAACGCACCGACATGCTCCGGGAAATTGACCCGTTCCCGCGCCAGCGTGTCTTTTTTTCCCGCTACCACTATGGGCTGCCTTTCGAAATGCTTCGGCCCGACTTGCGCCGCCCCCTAGACCTCCACACGGACGTGCTGCTCGTCAGCGCCATTGCCAACACGGACTATCTGTTGCAGCACCTTGCGCACACCGTTCGCTCCGTGCAGGTACTCGAGTTTTCCGACCACCACTTCTTCGAGGATGCCGACATGGTAGATGTGCGCCGCCGCTTCGAGGCCATGAACAGTCCGAACAAGATCATCCTGACCACCGAGAAGGATGCCACTCGCCTCGAACTGCATACCGATTTTATCTGGAAACAAAACCTCCCGGTGTATGTCTTGCCTGCCGAAGTAGAGTTTTGCGACAGCGACGAGGCCGAATTTCAGGCCGAGGTGCGCGGGTTTTTGCTGGAATTCAAGGTTTGAACCATGCTTCGAATACCTGCTCTACCTCCGGGCCGTCCCAGTTTGTTTCGATGTTGGGAAGCGCAAGAATCCGGCGGAAGAGTTCGTTTTGCCGGTCGTCCTCGCGCAGGGCGATATGGTACGGCGTGTTGCTGAACGACACCATGGAATAGACGGGCAAAAAGCCGGGATGCCGCTCGTGCAGGCGGGCTGCTATTTTTTTGCGCAACAAAAACTTCGGGTCGCCGACGAGGTCGCGCATTTCGATGAAATTGCGCAGCGCCAGTTCAAGGATGGCATCGCCGTCTTTTTTCCGCTGCGCGGAAAAGTCGGAAATGATACGCGCCCAATCCCCATCGTAGGCATCGTACATGGTATCGAGGATGGTACAGTCTTCAAAGCCGGCGTTCATGCCCTGACCATAAAACGGCACGATTGCATGGGCAGCGTCGCCGATGAGCAGGATGCGGTTTTGCCATTGCCAGGGGTAGCATTGCGTGGTGACGAGCGAGGAGGTGGGATTTGCCCAAAAATCCTCCAGCAGCGTGGGCATAAGCGGCACGGCATCGGCAAAATAGCGGTTGAAAAAAGCCAGTACCGTCTCGTTGTCCGTTAGGTGCTCGAACGACACCGCACCCTCGAACGACAAGAACAAGGTGCAGGTAAAACTGCCGTCGGCATTGGGCAGGGCTATGAGCATAAAGTTGCCCCGGGGCCAGATGTGCAGGGCGTTGGGGTCCATGCGGTGCCTGCCGTTGGCATCGGGTGGGATGGTCAGTTCCTTGTAGCCATGCTCGATGTACCGCTGGATGTAGTCGAACCGGTCGGTGCGTTGCAGCGCGTAGCGCACGGCAGAAAACGCCCCGTCGGCGCCAAAGATGAGCGGCGCTTCCACGGTCTTGTGCGCTCCGGTACGCATGTCTTCGAATGAAATCAGCGGGTTTTGCAGGTCCACGTCCGTGCAGCGGTGCTCGAAGTGGAACTGCACGTTTGGATACTCCTCGGCAATACGGAGCAGTTCGAGGTTCAGCCCTCCTCGGGACACGGAATAGATCGCCTGCCCTTCTTTCCCATACGGCTGGTAGCTCAATTGGCCGTCTGCTGCGTGCATCATGCGGCCTGGCATGGGGATGGCCACCTTGTCAATTTTGTCGCGGATACCGGCTTTGTCAATGGCTGCCCAGCCGCGCACGCTCATGGCGAGGTTGATGGAGCGCCCGCCGACATAGCCAGCGGCGCGCATGTCGGGACGGCGTTCGTACACGTCCACGCGGTAGCCGCGCCGGGCGAGAAAAACCGTCCACAAAGCGCCGACGAGTCCGGCGCCGACCACGACGGCGTGTTTGGGAGAAGAAGTTGGATTGGGCATGGTTGAAAAAATTGCGAATCGGCGCGAAGGTACAGTGCAAGGCGGGGGAAACTTGAAAATTCTCTCCAAAAGGCCATGTCAACATTCGAGCAACCACCATTGCAATCCGCGTCCTCCGAGTTGCCATTGACCCGCGAGCGGATTTTACATCTCAATACCCCCGTTGCTCCAGCCAGTTTTGGAAACGCCGGGCATTCACCAAATGTGCCGCGTAAGTGGCTGCAAACTGGTGGGTGCCCGATTCATCGGGCTTGGCGCAAAAATACAGGTAGTCGTGTTTTTGAGGGTTCAGCACAGCATCTATGCTGCTGATGGAGGCCATGCTGATCGGGCCGGGAGGCAAGCCCTTGTACAGGTAGGTGTTGTACGGCGAGTCGAACGTGGTGTGGTACAGGGTCACGCGTCGCGCCTCAAAGTCGCGCGTGGCAAAAACGCAAGTCGGGTCGGCCTGCAGCAGCATATTGATGTTCAGGCGGTTCAGGTACACCCCTGCTATGGCAGGCTTCTCAGTCACGGTATTGGTCTCGCGTTCCACGATGGAGGCAAGCGTGTAAACTTGCTCGGGTGTCATGCCGAGTGCTCGAGCCTTTTCGAGCCGATTGTTTTTGGCCCAAAACGCGTCGTGCTCCTTGGCCATACGTTTCAAAAAATCTTTGGCGCTCGTATTCCAGTACATCTGGTACGTATTGGGGATGAACAGGGCAACGAAGTTTTCGGGAGTCCGACCGAGTTCAGCGAGCACAGCCGGGTCGCGAAAAGTCTCGAGCAACTCCAGAGAATCCGCCTCAAGAAAGCCGGCCGCACAGCCCGCTATGTCCTCCGGCAAGCGCTCGTTGTTCAGGACCAGGTTCACGGGCGCCTGTTCGCCAGCCCGCAGGTGCTGAATGAGCCGCCGGTTGCTCCAGCCCGGTTCGATCTCGAAACGTCCCGGACGCATGTTGGCGCGCTTGTATTTCATCTTTTCAGCCAGCCAGCGAAAACTTTCCACATCCGTCAGGAAACCGCCGGCGGCAAGGCTGTCCATGACCTGATCGAACGAGGCGCCGGTGGGAATGTACAGGTACGGGTCGGACAACCGATCCGGTACGCCGGAGAAATAAATGGCCTTCAACGGTCGCCAGGCCAATGCGAAGGCCGCAAGCAGGAGTGCCAGCAGAAGCAATCCCCATGTTTTTCTTTTCATGGACGAATCGTACGTGTTTTGTGTAGTTGTTGATGGGTTGTGCGCAATAATTCCGCTCAGTATTGTTCGGACTCGTTGGGGAAGTCCTTGTTTTTCACATCGGCAATGTACCGTTGAGTGGCCTCGCCGATAGCATCGAACAGTTCCAGGTACCGCCGGAGAAAACGCGGGCGAAACTCCTTGGTGATGCCGAGCATGTCGTGGGTCACCAGTACTTGCCCGTCGGCATACGGCCCGGCGCCGATCCCGATGGTGGGTATTTCGATGCTTTCGGACACGTTTTTAGCCAATTGAGCGGGAATCTTTTCCAACACTAAGGCAAAGCACCCGATCTCGTCGAGCAGTTTGGCGTCGGCCAGAAGTTTTTGCGCTTCGGTATCCTCCTTGGCGCGTACGGTGTACGTACCGAATTTGTAAATGCTTTGTGGCGTGAGGCCCAAGTGTCCCATCACCGGAATGCCGGCCATCAGGATACGCCGGATGGATTCTTCCACTTCCGCGCCACCCTCCATTTTGACGGCGTGCGCGCCGGATTCCTTCATAATCCGGATGGCGCTTTTCAAGGCAATTTCCGAATTGGACTGGTAGCTCCCGAAAGGCATGTCCACTACGACCATGGCGCGATGGACAGCCCGGACAACAGACTGGGCATGGTAGATCATCTGGTCGAGCGTGATGGGCAGCGTTGTCTCGTGGCCGGCCATGACGTTGGAGGCGGAATCGCCCACCAACAGGATGTCAATGCCGGCCTCGTCAAGGATTCGTGCCATGGAAAAATCGTATGCGGTGAGCATGGCGATTTTTTCGCCCCGGTTTTTCATGGCCTGAATGACGTGTGTGGTGACGCGTTTGATTTCGCCTGTGGTTGCGGACATGGTGCGCGGTTGGGTGAAAGATTGCGGCGCGAAAGTAGTGCTTAAAAACAAAAAACCACGCCTCGTTTGGCGTGGTCGTAAAACAACAAATTATAATCCCATGAACATTTTCGACCCTCGAGGCTGCGGCAGTATTTCATGCGTTTTGCAACCAAAGCGCCGATTAAACGGCTGGCAGCGGAAAAATGTTGCGGATGAATTGCTCTTAACAAGGCGTTTAATTTTGGAGCACTATTGAAAACCAAGATCGCGCTCGGGCGATTGCTTGTTCATGTCAGTTATTGTAAGTGCCGAAATTTTGACGTTCGCGATAATAGTGGTGTTTTTGGCGGTAAATATTCCGAATCCTTCCGAGAGGTTGGTGTAGGTGCTAACCAGTTCCGCCCCGGTGATGCCGGAATTTGCCGTGGCCGTTTCCAGGTATCGTTCGATCTCGCTGCCGCCGCCTGCAATCGAAATGTCAATACCGTCGAATCTCCTGAAACGGTTTGGATCAACGGCGATCTTGTCTACGAGCAGGTTGAAAAAACTTTGGGTACTGATTTCCACACGCGTTTCATAGCGCCCATCCAGGCGTTGTTTCTCGGCCCTTCGGATGTTGGGAACAGCGTTCCAATTGATGGTGTCGCGTTTAAGGAACGTACCATTTAAGGCGTATTCACTATACCGGATACGGAAATGGACAGTAAAAAATGCATCTGCCTTGTTTTGGTTGGAATTCCAAACCAGCGTCGCGCCTTTATCGCGTAGGAATCCAACTTCCAAAGACGAAGAAGAATAACTGGGCGTGGTAATGCGAACAGTATCGGGAATGGTCGTTTCGGCAGTGATGTCCGATTGGCCATCGGTACGGACAATACGCAGGCGATAGGTTTTTTCTCGCAGGAGCGGCTCGGCGGTCTTGTAAAGCCAGTTGGGTTGGGTGGCAAAGACTCCATCCTCCCGGACAATACCTTCCAGGTTTCCATCAACACGGGTTAGCGGGAATTTTTTGTTGGTACCCACTTCTTCCAGCATCACGGTAATGGCGCTCTCGGGATAGTAGAGGGAATCGGCGATTTGCGCGATCTGGAGGGCACTGGTCACCGGATCAAGGAATGCTTTTTCAACCCGAACATAATTGGCTGAGCTGTCGGGTTCGAGAATCGCATACACTACCGGAACTTCCTTCCAGTCGGTGACGATATCGAAATCATTCGAGCAGGCCTGAATCAGCAAGGCTGCAAAGGGCAGCAATAGCAACAGTTTTTTCATTGCGAGGTGTTTGTATGTCAATTGACCCGCAAAAGTATGCCTTCGGTTTGAGACATTGACCGAAACCTCCTGCCAGTAGCGGACGAATTTGGTGGGAAAGCGTCTTTGAGATGGATGGAACATGGATAGACACCGATGGGACACGGATTTACACAGGTTTTTCTCAAAAATTTCTGTGAAATCCGTGTCCCATTCGTGTTTATCCGTGCCCTGTCATGCTACGACGAGCAGGAACAGAATCACTCCTTCACACCGGCTACTAGCAGCGACACCTCGTTGTGGAGCATTTCAACGAAGCCGCCTTCCACCCGCAGGGTCATTTTTTCTCCGTTTTCCTTGACGATGCGCACTTCGCCGGCTTCAAGCGACGAAACGATCGGTGCGTGGTTCTCCAGCATTTCGAACGAACCGGACGCTCCCGGCACTTTCACCGATTTGATCGGACCGGAGAAAATTTGTTTTTCGGGCGAAAGAATGACGATGTTCATAAAAAAACTGATTTGAAGGTTTCTGGTTTGGAGGTTTCAGGTTTGGAGGTTTCAGGTTTCGAGTTGGGAGGTTGCTGGTTTATGTGCCCAAGCATCAATAACCCGAAACCTTCAAACCCGAAACCTTCAAACCCGAAACCTTCAAACCTTTAGTTGGATGCTTCTGCGAGCAGTTTTTTGCCTTTTGCAATAGCGTCGTCAATGGTGCCGACGAGGTTGAATGCCGCTTCGGGGTATTCGTCCATTTCGCCGTCCATGATCATGTTGAAGCCGCGGATGGTTTCGTCAATGGGAACAAGTACACCCTTGAGACCGGTGAACTGCTCGGCCACGTGGAACGGCTGCGACAGGAAGCGCTGCACGCGGCGGGCGCGGCTCACCACGAGTTTGTCCTCATCGGAAAGTTCTTCCATACCAAGAATGGCAATGATGTCCTGCAATTCGTTGTAGCGCTGGAGGATAACTTTCACGCGCTGGGCGCAGCGGTAGTGCTCGTCGCCGATGATCTTCGGATCGAGGATACGTGAGGTGGAGTCGAGCGGATCCACGGCAGGGTAGATACCGAGCGATGCGATTTTCCGGCTCAACACCGTCGTGGCGTCGAGGTGGGCGAATGTGGTGGCAGGCGCGGGGTCGGTCAAGTCGTCAGCCGGCACGTACACCGCTTGTACCGACGTGATGGAGCCGCGTTTGGTCGAGGTGATACGCTCCTGCATGATACCCATCTCGGTAGCCAGTGTGGGCTGGTAACCCACGGCCGAGGGCATACGGCCGAGAAGAGCGGATACTTCGGAACCTGCCTGGGTGAAGCGGAAGATATTGTCCACGAAGAACAGGATGTCGCGACCACCGGCGGGGTCGCTCAGGTCGCCGTCGCGGAAATACTCGGCCATGGTAAGACCGGACAAGGCCACACGGGCGCGAGCGCCGGGAGGTTCGTTCATCTGGCCAAACACCAGCGTGGCCTGGCTCTTGCGAAGTTCGGCCATGTCCACCTTGCTCAGGTCCCAGCCGCCTTCTTCCATGGAATGGATAAAGTCTTTGCCGTATTTGATTACGTATGATTCGATCATTTCGCGGAGCAGGTCGTTGCCCTCCCGGGTACGCTCGCCCACACCGGCAAACACCGACATCCCGTCATAAGCCTTGGCGATGTTGTTGATCAGTTCCATGATCAACACCGTCTTGCCTACGCCGGCGCCGCCAAACAAACCGATTTTACCACCTTTGGCATACGGCTCGATCAGGTCAATCACCTTGATACCCGTGTACAGGATTTCGCGCTCTGTGGAGAGGTCTTCATAAGCCGGGGGTTTGCGGTGTATCACATACGCATCCTTGCCTTTTTCCACCTTTCCGATGCCGTCAATGGCCTCGCCAACCACGTTGAACAGGCGTCCACGTACTGCCTCGCCAATGGGCATAGCAATAGGTGCTCCGGTGTCCACACATTCGACGCCACGCATGAGGCCGTCGGTAGAGTCCATGGCGATAGTGCGCACACCATCTTCGCCGAGGTGGCGTTGCACCTCCAGCACGAGGGTGGTGCCATCGGGACGCGTGATTACGAGAGCATTCAAGATTTCCGGCAGTTTGCTGTTGGGCCCGCTAAAGTCCACGTCCACCACAGCGCCGATGATTTGTTTGATACGACCGATATTTGCCATAAAACGAAATGATGTTTGGTTTCCGGTGTCTGGTAGACGGAATCGGGCCACCGGGAGCCAGATGCCGCGTTGAAAAGCGGCGCAAAAGTACACATGTTCCCCAGAAAAAAGCCAAGTCGCCTGACTTTTTGTTGCTCGAAACAAAATTTCGAAAAATGTACCGCAAATGACCCGCAAATGTTAATTGTTAGCTCCAAGCACGGATGTTTCGGATGAAAGTAAGACTTTTGCGGCTCCCTTTGCCGATTTAGCAATTACGCCTCTGCGAATTTCAGCGCGGACATCCTGCCAATGAAATAATATTTTTCAGCCCCCGTTTAAGGGAGCCTCTGCTTTAATCGGCTATTATTCGCCTTGTTTTTCTAACTATTGCATCATCAAACATCATGCAGCGAAAACAATCTGTACGCTACTGGCTGGCCTTTTTTTGCTTGTTGACATCGGTCGCGCCGGTACTGGCACAAGATGAAGCCGAACTTCCCGAAGAACCCGATACCTCGGAAATGCTGGTCGCCAAGGGCGGCACGTACACGCTCCCAACCGAAACCGAACTTCGCGAACGCCTCGGCAACCTCCGTGGCTGTCTGGACCTTAAAACTAACGGGGTCGTAAAGGGTTATGTCCGCACGTATATCCAGTTGAAGTCCGAAAAAACGCGCGTGATGCTCGGTCGCCGCCTGACATACTTCCCACTCTTTGAGGAAAAATTGAAAGAACACGGCCTGCCTGCCGATCTGAAATACCTTGCCGTGGTGGAGTCGGCATTAAATGCCAAAGCCGTGTCCCGCGTGGGCGCCACCGGCCTCTGGCAATTTATGCCGTACACCGGCAAAGACTACGACCTGCTGCAAAATTCCGCCGTGGACGAACGGAGCGATGCCGTCAAAAGCACCGAAGCCGCCGTGCGATACCTCAAGGACCTGTACCGGCAGTACAACGACTGGGCATTGGCCCTTGCCGCCTACAACACCGGCCCTGGCAGGGTCAACTCGGCCATCAAACGCGCCCATAGCCGCGACTTCTGGGCAATCCAGCGTTTCCTGCCCAAAGAAACCCGCAACTATGTGCCGGCATTTATTGCCGCCACGTACATCTGCAACTACTACAATCTGCATAGCCTGAATATGGTGGAGCCCGACACCGATGAACAACTGACCACCTACATCCGGGTACACGAGGCCATATCCTTTCAGGATATCGCCGATGCCACCGGCCTCGACTATGGGGTGATACGCACCCTGAACGCCGGCTTCAAACGCGACTACGTCCCGGCCACCGAAAAAGGCTACTATGTGATGCTCCCACAGCGCGTCATGCCGTCATTTTTGCGCTACCTGAACGGCCTCGGCGGACGCAGGTACACCCTCGAAAACCTCAAAGCCACGCCCAATACCAACCTTGGCGACGGGCGCTATTGGCAACTCGCTGTGACCGTCCAGCAAACCGACCACGTCGAACGCGTGGCCGATATGCTGGGCTGCCATGTCGAACACCTGAAAACCTGGAACAACCTGACCGAAAACACGATACAGGCCGGACAACGAATCAACGTCTGGCGCCCGGTGTACGTCTTCAAGCACTCGCCCCTGCGCATCGAGGCGCCGAAGCAAGAGTCCGGAAAGCCCGCCTCAAAAGCAAACACCGCAACACAAACATCGGCCAACGGCATTGCGCCAACCGACCCGGTCCCGGTACTGAAACGCGAAGAAGCCGAACAATTCAAGCAGTACCAATACCATGTCGTGCGCCGGAATGAATCCTTGGACGACATTGCCAGGGAATACGGAACGCCGACCGAAACCCTCCGCAAAATCAACAATTGCGAGACCGTAACAATCGGCATGCGCCTTAAGGTCAAGGAGTTGTAGAGAAATTTATCAAATTTGAAACAGAGGCTCGCAGCAAATACCCTGCGGGCCTCTGTTTTTTTGAACATAAGCCCGAACTTTGCCCGCACCACTAACCTCCCCTACCCTGCCGATCTCATCCGTTCACTTACAAACACAATCCTCCCATGACACGCGCACTTTTAATCGAAGACGAGCCAGAAGGACTTGCAAACCTTCAAAACATGCTCCACAAATACTGCCCCGACGTCGAAGTGGTGGCTACCGGCGGCTCCAATGCCGACCTGCTCCGCCTGACCGCCGACGACCGGGATACCCAGTACGACGTCGCTTTTCTCGACATTGACCTTCCCGACGGGCTGGTTTTTCAGGGACTTGAGCAAATGGACGAAATTCCGTTCGACATCATTTTCGTCACGGCGTACAACGAATACGCACTCCCGGCCTTCGATTTTTCCGCCGTGGATTATGTCCTGAAGCCCATCGAGCCGGAAGACCTGCGCCGGGCCGTCAGCCGCACGCGCATCAACCGCAAAGCTGGCAACGTGAAGCAACGCGTGGAACTGCTCCAGCAGAACTTCTCGCCCAACATGCCCAACGCTTTTGAAAAAATCGGCATCTCGGGCCTCGACGGGGTGCACTTCGTGCGCCTGAGCGACATCGTGCGCCTCGAAGCGGAAGACAACTACACGCACTTCATCCTCAAAACCGGGAACAAGATCACGGCCAGCAAAACCATTAAGGCGTACGAAGACACGCTGCTGCGCCTCAATTTTGTACGCGTACACAAAAAGCACATCGTCAACATGAACTTCATGAAAACCTACATCAAGGGCGAAGGCGGCTACCTCAAACTCGAAAACGGCGACACCGTCGAGGTGTCCCGCCGAAAAAAAGGCCCGCTCATGGATTCCGTGCGGAGATTGTATGGGGAAGGATTTTAGGAGGTCGGAAAGGCTGCCTGAGATTTAGAGTATCCATTTTTTTCATCGAATCATTACTTTTGCACGGCCCGCTACAAAAGGGCCTTCACGTTCAACCCACAACGCTTCGGATTCGTGCCCCCCCGCTCCGGTTGCCGCATTGGTGGCACCCGGAGCGGGGGGGCACGAATCCGAAGCGTTTACATTCCAACTATGGGCTTTTTTGACAAGTTTTTTAACCGCGAAAAAAAGGAAGACCTCGACAAGGGGTTGGAAAAAACCAAGGAGAGTTTTTTCGGAAAAATCGCCCGCGCCGTGGCGGGAAAGAGCACCGTGGATGAAGAAGTGCTCGACGAAGTGGAGGCGGCGCTGATTTCGGCGGACGTGGGTTTGGACACCACGGTCAAGATCATCGAGCGCATCGAAGCCCGGGTAGCCCGAGACAAATATGTGAACACCGACGAACTCAACAACCTGCTGCGCGACGAAATCGTGCAGATGCTGGGCGAAAACAACACTTCCGATGCGGAGGACTTCGACATCCCAACGGGGAAAAAACCGTATGTCCTGCTCGTGATCGGCGTGAACGGTGTGGGCAAAACCACCACCATCGGCAAGTTGGCGTCGCAGTTCAAGCAACGCGGCCACAAGGTCGTGCTCGGCGCCGCCGACACCTTCCGCGCCGCCGCTGTGGACCAGTTGAAAATCTGGTCGGAGCGCGTCGGCTGTGATTTTTACTCCAAAGGCATGAACGCCGACCCCGGCGCCGTAGCCTACGAAACGGCAAACTACGCCCTCGAAAACGGCTGCGACGTGGCCATCATTGACACCGCAGGCCGCCTGCACAACAAAGTGAACCTCATGCAGGAACTGGGCAAAATCCACCGTTCCATCGAGAAAAAAATTCCCGGCGCCCCACACGACGTGCTGCTCGTGCTCGACGCGTCCACGGGCCAAAACGCCTTCGAGCAGGCCAAACATTTCACAGAAGTGGCGCCCATCACCGCGCTGGCGCTCACCAAACTCGACGGCACAGCCAAGGGCGGCGTGGCCATCGGCATCAGCGACCAGTTCAAGATTCCGATCCGATACATCGGCGTGGGCGAACGCATGGACCAGTTGCAAATTTTCAACAAGCGGGCATTCGTGGAGTCGCTTTTTGAGCAGTAAAGCCTCCCGCCATGAATCAACTTTTCCAAACCTTCCTTCTCACAGAAACCGATCTGGTCAAAATCAAAGCTGCGCCGAACAAGCCGCACCAACACGATTTTGAGGAACTGATCCTCGGTATCGAAGGTCAATTGGAGCACTTCATTGACTTCCGAACCGAGGTCATCGAAGCGCCGTTCGCCAGTTTTGTCAGCAAAGGAAAAACCCACCGCGTGGTGCCCGGCGCCAAGGACGGCAAATGCCGGATGTGGGTGCTGCGTTTCAAAAGCGAGTTTGTCCCGGACACAACCTTCCAGTTGTATGCGAACTACCACGACCACGCCAATATTCCCATGCAGCCGGGTGATTGTTTCCAGCGGCTGGTAGTGCTAAGCGAAATGATCGCCGGCGAGATGCGACAGCCCGTGCCCGATCTGGCTGTTGTACGGCACCTGTTGAGCGCTATGTTCACCATGATCGAGTCAGAAAGGCGGAAAACTGCGGCTGACGAAACCGGCCTGCAGGGCACCCAGAACGTCACGTTCAAAAACTTCCTGATGATCCTCGAGGAGAACTACAAACGGCCCGAGGGCGTGGATTTTTATGCCGAAAAACTGTTCATGTCGGCCCGCAACCTGAACCTGATTTGCCAAAATATCCTGCAAAAAAGCGTGTCCGAGATCATCGAGACCCGCAAACTGATCGAGGCCAAAAACCTGCTCACCACCACCGACATGACCGTTGCCGAAATCGGCTTCGAACTGGGCTACAAAGAAAAGGCCTACTTCACCAGCGTGTTCAAGAAGAAATCGGGCCAAACCCCGACGGAATTCCGCGAGGAAATGCGGCGGCTGGTTTCCTGAACACCAGGTTTTCCAAAAATCACAACCATTCTTCCGATTTCTGATACCCGCCCCCTGGCGGAGGGGCTGACCTTTGTGCCATCAAATTCATCGTTCACAAACAACATGTACAAATTATGATAGCCACAGCAAATGTTCCCGCCACCGCCACCAAATGGACCCTCGACCCCACGCACAGCGAAATCGCCTTCCGGGTGAAACACCTGATGATCACCAACGTCAAGGGCGAGTTCCGGAAATTCAGCGCCGAAATCAACGGAAACGATTTCAGCACAGCCTCCATCCGGGCCGAAATTGATGCTACCTCGATTTTCACCAACGAAGACGGTCGGGACACGCACCTGCGCAGCGCCGATTTTTTCGATGTGGAAAATCATCCGACACTTACCTTTGAGGGCACATCGTTCCAAAAGGTTGATGCCGAAAACTACTTGCTGAAAGGCATGCTGACCATCAAAGGTATCCGTCGGGAGGTCGCCTTCGACATCGAGTTCGGAGGCATCAACAAAGACCCATGGGGCAATGAAAAAGCAGGCTTTTCCCTGAGCGGAAAAATCAACCGCAAGGACTGGGGCCTGAACTGGAATGCGGCCCTCGAAACCGGCGGCGTGCTGGTCAGCGACGAGGTGCGCATCAGCGCGGAAGTACAGTTTGTAAAACAGGCGCAAACCGAAGAGGCATGACAAAAGAGGCGAAAGAGGTTTTTGCGCAATTACGATTCAAATTCACCGCAGAGACGCGGAGGCGCAGAGAAAAATACTCCCTCCGCGCCTCTGCGTCTCCGCGGTGAAAGAATTTGCAACGTCTTGCGTCTCTTTACTTTGTTGACTTAATTTCGACGCCCACCATGAACAGGAAAAAATTTCTCAAAACACTGGCAGCGATGCCATTAGTCGCAGCAACCATGAAACTCGGAGATTTGAGCAAAATGACGGATCCTCTCGGCAATACCGAGCGCATGCCCGTGCTGTTCCTCGGCCACGGCAGCCCGATGAACGCCATCGAGGAAAATGAATTCGTGGCAGGCTTCCGCCAAGTGGGCCGCGAACTCCCGCACCCCAAGGCCGTGCTTTGCATTTCGGCGCACTGGGAAACGAAAGGCACCTTCGTCACCGCCATGAAACAGCCGCGCACCATCCACGACTTCGGCGGTTTCCCCAAAGCGCTCTTCGACGTGCAATACCCCGCGCCCGGCAGCCCCGAACTGGCAAAAGAAACCCGCGACCTCGTGAAGAAAACGGCGGTCGGGCTGGACGAAAGCCAATGGGGCCTTGACCACGGCGCCTGGTCGGTCATCAAACACCTGTACCCCAAGGCCGACGTGCCGGTCATCCAGATGAGCCTCGACTACAGCCAATCGCCGCAGTACCACTACGAACTGGCCCGCGAATTGGCTTCCCTTCGGAAAAAAGGCGTGCTCATCGTGGGCAGCGGCAACATGGTACACAACCTCCGCATGGTAGCCTGGGATCGGTTGAACGACAAGGAATACGGCTTCGACTGGGCCATCGAGGCCAGCGAAAAGATGAAAAGCCAGATCCGCTCGGGCGACCACGCTCCGCTGATCAACTTCCGTGCACAGGGCAAGGCCTTCGACCTGGCCATCCCGACACCGGAGCATTACCTGCCGCTACTGTACGTGCTGGCCTTGCAAGAAAAAGGCGAGGAGGTGGCGCTGTTCAACGACAGGGCTATTGCGGGAGCGCTGACGATGACGTCGGTGCGGGTTGGGGAGGGGTGAGGACAGCCTACGAAACGCCAACTACCTCCCGCTCCAACGCCAGCCATTCCCGTACCATCCAGTCCAACGCCGGCTCCTCCCGGTGTCGGAAACTGCCGTGCTGCAAATCCGCTTCGTAGTCCCGGGCATACTGCTTGTGGTTTTGGCCAATGTCCTTGATGGCCCGGATGATATACCGCAATTCGGCATCCGTCATCGTCGGGTGCAGGGAAAGCCGGATCCAGCCGGGTTTTTCGCTCAGGTCGCCGGCATCAATCTTGGCCACAATTTCGCAGGAACGCTCTTGGGAAATATCGAACAGGAAATGCCCGTATGTGCCGGCACAGGCACAGCCCCCGCGCACCTGAATGCCGTACAGGTCGTTCAGCATTTTCACCGCCAGATTGTAGTGCAGGCCGTCCAGCGTGAACGACACCACACCGAGGCGGTCTTTGGTTTGGCGCTCCAGAATATTCCAGTATGGGATGCCCTCCGATTCCTGCCAGAGTATTTCCAGCAGTTCATGCTCGCGTTCGAGCATGTTTTCTACGCCCATTTGTTCTTTGAGCCGGATGGCCAGCGCCGTTTTGATGGTTTGCAGGATCGGTGGCGTGCCCCCGTCTTCGCGCGCCTCGATGTCCTCAATGTAGTGGTGGCCGCCCCAGGGATTGGTCCAGAGCACCGTGCCGCCGCCGGGGTTGTCGGGTATGCGGTTGTGGTACAGGGATTTGTTGAACAACAACACCCCCGAGGTGCCCGGGCCGCCGAGAAACTTGTGCGGCGAAAAATAGATCGCATCCAATTGCTCCAGCGGATCCGCGGGGTGCATGTTGATGTCAATGTACGGCGCCGTGCAGGCAAAATCCACGAAACAGTACCCGCCATGCCGGTGCATCAGGACGGCTACTTCGTGGTAGGGCGTGAGGATGCCCGTCACGTTGCTGCCGGAGGTGATGGCGGCAATTTTCAGCGGGCGGGCGCGGTACTGCTGCAGCAGCGATTCGAAGTACGCAAGGTCGAGGCGCCCCTGTTCATCGGGGCGCACAACGACGAGGTCGCATATCGTTTCGAGCCAGGAGGTCTGGTTGCTGTGGTGTTCCATGTGGGTGCAAAACACCACTGGGCGTTCCTCGGGTTGCAATCGAAGGCGCTCGTGGAATTTTTCGTGGATGCGCAGGCCGAGCATCCGCTGGAGTTTGTTCACTACCCCCGTCATGCCGGAATAGGCAGCGATCAACACATCATCGGGGCCGGCGTTCACGTGCTTTTTGATGATCTGCTGCGCCTCGTGGTAGGTGTGGGTCATCAGGCTACCTGTCAGGTTGGTCTCCGTGTGGGTGTTGGCCATGTACGCTCCGATGTCTTGGCTGATGCGCTGTTCGATCGGCGCGTACAGGCGTCCGCTGGCGATCCAATCGGCGTACACAAGAGGCTTTTCGCCGTACGGTGTTTTAATACGCTGATGGATACCGACGATATTTTCGCGGAAGGGACGGAAATACTGTTCCAGGGTGGTCATAACGTTTGTCTCGATTTTTTTTCCGAAAGGACAAAAGTACGCTGCAAACGCGATGTACTTTTGCCGAAACATTCCGACCACTTGCACGTCAGTCACACCGAACCGCCCAACCCACCCTATTCCGGCAACATCATGCCCGAAGTCAAACTTTTTTCCTGCACGGCCTCCGAAAAACTGGCCTCCGACATCTCGTTCCACTACGACGCTCCCCTTGGCGACAAAACTCTCGCCCGCTTCAGCGACGGCGAGATGCAGCCCGTCATCAACGAAAGCGTGCGCGGCGCCTTTGTTTTTTTCATTCAAAGCACCTGCCAGCCGCACGACAACTTGGTGGAACTGCTGCTGTTCATTGATGCCGCCAAACGCGCCTCCGCCGGGTACATCACCGCCGTGATCCCGTATTTCGGCTACGCCCGCCAGGACCGCAAGGACAAACCGCGGGTGCCGATCAGCGCCAAACTCCTGGCCAACCTGCTCACTACTGCCGGCGCCAACCGGGTGATGACGATGGACCTGCACGCCGACCAGGTACAGGGCTTTTTCGATATTCCGGTGGACCACCTGCGCTCCGAGGCGATCTACATGCCGTATCTGGAACAACAGGACATGTCCAACGCCATCTTTGCCAGCCCCGATGTGGGCGGTGTCAAACGGGCGCGGATTTTCGCCAAGCATTTCAAACGGGAACTCGTCATCTGCGACAAGTACCGCACCAAGGCCAACGAAGTGGCTTCCATGACCGTTATCGGCGACGTGGCCGGCGGCGATGTCATTTTGGTGGACGACCTGGTGGACACCGCCGGTACGCTCTGCAAAGCCGCCGATGCCCTGATCGAGAAAGGCGCCCGCTCCGTGCGAGCGATCTGCACGCATCCGGTGCTCTCCGGCAAAGCATACGAAAACATCGAAAATTCCCACCTGACCGAACTGTTGGTGTGCGACACCATCCCGTTGCGGCGCGAGTCGCCCAAGATCAAAGTGCTTCCCACCGCCAAGTTGTTTTCCCGAGCAATCCGGAACACGGTAGAACACAAGTCCATCGCAGCGCTGTTTTTGGGCGCTTGAGTTAAACAAAGCACATATTTTACCGTTTCCTTGAAAAACGCCGCCGTTTTCTAAAAAGAGGTTTTATCTGTGGCGAGCGTGATCTTATCTTCGTCCCAGTTTTCTCATAGTATGTTTTGATTTTCCTACTGCTCCCCCTTCTGGCAGTAGGATTTTTTTCATCTACAAGGGCCCCCGCCAAGGTCTTTTTTACTCCTCCCCCCCTTCCTTTTTGTCTTGGCTCCTTTGCGCTGCCAAGGCGCCTTTCAATCCTACCGCTCCGGTAAGTTACCTGTGCATCCATTCCGATTTGTGCAATTGTGGCAGGAAACCGCTTGTGTTTCATGAAAAGAAAAGGAATTATGGTAGTCGGCCTGTTGCTCGTTTGGGCGACGGCCGGCTACGGCCAGGTCGAGAGCCGATCCTACCGCCTGATGCTGAAGACCCTGCTGGCGCACAGCGTCCCTGAAGTCGGCGTTCCATTCGCCGCCGCCAATTTTTCCGAACTTGTCTTTCTCGATGCCCGTGAACCACGGGAATACGCCGTCAGCCACATTGACGGGGCTTTACCCGTCGGATATGACCAATTTGACCTAAAAAAAATAGGCGACCTCGATCGGAACAGCCGTATCGTGGTGTACTGCTCCGTGGGATACCGAAGTGAAAAGATTGCCGAAAAACTGCTGGCTGCCGGGTTCAAAAATGTGTCCAACCTATACGGCGGCATTTTCGAGTGGGTCAATCAGGGGCATCCCGTGTACGCGGAAAATGGCAAAACCCGACAAGTGCATGCCTTCGACCGCGCCTGGGGAGTGTGGCTGCGGAAAGGGGAAAAGGTGTATTAGTTTTGAGTTTTGAGTTTTGAGTTTTGAGTAGTCCGACTAAACAACCTTACCGTACAGGTCGAACTCTTCCGCTTCGGTGATCAACACGTTGGCAAAATCGCCGATTCTGGCGTAGTTCGTTTTGGCGTCCACCAGCACTTCGTTGTCCACTTCGGGGGAGTCGGCTTCGGTGCGGCCCACGAAGTAGCCGCCCTCTTTTCGGTCGAAAAGCGTTTTGAGCACACGTCCGACTTTGGCCTCGTTTTTTTCTAAAGAAATTTCCTGCTGAACGTCCATGAGCCGTTGGGCGCGTTCGGCTTTCACGTCGGCTGGCACATCGTCGGGCATGTCGTAAGCGCGGGTACTCTCCTCGTGCGAGTACTGAAACACCCCGACGCGTTCGAAGCGCTGCTCCTGCACGAAGCCGAGCAGGGTGTCGAAATCAGCCTCGGTTTCGCCGGGGTGGCCCACCAGAAATGTGGTGCGCATGGCGATGTCGGGGACTTTCGAGCGGATCTGATCCAGCAGGTGGCGCGTCTCGTCGCGGGTGATCTGGCGGCGCATGGCGTTCAGCACGGGGTCGCTGGCATGCTGCAGGGGGATGTCGAGGTAGTTGCAGATTTCCGGGCGCTCGGCCATGACATCGAGGATTTCCAGCGGAAACTTGCTGGGGTACGCATAGTGCAAGCGAATCCATTCGATACCGTCCACATCGGCCAGCGCATGCAGCAGGCGCGGCAGATCGCGTTTTTTGTACAGGTCGAGGCCATAGTAAGTGAGTTCCTGTGCAATGAGCATGAGTTCCTTTACCCCGCGCCGGGCGAGGTTTTGGGCCTCCAGCACCAGTTCCTCCACCGGGCGGCTGACGTGTTGCCCGCGCATAAGCGGGATGGCGCAAAACGAGCAGGTGCGGTTGCACCCCTCCGAAATCTTGAGATAAGCGTAATGCGGCAGCGTGGTAATCTGGCGCTCCCCGATCAGTTCGTGCTTGTAGTCGGCATCGAGGCGGGCGAGCAGGGCGGGCAGTTCCAGGGTGCCGAAATAGGCGTCCACCTCGGGAATTTCCTGTTCCAGATCGTCCTTGTAGCGCTGGGACAGGCAGCCGGTGACATACAGTTTTTCGATTTTACCGGCCGTCTTGAGCGCCGCCTGTTCCACGATGGTGTCTATGCTCTCCTGCTTGGCCAAGTCAATAAACCCGCAGGTGTTGACCACTACGATGTTCGCGCCGGAATCCTCCCGTTCATGGGAAACCTCGTAGTCATTGCCGCGCAATTGCGTAATCAGGTTCTCGCTGTCCACCAGATTTTTGGAACATCCGAGCGTGATGACGTTTACCTTGTCTTTGCGAAGTGTTTTGGTCTTCATTTTTGAAAAAAGTGTTTTTGTGTTTTGGTGTTTTAGTGTTTGGGTGGTGGTAGCGTACTAAAACACCAAAACACAAAAACACCAAACACAACTTCTCGCCGAGCCGCAAAAGTCGGGCAATTCTGGCGGATTTTGGCAGAAGGCTTTGGGGTATTGGTTTTTGGGCAGAAAATTGGAGACAAGAAAACCCCGAAACACTTTTGCGTGTACTTTTGCCCGGCACAAAACAAACAACGACAATTCCCTGACCGCCTCCCGTCAACGGACAAAGCCAACCGCCCGCAGCAAATGACACAACACGAACTGCTCGACCAATTGGAACATGACCTGCGCACCTTGCTGGCCGGCGTTCGTCGCCACATAGCCGGGTTGCCTCAGGATGCCCTTCAGCGCCGCCATGCCCCCGAGGCATGGAACATTCTGGAAACCATCGCACACCTCAACCGCTACGCCGAAGACTACCTGCCCGGACTGAACCGCGCCATTCACCTGGCCAAGGCCCGTCGCTGGGAGCCTGGCGACACGGTGCGCTACACCGCGCGGGGCCTCCGCTTGCTGCGCCGCGCCGACCTTGGAAACGGCAAAGCGTTCAAAAGCCCCAAGCGCTACAACTTCCTGAACCAGCCCTTGGAACCGAACGTGATCAAAACATTTGTCATCAATTGCGAGCAATTGCTGCGCATCCTGCACGAGTCCCGAAAGACCGACCTGAACCGGCCCACCATCCCCAAGGCTCATGCGTGGTTTGGCCGCTACACACTCGGCAACCTGCTCGAATTTTTGATACACCATCCGAAAAAACATCTTGCAAGTATTTTGACATCATCATCACAACCCGAACCCTCGCTGCATGACTTATCTGCGACCTAAGTTTCGCCACCCCGAACTGCCGCGCAACGCCCGCGGCTATACCCGCCAGTACTACGAAGGCGCACTCTCGACGCTTTGCGCTGGGTGTGGGCACGACTCCATCAGCGGGGCCATCATCCAGGCCTGCTTCGAACTGGCCATCGAACCGCACCGACTGGCCAAGTTGTCGGGAATCGGATGCTCATCCAAAACGCCGACCTATTTCCTCGGCAACTCCCACGGGTTCAACTCCGTGCACGGGCGCATGCCCTCGGTAGCCACCGGCGCCAACCTCGCCAACCGCGACCTGATCTACCTCGGGGTATCGGGCGACGGCGACACGGCTTCCATCGGTATGGGCCAGTTCGTGCACGCCTTGCGCCGCAACCTGAACATCACGTACATCGTGATGAACAACGGCTGCTACGGCCTCACCAAAGGGCAGGATTCCGCCACCGCCGACGAAGGCTCGGTGAACAAAGCCGGGTTAGCCAACCCCTTCCAGTCCATTGACCTGGTCGGACTGGCCATGGAACTGGGAGCCACCTTTGTCGGGCGCAGTTTTTCGGGCGACAAGGAGCAACTGATCCCGATGATCAAAGCCGCCATTGCGCATGAGGGTTTTGCGTTCATTGATGTGCTCTCGCCCTGCGTGACGTTCAACAACAACCCCGGCTCCACCAAATCCTACGATTTCGTTCGCCAGCATATCGAGGCGACGGCGGCGGTGGACTATGTGCCCGTCAAATCGGAAATTAGCACCCAGTACGCCGAAGGAACCAACAAGGTGATTCGTCTGCACGACGACTCCCACGTCACCCTGCACAAACTGGCGCCCGGCTGGGACCCCGGCGACCGCGGCCTCGCCTACGCCCGCCTGCACGAGTCTCGTGCCAAAGGCGAAATACTGACCGGAATCATCTACCTCGAGCCTCAAACCCGCGATCTGCACACCATGCTCGAAACCGTGCCACAACCGCTGAACGCCCTGCACGAATCGGACTTGTGCCCCGGCATGACCGCGCTGGAGCAGATCAATGCGGAGAGCCGGTAATTTTTTTAGTGATGAGCGATGAGTGATGAACGATGAGTGTGTTTTACAACCGCTTATCGCTTATCACTCATCGCTCATCACTCATCGCTAATCAATATGCACCACATCGCCATTTTCGCATCTGGTACCGGCAGCAACGCCCGCAAGATCATGGAGTATTTTGCGGAAAACGACCGGGCACGTGTTGTGCTGGTCGTGTCCAACAAACCGGATGCGGGCGTGCTGGACATCGCACATGAACACCACATTCCCACGCACGTCATCGGGCGGAAAGATTTCTACGAGACCGAAGAACTGCTTGATGTATTGGATAAATACCGGGTGGATTTCATCGCGCTGGCGGGTTTTTTGTGGCTGGTACCACCGTATTTGGTTCGGGCGTTTCCGGGTCGGATTGTGAACATCCACCCGGCATTGCTGCCTAAGTTCGGCGGAAAGGGCATGTACGGCAAACGTGTACACGAAGCCGTGAAAGCCGCTGGCGAGCGCGAAACCGGCATCACCATCCACCTCGTGAACGAGCACTACGACGAGGGCGACATTGTTTTTCAGGCCACCTGTTCGGTCGAGCCCGGCGACACCCCGGACACCATCGGGCACAAGGTCCAGAAACTGGAACACCGCTATTTTCCCGAGGTAATCGAGAACATCTTGAGCAAGCCAATATGACGTTGCGCCAATTTGTCCGACTCATCCGACTGGAACACTGGGTAAAAAACCTGTTCCTGTTCATTCCTGCCTTTTTTGCCGCACGCCTGTCCGAATGGCCGGTGCTGCAAAACGCCGGCATCGGCTTCCTTGCTTTTTCGCTGGTGGCCTCTTCCGTGTACGTGCTGAACGATCTGGTGGATGCGCCTCAGGACCGGAACCACCCGCACAAACAGGGCCGGCCGATAGCCAGCGGAGTCGTCGGGCAACCAGAGGCGACCACTGTAATGATCGCGCTTTTCATAGCCGGAATGGCCCTGGCCGCTGTGCTGAACCCGATCGTCCTGCTTATTTGCTTAGCCTACGCGGGCATCAACGTCCTGTACAGTTTTTCCCTGAAACACATCGCTATCGTGGATATCAGCCTCATCGCCACCGGTTTCCTGATGCGGGTTTTTGCCGGCGGCGCTGCGGCGGGAGTGGAGGTGTCCCACTGGCTCATCGTGATGACCTTTTTGCTCGCCCTTATCCTCGGCCTCGCCAAACGGCGGGGCGAGTATGTGATTGCCACGGGCGGGCACACGTTTCGCCGGGCACTTGAAGGCTACAACCTGCCTTTCCTCGACGTGAGCATCACGGTTTGTTCCACCGTAGCGATCGTGGCCTACCTGATGTATTGTTTTTCCCCCGAAGTAACCGAGCGGATCGGAAGCGACAAGATTTATTACACCACTTTTTTTGTCATCATGGGTATCCTCCGGTACCTGCAATTGGCGCTGGTGTTCGAGCGCACCGAGTCGCCCACGCGGGCCCTCTTGCGCGACGTGTTCCTGCAGGTCGTCCTTCTGGGTTGGATTGCGTCTTTTGCCTGGCTGCTGTACGGGAGGCGGTGGTTTGGTTTTTAAAAATGTCACAGAGACTCACAGAGACTTGGAGGACACAGAGAAAAACTCTGTGTCCTCCAAGTCTCTGTGAGTCTCTGTGACACTAAAAATTTACATTTTTTCCTTAAAAAAGGAATCCAGATACTTTACGCACTTCTCGGCTATTTTCTCGGAAACGTGCCCGGCGCGACACAGTTCGGCAAAAGATGCCCGTTGATCATGCAGCGTTTTGGCGGCTTTTTTTACCGCCTCATCGGCAAGACTGCCCGCCATGAGGAAGCGGTCGCGCACATTGCGCAAGCCAGATTCGCTCAGCGGCGTGGCGTAGGGGGCGTCCACGAACCCACAAAAATCAAAATCGAACGGAATGGGGACGATGGCGCCGCCGGCAGTTTGCATGAGGCGCACATTTCGGAATTCGGACAAGCTCCAGTCGGTATTGCCGATCATGTACTGGAACACAGCCATGAGTGCCGCCTGCTCCGTTTCAAGGTCGTCCATCGTCATGCCGTAGCGCTCGATCATGGTACCGCCCAGCCGGGCAGCGGTTTCTTCCTCGTCCTCCAGCAGGATGGCCTTGAGGGTGTACATTTTTTCGTGCTGAATCCCGGTGTTTTGCAGAGTCAGTGTGACCAGCTGCGCCCGAACGTGGTTGGGCGACACCCGTTCGTACATCTTGTAGGCCAAGTACTCGCGCACCACGCGCTCGTTGCCTGCCTCGTCCAAGGAGGTAGGCAACACCAACTTGAGTTCGTTGAGCGTGTCCAGTCCCTCCGCGAGCAGCAGTTTTTTCTTGACTTTGATTTTCAGCGGCGGAATTTCCGAGATGCGACGGCGGAACTTACCGCGCGGCTTGACACTGGCTTCGTACTTTTTACCATCCGTGGAGACAAGCGTGGCCGAAATATAATCGTCGGTGTTCTTGTTCAAGATCAGCGCGGATACGTCGGTAGAAAGCGTGAGCCGCACGTCGGCCCCGGTGGCAAGGCGTTCGTACAAGGATGGGTTTTGGGTGGCCCATGCAGTTTGCACGGCCAAGGCTAAACAAAGGAGGATTCGTGTTTTCATCTTCATGCTTGCGCCGCCTTGTTGCGGCAACATGGCCACATAGACAACAGCAAACATTATTTGGTGGCAAAAAGGGGGATTTATTTTTTAGAAAAAAAAATTGCAACCATCCGGGGCGCTCTACATGTCTGACTTGGCATTGATTACCAAACCAACACGAATATGTTTACCCGATCCATTTTCAACACCGCCACCCTGCTGGCCATTCCCGCTATCCTTTTGGTCGCCTCCTGCGACCCCATGCTCATAGGCAGCGGCGCCATCCTTACCGAAAACCGCGATGTGGAAGGCTTCACAGGGCTGCACATTTCTGTGCCCGGCGATGTTCGTGTGAACCAAGGTGATATGTTTCACGTACAGGTACAAGCCGAAGAAAACCTACTGCCTTATCTGGAAACCGAACGCAATGGCAACGATCTCCATATTTATTTTTCCGAAAATGTACACGACGTGGACGGCCTTCGCATCACCATCTCCATGCCCAAACTGAAGAACGTGCAATTGAGCGGGAGTGCACAAATGGAAACGAACGGTACCTTCTCCGGCGGCACCCTAAACCTGGGCGTGTCCGGTTCGGGCAGTTTAATGCTCGACGACATGGTCTTCCCGTACATCGCAGCCAATGTCAGCGGCAGCGGCGAAATCGCGCTGAGGGGCCAAACGGAAGAACTGGACATCCATGTGTCCGGCAGCGGCGAAGTGGACGCGTTACACTGTGCAGCCAAGACGGGCGACGTACACGTCAGCGGCTCCGGATCGGTGTGGCTGACAGTTTCGGATTTGCTGAAAGCACATATTTCCGGCAGTGGAAACGTCTGGTACGAAGGCAATCCGGTATTGGACACGCATGTTTCCGGCTCGGGCAAGGTGCGCAAATTATAGCCAAAAGGAACTGGTTTAATTGGTAACATCCGTGTAAATCCGTGTCCGATCCGCGTTCATCCGTGTCCCGTCCTGTGCAGGAGAGGACACGGATGAACGCGGATCGGACACGGATTTACACAGGCTTTTGCTGGATGCGATACCCGCTTTGCACATAGTACACCACGAATGCAAAGCACACAACCGGTACGAGGAGCGCCCAATGCATACCGCCCGCACCCGACAACAACCCGGCAATTGGCGGCATGACGGCACCCCCCACGATGGCCATGATGACCAGCGATGAAGCCAGTTTTTGTTCTGCTGGAGGCATTCCCTTGGTAGCCAAGGCAAAAATGGTGGGAAACATGATACTCTGGCAGAAGTATGTGAGCATGATGCATGTGATGGCCACCAGACCGCCCGTGAAAAAGGCCAGTGCTACCAGTGCCACTGCGGCGATGCTGTAGTACGCCATGACACGGCGCGGTTCCATCCGGCTCATCAAGTAGGTGCCAAGAAAGCGCCCCAACATGAACAGCACCAGCGCGAAGGAAGCGTGGTAGCCGGCCATCTGTTCCATGGTCATGGCCGCCAATTCCTTCTGGATCGTGTTGTGCCAAAAGTCGGCGTACGGGACAACGGCCCCCAAGTGCCCCGACGGAGAAAAGTCCATCTTGAAATCCACAAAATATCCCCACAGAGTAGCCTGAGCGCCCACATTCGCGAATTGCGCTAACACACCCAGCGACAGGTGCCGGTGCTTGAACAGGGTGTCGAGAATGCCCACGCGGCCCTCGGCCAGTTCTTCCTCGCGGCCCACTTCCGGCATTTTGGTCAGCCAGAACAGCAACGCCACCAGCAGGACAATGCCGGCCACAGCCATGTACGGCCCCTGCACGGACAGTGCCTCCTCCACGCGGGCGGCGGCGATTTGATCCGCCGTCATGGTCGCCAATATCTCTTGTGTGTATTCTTTTTTGGAAAAAATGAACAGGCTGCCGATCACCGGACCAAGGATGATGCTGATGCCGTTGAACGACTGGGCAAAATTGATCCGCCACTCCGCATCCTTTTTGTCGCCCAAAACGGTCACATATAGGTTGGCCGCCGTTTCCAGAAAGGCCAGCCCGGAGGCGATGGTAAACAGCGCGAACAAAAAGAAGGCGTACACCCGGATATCGGCCGCCGGGTAAAAAAGCGCCGCCCCACCCGCATACAACAGCAGGCCGGCCAGAATGCCGCGCTTGTAGCCGAACTTTCGCATGAAAATGCCCGCCGGCAAGGCCATGACGAAATAGCCGAAGTAAAATGCCGAGTCCACGATGCCCGCTTGCCAGCGCTTCAGGTCGAGCGCGAACTGGAAGTGCCGGATGAGCGAGCCGTTCAGGCTGTTGGCGATACCCCAGAGGAAAAACAGGCTGCACACCAGAGCAAACGGCAGGAGATAGGGGTTGCGGGAGGAAGGTTGTTTCATGGCAAGTTGATTGATTCGATTGCATGTCCACGGATAAATCCGTAGGTTGAGAAGTCAGTTCACGGATTCATCGTCCGCGGTTTCGGTTAATTTTCAGCCCACGGATTCATTCGTGGGACAGGTGGAGCAGCATATCCCGTGTCATGGCGTCGAGGTCATATTCGGGTTTCCAGCCCCAGTCGTGTCTAGCGGCAGAGTCGTCAATGGAAGCCGGCCAGGAATCGGCGATGGCCTGTCGGAAGTCGGGCTTGTACGAAATTTTGAAGTCCGGCACTTCCTTTCGGATGCTTGCTGCGATTTCGTCGGGGGTGAACGTCATGCCCGCCAGGTTGTAACTGGTGCGCACGGAGAGCCGGTTGGCTGGGGCTTCCATCAGTTCGATGGTGCCTCGGATGGCGTCGGCCATGTACAGCATGGGCAAGGCGGTGTCGGCGCGAAGGAAACACTCGAAGGGCTGGTTCCGCACGGCATAGTGGTAAATGTCCACGGCGTAGTCGGTGGTGCCGCCGCCTGGCAGACTTTGATAACCGATGATGCCGGGGTAGCGCAGCGAACGCACGTCGAGACCGTAGCGGCGGTAGTAGTAGTTGGCCCAGTTCTCACCCGCCACCTTGCTGATGCCGTACACCGTTTCGGGAATGAGCACTTCGTACTGCGGGGTATTCCGGTGGGCGGCCTCGCGGCCAAACACGGCGATGGAGGAGGGATAGTACACCTTGTTCAGGCTGCGTTGCCGGGCCACTTCCAGCACATTGAACAGGCTGGTCATGTTGATGTTCCAGGCCCACATGGGGTCTTTTTCGCCGGTGGCGCTCAGGATGGCGGCAAGGTGGTAAATCTGGTTGACGCGCCATTTTTTCACGATTTCTTCCAGTGCCGCGCCGTTGAGCGCGTCGAGCACTTCGGTGGGGCCACTTTGGTTTTCCAATGGGCGCAGATCGGTGGCGATGACATGGTCGGCCCCGTACACGGTGCGCAGGGCTTCGGTGAGTACGGAGCCGATTTGTCCGCCGGCGCCGATGAGGAGGATGTTGTCTTGCTTCATGTGTGGGTGCTGTTGGCTGTTGGCTGTTGGCTATTGGCCATTGGCATCGCGCATGGAAGCCAACAGCGAATAGCCAACGGCCAACAGCAATTTCCAGGGCGAAAAGTAGGGTGCGCGCGGGAAAGCGGCGTAAAATTCGAGAGGCAATTTATTTACTCGTGGAAATCCGCCGCCGTTCGATCTGCCCAAATCCGCTGTACCCCGGCTACCACTTGGGCCCAGGCCTCGTTTTCGTTGGCCCAGTGCTTGTCGGTGACTGGTGTGCTTTTCGGTGGCAGCGCGTTCCGCTTCGCAAAATCCAGTTCCGTCCAGATGCAAAAATCCACGATGACCGGTACCAAAACACACTCGCCCGCCGCGCAGCGCTGCTCCACAAGCGGCAATTCCACCTGTTGGATGTAATCGGTCGCAAGGCTGTTGTGCGTCACGAGGTACAGCACAACGTCCGCTTCTTGCAGGGCGGCTTTGATGCGCTCGTCCCAGTCTTCGCCGGGCAGGATGTCACGGTCGTACCAGGTGACGATTTTGTCGCGCAGCCCGGAGAGATGTTTGAGGAGGGTTTCTTTGTGTTGGTGGTCGTGTTTGGAGTAGGAGATGAAGAGTTTCAAGCGCTCGGCATTGTCGGGGCGACCCGCAGTCACCCCGGCACTCTGGATGCCCTTGGTAAACACCCCGTCCAACAACCCCCTCACCGGCACATCGTCATAACTCACGCTGCACTCTACCGTCGCTTTGCCTTTCATCACGCGAGTATCGAGGTCGGTTTTATCGTAAAAATGCGGCTTATGGCTTTCCTTGCAGATGCGGCAATTGCAAGGGATCCGCACCGTCACACGCAGCCGCTCGCCAAAAGGCTCGTGCAACCGCTCCACTTCTTCGTTGATGATGGTGACGAGTTCCTTGGCTCGTAGCCCTGTGGCCCGCACAGAAATCGTGCGGCGGTCGAGAGATTCAATGATTTCGGCCTTGGCTCCGGTGCGCTCCAGCACTGCGCCAGCATTCCAGACCGCTGTCTGCCCTTGCGCGATGTGGCGGTGCAGGCGCACGATGAGTCGGTAAAGCAGGCCCTTGGGCATAAAAACGTACTCGTATTTCAGTTGCAGCGGAATGTCTGCACCGAGTTCGTACGGCGGCACGTCGCCGGGCAGGAGTTGCGGACAGATGTAGGTGTCCGTGTCCTGCACCTGGTAGCAGAGTTCGAATTGGAGCATTAGCGCGAGCAATTCGTCGCGGCGCTCGCGATAGGTGCTTTCGTGCCAGAGCCGTTTAAGGTCGTCTTTGGTGAAACGCCCGCGCTGCTCGCCTGCGATTTGGGCGTCGTCAAGGATTTTATAAACGGCATCGGTGACCCATTGGTTTTGCAGGAACACGTCCCTGCGGAGCAGCGGATTGTCCTGAAAATGCAGGAACACGCCCAGGTCATGGAAATAATGGCTCAAATCCGATTGTCGCTCCGGGTCAGTGATGCCCTCGGCGGCGCAGAGTTCGCGGTAGCGGTCGGCGGAAATGTAGGGATGTTGTGCCCTTTCTTTTTCGAGGGCCTCGCGCACTTTCACCCAGGTTTTCGGCACGGTATCGCCGATATGGGGCAGGGCGAGGGCTTGTCGTTCGATTTGGCGGCGCAGGTCTTCGATTTTTGTCGTGTCGCCGCCGCCGAGGTTGATGCGGAACAGTTCGCCATGCACAAAGCCGAAACGCTCCTGAAACCCGCCGAGGCTGAAGCCCGTGCGAGTGCAGCCCTCCTTTTCGTTGTGCAGCACCAGCACAGGACTTTTGCCACCGAACAACTCGGCGGTTTGCAACCAGTTGTTGTAAAGCGTGCGGTAGGCATCGTTTTCGTTGAGGGTGCGCGTGTCGTCCACCAACACATAGAGCGAGCGGTGGGTGTAAAAGAAACTGTGGGCGGATTGGTACTTGCCCTGTCCGGCGAAGTCCCAGATGTTGAGGCGGAACTGTTTATCGGTCTTTCCAGGGATGTCAAAATAAAGCGGGTGGATGTCTATGCCCTTGGTGCGGTCTTTTTCCTGTGGGAGCGCGGCTTTTGGGTCAAAGAGTTTTCGGCAGAGAGAGGTTTTGCCCGCGCCGCCTTCGCCGATGAGGAGTAGTTTGGCTTCGTAGATTTGATCGGTGCCGGATTTTTCGAGGTCTTCGAAGTAGCGGAGGATAGAGGGGTTGCCTTGTTGGACAATATCAATAGGTGGATACCTAAGTGGATTTTCAGTTACATTGATTTCAAAAGTTTCTGTAAATGGCTTAATAACCACCTTCATTCCCTTTTTTATCAAAGGAACTATTGGGGTTAAATCATAAATATTATTCTCATAAAATGAAATATGGGTCAGTTTGGGCAATTGGACAATAGGAGAACAATCAAAAATTTCATTTCTGGCAAGGTTTAGCCGTGTAAGGTTTGTCAAAGTCTTGAGTGGTGTAATATCTGATATTTCCCATCGCAAATCAAAATAACCAGCCATTATCAATGACATTAGATTCGTGAGTTTGCAAATCGACGGCGAAATTTCAGTAAAACGATTGGCTTTCCCAGGATTTACGCTGTTTCGCCAATTCTCTTTGTCCCAGTCATACCAAATATTGCTCAAAATCAACTCCTCTAACCAAACCAATTCGCCCACCTCCTCCGGTACTTCCGTCAACCCACAATTCCCCAAATCCAGCACCCGCGCGTCCTCTCCGCGTTCATGTTTGGCTTTGTTTTCGGCGATGAGACGAAGGGCTAATTCGGACATTTAGGTCAAGATGATTTGGTGGAAAAGGAAAGGTCAGAACCCGCAAATGGCGCAGAAGTCGCGATACTTGATAATTTTGGTTTGGCTGTGTAGTCCAAGTTCGAGCAGCAAGGTATCGCCCGTTACCAAATAATCGGCTGAAATGGTGTCGCAAAGATTGAGTAGGTAATTGTCTTTCGGGTCGGCGAAGTCAGCCTTTGCAGATTCAATCAGCACAAGCGAGGCGCAAGATTCAAGCAGTTCGAGGGTTTCTGCCACCCTGCTTTTACGAATATATTTTTTCAATTTTGGACGGGCCGAAACCTCGACAAATTCAGTGTTCAATTCGAGGCAAGTGAAAAGTTCGACATTCGGAAGTGCGACCAGATGTGGCAAATTATCCAGGAGTTGGCCGATGCAGAAACTCAGCCAAATGTTGACATCGATGACAACTTTTGCATTCATTTTTTTCCATACCGATGTGCCATCACTTCGGCCACGATGTCATCGTAACTAAGGGGGACATTTTTGGGTGCGTTTTTCACAAATCGTTGCAGGACTGATTTTTGCGTTTGCACCTCCACAAAGTCGAGCCATTTAAGCATTTCGAGAAATGCCTTCTTTTTCGATTTGTCAATTTTTATAACGAGCGTATCGGCGATTTGCATAAAATGAAAATTTTGTGGGCGAAGATAATATGTTTTGCTTGTCTAAGCAATGCTCCAACCTCCAGTAGGGAGCGAACCCAACGTAAAATCTGCGGCGGTCAGGGGTATTGCAAACACATCTTTGGGTGAACTTTGAGAAGTAATCTGGCTTTCACAAATGTTGCCATGCTTCATCCTCGGTTTCTGTGAGCCAAACCAAGCCCTCGGAGAAGGCCAACGACCTACAGTATTTTCCGGGGCGAAAAGTAGGGTGCGCGCGGGAAAGCGGCGTAAAATTGCGGATCAAATAATTTTTGGATGAACAACTTCTCGGAAAAAGCCAATTTCCTGATCCATCCGCCCTTAAATCTGTTTATCCGCTTCCATCCCTTCCGACTACACCGCACACACCGTTTTCAGCATGAAAAAAATACCGCTCCTGCTCCTGTTCTGCGCAGTTGTTTCCCTTCCGATTTTTGCCCAAACACCTTTGCAGGCCGTGCTCAGCCCCGATGAAGCCGTGCGCATTGCCCTCGAAAACAACTACGACATCCGGCTGGTGCGCGCCGACGGCGACATCGCCCGGCTGAACAACACCAAGGCCAACGCCGGCATGTTGCCCACAGTCAACTTCGTGCTGAACGAAACGTTCACGCTCAGTTCGTTCCAGCAGCAATTGGCCAACGACACGCGATTCGAAGCCCTGTTTGCTCCGTTCAACGCCGCCAACGCAGCCATCCAACTTTCCTGGACGCTGTTCGACGGCCGGCGCATGCATATTGCCAAAAAACGACTCGAAGAACTGGAAGCCCTCGGCCAAACCAACCTGCAGGCCACCGTGCAGCAAACTACCGCCGCGGTGCTGCTGGCCTACTACGACATCGTGCGCAGCCGACTCCTGGAGCGTTCCGCACAGGAAATCATTGCCCTCAACGAAGAGCGTCTGCGCATCGCCGAGGCACGTTTGGCCGCCGGTTTTGCCGCCCAAACGGATGCCCTGCAGGCCCGCATTGACCTCAACCAGCAACGCGCCAACCTGCTCGCCCAACAAACCGCCACCGCATCGGCCAAACGTACCCTCAACCGCCTACTCGCCCGCGCCTCCGAAACCGCCTTCGAGGTAGCCGAAACGCTCGACAACACCTACACGCCCGACCGGGCACGTCTGCTCGAACGCGCACAAAACCAAAATCCGCAGCTGCTCGCCTTGCAAAAAAACGCCTCGGTTGCGATCCTGCTCACCGACGAAGCCCGCACCCTGTACAAACCCCGCATTACCGGCATTGGCCAAATCATCGTACAACGCACCGACAACGGCGCAGGTTTTTTGCTCAACAACACCCAGGCCGGTATCGTGCTCGGCGCCTCGCTGACCGTACCGCTGTACACCGGCGGCAACATACAGCGGCAGATTGACGTGGCCCGCGTGACCGCCGAACAGGCGGTGCTCCGCGTAGATGCCCAGCGCCTCGCCGTCGAGACTGAACTGGACAACCAACTTGCCCTGTTTCAGACGCAAAAACAGGTGCTCATCCTGGAAACCGAAAACGTAAAAAATGCACGCGAAAGCCTGAACGTCAGCACCGAACGCTTCCGTCTCGGGCAAACCAACGCCCTCGAAGTACAGTCGGCCCAAAACACGCTGGATCAGGCGCTGTTCCGCCAGAACGTGGTGCTGTACAATTTGAAAGCAGCAGAACTCGGTTTGCGGTTGTTGGCAGGAGAGTTACAGTTTTGAGTTTTGAGTTTTGAGTTAGCGCCCTTGTGCCACGGCTACCCAGTAATGTTCCAGTTCGACTACTTCAGCACCTGGCAGTTTTTTCAGTAAAAACTCCGGCGTCGGGAAATTTTTCAGCACCAGATGCTCCGAACCGTCTTCGAGGCTGCGGGTCTGGTAGGTGTTGCCGGACGGGTCGGTATGGCTGATGGGCGTGCTATTGCTGTGTATTAAGCGGTTGTCCACAAATACCACGACACCGCCGGGCACCACCCGCTCCAGCACACAGTCAAGAAACTCGTCGAGACGATCCAGCAGGATGTGCGACCAGATGAAACCGCCGAATAGGGCCTCGAACGCGTCTCCAGGATGATGTTCGAAAACATCCTCGATTCTGAAGTGCGTGTTCTCCTCGGGGTAGTTTTTCGCAGCAGTAATGTCGAGCACCGACTGATTGATGTCGGTGGCGCAAATGGATCGGGCCGTGCGGGCGATGCGCTCCGTCCAGTAGCCGGTGCCGCAGGCGACTTCGAGCAGGTTTTTGTCCCGAAAAATTTCTTGCAAAATGGCCGTCAGGCGTGCCAGGTCGTGCTGCCGCTCGGGCTTGGCATACACTTTTTCGTACTCGGATGCGCGGTCGCGGTAGTAGGCTACGAGGTCGGTGTTCATAATTTCAGATGTTCAAATTTGCTCGACGATTTCCCGGAGGCTGGCGTAAAAATTGGGCTTGGAGGCCAACCAGGCTGCTGGCTCCACCCAGCGTATTTCCTCAATGTCCTCTTCCGTTTGGGGCGTAGTGTCGGTGTCGGTTGTTTGCATGCGGTACCACCAGGTGCATTTGAGTATACGTTCTCCTTTTTCCCGGTAGGTGTGCCAGGTATGCTCCACGAAAGGGCCGAGCGTCAGGTTTTGCAGGCCGGTCTCTTCGCGCACTTCACGCAAAGCGGCTTGTTCGGGCGTTTCGCCGGGGTCAATTTTGCCCTTGGGCAAATCCCAGTGCCCGCGCCGGAAAAACACGAGCAGCCGCCCGGCAGGGTCTGTGACAATTCCGCCGGCCGCGTCAATCCGGACGAAACAAGCGCAAAAATCGGCCCAGAGCGCATCGGCATCTTCGCCGAAAAGCGCTACGGTGCGCACCGACGGATTTTTGTCCAGCAGGTCGAGGTACTGCCTGATCTGTTTTTTTTTGCCCAAATAGGGCATAGCGTACACGTCTTTGGAGGGTATCAGGCCCAATTCGCCCACACTTTCGGGGGTTCCCAGAAAAACCGGGATGCCGTTTACATAGACTTTGTACTTTTGCTGCGAATTCATAGCACCAATATTTGCCGCCAAAAGAACGACTTTTTTGAGTGATGAGCGATGAGTGATGAGTGATGAGTTTTCAATTCGTTGAAAGTCTGAACGTTGAATTTTTTACACCCTGTTTTTCCAAATCCGTCTCAAACGCCGCACCGCATGCACCAAGCCGCTGAAGTTGCCCGCCGCCTGTTGGAAATCAAGGCGGTCAAACTCAATCCCCGCGATCCGTTCACTTGGGCATCGGGCATTCTGTCCCCTATTTATTGCGACAACCGGGTGGCTCTCTCCCACCCTGCCGTGCGCACCTTGTTGAAAAATTGTCTGGCCGAGCAATCCCGTACCTTCGGAGTCTTCGACGCTGTGGCGGGCGTGGCCACGGCGGGCATTGCCCACGGCGCCCTGCTGGCCGACAAACTGGAACTGCCATTCGCGTACGTGCGCAGCAGCGCCAAAGACCACGGCCGCCGCAACCTGATCGAAGGCGAATTGCACGCCGGGCAGCGGGTTTTGGTCGTGGAAGACCTCATCAGCACCGGGGGCAGCTGCCTCGCCGCCGCCGAGGCCCTGCGCGACGCGGGCTGTGTCGTGGTCGGCGTGCTGGCTATTTTCCAGTATGGTTTTGAAAAGGCCCGCACGGCATTTTCCGCTCAAAACCTACCGTTTGCGACACTCACCGACTACAATACCCTCGTGCAGGAGGCTGCCGCTTCCGGCTATATTGACACACAAGACCAACAAATTTTGCAGCAGTGGCGCGAAAACCCCGAAGGCTGGGGTGCGCTGTATGCCTGATGGAACCTTCAACATTTAATCGGATGCACGTGATCACGCCAAAATCTGAGGAGTTTCTCCGCCGCTATCTCAACAATGCCAGCCCGACCGGTTACGAAGCGTCGGGCCAAAAACTGTGGCTGCAATATCTGGAACCTTACATTGACGAGTGGAAACTCGACAACTACGGCACCGCCTACGGCATCATCAACCCCGGACAGGACTACCGCGTGGTGATCGAAGGCCACGCCGACGAAATCTCCTGGTTCGTCAACTACATCACCGACGACGGCTTTCTGCACGTCATCCGGAACGGCGGAAGCGACCACGTTATCGCTCCTTCCATGCGGGTATTCGTGCACGTCCGAAAAGGCGGCACCGTGGAAGGAGTTTTCGGCTGGCCGGCCATCCATACCCGCACCGACAAGGACGCCAACCTCAGTCCGGCCATGGACAACATCACCATTGACGTGGGCGCCAAGGACCGCGACGAGGTGCAAAAAATGGGTATCCACGTCGGCTGCGTCGTCACGTTTCAGGACTCGTTCACCATCGTCAACGACCGTTACTACTGCGGTCGGGCGCTCGACAACCGCATCGGCGGCTTCTGCGTGGCCGAAGTGGCCCGGTTGCTGAAAGAAGGCAAGGTGAAACTGCCCTACACGCTCTACATCGTGAACTCCGTGCAGGAAGAAGTGGGCCTGCGCGGCGCCGAGATGGTGGCCGAAACCATCCGCCCCAACCTGGCCATCGTGACCGACGTGACGCACGACACGCACACGCCCATGATCAACATGAAAAAACACGGCGACATCCGTTGCGGCAACGGCCCCACCGTCACCTACGCGCCCGCCGTGCACAACAAACTGCTCGACCTCATCATCCAGACCGCCGAGGAACACATCATCCCGTTCCAGCGCGAGGCCGCCTCGCGCTACACCGGCACCGACACCGACGCCTTCGCCTACTCCAACGGCGGCGTGCCTTCCGCGCTCATTTCCCTTCCCTTGCGCTACATGCACACCACCGTGGAAATGGCCCACAAAGACGACGTGAACAACCTCATCCGGCTGCTTTTCGAACTCGTGAAAAAAATCGAGCGGGGACACGATTTCCGGTATTTCAAGACGCTGTGAACATTTCAGATTTTTCCCGTCCTTAGCTCCCAAACTCAATCCTCCGGACGCTTGCCAAGTGCCTTCTGGAAAAGTAAAAAAGCCCAGAACTGGGATAAATCCAATCCTTCCAGAGGTACTTTATAAGTGCCTTCCGGGACTAAAACACAGTCTTCCGTTTTGCCCTGTCCCCACTGCAAAAAGTCCAAAAGACTTTTTGCAGTGGGGACAGGGCAAAACGGAAGACTTACCAACTCATGTACGCCGCCTGTCAAGTCAGCCTCGCGCCCATGCGCGCCCATCCATCCGACAAGAGCGAGATGGTTTCGCAATTGCTTTTCGGCGAAACGGTCGAGATCAGCGAATCGAAAGACGGCTGGCGGCACGTCGTATGCGCTTGGGACGGCTACATCGGCTGGGTGGATGCCAAACAACTGCTCCCGCTCACGCCCAGCGAGTATGACGACTACCGCGAGCACTCCTCCGTCAACCTTTCTCTCGTGGAGGGCCTCATGGCTGCCGACCACTTCATCCCGCTCACGCTGGGCGCTGCACTGCCGCGCTACGACGGCCTGCGCTGTCAACTCGGCGACCTGTCCTTTCAGTTTTCCGGCCCGGTGGTCACGCCCGAGCAGGCGCCCCGCACGGGCGAATGGGTCGCCAAGATCGCCCGCCGCTACCTGCACGCACCCTACCTCTGGGGCGGGCGCTCGCCTTTCGGCATTGACGCAACCGGGTTTACGCAAATCGTATTCAAAATCGCCGGCATCCGCCTGTTGCGCGATGCCTCCCAGCAGGTCACCCAAGGCCGTCCGGTGGATTTCATGGAACAATGCCAACTCGGCGACCTCGCGTTTTTCGACAACGGCAAGGGTACCATCGGGCACGTGGGCATCATCCTTCCCGACTGCCACGTCATCCACGCTTCCGGCAAGGTGCGCATTGACAAACTGGACCACTTCGGGATTTTCAACGCCGACCAAAACCGATACACGCACCAGTTGCGCGTGGTGAAACGGCTGCTGCCCGAAGCGCCCGCGCAAGATGTCCCCGATGCCAAGTCGGTGGCGGAAGACGAGTTGTTCAGCCAGGCGGCTTTGTTTGATTGAATTGTGCCCCGAAACTCCGTTTCGGGCTGTTAACGATCCTTTCATACCCGTTCCCGGAACAGAGTTCCGGGACACAAAAACGTACCGTGTCGCACACTACCCTCCAACTCGCCCGCCTGAACGGCAGCCCTGAGGTATTCCACTCCATTCAGGGCGAGGGCAAAAGCATGGGCGTGCCCTCGGTGTTCGTACGCACCAGCCTCTGCAACCTGCACTGCATCTGGTGCGACACCGACTACACCTGGAACTGGATCGGCACGCGTTTCCCGCACCTGAACGATGTACGTCCCGGCTATCACAAGTTTGACAAAAAAAAGTGGATCGCGGCATGCACCGTGGACGAAATAGCGGCACTCGTGACTGCGTTTTCGTGCCCAAACGTGATCCTCACCGGCGGCGAACCCATGCTACAACAACCAGCCCTCGCAGCCCTCATGCTCCGGCTGCGCCAAACCAGCCCGGCATACCGATTCGAAGTGGAAACCAATGGGACGCTCGTACCAACAGTGGAGTTCGATGCCGCCATAGACCAGTACAACGTGTCGCCCAAATTGGAAAACAGCAACAACCCCCGTAAACTGCGCGAAAAACCGGCTGCGTACCGGTACTTCGCGCAACACCCGAAGGCGCACTTCAAGTTCGTGGTGGCCGAAAAAACCGATCTCGCCGAAGTGCTGGAACTGGCCGAACGGTATGCCATCGCCCCGGAAAAAATTTGGTTGATGCCGGAGGGCAACACACGACAAATGCTAAGCCGTCGCCGCCGCTGGCTCGTGGATGTGTGCAAGGAACATGGCTTCCGGTACACCGACCGACTGCACGTACAGATTTGGGGCAGCAAGAAAGGGGTGTAACAGTTTTGAGTTTTGAGTTTTGAGTTTTGAGTTTTGAGTTTTTTTGAGAACAAATTGCACTTTTGCCATGCAATACAAACAAAACGCCATGCAGCAACCCAATGCTCCACTCGACGATGCACTTGCCGGCTCGAGAACTCAGCAGATTCCCGTACCGGACGAAACCCGAATCCACTGGCAAGAGCTCCCGATGTGGGCGCGCATCCTTGCCGTCACCAACTTTGCCGGCGCTGCAATGACGCTGATCGGGTTCTTCACTTTGTTTCCGATCCTGCGAAAAATTCCTTTTCTCGACGTGGTGACGAGCAACAACATCAGCCTCGTGCTCCTCATCGCGTTATTGTTCGTCCTCGTGCTCAATACCCTGATCGGCTGGAGCCTGTGGCGGTACGGTGACTCTCTGAAAAACGCCCTGCTCTTCGACGACGGCGACCAACTCGACCTGTCCTTTTACTACCTGCGCAACTATTTCCGAACCCTCGGCTGGATGACCATCGCCTACATGGTACTGAGCGTTCTTTTCGTGGCTGTCATATTTTACAGCATGAGCCGATAGTATTGACCAAAAACACCCATCTCGTCATGGAACACACCGAACATTCAATCTCCGCTGACAATGCCCAGGCCCCGCTCCATATCAGCCCGGATGCCCGCACCTTGTGGCCATCGCTGCGCAAGTGGAGCCTCTTCCTCGCCGTGTCGTGCTTCGTCGGCGCCGGCCTTTTCGCCATAATGCTGCTTGCCATGCTCTCGCTGGTCTTCAACGCCAGTCAAACAAACGCCTACCAAGCAGCCCCGCAACCCGGCCTCATCGTGGGTATCTATGCGGTGTTTATCGCAGCGTTTCTGGGATTTGGCTTGTTGTTCCTTTTTCTGAGCAACAACCTGCATCGCGCCTACCAACACGGTCAACAGGAGCATATCAAGCGCCTGTCCGGCAGCATACTGCGTTACTTCCGGGTAGTCGGCGTGCTTGGCATTTTGGGATTCCTGAGCCAAGCATGGTGGCTGTTCAGCCTCTTGACCAGACTGTAGCCTATGCCAAAGGTTTGTAGTCCGGTGGTGCCTGCAACCAGCGGTATGCGAGCACAAAAATCAGAATGGCCGTCACCACGGCGGTCATGAACCCGAACAGCGGCACCATCACCGCCGTGTAGATCATGAGACCGATGTGGAACCGGTTTTGACCCATGATTTCCTTGACTTCGTGCATCTTGACCATGCCGCTGGCCACATACAGCAAAATACCGCCGATGCAGGCCATGGGCACCGATTCGAGGTAGGTGGCGAGGTATGCCGCAAGCAACAACTTGAACCCGAACTTGGCGATGCCTGCCAGGGGCGACACGGCGCCGAGCCGGATGTTGACTGCTGTCCGCGCCAGCGCGCCCGTGTGCGGAAAACCGTTGAACAGCGGCGTGAAAATGTTCACCAGCCCCTGCCCCCACAGTTCTTTGTTCGGGTTGAATTTTTGACCGGTGTTATTGGCCATGCGGTCGGCCATGCGCGAGCAAAGCAGGCTTTCGATGGCTGCCACCACAAAAATCGCCCCGGCGAAGTACACCATGTCGAACAGCACCGTGCCGTTGAAGGCTTGCGAAAAAGCAGGTGGCGTAATGACCAGAAAATCTGTCGGAATCGAACCGTACTTGTCCCGGATGAGTACCAACCCCTTGTCGGCCCAAAACGTGTTGGCCGCCGCAAACCCGAACAGAAGAGCGATCAGCGGACCCGGAATGAACGTGGATACTTTCAGGAGGGTCTTGCAAATCGCAAACGTGAGGAGCGCCAGCAAAATGGCGTACACATTGGCCTCGTGGATGTGCGCGGACAGGACAGTCAGTTGGTCCACGATGCTGTACCCGACCTTTTTTTGCAGTCCGAAAATTTCGCCCACCTGCGAAAAAGCGATCACGACGGCGATGCCGATGGTGAATCCGACCACGATGGAATGCGGCACTTTTTCCACGATTTTGCCCATTTTGAACAACCCGGAACACATCAGCGCCACACCGGCAATGAAGGAAACAAACACCAGAAAACCGTGGTCGTACCGCGACATGACCTGAGCGATGACCGGAATAAATGCCGCCGTCGGGCCGTACACCTGGTACTTGGAACCGCCCATCAGGGCGCCGATTAGTCCAGCAACGGCGCCGCCCACGATCCCCTGTTCGGGGCGAAGCCCGGAGGCCATGGCAAAACCCATGGCCAGGGGGATGGCCACCATGGCCACAATCAGCCCGGCGGTGAGGTCTTTGGCTACATTTCGGAGGCGATTGCCCCGCAAGAGGTCTTCGTAGCGTCCGTCAATGGGGTTTAAAAAGTATGATAACCGCTTTTGTAGCGTGTCGTGTTCGTGCAAGGTTCCCATATTTCGAAGGATGTTTTCAGCATGAAGGATACGGGAAATTGCCATAAGAGGGCATCTCACAAGAGGCGGCTTTGACAGATAATGCTTTTTTAGACAGGATTTACAAGATTTACAGGATGAATTTAGCGGCTTTGCCACCTATCCTGTCAATCTTGTAAATCCTGTCAATAAAAGGCGACACCTGTCCGCTACCCTGATGCGGATAACTTGTGAGGCAATCTCACGGGGGCAGTTCCCGATGAATAGATTTAGAAAAGCAAGTGGATGTGCGCGTCAGGCACGCTCGGGAGGAGGGGCCAACACTTCCCGGACCACCGACTCGGGAGATGTGGACACGTTGTAAAAACGGGTGGCCGAGCGCGAGGCCGCGTCGGCATCGTAAAGGGGATGGAACCCGGAAAAGGGATTTTGTTTGTCCTTTTTTTCTTCTTTTTCGCTCTGCTCCTCTTTCTCGTTGGCCTGTTTTTTTTGCCCGGCTTCTTCTTCCTGTTCCGGCAAGGAACCTGGATTGTCCGGCCCGCCCGTACTGTTATCCGGGGACGTTCGGCCATCTGCGGCATACATGGAGTACAGCGCGTTGCTCCACTTCGCCACAAAATCCTCTTCCATGACGAACAGGGCAAGCCCGCTTGCAAGCATCAAATAACGCAAAACCATGTTTTGACGAATGGCCTTCATGCAAAAAAGACATTTAATCGAGGACAAATATAGCCTTCGATTATTCTTTTGCCTGAAATTTTTATCCGCCGGTATTTCCCAACGCCCGCACGGCATCTGCCGTATCAAAATCGGCCATTTTGTAAAAATGCTGCTGGGCTTCCCGGGACAATGCCCGGAGCACATCGGGGGCATCGTTGAATTGGGGCAGCGTGGTTTGCATGCGCCGCAGGGCAAATTGCCGCGCCGAGCCGCCCATCTGATGCACTTTGGCCACCAGGCCAAGCCAAAAATAAAAAGTGCGCCTGTCTTCCTCCTCCACCTCGGCCTCGGGCGCAAGAGTGCTGCGCACTTTTCCGCCGAGTTTGCTGATGACGGCCACAGCGGGCTGCACCTGGCCGTGCCGGAGCGCCTCGTTGCCAAGGATGAACATTTCCTTGGAGGTGGCCTCGATGGCCGAAAGGTGTTCCAGGGCATCCATCACCACAGGGCGCTGGTCGGCCTTCAACATGGCCTGAATGCCGATCTCCCGCATGCAGTTGCCGATCGTGGTGTTGAGGTAGGAATCGCTGGTGTCGCCGGCGGAATGGTGCTGCGTGTGGCTGCACGTGAAACTCAGGATGTCCAGCGCCTTGCGCATGTTTTCCTGGTTGAACTGGGCGCCGTCGTAGGTGACGCTCAGGCACACCGCGTTGGTCAGGATTTCGCCGATGAGCGAGTGGTCGCGCTGCTTCTGCGGCACCTTGAGCAGAAATTCCACGAGGTATTCACATTGCTCCAGAAAATCGTTTTTCACCCGCCCGCTGCGCAGTTCGCGGGCGAGGATGCCGAGGTCTTCGAGGTCTTTTTGGGGCACGGTGTGGTGTTTTTTGAAATGCCGGACAGCATCCTTGGCAATTTTTTGGGCCAACTGCTGCTCGAGGTTTCGCGAGGACCGGAAATTTTTTATCAGGGAAAACAAACCCAGGCCGAGCACAACGAGCAGGACAAGCAGCACCACCCAAGGCAAAAACTTGTGCGTGGATGGTGGAAACAGCCAGTCATCGAAGCCGGAATTCCCCAGTACAAACAGTACCACGATCAGGAACAATTGCACGAAAAACAACCTCGACCAGCCTTTGCCGAGGCGTTCGTTGTACACGTCGCGCAGGCTTCCGGCAATGAAGGTCTGGAAAATCAACGCCGGCACGCCCATGATGAACACCACAAAGGTGATGGCAATGCCGGCAGCGGTGGCCAGCCATTCCTGGCTCAGCCAGTTAGAGTGCTGGAACAAGAGCGTCAACGCCATGATTTGTACACGTGTCGGATGAAATCAATGAAGGCGTTTTCGTGGTAGGCGTGGGTTTTCATCTTGAAATTTTTCTCCGCAAGCCGGATCGGCTCGTCAAAAAGTTCGGGGTTTTCTTCCTGCGCTTCGATGGTGAACACCCCGAAACGCGTGCCCTTGAGGTGGTCGAAATTCTCCTTCTGTTCGCCCAGTACCGTACACAGGAGGGCATAGCCGTACTTCTGAAAATTGCTCGCCCGGTAGGTTTCCCACATGTCGTCGGGGCCGGGCGGCAGGCGCAGGTCCACGATGACCACGTCGAACGGCTCGCTGCGCAGACGGTAAAACGCGTCGGTGGCATCGGTGGCAAAATGCGGCTCGATGTCGTCCTCCATGTACAGGGCCATACGTTTCTCCGTAAGGTCGTGAAACAGGTTGTCGTCAATCCAGAGAAGTTTGATGATGTCGTTCATGGTGCTATGGGCAGGGTGATGTAGGTGCGGGTGATGAACGGATTGGAATACATGTCCGGCAGGTTGCCAAAGGTGGGTTCGGACGTGAGGCGGAGCGTTCCGCCGTGTTTGCCGATAATATCTTGAGCGTCGTACAGCCCGATGCCGGTGCCGGAGCGTCCGCGGTCTTCCGACTCGCGGCCGCGCTTGCCGAACTGGAAGATGGAGCGCGAATCCAGTTCCTCCCGCCGGATAGGCACGCCCCAGTTTTCGATGAGGATTTCTACCGAGTCATCCTTTTTTTCGATGCGCACGGTCACCCAGGGGCGGCGCTCCTGGCCTTTGGTCCAACTATATTTGATGGCGTTGTGCAGCAGGTTGTGGAACGCCCGGTTGAGAGAATTTTTGTGGCAAAGCACGGAAATATTGTCGCGCTGGTTGAACTCCAGCACCACGCTCACCTGGCGGATGGCGGCAAATTCTTCCAGAAAATGTACGGAATCGAGCAAGATGGGCACCACGTTGTGCGGACGGAACTCTTGTTGCACGATCTCGCCCCGGCGCAGGTAGTCGCGGAAATAATAAAAATCGGGAATGCGCTCGTTGAGCTCGTCGAGGGAGATGGACAAGGAGATCATGCTGGTCAGGCGCAGCAGTTCCTCCACTTCCGCGCGCAGGTTGCGCACCTGTTCGCGGGGCAGGTTAAGGGCGCGCAGGCCGTCGAGTTGCTTGCGGAATTCGAGCAAAATGCGGCGGCCGAGGGCAGCATTGTCCTTCTCTTTGTCGGCGGTAGTATCGCCAAAAGTGAGCCGCTGCACGAGTTTGCTCAGCCGGGCAAGGCTGGGGTCGTCGGCCAGCCCCCGGTCTGCGGCGGTTTTGAGCAGATCGGCCAGTAGGGTTTCGAGGCGTTTTTTGCTGCGCACGGTTTCGGCGGCGGCGCGCAGGCGGTCGAGGTGGGCCTCGTCTTTTTGCAAATCCTCGCCGTGTGCTTTCAACAGCATGGTCATGGTGTCGCGCAGGCCGTTGATCGTGGCGATGTAGGTGTGCAGGATCGAACTGAAATCGGCTTCGAGCGTGCGCGTATGGCCGCGCAGGTGGTCGGTCACATCGTACACGGCACCCACGCGCAGGTGGTGGTTTTCCTCGGCGACGTAGCGCACGTTGGCCACCACGTTGTGCTTTTTCCCCTGGCGGTCCTGTACTTCCATGTAGTAGTCGAGCAGCGGCTGGCCGTTGGCGGCGGCCTTGTTCAGTTCGGCCTTGAACGCCTCGTAGGTCGCCGTGTTGGGATGAAACTGGCGGATGGGCTTGGACAGGATTTCGTCAGGCGACTCGTAGCCGTGGATGTGGGCAAAGGTTCGGTTGGCGCGCGAGATGATGTCTTCGCCGTTCTGGTCGGTGTTGACCAAAAAAAGTCCTACGGGCAGGTCGGACAGGATGATGTCGTAGGTGGCATCGCGGATGGTGCCTTTCACCCTGGAAATCCCTTCGGCGCCGCCGGCGATGGCGATACAGCTCATCTGCACGATCACCATGGCGCCGTCCTTGCGGCGCAATTTGATTAGGCGGTCTTCGATGTGCGGACTTCGGGCGATCTCGTCGGCGAGCAGGGCGATGTGCGCCGGTTCCCAGAACAGGTTTTTCAGGGGTTGTCCCTTGATTTCGGCCGGATTGTCGTACTTCAGCACCTCGGCAAACGCCTGGTTGCAGTCGGCGATGACGAGGTTTTGGTCCACCTCGAAAAAGCCGGTGTGCACCATTTCCTCGAATTCGGCAAACCACTCGATGTCGCTCATGCTCAGGGCAATGCACAAGAGTCCGCACAAGTCGCCGTGTGCGTCGCGGAAGGGTTTGGTGACGAATCGGATTTTCCGAAACTCGTCGTGCACCTTGAGGCGCACGGCAATGTCGCGGCACCAGGCGCCGGGTTCCACGTCATGCAGTCTGCGCAGCACATAAGCGCGCTCCTGCGGGTTTTCGTAGTAGGCCGTGATGTGGTACGCCGAGGGGTCGAGCGCCGGGTCGAGCACAAAGAACTCTGCTGCTTGTTGGTTCACGAACAGGAAGTTGCCGGCGCTGTCGCTGGCATAAATCGGGAAAGGCAGGCCGCGGATTTGCTCGAAGGCGTCGCGGATTTCCTGCCGAATGGCGGGAGGCATACCTGGTTCCATGGCTGCTGTTTGGTGCAAAAAAGCGGGCGGGGCTGGATTTCGGCCTGCCAAAAGTAGGAAAGTTTGGGGATGTGGGGAAAAAGTGCCGCAGCCTGCTCACTTCTTAAACGTCCACACATACAAATCCTCCACCTGCTGCCGTGCCCAGGCAGTTTTGCGCAAAAAAGTCAGGCTGGATTTTACGCTGGGATTTTCTTTGAAACAGCGGATGTTGATGTGCTCGCTCAGTCCTTCCCAGCCGTAGTGCTCCAACAACTGCTCTACGATCGCTTGCAGAGTTATGCCGTGAAGCGGGTTGTTGGGCTGTGTTTGCATGGTTGTCCTTTTGAAAAAAAATGCCCGGCTGTTGAAACAACCGGGCACTTGCTGCGGAGAGGGTGGGATTCGAACCCACGGTACCCGGAGGTACACTTGATTTCGAGTCAAGCACAATCGACCACTCTGCCACCTCTCCTGTTTGGATGCCGGCCATTGGCCATTGGCTCTGATACGTGTGGCCAACGGCTAAGAGCCAACAGCCAACAGCATAATTGTGGCGGAGAGACAGGGATTCGAACCCTGGATACGCTTTTGACGTATACGCACTTTCCAGGCGCGCTCCTTAAACCACTCGGACATCTCTCCGGATTTGGCTGCGAACAGCCTTCAAATAACACGGCTTTGAGACGCAAAAAATACCTTTCGCCCAAAGCGGGGGCAAAGGTAATTTTAGTTTCCTCAAATTGCAAACGGGATTTTGCGAATAAATATAGTGTCACAGAGGCTCACAGAGTTTTAGAGTGCACAGAGACTTTTCCCGACTAAGAGTGGACGGATTCCTACAGAATGACAAAAAAACTCTGTGCCCTCTTAAACTCTGTGAGCCTCTGTGGCATTTTTTGAAACAAGGGATCACCTCGCGCCCCACAATTTACCCCCCACGATCACCCGCCGCACCTTGGCCGAGAGGATTTTTTCCGGCGGGCAGCGCAGCAAATCTTCGGAGAGCACCACAATATCCGCGCGTTTGCCGGGGCGCAGCGAGCCTTTTTCGTTTTCCTCAAATGCCGCGTAGGCATTCCAGAGCGTGTATGACAGCAGGGCCTCCTCCCGGGTCATGATTTGTTGGGTGAAAAACTCCAGCCCGGTGTCGGCACGGCGGCGGGTGACCGCGGCGTAAATGCAGGGCAACGGGTCCACGTCCTCCACCGGAGCGTCGGTGCCGTTGGCCAGCCGGGCGCCCGTGTTCAGCAGGCTGCGCCAGGGGTAGGCGCCGTTTCGGGCGCGTTCTTCGCCGAGGCGTTTGACCACGAACGGCGCGTCGCTGGTGCAGTGGATCGCCTGCATGGACGCAATGACGCCCTGTGGCCCGAATCGCACGATGTCCTGCGGGTCAATGTGCTGGGCGTGCTCGATGCGCCAACGGAGGTTTTGCACGTCGCCATAAATATCGAGCACCTCGCGGTTGGCCCGGTCGCCGATGGCATGCACACAGAACTGCAGGTTGTTTTTGCGGCACTCCGCGGCAAGGCTGCGAATGGTTTCCACAGGCGTGGTATTTTGGCCAAGGTGGCCGGGTTTGTCGGCATAAGGCTGGAGCAGCCAGGCGCCGTAGGAGCCGAGCGCCCCGTCGAGGTAGGCTTTCAGGGCGCGCACGGTGAGGTGGCCGTTGCCGAGTCCGATGCGGGGGAAATCGCGGAGTTTGGCGTAGTCCGTGGAATCGGGCTGGCCGATCATCACCCAGAGCCGCAGGGGCAGTTTCCCACCTTGGGCCAAGCGCGCAAACTGCTCAATTTCCCAAAAATCACTGCCGGCATCCTGAAACGAGGTGATGCCTTTTTTCAGGCACTCCGCCGCCGCCAGTTCCACGGTGCGGTCGAACGCGGCTTGCTTTTCGGCCTCGCTGCGTTTGTTTTTCCAGTCGGTCAACGGCTTGGTGATCAAATCCATGGCGTTTTCCTCGAACACGCCGGTGAGCGTACCGCCCGCATCGCGCACGATGCGCCCGCCCACAGGGTCGGATGATTCGCGGCTGATCCCCGCCAGTTCGAGCGCGCGGGCATTGGCGATGAGCGCGTGGCCGCTGGCGTGTTTGAGCACGACGGGGTGATCGGGCGCGGCGGCGCTGAGCGCGTCGTGGTAGGGATAGCCGTTCACCGTCCGGCCCGGCGAGGTGTTCCATTTTTCCTGATGCCAGCCGCGGCCCTCGATCCACTCGCCCTCCGGCGTGCTCTTGGCTTTTTCGGCCACCAGATTGGTGATTTCCTCCCAACTCGTGGTCTGCATCAGGTTGAGGTTTTGCCGGCTTTGGCCGAGGCCGAGGAAGTGGCCGTGTCCTTCGATGAATCCCGGCATGGCGAAAGCGCCTTGCAGGTCAATCAGTTCCGTGGCCGAGTCGGCAAAGGCTTTTGCCTCGGAGTCATTGCCCACGAACAGGATGGAATCGCCCCGGATTGCTACCGCAGTAGCCTGCGGCAGGGTGCTGTCGGCGGTGAAAAAATTGCCGTTGTAGAGAACGAGCGTGGCGGTATCGGCAGGTTTCGGAGCGGTGCAAGCCACCGCCACTAGGGCGGCAAGCAGGACGAGCAGGAGGTTTTTCATGTGCGTAGTGCGTTGAAGAAATGCGTTTGCATAAGTTGTTGCGGCGAATTTAGGTGGTGTTCGCAACAGGCACTTCAAAAATCAACAATCATGTAATCTGCATTCATGTAATCCGCTAAAAAATTTCCACTGCAGTCCGCCGTTAATCGAAGTAATCGAATTCAATCGTAGCAATCGAATCAATTGAATACACCGGCATGAAAAAACACCTTGCTATTGCCCTGCTCGCTACCCTACCCTTTTTGCTTTCCGCCCAAACCAAACCTGCCACTCCCCCACCCGACACCATTTTCCAGCACTGGCACGCCGGCCAGAAAGTAGAGCCCACCAAAAAAGATGCCCTGCTCAAAGTGACGGTGGTGGGCCTCGACCGCCTGAAAATTCCGGAACTGGAGGTGCGCGTCGTGCAAACCGCCACCGGCAAGGTGTGGCAGGGCCTCACCGGCAAGTACGGCGAGGTGTATTTTCTCGTGCCCGCCGGCCACGAGTACCGCATCGGCGCGGGCGACGAGGACAAAATCGAGACCATCCAGGTTGCCAACGACACCTACCTGCGCGACAACCTGACCATCACCCACCTGGCCAAGGCGTTCAAAGAGGACGTGCGCGGCGACACAGTGTTCCAGAAAGTGTCCGTGGCCCAAACGCCCACCCGCGAGCGCGTGCTCGTGCAGGCCAAAATCCTCGACCTCGACGACAAGCCCATCGCCGGCGAAGTGCTGTTTTTTTCGGTGGAAAAAAGCAAAACGGTGTACGTGGCCGTCACGAATACCCAGGGCAGGGCGGCCATCATGTTGCCAAAAGGCCAACGCTACTGTTTCAGCACGGAAATTTACCCAAACCTGAAATGCTACGACCTGCCCAACCACGACATGGCCGGTCAACTTAAAATCACGTTCAACACCATCGGCACCAAAGCCTACCGCGCCCGCGAAGCCGAACGCGCCCGCCAGGCCGCCGTCCGGGATTCGCTGTACCGGCTGGATCGCATGCGGGATTCCCTGCTCGCCCTCACCCGGCAGTACGGCGACGACGATTTTGTGGACCAACTCGTGTTCGGCGCCCCGCGCGACTCTGTGCTCAAGCGCATCAAACGCCGCGCCGAGCGCGACCGCGCCGCCATCAAAGCCGATCCGCTGTATTTTGAAAAAACCGGTCAGGTAGTGCAAGCCGCCCTTCACCGCATGCGCGACCGCTGGAAAAACAAGATGATCGTGACCGACCTCACGGGCAGCATGTCGCCGTACATGGATCAGGTCGTCCTCTGGCATGCGCTGCAACTCGTGCAGGGCGAAGACAACCGCTACCTGTTTTTCAACGACGGCGACCGCACGCCCGACGAGCAAAAAATCATCGGCAAAACCGGCGGCCTGTACTACACCGAAAACACGCTCCTCGACAGCCTGCTGGAAAAAATGCGGCAGACCGCCACTGGCGGCTCCGGCGGCGACGGCCCCGAAAACGACGTGGAGGCGCTGCTGGCCGCCGTACCCAAATTGCGCGGGCTGGACGAACTCGTGCTCGTGGCCGACAACTACAGCGACTGCCGCGACATCGGGCTGCTCGAAAAACTCCGGGTGCCCGTCCACGTCGTGCTCTGCGGCACCGAAGCAGGCGTGAACGAGCAGTACCTCGAGGTTGCTTTCAAGACCGGCGGCAGCATCCACACCATCGAGCAGGACATCGAAGACCTTGCCCGGCTGGCCGACGGGGCCACCATCAGCATCGGGGCGTACCAGTACAAAGTGAGCCGGGGGAAGTTTATCAAGGTGACGCGGTTGTGAGTTTGCGTTTAGGGAAAAGGAGGTTACTTTTGCAAGAAAAAGATTGCGATGCTTATTTCCATAAAAATTGAAACGAGTGATGATCTGCGCATGGTGGAACCTGTGCTGGCATTGCTCCGAAAATCAAAGGCCAGGATCAATATCAAAACCGAAAGTGATCTGGCAGAAAGCCACAGGAAGGCCATGCATCAACTGATTCAGTTTATTCATGAATCAACCTTTCCGGTAGTGGCCAAAATCGAAATACCTAACCGCGAAGACCGAAATGCCCGCAGGTAAGCAGTTTTGGGATACCATTGCATTTTCCACACTCGTCATAAAATTCACATGGGCCTGACCATCGAAATATCGCCGGATCAACTACTGACCATACTTTCGCAACTTTCTGCGGAGGAAAAAATCCGGTTGGCAGAACGACTGCGTGCTGCGGCTGCGGCTGAAAAATGGCGTGCACTCTCCAAAAAACTTCCGGATGTGCCTGAGATCAGCATGGCGGAGATCGTGGCAGAAGTGAAGGCTGTGCGAAAACAACGCCACTTGAAACACCAATAAACCCATGCGCATACTGCTCGATACCAATTTATGGGTTTCGGCACTCATCAGCGCATCAATGCGTGGCCGGATTGAGCGCATCATTGGTGATGACCGATTGGAAATATTAGCCGATCCTGACCTGCTGGCTGAATTGGAAGAGGTCTGCTCACGACCCAAGTTTGCTCAACGCCTTATTCCTGATTACGTAGCAGAATTTTTGCAAATTTTGCGAGACCGCCTTTCAATTGTGGAAACTCATAGCCAAATCCAGGTTTGCCGCGATCCGAACGACAACTACCTGTTGGCGATCTGCCTGGACGGACAAGCGGAATTCCTGCTCACCGGCGATGATGATTTACTTGTTCTTCAACAGTTTGAAAAAACCCGAATTCTTACGATCACGGAGTTCGAGCAAACGCTGTGGTGATGAACCGCAATACCAACGCGCCCCTTTCCCACTCAAAACTCAACACTCAACACTCAAAACTGACAAATGTCCGAACTCGCCCTCCGCCTCATCCGCGAAAACATCGAAAAACACCGCCGGGGCGAAGATGCCCGAGTGCTCGACCTTGGAAACTGCGGCATGACCGAAGTGCCGGAGGAGATCGGGGAATGTACTTGGGTGGAGGAGTTGGTGCTGAGCGGCGAATGGTGGGAGTATTCGTTGGAGAAAGGTTCGTGGGAAAAACAAACAAGCCAAAATGAAGGTGAGAAAAATACGGTAGGACAGCTGCCTTCCACTTTACCCAGCCTTGTAAGGTTAAAAAAAATCGTACTTGATTCTAATCCAATAGATGACCTCAAGCCCTTAGCCAAATTGACAGTATTGAAAACTCTATTTTGCTCTGTAACTAAGGTCTCCGATCTCGCGCCTTTGGCCAATTTGACAGCATTAGAATCACTTGACTGCTCTTTGACAAAGGTTTCCAACCTCATTCCATTGGCAAATTTGACCACCTTGCAAAGGCTTGACTGCTTCTCAACTCAAGTTTCCGACCTCATTCCATTGACCAAGTTGACCACCTTGCAATGGCTTGACTGCTCCTCGACGCAGGTCTCCGACCTGACGACTTTGACCGAGTTGACCGCATTACAATCACTTAACTGCTCCTCGACGCAGGTCTCCGAACTCAAGCCTTTAACCAATTTGACCGCATTACAATTGTTTAACTGCTCCTCCACGCAAGTCTCCGACCTCAAGCCTTTAACCAATTTGACCGCATTACAATTGCTTAATTGCTCCTCCACACAGGTCTCCGATCTTTCGCCATTGGCCAACCTTACCGCCCTGCAATCACTTAACTGCTCCTCCATGCAGGTCTCCGACCTCACGCCTTTGACTGACTTGACTCTATTACAATCGCTTGACTGTTCCTCCACGCAAATTTTTGACCTCAAGCCTCTGGCTAACTTGACTAATTTGCAATCACTTTATTGCACCTTGACTCAGGTGTCTGATGTCAGTCCGTTAACCAATTTGACCGCATTGCAAACACTTTTCTGTCATTCGACGCAGGTGTCCAATCTCTTGCCATTGGCCAACTTGACTGCATTGCAAATGCTCAACTGTTCCAAGACACAAATTTCCGATCCCGCACCATTGGCAAAATTGACCGCGTTGGAGTGGCTTGACTGTTCTGAGACGCATGTTACCGACTTAACAACGGTTTTGTCAAAAATTAACAATGGGATTGATGTCAAGTGGCAAACGGGGTACGAACACTACAAGGAAGATGAAAAAAACTGGCGTTCCCGCCCCGCCATCCTCGTCCGCGACTGCCCCCTCATCTGCCCTCCTCTCGAAGTCGCCCAGGAATCCCCCCAGGCCGTGCGCGACTACTTCGAGGAACTCGGCGACGACGGCCGCAAACTCAACGAGGTCAAGATCGTGTTCCTCGGCGAGGCGTCGGCGGGCAAAACCTCACTCGTGAAACG